>Ga0302314_10004446_pt1 | contig 25804 bp, 27 predicted proteins | sample III_Palsa_N2_3_FD_200533 | JGI IMG/M metagenome (GOLD analysis project Ga0302314, IMG submission 200533) | Peat permafrost microbial communities from Stordalen Mire near Abisko, Sweden - III_Palsa_N2_3 | ecosystem: Environmental > Terrestrial > Soil > Palsa > Peat permafrost | place: Sweden...
TTATGTCGCATCTTTTGCCTGTTGTTGACCATTCTCCTGGCGGTAGCATCGATGCAGGCCAGAGCATCTTCATGCCAAGGCGTCGAGAGCAACAGCTCAGCATGGCCGCTGTGGCCCCAGATTTGGATCAGGCCACGAGGTCCGCGAGGTCCGCAGCCTCATGATCGAAGTCGCTGAGGTAGAGGTGGTAGCGGAGCTTGCCGTGGTAGTCGCGGATCCGCTCGTCGGCGAGTTCGGCGGCATTTCGGGCGGCTCCGAAGCGGACGACGGGGCCGCCCGGCGACGACAAGCCCACGAGGGCATAGAACGCGTGAGCGTCGAGTAGCTCAGCGAGGCTGTCCAGCGCTCGCGCGGGGTCGGGCAGTGCTCCGAACTTCCCCTCTGGTGTCCCGGTTCCCTTGACCTGGACCAGGACCCTCGTAGAGCCTCGCCTTGCGAGCAGGTCAGCGAACCGGAAGTTCTTCGCCAGCTTGTTGAGGTTGGTGACGTCCCAGCCTGCGGCGACAAGCTCGGCCTCAGCCGCCGCCTCGGCCTGATCGCCCACCCGCATCTTCTCCGCTGCCGACTGCATCGGTGCCCCCTCCGGCGCTGGGGCGGCGATGTGCCGCCCGCAGCCTGTCAGTGTGTCGCAGAGCGCTGACAGTCAGGGACTGTTCTGTGGGCGGGGCATGCGGATCACGCGGGCGCCCGGTTCCCGGCCGGTGAGGGCGGCGTTCTCCAGCGCGAGGAGGTTGACGGCGGCGCTATAGACCCGGATGCGTTCTTCCAGGTCAGCGCAGTGTTGGCGGAGTTCGGCGTACTTCTTCTTGAGCTTCTCGTGCTCGCTGAGCTCCTTGCTGAACGCCTCGGGTGTGCTGCCCTGGGCCTTCACGCGGGCTTGGAAGAGCTCTTGGAGGTCGAGGTGCTTGTGGGTGAGGTGCCAGCGCTTGACGTCGGCTTCGATCGCGAGCTGGGAGACGCTGAGGCGTCCGCTGGAGCGAAGCGGGGTGCCGGCGAGGAGTCGGTCCATCGCGGCGAGGATCGCGGTGCGGACGGGATCGCTCTCGGTGGGGTGGGCCCTGCTCATTGGTCGTCCTTCTCTGCCTCGTGCGCCTCGAGGATGCGCTGGAGCCGCTGGAGCTCGTGTAGCTCGCGTTCATGCCGGATCGGCGGTGCCAGCGGGTCGTCGACGATGGCGAGGAGCTCACGGCGATCCCGTCGGACCTGTTCGATGTCGCGGTCGGTGCGAGCAATGTTGCGGCATTGGGGGCGGCAGTCGTCGGTGTCTGGGGTGACCAGCGGGTCGTCGATGGTCCCGCGGAGTCGACAGGCTGCCTGGGCGGGTTCGAGGACGCAGGTCATGCCCCGGCCGTGGTGGATCTGCAGGAGCGGGTTGCCCACCAGGTCGCGGGCCTGGCGCTCGTTGGTGAGGACGTGGCCGGCGAACTGGCGGTTGGCTGAGGTGACACGTTGGCGGTAGGCGTCGGCGGCGGGGCCGCTGACGTGCTCTCCCTCCTCGAGTGCCTGGGCGTCCTCGGAGAGGATCTCGACCCGGTAGAGCCAGTCCTCGAAGGCGTATTCGTCGGGGAACCCGGATTCGTAGGAGCCCGCGTATCCCTGAAGCAGCCGGGTATGGAGGTGGCCGTACTGAATCGAGGCGGCCACCAGCCCGCGGGGACGGCGCCTGATGAACCAGGCCAAAGTCCTGCGGAACCTGGAGGCCGAGAGACGCCCCTTTCCGTCGGGAGGGATGAGATCACTGCGGGATCGGCGGCGGCACTCATCGTTGACCCAGGTCACGAAGTCGGCGAGGTCCTCCGCGATCGAGCTGTCGGTGCGAGCGTCACCGTGCCGTTTGGTGGTGCTCAGCCGACGGTGGTGGGGCTCGATCCGGGTCGGGAACAGCAGCGGGTGGGGGTGGAGTCGTTCGAGAACATCGATGGCCTGGGCGACGAGCTCGACGGTGACCCAGGGGTCGCGGCGCAGTGCCCCGGCGGGAAGCTTGTTGCCGTCGGCATCGACGGCGTTCTTGTAGAAGACGCCGTTCATCAGCCATAGGTCGTTCTCGGCGTCTCGTTCGACGCAGCCGCGCCGCAGGTTCAAGACCTCCCCCGGGCGAGCGCCACTCAGGTAGGCGATGGTCAAGAAGCAGGCTGTGCTCAGCAGTCGGGCGAGTTTGGGGGCCTCGTGGTAGGTGATCCGGTTCGGCCGCCAGGGTCGTCCGTCGAGCCGGCCGGTGACCGGGGTAGCGAGGAGGGCGCCGTCCGCGACGGGAATGCCGGACTCGGCCGCCATGCGTCCGCTGGCGGTCTTGCCGACCGCCTCCGCGCAGGACAGGATCCTGCCGACGTGCTTCCAATCGATGACCAGGGTGCCGTCGTCCGCGGTTCTGCCCGGCAGCATCCCGCCGGGCTCACCTCGCAGCTGGCCCAGGTAGGCGACCATCCGCTGCTGGATCTCGCCGTGCGGAGGCCGTGCGCTCTGCCCCCTGCGCTGCCGTTGTGTGATCCCTTGGCTGTGCAGTTCCACGTACTCGGCGTGGGCAGCCAGGATGTCCTCGGCGAAGTCCTCGATGAACCGGATCGCCCAGACGAGCAGGTGCTGCATGGTCAGTTCGCCGATTCGGGACGTGCGGTTGTCCCGGTCCGCGCGCACCCGGCCGAAGAGCTCGCGGGAGTCTTCACCGTGCCAAGGCGGGAGGGCCGGCAGGCGCATGCGCCCCGGCAGGATGCCACGGACCGACCACAGACGTCGTACTTCGGTGAGACGCCGGTATTTGCGCTCCAGGCTGATCTTCATCTCGTCCACGTCGAGGAGGTACTCGTCCAGCATCTGCGCGGTGACCTGCGCGAAGGCGGTTATGCCCCGGCGTGCGAGCCACGTCAGGAACTTCTTGAAGGGGCCGAAGGCCACCAAAATGGTCATGACGGCCGGCCGGTCGCCGTTGGCGCGGCGCATGGTCCCGGGACTGGCGTGGTTCAGCAGTTGCCAGATGTAGTGCTTCGCTTCCTGCCGTAACGGGTGGGGTATGACGGCGAAGTTCAGGCTCCTGGCCTTGGCATGGTCCTCGAAGACCGCGGGATCGACGTCCCAGCGGTCGTCCGCGAACCGGGACAGGCAGCTCAGGTCCGTGCCCGGCCGTAGTGCCCGGTGCAGCAGCACCAGGGTGTCGGGGCCGGGCCACTCGGTGCCGTCGGGGGCTGCGTCCCAGTCAGCGGTCAGCGGGGAGACGGTACTCATCGAAGATCGAGTTCTCTGTTCAGGAACCGTGTCACCACGGCTCGGTCGTCGTCGGTGGCGTTCAACCGGGCGTCGTCGACGTCCACGTCGTCGTGCTGGGACAGCAGGTCCGCGAGTTGGGTGTGTGCCAGCGCGAAGCGCTGGGTCCAGTCCAGTGGTGTCATCTCGGCCCGGCGGCCGGCCAGCTGGTCGTGGACGAGCACCTGGATGGGCAGGTGGCGGGGCAGAGCGCGCGCGCAGGGACAGCCCAGGCAGAGCATGAAGGAGGCCCGGCAGGGCTCGCCGGGCGGGGCGTGCTCGCTGTTGCGGTTGTCGGCGCAGGCGTTCATGACCGTGTCCAGCTCGCCTGCGATCATCCGTTTGAGGGTCGTCACATCGACGCCATAGTTGACAGCGACCGTCTCCGGGTCGGTGGCCGCCAGTTCCAGGTCGGCGCGGGTGAGCCGGGCCATGACTCCGCGGACCCGGGCCTTAGCGACCTCCTCCTGCAAGGCCGCGGCGACAACCTTCCGGTACTCGGGAAGATTGCCCCGGTTGCGGGCCAGGTAGTCGGTGGCCAGCGTCTGCTCGGTGTGGGCGACCGGCTCCTGGTGGAGCTCGACGTAGGTCAGCCGCAGCAGCTCCAGCGTGACGTTCAGTGGAACCGGGTTGCCCTCGTCGTCGGTTTTGTCCGCTTTCAAGTCGTGCCTGGAGGCCCAGCGGGCGATCCAGCCGTCCGACGACTGCTGTCGCAGCCCCCGACCGGCCCCGTTGCCGCCACGGCCGCTCCAGCCGACCAGCAGCCGGTCACTGCCCATCAGCTCGCGTGACCTGGACGTCAGCTCGTGCAGCAGGACATAGAGGCCGAACGGCGTGTGCAGCTCGTCGCGGGACGAGACCTCGTCCGGTTCGGAGGGGATGCTGATCCAGTCCGGCAGATCACTCAGCGCCAGGCTCATGTGGGCCCGTCGGCCCCGCCGCGGCTTCTTGGCTTCCAAGATCGCGGTCGGTGTCCGGCCGGTGTAACCGTCAGCCCGGTGGTGAACTGCCGGTGTTTTAAGGATCACGCTCTTGTTCTGGCCGGTCATCGCGGTCAGCAAGATGGCCCCGGACGTGACCTCCATTCCGGACAGATGCAGCTGGCAGACAATCTCATCGACCGTGCCGTAGTCGAAGACCCAGTCCCTGACGACGTCCTGGCCGGCCCGGACCCCCCGGGTGCAGGGCCTGCGTGGAACGTCCCCGAAGCGGTCGGCCCAGTCCAGCAACTCCAGGCGGCGGTCCTTGCCAGCGGCCAGGTCCCCCTGCCGGAACCGCTGCAAAGTCTCCCGGTTGGCCCGGATCCGGGCAGCTGCGACGCGTAGATCCGCGCGGGCGGCATCGGCAATGCGCTTGAGCTCCTGCCGGCTGTAGCTCTCCTTCGCAGTCTCCGACTGCGGCCTGCGCGGGTTGCCCTCGCTCAGCTTCGCGACCACCGCCTCACTGAGGCCCTCGGCGTGCTTCAGCAGCCGCTTGAGGCCGCCGAGCTCGTCCGCCGCCCGGGTGGTCTTGTCCTTGCGGCTGTCGAAGAAGCCGTCCAGGTGCTCGGGGACCAGATGGGCAGCCTCGGTCGGCGGCCAGGCCAGCGTCGCCAGGTAGCGGGTGAAGCCCACTGCCGCCCGGTAAGCGTGGTCGGTCGACTCCAGCGATTTCAGCCCGGCCCCGGAGGCCGTGCGCCGGCTGAACGCCTCGGCGAGCCCCTGCCGCAGCCGCGCATCGACGGGCAGGCCGTCGAAGTGGTAGTCGCTCGAATCGCTGCCGTCCTCGGCGAAGCACCGCACCACCAGACCGTCCAGCAGCCCGCGTGCCGTTGCCTGCCCCCGGCCGGGCAGGCTGGCCTTCCGCCCACGGGGGCTCACCGGGACACCGCCAACGGATCGGTGCGGACCCGGGGGTGCCGGGCGAAGGCATCGGCCATGAAGCGGGCCACCGGGAAGCCCTCCGCGTGCGCCAGCAACAGCTCGACCTGCAGGTTCTTGAAGGGCTCAAGGTAGACCTCCTTGGTCGTCTCCACCCTTCGGTGCCCGAGCATGGTCTGCACCAGATGCCAGTGGTCGCCGAACTGCTCGCGGAAGTCCCGGGTCTCCTCGTCTGTGAGGTGGCCCAGCTGCTGAGCCCAGACGAGCTTGCCGACCGAGAACCATTTCAGGGCGCAAGAGTGCCGGAGCATGTGGGCGGTGCACGAGAAGTGCTCCAGCCCGAGGTCCCTGATCCGGGTGTTGGCCGTCTCGAAGGTGTGGTGCCAGCCGTGTCCGTCGCGCGGCAGCCCGTCCTCGTTCAGCCACAACGACAGCGGCTCCAGGCCCTGCGGCGTCTCCACGAACAGCCGCTGCCTGACCTGCGGCGGAAGGTCATTCCAGGCATGGTCGACCGCGCCACCCCGTCCGTCCGGGATCTCGACCCCGGCACCCCTGCGGGTCAGCCGGACCACCCGATGCCCGCGGACCGTCTCGTAGAGCCCCGACTCCTGGGCCCGCCGCACCGCGCGGGCCCTGGCGCCCTCGCGGTAGGCATGAACCCCCGTCGCCACCGAGCGTGGCATCCAGTAGGTGTAGCCGTAGCCGCCCTTGGCGCACTGGTCGGCCAGCGAGCAGGTGAAGTATCCCCGGCCCGGGGCGATACGGGGCAGTTCGGGCAGCACCATGCTCGCCCAGGACGCCAGCCGCAGCCCCGTGCCGTAGAGCCCGTCCACGAACGAACCGTCGCGCTGGTCGTTGCGGCCCCGCCAGCGCCGGTCCATCCGGCCGTCCAGCCCGCGACCGCGGACTCCCAGGTCCCGCCAGCGCCGGATCGCGGCAGGGTCGAACCACTTCACGTTCTCCTGCCGCTTGCCGCGGCTGTACTCCAGCTCGTCGAACGGATCGATCGCCTGGTAGCGCTTGCCCGCCCAGCGGTAGAACTTCTTGCACCCGGCGACGTCCTTCGTGAACGACGACGACTGCACCCTCCGATCGTTCCCCGGGTCGGTCAGGCGCCAGAACTGGAAGTCCGCCGCGTCCTCCTCGGTCGCCTCCCACCAGCCCCGCCCCAGTGTCAGCAGGAAGTTCAGCCACAGGGCCAGGGAGTACGAGTAGTCCCGGTTCGTCAGGTCCGACAGATTCTTCATGTTGGGCGACGCGAAGAACGCGTTCACCCTGAGATCCGGCAACCCGTCCGGCCCGAGTAGGAACCTCTGCCCATGACGCCCGCCGAGCTTCTCCACCCACGAACGCAGATCCGGAGCGTACAGAGATAAGTGTTCAGGCAGCTCCCGCGAGGGCCCCTCCAGGTCGTACCGATACACCTGCCAGCCAACGGAGTTGGCGACCACATCACTCTCTTCAGCAACAAGCACCCGCTCATTACAACAGTTCTATGGCTATAGAACTTCGCCGCCGCCGGACACCACCACCCAGGCCGCGTCGGCGAGTTCCGCCGCGAGCCCGGTGGCGACGTGGGTGCCGTAGGCGGTGCAGGCCCTGGCGCCGACCACGGCGACCGAGCGCAGCGCCAGCAGCCGCAGCGACGCGGTGCCGCGCACCCACAGCCCGATCGGCCGGGCCAGGCCCAGGTCGTCCAGCTGGGTGGGCCACTCCGGGTCGCCGGGGCAGACCAGCCGGGCCCCGAGCGTGCGGGCGTGGGCGAGGTCGGCGACCGGGTCGGCGCCGATCGTCCGGGCCCGGCGGCCCTCGCCGGACGGTCCGGACAGGAGTCGCGCCAGCACCTCCTGCGGGCTGTGCCGCTCCAGCAGCGCGCCGACGTCCTCGTCGCCGGGTTCGACGATGCGGCTGAGGCCGGCTCTGGCGATCCGCTCCCGGTCGGGGAGCCGGGCCGGGAGCAGTTCCGGGGGCGAGGGGGCGGGCGGGTCGGTCGGCATCGGGACCTCCGGGCGGGGGCTGTGCGGGGGTTGGGCGGGGGTTGGGCGGGCGCTAGGCGGGTCCTATGCGGGGCGGTGGGGCAGGCCGTGCGGGAGGCCGCTGCGCAGCGAGAGGGCGGTGCGCACCTGGGCGCGGCCCGGGCGGTCGAGGCCGGCCAGGTCGGCGGTGGTCCAGGCGACCCGCAGCACCCGGTCCAGGCCCCGGGCGGTGAGCAGCCCGCGTTCCAGTTCGCGTTCGGCGTCGTGCAGCGCCCCGTCGGCCAGCCGCCAGCGGGTGCGCAGTTCATGCCCGGGCACCTCGCCGTTGGTGCGCCAGGGTGTGCCCGCGAGCCTGGTGACGGCGCGTTCGCGGGCGGCCAGGACCCGGGCCGCGACGCTCGCGGTGCTCTCGGCCGAGGCGTCGCGCTCCATCAGCTCCAGCCTGGTCACCGGCTCGACCTCGACCCGGAGGTCGACCCGGTCCAGCAGTGGCCCGGAGAGCCGCGCCTGGTATCGGCTGACCATGGTCGGGGTGCACTCGCAGCTCGCTCCCCGGCGGGACCAGCGACCGCAGGGGCACGGGTTCGCCGCCATCTTATGGGGGTCATTCATCCTGTCCGTTTGTCCGCCTGAGTTCCTCCCACAGTGGGGCCGCATCGATTCCTGATATGGCCCCACCCCCTCGTCCTCCTTACACAGCGTGATCTCCCACGGCACGGCCTACCGGGTGTGCACCAGCCAAACGAGCACTGTGATCACAGCTCCCCCCGCTGTACCGGCACCGCCTCGTACGAAGGCGAACAGAGCTGCCCGTGCCAACTTGCGGTATCGGTCCTGTCCCTTGTCGATCTTCTTCACTGAAGCCCTCCCCAGCGAACAGCTGCCGACGGTGCCGGCGCAGGAGCCGCTCGGCCCCCACAACCAGCTTTGGGCCCTCTTGGAACATACGGGCACAAGTGGAGGCGAACTGAGGGCAGTTGAGAGTGCGGCGGCTTACCCTCAATTAGCCTCAACAACCGTCAACGGGGAGATCAGATGCCGCGCGTTCCCATGCCGAGTCCTGATCAAGTGCCGCCGGGGCCACGCCGGGCCCTGCTCCAGGCGATACACCAGCTCCACGAGGAAGCTGGCTGGCCTGGGCTGCAGAAGACCTCAGCTGCGATCCGAGATCGCGACGATCTGCCCGACTCCATCAGCCACGAGGGCATCAGCAAGATCCTGCGCGGTGAGACCGTGCCCGCGCAGTGGCTCAAGCTGGAGTCGCTTGTCCGCCAGTACCTGACCTGGAACTTTGTCCGCCGTGGGGATATTGACACTGAGGTCCTGCGCATACAGGAGCTGTGGAAGGAGGCGGTGAGTTCCAGTCCCAGTCTGGAGCTCACGATCCCCAGGGGACCAGACGACTGGCCCTCGCCCGAGCGCCTAGCTTGGTTGGTCAACGAGCTTGCCGCGCAGAATCGCGGCGAAGAGGCAGATGAGCTGTTCCAGCGAGCTCTCCAACGAGGCCCTGAGGAGACGGTCCAGGTGCTTGCCGCCCTGGTGCCTATAGACCCAGAGTCCGTGACGACCACCCTGTACTTCATCGGTGGGCATGCGTGTCAGGACTACGATCGTGTTGCCGAATTCCTGGCCGCACTGCATCGCATACCCCCTGAGACCTGGCTCGGCGGCGATCCAGTAGCTGCGCTCATGAAGGGCGTGCTCATGAACGGAGCGTCCTGGTCAGACACGGCGGACCTCCTGCAGTTCCTGCACGACCGTGGGGATGCGGCCGGCATCCGGGGCCTCATGCGCGCCGCTGCGCGGAAGCTCGACCCCGGAACCGCCGTGGACCTCCTTGCGGACATGAAGAAGCTGACTCGCTTGGACGAGGCCATCGAAGAGTTCCTGGCGGTCTTGGTGGCGAACATGGACCACGTCTTGGTGAACAGGATGGTGGGACAGATGAGGCGGGGGCGCGGCCTGAGCAGGGAGGCCTCCACCCTGGCTCGATTGCTCAAGAAGAGCCCCCAGAGAAAGTAGGCACCCGGGTTCTGGCGCCTGGCGTCCGGAGGAGGCGCGCTGCTAATCAAGGAGACCTTCGCCTGTTGGCTCCTCGCGGAGGAAGTCGTCTCGGTCCAGGAAGTAAAGGCCCATGTCGTGCATGTCGTGGAGCCAGTTGATCACGCTTGCTTCGTCTGCTTTGTAGTACTCGTCAGCGAACTCGCCACCCTCGTGCGCCGCGTTGTATGCCTGCCGGTACTGCTCGACGGTCCAGGCCCTACCGCCGGGGTGCTCCCTGGTGATCGCTTTGAAGGCGCCGGTCTGGAGGATCTTCTCCAGGGCAACGGTCGCCTTGGTCAACGTGGCACTCGGGTACCTGTCGCCGACGGTGTAGAGCTCCAGCAGTTCTGCGGCCCGCTCAGGACCCAGTTCCGCTTCGGCCTCACCCGGCTGAGTCGGCACATAGAGCGGATAGCGGGTGTGCAGGCTGCGGGCCCGGGTCGCCTCGGCGCGCCGGGCATGCTTCTTCTTCGTGGCGTTCTTGGCCATATCGTCCCCATTTCACCGTTTCCGCCCGGCAGGCTATCGAGACCTGCTACGGAAGTCCGGGACGGCCACGCACTTGATCGCAGATCGGAAGATCTGTGACACAGAATTAAGTATTCTGTGTCACAACCGGGTTGCCGGACCCCGGGAGCCTGGGAAGCGTCGCTGCCGACCGGGGTGCGACTCGGCAACGTTCTGTGTCACATCGCTGGGGGTGGATGCTTCATGTCCGTGATTCCGCTGCCGAGGTCGGCTCCGGGGATGCCGCTCGGGGGGGCCGTGGCCCGGTTCCTCGACCGGTTCCGCGAGGAGCCGGGCACCCGTGTGACGTACGCGGAGACGCTGGAGTGGCTCCTCACCTCAACGGGTGACGGCTTCGCGGTCGCCGAGTTGACGCCGGAGGTCTACGAGGCGGTGATGGAACGGTGGGACGAGCGGGCCGCGTCGACGTGGAACAAGCATCTGTCGGCCCTGCGGTCGTTCGCGGCCTACGCCCAGCGGCAGGACTGGCTCACCTCAGACCCGTCGCGGCGGCTAGAGCGGCGCAAGGTCACCCGCAGCCGCGACAAGGCGATTCCCCGGGCCCGGCTGGAACGGCTGTTCGGCGACGACCGGTTCGCGCTGCGGGAGCGGGTGCTGTGGCGGATGACGTACGAGACGTGCGGCCGGGCCGAGGAGCTGTTGCTGCTGGACGTGCCGGATCTCGACTTGGAGTTCCGGCGGGGCCGGGTGGTCGAGAAGGGTGGTGACAGTGCCTACGTGCACTGGGAGACGCCGACCGCTCGGCTGCTGCCCAGGCTGCTGGCGGGGCGGACGACCGGGCCGGTGTTCCTGGCGGACCGCAGGGCGCCGGCGTCAGGTGTCCGGGCTCCGGCCGCCGGGGACGTGGACCCCAGTACGGGCCGGGGCCGGTTGTCCTACCCGCGTGCGGAGTACCTGTTCAAGGGGGGGTCGAAGCTGCACGACCCGCACGGGGAGGGCTGGACGCTTCACCAGCTGCGGCACTCCGGGTTGAAGCACCTGGCGGAGAAGGGCCGTAGCGCGCCGGAGCTGCAGGCGAAGTCCCGGCACAAGCACCTGGGCACGCTGGGGCTCTACGTGAAGCTGGGTGAGGAGACGTCGGCCCGGGTCACCGCTGAGAACGACGAGTACAACCGTCGGGGCCGCAGGCGCTGATCGCGCGCCGTCCGGTCCTGCCGTCCGGCGCTGTGGGCGGTGCTGAGGGTGGCCTGCTGTCAGTTGAAGACGAGTTCGCGGAAGCGGTTGCGGATGCCGGTGAGCGGTTCGCGGTCGCGGGTGAAGTAGAGCTTGTTGGTCAGCAGGACGGCCCAGGTCCCCAGTTTGGGGGAGATCCACATGCCGGTGCCGGTGAAGCCGTAGTGCACCCAGGTCTGCTCGGCCGGGTCGGTGCCGGGGGCGGGGTGCCAGAACAGGCCGCGGACGGGCTCCATGACGCCGGTGTGCACGGCCAGGGACTCCTGGGTCCATTCGGGTCCGAAGCCGGGCCGGGCCAGGGCGGTGGCGGGGTCGAGGAGGTAGCGCAGGAAGACCGCCAGGTCGTCCAGGGCGGAAAAGGTGCCGGCGATGCCGCAGACACCGCCCAGGAGGCGGGCGGAGAAGTCGTGCGCGGTGCCCTGGAGGTGGGCGTCGGTGTCCTGGTCGAGTTCGGTGGGGGCGCATCGTGCCGCGAGGTCGGCGGGCAGGGGGCCGAAGCGGGTGGCGCCCATGCCCAGCGGTTCCCAGACGCGCTCGCGGGCGAGCTGGTCCAAGCTCTGTCCGGATAGGTGTTCGGCGAGGTAGCCGAGGATGAGGGCGGCGCGGTCGGTGTACTCGACGGCCTGGCCGGGCGGCCGGTGCAGGGCCTCGTGCAGGACGCCGGTGCGGATGGCGGCCGGGTCGGTGCCGTAGAGGTTCTTCAGCTGGGCGCGCAGGGGGACGCCGGCGGTGTGGGTCAGGAGCTGGCGGGCGGTGGCCTGGCCGAGCGGGTGCCCGGTGACCTCGGGCCACCAGCTGCCGAGCGGCTCGTCCAGGGGGAGGCGGCCGTCTTCCCACAGGGTGCCGATGGTGGACCAGACGGCGAGGATCTTGGTGAGGCTGGCGACGTCGAAGAGGGTGTCCGGCCGCATCGGCTCGCCGGGCCGGGCGGGGTCGAGGAGGCCGGCGGTGCCGCTGGCGCGGGTGCCGGAGGCGTCGCCGAAGGCCCAGACGGCGCCGGGGTATGCGTGGTCGCGGACGCCGTTGTGCAGCAGCTGGTGGATGCGGTCGGTGCTGGGTGTCATCGTCTCCCCGATCGGTGTGGGCCGCCCCGCCAGCGTAGTGACAGCGGGCTGGCGGGGCGGGGTTCGGCACGACCCGGTCAGGTCAGAGCTGCTTGCCCAGGTCGGCCAGGGCCGCGGCGGTAGCGCTGAGCGGGTAGCGGGCAGCGTTCGCCCGGCCGGCGGCCCGCAGGGCGGGCAGCAGGCTGGGAGAGGACTTGATCCGGTCCAGGTCGCGGGCGATGACGTGGGTGTTGGTGAAGTCGGTGGCCAGGGCGGAGGAGCCGAGCGCCTCGCGCAGGCCGGGGACCGGCTGGTAGAGCACCGGCAGGTCGTGGGCCTGGGCTTCGAGGGCCACCAGTCCCATGGCCTCCAGGGTGGTGGACGGCATCACCAGGGCGTCGTGGTCGGCGAAGGCCTTCCACAGCTGCGGGCGGCGGAGCCAGCCGAGGTAGCGGGCCCGGACGCCGAGGCGCTGGAGAGTGGGGGCCAGGGCGTGGAACTCGTGGCGCGGGGCGGCGATGCTCAGCTCGACACCGCGAACGGCGGATATCGCCTTGGCCAGGTGTTCGCCGCCCTTCTCGGCGGTCAGCCGCCCGGCGTACAGCAGCCGCAGGGTCTGGCCGGGTCGGCGGGGCGGTCGGCCGGACAAGGGGGCGGGGGCGGTCAGGAGGTGGTCGGGGATGCCCCACGCGATCTTCTGGATCTTGCGGCGGTCGGTCTGGGGTGCCAGGCGCATCAGCCGGTCGGCCATCGCGCCGGTGGGCACCACGATCGCGTCGGCGAAGCGGGCGGTTTCGCGCAGGATCTGCAGCTGGTCGCGGTGCATCTCGGCGAACAGCAGGTCGGTGCCGTGGACCAGGGCGATCCGCGGGTGCCGGGGCAGGGCCCGCAGCAGCGCGGGGGTCGCGCCGAAGGCCAGGTGCTGCAGGTGCAGGACGTCGATGGCCGCTGGGTCGATCGCCGCTGCCAGTGCCTTGCGCAGGGAGGTGACGTAGTGGCTGAAGGCGGGGCCGTCCAGGCATTTGCCGCCGACCGCGAGCAGGTCCAGCCCATCGGGGAGGGCGGGCCTTGTTCCGGGCGGCTGGAGCATGAACGCGCGGGCGGGGATGAGCGGGGTGGGGCCGGTGTAGAGGTCGAGGAAGAGTTCGACGCTGCCTCCGGGGCTGCCGGCGGGCAGGTCCAGGAAGGTCGCGACCTGGGGTGTGCTCACGTAGCACCTCCCGGGATCTCCTCGTAGAGGCGGGAGATGTCGATGCCGTCGGTGGCGGTGTACTTCAGGCCGTGCTGCTGGTAGCTGGCGGGGGCGCCGAAGGTCTGCAGGAAGACCAGCTTCCCGAAGGTCATGCCGGGGTAGATCCGCACGGGTCGGGCGGCGCGGATCTCCAGGGTCCAGCGGATCGCGTGGCCGGCGTGTCCGAGGGGGGCGGAGACGTGGACCCAGATGCCCAGTGCGCCGGTGGTGCGGTCGCCGTTGAGCATCTGCGCGTACCGCTCGGAGCCGGTCCGCTCCAGGGTCACCCCCAGGTACAGGACGCTGGGCTCAAGGACCAGGCCGCCGGTGGGGATGCGGGTCTCGGTGAAGGGGGTGGGGGCGGCGGCGTCCAGGTCGCCGTCGCAGGTGCGTAACGTCTCCCCCAGCCGCCAGTCGTAGGCGTTCGTGGAGAGGCGGCCGGGGTCGAACGGGTCGATGGCGATCTCGTGGGCGGCGACGGCCGCAGCGATGGCGCCTGCGGTGAGGATCATCAGGCCACCGCCCCGGTGCCGGTCTGGTCGCGCCAGTAGCGGGAGGGCTGCGGGCCGGTGGCGGCCTGGTACTTCCCCGTGTAGAGGTCGACCGGGCCGACGGAGACGAAGAACATGATCTGCCCGATCTTCATGCCGGGGTAGACCTTGAGCGGCCGGGTCGGGGAGAGCATGAGGGTCCACTGGCCGTGGAAGCCGATGTCGCCGATGGGGGCGGTGATCTCGACGAACAGCCCGAGGCGGCCGACCGAGGAGCGGCCGAACAGCAGCGGCACGAAGGTGTCGGAGCCGACCTCTTCCAGGGTGTGGCCCAGGTAGAGCTCGCCTGGCCGCAGGACATACCCGGCGGGGCCGATCCGGGTGGCGGTGGTGGGGTTGGGCCGGTGGGCGTCGATGACGGGCTCGGTGTAGGTCAGCAGGGTGGGGCCCAGGCGGACGTTGTAGCTGTTGGGGTTGACCTGGCCGGGCTCGAAGGGGTCGATCCGCAGGCGGCCGTCCTGGTGGGCGGCCGTGATCTCGGGGCCGGTGAGGATCACGTCGGCTCTCCTTCCTCGGTGGGGTCGGCTAAGACGTGGCGCACGGCCTGGCCGAGCTGGAGGCCGGCCGGGTGCGTGCGGCCGTCCAGGAACGTCTCGGCGAGGTAGTCGGTGGTCAGCACGCTGCGAAGTCCGGTCGGCCAGGGGTCGGGGGCGAGCACGAGCGGTCCGGCCCGCTCGGTGAGGTGGGCCAGCAGGCCTGGCATGTTGGCGGCGAGGGCCTCGGGCAGCAGGGCGTGGACCAGCTGGTTGTCGAACGGCTCGATGGCCAGCAGGTCTTCCAGGTGCAGCACCTCGCCCAGCGGCGCCGGCCGCAGCGCGGTCTCGTTCAGCACGACGGCGGGGGCGCCGAGTGAGTGGTGCAGGCGGTCGGCGACCTCGGTCAGCAGCTGGTGCCGGTCGGGCACCTGGTGCTGCCACCGCTCCGCGATCCGGACCAGCGGGACGGTCAGCTTGTCCCGCAGTTCCGCGATCCGGCGGGCGATCGGCTCCAGCTCGGCCGGAACCGCAGGGGCGGTGGGGAAGCGGCAGGTGCGGGCGGCCCAGCCGTGTCCGACGGGCTCGGCGACCGCGTATCCGGCGGCGAGTTCGGCGCCCTTGACGACCAGGGTGTCGCCGACCGGCTCGGGTGCGTAGTGGTCGCTGTGGCAGTGCCCGGCGAAGACGATGTCCAGGAACGGGCAGTCGGCGGCCAGTTGGAGGTCCTCCTCGAAGCCGGAGTGCGACAGCAGCACCCAGGTGTCGGCTACGTGGTGGTGTTCGAGCAGGAGCTCGACCAGGGCGCGGGCCGGTTCGGTGACGCGGTGGCCGGCGCGGTCGGCGGCCGGGATGGCGTTGAAGGCCTGCGGTGCGATGACGGCAGTGACCGCGACGGTCCGCCCGCCGACCTGGGCCAGGTGCAGGCGGCGGAACAGCGGCTTCCCGCTGTCGGCGTCTACGGCGTTGGCGCACACGGTCAGCTCGTGCAAGCCGGGCTCGAAGTGGTGCCGCCATCCGTGGTTGCCCGGGGCGATCACGTCGTAGAGCGTGGTCAGGATGGTCCGCTCGATGCTGCCGCCGCCCAGGCGGTAGTAGCCGGTGCCCTCGAAGAAGTCCCCGCAGTCCACGATCAGCGAGTGGGGCCGCTCGGCGTGGAGGTGGGCGAGCAGGCCGGCTGCGTCGCCGAGCTGGGAGTGCACGTCGGTGGTGGCGGTGATCCGCCCCAGCGAGCGCTTCACCGGGCGGCCTGGTGGATCTCGGCGCCGAGGGTGCGGAGCTTGCCGGGCAGGTCGGCGTGTCCGCGCTGGAGCTGGTCTAGGCCGGTGACGGTGGTGGTGCCGCGCGCGGTGAGCGCGGCGACCAGCAGTGCGGAGCCGGTGCGGATGTCGGTGGACTCCACGTTCGCGCCGGTCAACCGCTGGGGGCCGGTCAGCTGGCACTGGGTGGGTGAGAGCTCTTCTATGGTCGCGCCCAGGCGGGCGAGTTGGGGCAGCAGGTTGCCGTGCCGGCCGGGGTTGATGTGGTCGGAGAACAGGTGGGTGCCGGGCAGGCCGAGGGCGAGCGCCATCAGCGCGGGCTCGAAGTCGGCGTCCAGGCCGTCGGGGGCCAGCGAGGCAATCGCCCGCAGCGGTCGGCCGCTGGGCCGGCCGGGGCCATGTACGACCAGGGCGGAAGGCTCGACCGTGGCCGAGATGCCCAGCCAGGTGAGGATCTCGACCACGACGGCGACGTCCTGGCCCCGTACTCCCTCGATCCGGCCCGTGCCGCCGGTGGCGGCGATCGCGCAGGCAAGAGTCCCGGCCTCGATCTTGTCGCCGGGCACCGACCAGTACAGCGAGGTGTCCTCGGCCCGGGTCAGGGGGTCGACGGTCAGCGTGTCGTCGCCCAGCTCGATCCGGTGCCCGGCCTGGAGCAGGGCGTCGAGCATGCCGGTGAACTCCGGGGAGTGGTTGGGGTTGCCCAGCCGCAGGTGGTACCCGCCGATGACCGCGCGGAGCACGGCCACCACGCTGGTGCCCCGGGAGCGGAACGGCAGGTCGATCACCACCTCGCGCGGGCCGTGGCCGGCCGCGGTGACGCGGTAGCCGCCGTCGTCGACCTCGACCTTGTCGCCGAACGCCTCGTAGACCTTGAAGTGCTGGTCCATGCCCCGCTCGCCGATCCGGCAGCCGCCCGGCCAGGGCAGGACGGCCTGCCCGCACGAGGCGAGCAGGACGGGCACCAGGTAGTAGGACGCGCGGATGCGGGCGGCTTCGGGCAGGTCGGGGACCGCCTGGCGGGTGGAGACGGGCATCAGGGCGACGCCGTGCGGGTTGTTGACCGGGCGGGCCAGGTGGTAGCCGCAGCGCTGGATCAGCGTCAGCATGGCGTCCACGTCCAGGCTGTGCGGCACGTTCGACAGGTGGGCCGGGCGGCGGGTGGCCGCGGCGGCGGCCAGCAGCGGCAGGGCGGCGTTCTTCGAGCCGTCGACCGTCACCAGGCCGGCCAGCGGCGGGCCGGGCCGGACGGTGACGGCGGAACCGCTGGTCACAGCGGGAGTCATAGGGAGCCTCCAAGCGGGCACGGTTGCGGGAGGTGCGGGTGTGCTCGGGGGCGGCCCGGCCGCCGAGCTGGCGGCGGCCGGGCCGCGAGGGGCACCGCCTCCAGGGGAGGGAGGCGGTGCCCGCCGCGCGCGGTCCAGGGCAGACCGGTCGCGCGGCCCGGCGCCGGGCGCTCGCCCGAAAAGGGCGGCGGCTTCCGCGCCGGAAGATCACATCTCAGGCGGCGGCGAACTCGCCGCACGGCAGCGTGGCGGTGATCTGCTTGCCCACCGCTGTGGGCTCCACCGTCCAGCCCGGTGCCAGGCAGTCCAGGATCCACAGGCCCCGCCCGGACTCCAGGCCCTCGTTGTCCGGCGGCTCGGCCGTGCGGTCGGGCAGCGCGGACGGCTCCGGATCGTGCACCTGCACCTGGACCTGGTCCGGCTTGCTGACGATCTGGACGACCACCGGCGTCCACGGTCCGCACAGCCGCACCGCGTTGCCCACCAGCTCGCTCGCCACCAGCCGGGCCGCGTCCGCGACCTGCTCGTCCGCCCCGGCCCCGGCCACCGCCGCGAACACGTGCGCCCGCATCTGCCGCATGTGCTCACGGCTGGCACTCATGTACAGCACGAACCCGCCCGGCCGTATGGCCAGGTAGAACCCGCAGACCGCCACCTGCGGCGGGCACGCGGGCCCGGGCAGCGAAGGGGTGGGACCGAGCTGTGCATCGTGCATGGCGAGTGCTCCCCAGCGGCAAGAGCGAGCAGTCTGACCGGGCCGGAGCCCGGCCGGCCCGCGGATGGGTCGGCAGGCACGTCGGCCCTCCAGGGACGGGAAGCCTCTGGCAGTCGGCGCAAGGGCAGCGTCTTATGCCACGAAGTGCAATGATTCCGTCACACGTCGCTACCGAATCCAGGATGCACGCAGACATGGCGACAGGACAACATGTCCCGCGCAGATTCCTCAGATTGGTTGTCCTTCGGGCGGCTGGGCGGACACACTGGTTCGCATGGCGTCCAAGAGGAATCCCGTCCTCAAGTCGGTGTATCGCCGTCAACTGTCGGCGAAGCTGAAGGAGTTGCGGGAGAAAACTGAACTGACGATGGCCGAGGTCGCGACCGCGATCGAGGTCAACCAGGGAACTCTGAGCCGGATCGAGAGCGGCGACCGGGGCACCAGCCCGGTGCTGGTCAAGGCCATGCTCGACTGTTACGGGGTGACCGACCCCGTGGAGCGGGAGGACATCTTGGACCTGGTCCGCGCGGACCAGGCCCAGCGGCAGCAGTGGTGGCGCAAGTACTCGGCGGTCATCAACACCACCCAGTACGGCGGCTACCTGGCGCTGGAGTCCAGCTCGCTGTCGTTGCGGAACTACGAGACCGAGCTGATCCCGGGCCTGCTGCAGACCGAGGAGTACGCGCGGCAGGTCATCACCTCGATGCGCGTGGACCTGACGCCCGCCCAGGTCGACGCACTGGTGAAGGTGCGGATGAACCGCAGGAAGCTGCTGGAGGCCGAGGACGGCGTCAAGCTGTGGGCGGTGATCGACGAGGCGGCGTTCCGCAGGATCGAGGAGACCCCCGAGATCCTGCGGGCACAGCTGGAGCACCTGCTGGTGGCGATGGCCCAGACCAACATCACCGTGCAGATGCTGCCCTTCTCCGCGGGCTTCCACCCGGGCCTGGACGGTTCCTTCGTCATCATGGGTTCCCCGGAGCCGAACCCGGACGTGGTGTGGGTGGAGAATGGCCCCAACTCGGTGTACTTCGAGGGGTCGCGCGACGTGGGGCGGTACACCGAGGTCTTCGACCATCTGCGGGCCCGTGCCCTCGGTCCACCCGAGACCCGCAGCCGATTCGACGAGATGTTCAAGGAGTTGTGAGTGAGCACCACCAAGCCCAACCCGTCCGAGCTGGACTTCTCCGGCGTCACCTGGGAGAAGAGCCCGCTGAGCGGGGGCAGTGACAACTGCGTGGAGTTCGGCGTCATCGGCGACCTGGTCGCCGTGCGCGACTCCAAGCGGCCAGGACAGACCCCGCTGGTCTTCACCCGCGACGAGATCGCGGCGATGCTCGGCGGCGCGAAGCTCGGGAGCTTCGACCACCTGGTGTAGGTATCACCGGCCGTCCTGACGGCCGCAGTACAGGTAAGACAGACGGCCGGCCCCAGATGTGGTGGGGTCGGCCGTCTGTCGTTCATCTTCCCAGACCACGCTGCCCGCAAGCCGATCGACGGCCCCCGGACGGCGGGCCGACACCCCGTCGCTGCAAGGCTCTGGGCGGCCGGAGCACAGCGTGGTGCTAGCGCGGCTGGTAGTGCACCAGCCGCTCGGCCAGGGCGGGGACGGCCTTGCCCTGGAACCGGTAGAACGGGCGCTCGGCCGAACCCGTCATCGTGTAGTCGACCAGCACCGTGGCGACGAACGCCCCCACCCTCTCGGGCTCTGGCACCAGGCCGGCGCCCATCCACCGCGTGAAGTCGACGAAGGGTTCGCCCGGTTGGGTCTGGTACTCGCCGTAGACGTGCCAGCCCGACAGCGAGTCCCACTACACCCCCAGGTCGGACATGTTCGGTCCGTAGTGGCGCACGGCGTCCTTGGTGGGGATGTCGATCCACCCCTCGGCCTCAGCCTCGGTGCCGTCGGTCGTCTGTGGTTCGCCGTCGACGAAGCCGCAGCCTGTGGCGGGGATCTTCTCGCCGACGAGCTGGGACACCACGGCTTGCAGGTACGGCTGGGCGGCAGCCGTGAGGACCTGGTGATCGCTCACCGTGTCGTCTCCTCGTTCGGGGCAGGCGGGCGGCGCCGATGCTACCGGTCAGCGGATGTAGTCGGCCGACTCGTGGGCCTTCCGCAGCTGGTTGCCGAGCTGGGTGGCGGTGGCCGCCGCTTCGGCGAGGTGCTGCCCGGCCACCGGGGCGTCCGGGTCGTTGGTCATGCGCGGCAGGACACCGGCCTGCTGGATGAGGACGCGGGAAAGGTCGCCGGTCAGGTCCCGCAGCCATTCCAGGGACTTGGCCACATCCCGCGGCCGGTCCCACTCGGCCCGTCCGGCGGCCAGGTCCTCCGCCACGGTGGACAGTGACTTGGCGGCGTCCTTGAGCAGGTGCGTCGGATCGTAGGTGCCCAACACCGTTCCCCTCGTCGTCGATGGACTCCCAAGGGTGCCCCACCGGGGCGGGCCGCGGGAGGGAAACCGGCCAGGCGACGAAGCAGGCCCGCACCGGGCGGCGCGGGCCTGCTGACGGTGTTGCACGGTCCGGGGCGGGGGTGGGCGGGTTTGGCCTGCGCGGCCTGTCGCCGCAGGTCAGGACCTGTACGGCGGCCTGCCGGCGCCCTGCCGCTGTGGGCTGGTTGCGGCAGGCCGCCGTACAGGTCAGGCGAACGCCTCCACGGCTTTGATCACGTCGGCCAGCCGGTAGCCGGTGGGCTCGCCGGGCAGGTCGCGGAGCCGGGTGGAGGACAGGTCGGCCCCTGCGTCCTTCAGGGCCCGGCTCAGGTTCCGGCCGACCATGGCCAGGCGGTCCTCGCGGTCGTCCCACTTGCCCCAGCGGGCGGGGTCCTGGGACCTCAGGTGGTCCAGGAGCTGGGCGACGGCCAGGGCCTGCGGGTCGCCCTCGTCGCGGAAGGCCTCGCGGAGGGTGGCCAGGATGGCGGGGACGGGCTTGGGGGCGGTGTCGGCCTCGCAGAGCCGGACGAGGTCCAGGTACTGCTGCAGCAGTCCGGCCTCGGTGAGGGTGCGGGTCAGGTCGGGCAGGCCGGCGGCGGCGCGTTCGGCGCCGACCTTGGCCGCGTACTCGTCGTCGACCTCGCGGACCTGGTAGCGGATGGGCCGGTTGGGCATGCCGGGCAGGCCCTGGGCGTAGATCTGTCCGGCGTCGTTGGCCTGGGTGTGGGTGGCGGCCTGGATGAGGTCGGCGCGGTAGCCCTCGGCGATAGCTCCGCCGCCTAGGAGTTCGGTGACGTCCACGCGGCGGCACGCGCCGAGCAGGCGGGCGGACAGCTTGGGGCCGATCGCCTGGCCGAGGTAGTCCCTGGTGCCGAACTGGCTGCCGCCGTAGTACCAGAGGGCCTCCTTCCGGCCCAGCAGCAGCCCTCGCACGAGCAGGGCCTTGTTGGCGTCGCTGAGCTGGGGCCACTCGTCGACGAACACGCAGATCGCCGGGTGCTCGGCCGACACGCGCCATTTGTTGCCCCAGCCGTAGCGGGCGCGCTGGCGGGCGCGGGCCGAGCACAGTGCCAGCAGAAACATCAGGACGGCGGTGATCTTCTTCTCGTCCATGCACGCGCTGAGGGTGATGGCCGGTCCCAGGCCGCCGACGCCGGTGCCGACCGGGTCGAGGTTGAAGACCACCGCGTCGCGGCAGGCGGTGGCGGCCTCGGCCAGGGCGAGCATGACGCCGGACTTGCCGCCGCCGGAGTCGGCGACCATCAGCAGCATCAGCCCGGCGAGGCTGAACACCAGCGGGTCGCCGTCCATGGCCACCCCGAAGTCGGCCGCGTCCACGATGGACGCCGACAGCGGCGGCCGGTACGGCAGCGGGCCGACCACCTCCGGGGAGAAGGGGCTGCGAAGGAGGGCGCGGACGAACGCGCCGTCACCGGCGTCCGGGTCGCCCTCGATCAGGAGGCCGGCCCGCCGCAGCCGCAGCCGGGTGATCAGGGCCTTGTAGGTGTCCTCCTTGTTCAGCTCGTCCGGGCTGCCGGTGTTGAACTGCACGTAGAACGACCAGCCCCACGGCTCCTGGGTGGTGGTGACGACCTCGGCCAGGTCCCCGCCCTCGGCGCGGATCGCCTGGGCGAGCACGGCCGTGGCCTGGCCGGTGGTGGCCGCCTCGCGCAGGGACCTCACGGGCACGTCCTGGACCTGGTCCTGGTCGTCGGCGGCGGCAGCGGGTCGGCCGTCGGCCGCTGGCGGGGCATCGGCCGGTGGCGGGGCATCGGGCGGGGTCGGGGCGTCGGCGGGGGCCGGACCGCCGGCGGGTGCGTGGGCGGCGGCGCTGTGGGTGGGGCAGGGTTCTTCGAGGCGGTATCCGCGGGGCGGGTCCAGTTCGGGGATGAGGAGGTCGGCGGGCACCGGGCGGGCGACCAGCGGGACGGGGTGGCGGGTGAGCCACCATCCGGCTCCCAGGAGGGCGGGGCCGGTGGCCAGCACGGTGACGGGCAGGGTGACGGTGACGGCGGCGAGGGTGCCGAGCGCGGGGACCACGACGAGGGTGAACCGCAGGGCTCCGCGGGTCGCTCGCCAGCGGTCGATCTGCTCGGTGGTGGGCTGGTTGGGGTTGAACGGCATGGCGTTCAGGACCGCCAGGCCGTTGCGGCGGCGGTCGGCTTCGGCTCCCAGGTCACGCAGGCGCTTCTTCTGCGGGTCGGTCAGACCTTCGTCGACGGCCTTGGTCACCATGCGGTTGATCTGCTTGAGGGTGGTGTCCCGGGCGGTCAGGGCTTCCTCGCGTCGCCCGGTGTGGTGTTCCAGCTGCTGGTGGACGATGCGGCGGCGGATCTCGTCGCGGGTCATGTAGCGCACGCCGGCCCAGTGGACGGTCAGGGCCCATACGTGCCGCAGGCCCGGCAGGGTGTGGGCGGCGAGGACGCGTGCGATGGTGGCGGCGGCGTGGGCGGCCCGGCGCGCGGCCTGCCCCGTGGGGCCGGGGCCGCCCGCGCCGGGTGCGTCGGTCGGGGGCGTCTGGGGGCGGGGGTCCTGGTCGTCGACGAACTCGCCCTCGTAGACGATGACCTCGGGCAGCAGTTCGCCGTCGTGGCGGGTGGTCATGGGCTTCCAGCTCCAGAAAGGTACGGGCGGACGGGGCGAGGGGCGGCCCCCACGACCGCGGGGCGGGTCGTGGGGGCCGGTGGAACGGTCAGCCGCCGAAGACGTACAGGCCGATGTTGTTGCCGGTGATGGTGGTGATGCCGACGATCACGCCCATGAAGCCCAGGGTGGTGCCGTAGCAGATGGCGACGGCGGTCCCGCCGACCATCTCCTTCCAGTCCTTCGGCTTGCCGCGGGCGGCGAAGAGCTTGACGAGGTACCAGGTCAGGCCGCACAGGCCGATCGCGGCGCCGCCGGCGGTGACCGGGGTGACGGTGGAGCGGGGCGGGTTGGGGGTGGTCTTGGCCCCGGCGACGTTGCCCGCGACCGCCGTCCCGGCGGCGTTCATGCCGTGCCGCAGGGCTCCGGCGATGTCGCCCAGGACGCCGCCGGAGTTGACGGTGACCAGCAGCATGAAGAAGAAGATCAGGATGAATGTCTTCTTGTTGCGCAGGATCTTGTACTTGAAGCCCGCGAAGACGGCGACGGTGGCGATCGCGCCGAACAGCAGGGCGCCGAAGCCCGCGTTGGCGGTGGAGTTGTGGAAGAGGTTCACGGGTCAGGCTCCGGTCAGGGTGTGGACGATGACGCGCCCCGAGACGATCAGGACGCCGCTGGCGGCGGCCCAGATCAGGGGCCGGGTGAGGATCCAGCCGCGCGGTGAGCGGACGAACCGCCACAGGCGCGTCACGGCTGCGGACAGCAGGGACCAGCCGACGCCGCACAGCGCGCCGAGCAGGCCGGGGACGTGGCGGCCGAGCCACAGTGAGCCGACCGCGCACACCGCGGCTCCGGCCGGTCCGTAGACCGGGGCGGTGATGCCGTGGGTGCTGATGGTGCGGGCGACCCACCCGGCGGCGGTGGTGCCGTCGACGGGCACCAGGGTGGCCAGGGCGGCGGACAGCAGGTTGCGGCCGATCTGCAGGCGGCTCCAGTCGGTGGGGTCGGTGCCGTGGGCGGCCTGGGCGCGCTCGATGGCGGCCTCGGCCACGTCCGACCAGCCGGACCGCATCAGCCCGGCGACGGCCTCTTCCATGCCGTGGTCGGCCGCCTCGGCCGCCGGTTCCGGCCGGGCCGGGTACGGCTCGGCGTGGAGGTCGTCGGGCGTCCACCACGCCTCGGTCCGGTCGGTGGTGTCGTTGAGGTCGGTCATCGCAGGTCGCCTCCCGGTGCGGGGTGTTCGCCGAGCACGGTCAGAAGGACGGCACGGGCGCGCTGTTCGTCGGGGCCGATCCGGCCGCGGGTGTCCTTGCGGCCGGGCTCGGGTGCGGCCGGGTGGGGCAGGAGGATCACGACCACGGTGGCGTCGGCGGCGTGACGGGCGGTGCGGCGGATGCGCCACCACCGGCGTATGCGCGAGAGCATCGGGGTTCCTCATTCCAGGGGCGGGGCGGGGCGGGCGTGGGTGTGGGGTGGGGCCGGTCGGCCGTGGCCGCCCTGGGGCCGGTGCGCTTCCCGGTGCGGGTGGCCTGCCGGGCTCCAGGGCGGGCATGATCGGCCGGTCATTCGGCGGTCTTGCGCACCGCGCGGATCTGGTTGCGGACCCACTCCGGGTCGGCGTCGTACTCGCGGCCCAGCGCGGTCGGGGACGGGGTCTTCCCGTCGGCGATCAGGGCGGTGATCCGCTCGCGGACCTGGTCGCGCAGTTCGTCGCGTCCGGCACCGGCACGGCTGCGGCTACCGCTCTTCTTCGCCGTCCGGCGGGTCCGGCGGGCCGGGCGGTGACGGTCCGGGACAGGCGGGTTGCTACCGCCCGCGTCACCGGTACCGGGGGCGGTAGCACCGGGTGCGGTAGGCGCGGGACTACCGGTGCCGCTACCGCCCGTCGTCCCACCGGTAGCGCCGGGGCGGTTACCGCTCTCGTCTACCGGGGCGCTACCGGCCGGGTCACCGGTGCCGCTACCGGGGTGCCCGCCGGGGTCTACCGGCTTCTCGTGGTCCGGCTTCTCCCCGTCCTCTTCCTGGTCTTCCTCGTCCTGTCCCTCGTGCGCGGGGTCGGCTTCCTCGGGCCACGGGTCGGCGTCCGCCGGCGCCGCTACCGCGACCGGTGGGTCCTCGCGCAGAGCGTGGACCCGCCACAGCACGAACGGCCCGATCGAGACGACAAGGGCGACCAGCCACCAGGTCGGGCGGAGGCGGTCACCGGTGGCGGTGACGCCGAACAGGCCGGCCAGGGCGAGGTGCACCAGCACGTTGGCGATGATCATGAGGCTGATCGCGGGGAAGGTGTCGCGGTGGCGGCGGAAGGCGGCGACGACGTAGACGTCGATGGCCACCGGCAGCAGGGGTGCCACCCAGACGGGGAAGCCGACGAGCATCGCCAGTGCCCACTCGCCGGAGGCGGTCAGCCCGATCGCGGCGAACAGGGCGAACGTCGGCAGCTTCTTCGTCAGCGCCTCTCCGCGGTCCTGCCGCTGGTCGGCTTCCTGCTGGGCGGCGTCCAGCAGGGCCTCGGCCGCCTCCCGCGCGTGCTCGGCCCGGGCCAGCGTGGCGGCGGCCTCGGCCTCGGCGTCCAGGCGGAACGATTCGGCGGCCTGCTCGCGCAGACGGGCTTCCTTCTCGGCCCGCTCGCGCAGGGCGTCGCTGTCGGCGGCGGCCTCGTCGCGCAGGCGGGCGGCTGCGGTGTCGGCTTCGGCCTGCCGGGTGCGGGCGTCCTCGGCGACCCGGTCGAGGATCGCCTGGGCCTGCGCTTGTGCCTGCTCGCGGATCTCCTCGGCGGCCAGGCGGGCGGCCGTCCGGGCCTCGGCGGCCAGGCGGGCGGCCGTCCGGGCCTCGGCGGCCAGGCGGGCGGCCGTCCGGGCCTCGGCGGCCCGGGCGGCGTCGTCCTCGGCGGTCGCCCGCAGGCCGCTGGCGGTCTCGCGGGCACCGGACAGGATCTCCTCGGCGGCTTCGCGGGCCTGGGTCAGGGCCGCCTGGGCGGCCTTGACCTGGTCCTGGGCCACCTGGTGGGCCTGCTGGGTGTGGAGGTCGGCGACGAGCTGGCGCTGGGCGGCGCCGTCGGCGGCGGCCTCGGCCTGGGCGGCGGCGGTGGCCGCCTCCCGCCGCAGGGTCTGGGCCTGGCGGCGGGACGCGGCCAGGAGGTCGGCGGCTTCGGCGTGGGCGGCTTCCAGGATGTCGGCGGCCGTGGGCTCGGGGAGGGGTTCGACGAGGAGGTGGGCGCGGTGGGCGCCGGGGATGTTGGGGACGTGGTCGGTCGGTGTCACCGGGGTGGTTCCTTACTCCAGGTGGCGGCGAGGCGGTCGGCGGCGTCACGGGCGGGGCCGGGGTCCAGGGCCTCTTTGATGCGGTCGGCGGCGGTGCGGGCGGTGGCGGCGGCGGTGCGGGCGGTCTCGGCCCGCTCGATGGCGGCCTGCCA
>Ga0302314_10004447_pt1 | contig 25804 bp, 29 predicted proteins | sample III_Palsa_N2_3_FD_200533 | JGI IMG/M metagenome (GOLD analysis project Ga0302314, IMG submission 200533) | Peat permafrost microbial communities from Stordalen Mire near Abisko, Sweden - III_Palsa_N2_3 | ecosystem: Environmental > Terrestrial > Soil > Palsa > Peat permafrost | place: Sweden...
GGCTGGGAGAGCCCGAAGGCGCTCCGCGTCACCACGGCCTGGGCGAGACACCAGAGAATGGAGGCGAAGGTCTCGGCCGGGGTGGGGGGTGGGGGTGGATTGGGCACGGCGTCTAGTTAGTATACATGACATAATCCGGGCAAGTGGAAATGACGTTGCATCCTCGGGTCGGTGAGCGGCGTCCAACGGACACGCACCGCCGCCTGTGAACGCACGGCCGTTCATGCTATTGAACGTGGCATGGACCGTCAGGAAGCCTTGGCCAGGCTGCGACAGAGCGAGAGTGCTCTGCGCGAGCGCGGTGTGTGTCACGCGGCCTTGTTCGGGTCGGTTGCGCGCGGCGACAACCGGCCCGACAGCGACATCGACATCATGATCGAAATTGAGCCTGACGTGGTTCAGGACGTCTACTCGTATGTCGGGCTCAAGACCTATATCGCCAGCCTGTTCGAAGGGCCGGTTGACGTCGTGAACCGCGATGGACTGAAGCCTTCCATCCGCCCCGCCGCCACGGCCGACGCCATCTATGCCTTCTGATACCGCGCGTGCCGCGCTCGCGGATATTCGTGACAATATTGCGCTGGCCGAGAGTTTCGTATCCGGCCTGACCTACGAAGTATTTCTCGACAACGTGCTCGTATTCTACGGGGTGACGCGGTGTCTCGAAATCATTTCCGAAGCTTCACGCCGCTTGCCACCGACGCTGAAAGCGCGACATCCGCATATTCCATGGTCGGAAATGGCAGGTGCCGGCAATGTTTACCGGCATGATTATGAAGATGTTCAGCAACAGCTCGTCTGGGGGACGGTGAAGCAACGCCTGCCAGCCCTGCTCGCCGTGATCGAACACGAACTCAGCGGCCTTCCCTGATCTCGCCGCCTACGCCGCCTGTCGCACCCCTGCATACGCCCGGCACGCATCGCCGAACGCCCGGAAAATGGCGCGGCTTGGCGCGTCGGTCTGATAGTGCCACTCTGGATGAAACTGCACGCCGAACGCCCAGCCGGGGGCAGTCGTCACGCGGACCGCCTCGATGGTGCCGTCCGCCGCCACGGCTTCCACCACCAGCCCCTCGGCCGGCCGGTCGATCGCCTGGCCGTGCAGCGAGTTCACCGTGATCTCGGTCGCGCCGACGATACGGGCGAGATGGCCGGAGAGCGTGACCGGGTGTTTCAGCCGGAACTGCTCGTCCATCGTGCCGGGGCCGGAGCGGTGGTCGATGCGGCCGGGCAGCCTGTGCACGCGCTGGTGCAGCGTGCCGCCCAACGCCACGTTCAGTTCCTGGATGCCGCGGCAGATCGCCAGCAGCGGCATGCCGCGCGCAATGGCGGCGCGGATCAGCGGCAAGGTCGTGCCGTCGCGATGCGGATCGTGCTTGTCGGGCGTCTCCGATCCATCGACGCCGTAGTGGTGCGGCTCGACATTGCTCGGGCTGCCGGAGAGCAGCAGGCCGTCGATGCGGTCCAGCATCGGCAGCATCCCCTCGCCCACCGGCGGCAGCAGGATGGGCCAGGCGCCGGCCGCGCCCATCAGCGCGGCACCGTAGCGCGCCGGGGTCGCATGCATCACCAGCTCGTCGATGCGCTTGGTGCAGGCCGGAATGCCGACGATCAACGTCATGCCAGACTCCCTCAGGGCACGTTCATTGGCCCGTCACGCTATCATTGCCGCTTCGGCCGGCACAGGTCTGCGACCGCAGCCCCGATGGCACCCAGAAGCATAAGCGATGCCATCGGCCGCGCGGTGCCATCGGCGGCGATGCCGACGAGCAGGCCACTGACCGCGCCGAGGCAGTACTGCATCGTCCCCATCAGTGCCGAGGCGCTGCCCGCGTGCCCGGCGTGGCGGGAGAGCGAGCCGACGGTCGCGTTCGGCAGCACGAACCCCATGCTCATCATGCCCACCACGATCGGCGCCGCCACCAGCCACCACGGGCCGACCCCGGCGAAGGCGATCCCCGTCAGCGACAGCATCGCCAGCCCATAGACGCGGACCGCCACGCGGATCACCCGCCCCATCCCAAGGCGCCGCGACAGATGCGGGTTGATCTGCGACGCGCCGATGAACCCGGCCGCGCAGGCGCCGAACAGCATGCCGAACGACGTGGGCGACAGGTGGAACCGGTCGATGAACACGCCCGGTGCGCCACCGAGATAGGCGAACAGGCCGAACAGCGAACAGCCGCCGATCAGCGCGTGGGTGATGAAGCTGCGCTCGACAAAGACGCTGCCGTAGCGCGAGATCTGCTCCGCCGGACCCAGCCGTACCCGGCGCGGCGGCGGCAGCGTCTCCGGCAGCGAGCGCCAGACGATAACGATGCAGATCACGCCGTAGCCGGTCGCCAGCCAGAAGATCGCCTGCCAGCCGAGTGTGGCCAGCACGAAGCCGCCGAGCGTCGGCGCCAGGATCGGGGCCACGCCCATCACCAGCATCAACTGGCTCATGAGCCGCGCTGCCGCATGGCCGTCCGACAAATCGCGCACGATGGCGCGCGGGATCACCATGCTGGCCGACCCGCCGATGGCGGCGAGGAACCGCATCGCCGACAGCGTCGCCAGATCCGGCGCCAGCGCGCAACCGACGGAGGCGAGCGTGTAGAGCGCGGTGCCGACGATCAATGGGCCGCGCCGGCCGAACCGGTCCGACAACGATCCCTGCGTGATCTGCCCGATCGCGAGCCCGAGGAACCAGGTCGCGAGCGTCACCTGCGCTGTCCCCGGCCGGCCGCCGAGGGCAGCCTCGATGGCGGGGAACGCCGGCAGATACATGTCAGTCGAAATCGGCCCCACGGCCGTGAGCAGGCCGAGCAGCGCCGGTAACCAGACGGGGAATGGCATTGGCAAATTCATGCCGCGGTGCGGCATTTCCCACCAGTCACAATAGCGAATGGCGGCGTCGCCTGGAGGCGGCACCGATCCAGCCCGGTCGTTTCAAGCGAGCGGCGCGAGGTGCCATGAAGCTGGAGCGGGCGAAGGGAATCGAACCCTCCTAGCCAGCTTGGAAGGCTGGAGCATTACCACTATGCTACGCCCGCGACCGCGTGGTGATAGCGCCGCCTCAGCCCAGTCGCAAGCGCCCCGCGCCCGCCAGTTCCAGTGCCCGCCACAGGCTGCCGGCAAAGCTGCGGCCGACCGCGAGATCGTAGCTGGGCGCCGCGTCGATCTGGCGCAATTGCACCGTCATGTGCCCGGCGATGGTGGAAGCGGCGCGGCCCGGGGCGAAGCCGCGCCGGTGCAGGTCGAGCGGCAGCAGGCCGGCCAGGATCTCCCGGGCCGCCGGCCCGGTCAGCCGCAGCGTGGCGCGGGCATCCGTCAGGTCGATCAGCGCCGCAAGATCGCCGACGACGGGCGCCAGTTCCGGGAGCAGCGCGGCCGCGCCCTCGCGTTGCAGATAGAAATGGTCGGGGCCCATCCAGATCGCGAGCAGCCCGTTCGCGTGGGTCCAGCGGCCGGCCTCCGGCAGTTCCAGCGCCAGCGCGCGGTGCAGCGCCTCGCCAAGTGCCGCTGTCTGCCCGGGCCAGGCGGCCACGGAGAGGGTGGCAAGCGGCTCCAAGGGAACGGCGCGGGCGCTTTCGTGCGCGGGCACGACTGGCGCGCAGCCGGCAAAGGCGGACAGACTAGCCACGCAGGCGCGCTCCCTCGGGGTCGATGAAGCAGGGCGGCACGACTTCGACCTCGACGTCGCCGTCGCGCACCGGGTCGTAGGCGCGCACGCGCTCGCCGTGCCGCGCCGTGCCGTTGGCGAGCATGGCCAACCCCATCCAGTGGTTCAGCGACGGCGAGAACGCGACCGAGGTGATCCAGCCCTGATCGTGCGAAATCTCGGCGGGCGCGCCGAGCGGCAGCAGATGTCCGCCGGCCCGCAGCCGCGCGGCGCGGTCGAACGGACGCAGCCCGACCAGGGTCGGGCGCTGCGGATCGAGCAGCGCCGGGCGTTGCGCCAGCGCGCGGCCGACGAAATCCTTTTTCGTGGACATCATCCTTGCCATGCCGAGATCGCGCGCCGTGGTCTGGCCGTTGAGTTCGCCGCCGGCCGGGTGGCCCTTCTCGATGCGCATGACCCCGAGTGCTTCGAGCCCGTACGGCACGATGCGATGCGGCGCGCCCGCCTGCATGATTTTCCGCACCAGCGCGTCGCCATGCGCGGCCGGCACGCCGATCTCGTAGGCCCGCTCGCCGGAAAACGAAATCCGAAACAGCCGCGTCTCGACGCCGCCGAGCGAGGTGAACGTGCCGGCGGCCATGAATGGGAACGCCGAGTCGGACACGTCCGCGCCCGGATCGAGCACGGCGGCGACGACGTCGCGCGACTTTGGGCCGGCGATGGCGAACTGCGCCCAGCGGTCGGTGACCGAGACGAACGCGACGCGCCACGCCGGATACAGCACCTGATGCACGAACTCCATGTGCTGCAGCACACGCGGCGCGTTCGCCGTTGTCGTCGTCATCACCCAGCGATCTGGTGCGAGGCGGGCCGTGGTGCCGTCGTCGAAGACGAACCCGTCCTCGCGCAGCATCACGCCGTAGCGCGTGCGGCCGACCGGCAACGTGGAAAATGTGCTGGTGTAGAGGACGTCGAGGAGTTTGCCGGCATCCGGCCCGACGATCTCGATCTTGCCGAGCGTGGACACGTCGCAGACGCCGACGTTGTTGCGCACCGCCTCGACTTCGCGCGTGACCGATTGCAGCCAGTCGGTCTCGGCCGGTTTCGGGAACCATTGCGCACGCAGCCACGGGCCGGTCTCGATCCAGACGGCGCCTTGTTCTTCGGCCCAGCGATGCCCGGGAGTGAGGCGGAACGGGCGGAAGTCGCGGCCGCGATGGTGGCCGGCGAGCGCGCCGATGGCGACCGGGGTGTAGGGCGGGCGGAACATCGTGGTTCCCGTCTCCGCCATCGACTGCCCTGTCAGCGCCGCCATCACCGCCATGCCGGTGACGCCGCCGGACTTGCCCTGGTCGGTCGCCATGCCGTGCGTGGTGTAGCGCTTCATGTGCTCGACGCGGACAAAACCCTCGCGACGCGCCAGCGCGATATCCTTGTCGGTGACATCGTGTTGCAGATCGACGAACGCCTTCTGGCGCGCGCCGGGGATGATCCAGATTTTTGCGTTGTCGGCGGCGGCATCGTTGCTGCGTGGTGGCGCGTGCGCCACGCCGGGAAACCCGGCGTCCTCGGCCGCCGCGGCGCCGGCGCCGGTGCCGTCGGCGAGGCAGGCGGCGGTGGAAAAATTGCCGGCGGCGGCGCCGACCACGACCATGCCGGGCGGCGGCGGGCCGGGCAGGAACGCGGCGCGCGCCTCGTCCCAGACCGGCCTTCCGCCGAGATGGCTGGCGAGATGCACGGCCGGATTCCAGCCGCCGGCGACGGCCAGCAGATCGGCCGGAACGCGGCGGCGTTCGCCCGCGGCATCCACCACGTCCACGCCCCACAAGCTGGTGCTGCCGCTGGTGCCGACGACGCGGCCGCCGGCAAACACCTGCGCGCCAGCCTGTGCCGCAAGCGCTTCGTGCGTTGCCGCGATTTCGGTGCGCCGATCGACGACGGCTGCAACCTTGATGTCGTGGCGGACAAGGTCGGCGACGGTGCGCCAGCCATCGTCACCGCTGGTGAGCACGATGGCAGACTTGCCGGGCGCCACCGCGTAGCGGTTCAGGTAGCTGCGCACGGCACCGGACAGCATCACCCCTGGCCGGTCGTTGCCGCCGAACACCGCCAGCCGCTCGATCGCCCCGGCCGCGAGCACGGCGCGCTTGGCGATGATGCGCCAGTAGCGCTGGCGCGGTTCGTGGTCGTCGGGCTGCGGCTTGTGGTCGGCGACTCGTTCGAGCGCGCCGTAGGTGCCATGGTCGTAGGCGCCGAACACCGTGGTGCGGCGCAGGATCTTCACTTCGGGGCAGTCGCGCAGGGCGGCTTCCGTCGCTTCCGCCCACTGCGCGCCGGGCTGGCCGTCGATCTCCGAAGCCTCCGACAGCAACCGTCCGCCGAGACGCGCATCCGCCTCACACAGCACCACGCGCGCGCCGCGCCGGCCGGCGGCGTGTGCGGCGGCGAGTCCTGCCGGGCCGCTGCCGATCACCAGCACGTCGCAGAACAGGTTCTCCTTCGTGTAGTGGTCGGGATCTTCCGTGCCGGACGCGCGGCCGAGGCCGGCGGCGCGGCGGATGGCGGGCTCGTAGACCTTCTCCCACCACGACGCCGGCCACATGAAGGTCTTGTAGTAGAAGCCGGCCGGGAAGAACGGCGAGAGCAGCGAGTTCACCGCCATCAGGTCGAAGCGCAGCGACGGGTAGCGGTTCTGGCTGGCGGCCTCCAGCCCTTCGTACAGCTCGACGAGTGTGGCTGGAATGTTCGGTTCGCGCCGTGCGCCGGTGCGGAGTCCCACCAGCGCGTTCGGTTCCTCCGGCCCGGCTGCCAGCACGCCGCGCGGGCGATGGTATTTGAACGAGCGACCGAACAGTTTTTCGCCACTCGCCAGCAGCGCGGAGGCGAGCGTGTCGCCGGGATGGCCGGTGAACGCGCGGCCGTCGAACTGGAAGCGCAGCGTCGTCGTTCGGTCGATCAGGCCGCCGGCGGGAAGGCGACTCATGCGGGGGCTCCGGCGGCGTCTTCGGCGGCGGCGATGGCGTGCGTGCGCGTGTCGCGCGTGACCACCAGCCAGCGCCGGCAGCCGTTGACGTGCTGCCAGAGTTCCTTGTGCGTGCCGAACGGATTGTCGCGCTGGTACACGTAGTCGTGCCACGCATCGGCGGAGGCGTCGGCGGCGGGGCGCTGCAAGCCGGCGGCGCCGAGGTAGAAGAATTCCTCGTTGCCGCGTTCGCCGCAATGGGGGCAGGGGATGCGCATCAGTGCAGGTTGGGCGTTGCGCCCGCGCCGCGCTCGTCGAGCAGCGCGCCGGTGGCGAAGCGATCAAGGCGCATCAGCGAGTTGATATAATGCGGCTCATCGCGGGCGATCGTGTGCGCGAAGCACCAGCCCGAGGCCGGCGTCGCCTTGAAGCCGCCGTAGCACCAGCCGGCGTTCAGGTACAGGCCCTCGATCGGCGTCCGGTCGATGATCGGCGAACCGTCCATCGACATGTCCATCACGCCACCCCATTGCCGCAGCACCCGCAGGCGCCCGACCGCCGGCATCAGCGCCATGCCGCTTTCCATGACATCCTCGACCACCGGCAGCGAACCGCGCTGTGCGTACGAATTGTAGCCGTCGATGTCGCCGCCGAACACCAAACCGCCTTTGTCCGACTGGCTGACATAGAAATGCCCCGCGCCGTAGGTGATGACGCCGTCGATCAGCGGCTTGATGCCCTCGGAGACGAACGCCTGCAGCACATGGCTTTCGATCGGCAGCCGCAGGCCGGCCAGGGAGGCGACGCGCGAAGTGCTGCCAGCGCATACCAGCCCGATCTTCTTCGCGCGGATCGTGCCGCGCGTGGTCTGCACGCCGACGGCCCTGCCGCCGACGACATCGATGCCGGTCACCTCGCAGTTCTGCACGATGTCGACGCCGCGAGAATCAGCGCCGCGCGCAAACCCCCAGGCGACGGCATCATGCCGTGCCGTGCCGCCGCGGCGCTGCAGCAGGCCGCCGCGAATGGGGAAGCGGGCGTTCGCATAGTCGAAAAACGGGTACATCGCGCGCACGCCGGCCTCGTCGAGCAGCTCGGCATCGACGCCGTGCAGCCGCATCGAATTGCCGCGACGCGCGTACTGGTCGCGCTGCGCGTCGCTGTGGTACAGGTTCAGCACGCCGCGCTGGCTGACCATGGCGTTGTAGTTGAAATCCTGCTCCAGCCCTTCCCAGAGCTGCATGGATTTTTCGTAGAACCGCTCGTTGCCCGGCAGCAGGTAGTTGGAGCGGATGATCGTGGTGTTTCGCCCGGCGTTGCCGGAGCCGATATAGGATTTCTCCAGCACGGCGACGTTGGTGATGCCGTGCTCCTTCGCCAGATAGTACGCGCTTGCGAGACCGTGGCCGCCACCGCCCACGATCAGCACGTCGTATTCCGGTTTGGGTGCGGCATCGCGCCACGCCGGCTTCCAGCCGGTATGGCCGCGCAGCGCTTCGCGCGCCAGCGAGAACAGGGAATAGGTCATCAGCAGTCCAGCGTCGTCTCCCGCTCCCACTGCGTCAAGTGGCGCGCGTAACCGTTCCAGTCCTGCATCTTCAGCTTGACATAGGCGTCGGCGAACGGCGCGCCGAGTGCCTGCCGCAGCGCCGCGTCTGCGCCGAACGCGCGCAGAGCATCCAGCAGGTTCAGCGGCAGGCGACGGACGCCTGTGACCGTGTGGCCGGCGGTGTACATGTCGATGTCGAGGCGCTTGCCAGGATCGCTGGTGCGCGCGAGGCCATCAAGGCCCGCGGCGAGCAGCCCGGCTTGCAGCAGGTACGGGTTGGCGGCGCCGTCGGCGAGACGGAATTCGAAGCGTCCGGCGTCCGGGATGCGGATCATGTGCGTGCGGTTGTTGCCGCCGTAGGTCACGGTGTTCGGCGACCACGTGGCGCCGGAGGTCGTCACCGGCGCGTTGATGCGCTTGTAGCTGTTGACGGTCGGGTTGGTCAGCGCAGTGAGCGCCTCCGCGTGGTCGAGCACGCCGCCCATGAAGTGATAGCCCGCCGCCGACAGCCCAAGTTCGCCCGTAGGATCGGCAAAGATGTTCTGCGCGCCGCGCCAGAGCGACACATGCGCGTGGCAGCCGGAGCCGGTCAGGTCGATGAACGGCTTCGGCATGAACGTCGCGCGCAGCCCGTGCTTCTCCGCGATCGCCTTGACCATGTATTTGAAGAACGCGTGCCGGTCGGCGGTGATCAGCGCCGGTGCGTACTGCCAGTTCATCTCGAACTGGCCGTTGGCGTCCTCGTGGTCGTTCTGGTACGGGTTCCAGCCCAGTGCCAGCATCGCGTCGCAGATTTCCGCGATCACGTCGTAGCGGCGCATCAGCGCGGACTGGTCGTAGCAGGGTTTCGCCTGCCGGTCCGCGGGGTCGGAGATCGCGGTTCCATCAGGTGCGATCAGGAAGAATTCGCATTCCACGCCGGACTGCATGGCAAGGCCCTGTGCGGCGGCCGCTTCGGCCACGCGCTTGAGCACGATGCGCGGCGCCTGCTCCACCGGCTTGCCGCTCATCCACGGATCGGCGGCGAGCCAGCCGACTTCGGGCTTCCACGGCAACTGGATCAGGCTGTCGGGGTCGGGAATGGCGAGAATGTCGGGGTCGGCCGGCGTCATGTCGAGCCACGCGGCGAAGCCGGCGAAACCGGCGCCGTCGCGCTGCATCTGCGCGATCGCCGCGGCCGGCACCAGCTTGGCGCGCAGCGTGCCGAACAGGTCGGCGAACGCGATCAGGAAATACTTGATCCCGAGGTCGCGCGCCGCCGCCGCCAGATCCGTCGCCATCCAACCCCCTAGAACGCGCCTTTGCCCGGGACCCAGTTGGTGCCCGCGAGCGGCACCTGCGCCATCGCCGCCGCCTCGATCGTCAGCGCCACCAGGTCTTCCGGCTCCAGATTGTGCAAGTGGCTCTTGCCGCAAGCCCGCGCGATGGCCTGCGCCTCCAGCGTCAGCACCGCAAGGTAGTTCGCCAGCCGCCGCCCCGCCAGCACCGGATCGAGCCGGGCCGCGAGAGCGGCATCCTGCGTGGTGATGCCGGCCGGGTCGCGGCCTTCGTGCCAGTCGTCGTAGGCGCCGGCGGTGGTGCCGAGCGCCTGATACTCGGCTTCCCACCGCGGATCGTTGTCGCCGAGCGCGATCAGCGCCGCGGTGCCGATCGAGACCACATCGGCGCCGAGTGCCAGCGCCTTGGCGACGTCGGCGCCGCTGCGGATGCCGCCCGAGACGATCAGCGGCACTCTGCGGTGCATGCCGAGTTCCTGCAACGCGGCGACGGCGGGGCGGATCGCCGCGAGCGTGGGGATGCCGACATGTTCGATGAACACGTCCTGCGTCGCCGCGGTGCCGCCCTGCATGCCGTCGACTACCACCACGTCGGCGCCGGATTTCACCGCCAGTGCGGTGTCGTAATACGGCCGCGACGCGCCGACCTTGACGTAGATCGGCTTCTGCCAGTCGGTGATCTCGCGAATTTCGAGAATCTTGATTTCGAGGTCGTCCGGGCCGGTCCAGTCGGGATGCCGGCAGGCGCTGCGCTGGTCGATGCCTTCCGGCAGCGTGCGCATCGCGGCGACGCGCGGGGAGATTTTCTGGCCGAGCAGCATGCCGCCGCCGCCCGGCTTGGCGCCCTGGCCGACCACCACCTCGATCGCGTCGGCGCGGCGCAGGTCGTCCGGGTTCATGCCGTAGCGCGACGGCAGCACCTGATAGACGAGAATCTGCGAGTGCCCGCGCTCCTCGTCGGTCATGCCGCCGTCGCCGGTGGTGGTCGACGTACCGGCCAATGTCGCGCCGCGCCCGAGCGCTTCTTTGGCCGGCGCAGACAGCGAGCCAAAACTCATGCCGGCGATGGTGATCGGGATTTTCAGCGTGATCGGCTGCTTCGCGTGGCGCGTGCCGAGCACCACCTCGGTGCCGCAGCGCTCGCGATAGCCCTCCAGCGGATAGCGGCTGATTGAGGCGCCGAGGAACAGCAGGTCGTCGAAGTTCGGCAACTTGCGCTTCGCGCCGCCGCCGCGGATGTCATAGATGCCGGTGGCCGCGGCGCGGCGGATTTCCGCCAGCGTCGCCGGGTCGAAGGTCGCGGAGAACCGCGGCGCGGTCTGCGGGGTCGCTTCCATCAGTAGGCCGCCGCGTGATCGACGTGGAACTGGTAGAGCGTTCGCGCCGAACCGTAGCGGCGGAACTCGCCGACGTCGACTTGGCCGGCGGTCCCGGCCGCGGTCAGTTTGGCGAACAACTCGGCGCGGTGCGCGTCGCGCATCGGTTTCTCGATGCAGTCGGCGCCGAGGCCGGCAACCCGGCCACGCACGTAGATATGCGCCTCATAAATGGAATCGCCCAGGCTCTCGCCGGCATCGCCGAGCACGGTCAAGGTGCCGGCCTGCGCCATGAACGCCGAGAGATGGCCGACCGAGCCTTTCACCACGATATCCGCGCCCTTCAACGAGATGCCGCAGCGCGCGGCGGCGTTGCCCTCGATCAGCAGCAGCCCGCCATGTGCCGAGGCACCCGCCGACTGGCTGGCGTCGCCGTGCACGTGCACGCGGCCGGACATCATGTTTTCAGCGACGCCGGTGCCGGCGTTGCCGTGCACGATCACCGTCGCCGCCTTGTTCATGCCGGCGCCGTAGTAGCCGGCATGGCCCATGATCTCGACCGTGACCGGCGCGGTGAGCCCGGCAGCAATCGCGTGTCGGCCGCCAGGGTTCAGCACACGCCACGCAGTTCTGTTCGTGTCGTGCGTCAGCGCATGCAGCGCCGCGTTGAGGTCGCGCAGGCTCGTGTGTGCAAGATCGACGATTTCGGGCGTCATGCGGGGCGCCCGTGCTCCCACGCGTACACCGTCGCCGGTTCCGGTTCCCAGACGCGGGCGGCTTCGATGCCCGGCAGGCCCGCAAGCGCACGGTATTCGGTGCCGAACGCGACGAAGTCGTCCGTCTCGGCCATCACCGCCGGCTTGCAGGCGATGGGGTCGCGCAGCACGGCGAAGCCGGTGCCGGTGCCGACCACGAACGTGTAGAATCCGTCCAGATCCCGCAACGACCCGCGCAGCGCATCGCCGAGCGACAGGCCCTCGCGCATGCGGGCGGTCAGGTAGACAGCGGCAACTTCGGTATCGTTTTCCGTCGCGAAGCCGTAGCCGCGCCGCCGCAGGTCGCGCCGCAGCGCGTTGTGGTTGGACAGCGAGCCGTTATGGACAAGGCACTGGTCCGGCCCGGTCGAAAACGGGTGGGCGCCGGCGGTGGTGACGGCGGATTCGGTCGCCATCCGGGTGTGACCGATGCCGTGGGTGCCGCGCATCGTCGGCAGCCCGAAGCGGTCGGCGACGTCCGCCGGCAGGCCGACTTCCTTGTACAGTTCCATGCGCATGCCGCAGCCGACCACCGCCGTTTCCGGCGCCACCGCGCCGAGCGCGGCGCGCGCCGGCCCGTGCTGGCTGGCCGGCACGCTCAGCACGACGTGGCTGCCGCAGCGGCGGATGGAACTGTCGGGAATGCCGAGCCGCGCCAGCAGGTCCTCGGGGTCGCCGCCGTCGGGCTGGCGCAGGGTGAACTTCATCGTCGCCGCGTCGCCGGGGGCATAGACGGCGAAGCCCGCGCTGTCCGGCCCACGCTCCGCCAACGCAGCCAGCATGGTCGCCAGATGCGCGCCCAGTTCCGCCTCGATCGACAGCGTTTTGGCAAACAGCCCGACGATGCCGCACATGCACTCACGTCCCAACGATCACCGAACGACCGTAGCGGCGCTGGGCTGGGTGTCAATGGCGGGAAGATGGCTTTCGCGCCGGGAAATTATCCATTTCTCGAGTAGGTGATGATGGAGAGGTAGGTCATCGGCAGCTCGATCAGTTCCTCCGGCCCGTGCGCCGCGGTCGAATCGAACATCAGCGTGTCGCCCGGCCCGAGTTCGTAGGTCTTGTCGGCGTGGCGGTAGATCACCCGGCCGGTCAGCATGTAGATCATCTCGACGCCGGCATGCTGGAAGGCGGTGTACGGCACCGCTTCCTGCGACAGGGTGATGAGGTAGGGCTCCACCACCATGTCGCCGGACAGCGAATGGCCGAGCAGCGTGTACTGGTGCCCGGCCTTGGAGCCGCGCCGCTCGATGGTCACGCCCTGGCCGGCGCGGACATAGGAGCAGTCGCGCTGGTCCTCGGCGGCGGCGAAGAACTGTGCCAGCGGCACGTTCAGCGCCGTCGCCACCGCCTGCAGCGTGGACAGCGAGGCCGACACCTGGCCGGTCTCGATCTTCGACATCAGGCTGCCGGAAATCCCCGCCGCCGCCGCCAGATCGGCCGCCTTCAGCCCGAGGCGCGTGCGGTGGGCGCGCACCTGGGCGCCGATCGCCTGCTCCAGGCTGCGTTGCGCGATGCCCGGCGCGCTCGACCCGGTGACGTAGTCATCGCGGTCGGGCGCCGGGCCGTGTCCTTCATCCTGTTCCATGCGTGCCCCCGTCGCGAACCCTGGGTGCGTAGCGCGAAACCAGGGCTCCGTCATCGGATTGTCTCATTCGGCCGCGGCGCGCTCCGGCGCCAGATGCTGGGTGCCGGTCAGCGAGCGCAGGATCGGCATCGTCTGGTGCGCGAGCAGGTGCATGTGGCGCCGCCACAGGTCGCGCGGCACCCAGTCGTGGTGCGAGGTGACCAGCGTCTCGAACGGGCCGGTCTTCTCGCGGAAGGCCGCCAGCTTTTCCGCGACCGTCTTCGGGCTGCCGGCGATCACCATGCTGTCGATGCAGTATTGCGGCGTCACCTCGGCATCCGGCATGTCCGGATGCGATTTCAGCATGTTGACGAAGCCGCCATGTGAGGTGATGCCGATGATGTAGGTGAAATACCATTCCAGGCTGTTGCCGGGCGACTTGAGGTAGGCGCGCGCCTCCTCGTCGGTTTCCGTGACCAGAATGGTGCGGGCGGCCCGCCATTTCGCCGGCTCCAGCGGCAGGTTCCGCTTCGCCTTCTCGTCGGCGTAGTCCTTCCAGTGGCCGATGGCGATGTCCTCGGGCACGAAGTTGGCCGAGATCGTATGCCAGCCACGCCGGGCTGCCACGCGCGAACTGCCGGAGTTGCGGCTCATCGAGGGCAGCATGATCGGCGGGTGCGGGCGCTGGAACGGCTCCGTCATCTTGGCGATGCCCAGATGCGGCAGCACGTTGTCCTTCACCACGGTCTGCCAGTATTTGCCGCGGATGTCGTAGGGCGGGTCGGTGGTCCACAGCTTGATGATATGGTCGATGCTTTCCTCCAGCATCTCCATCCGGTTCTTGTCGGTCACGCCGAACGCCTCGAAGTCGGGCGGCGAGGCGCCGGGGCCGATGCCCATCATGTAGCGGCCCTTCGACAGATGATCGAACTGCGCCGCCTCGCCCGCGATCACCGCCGGGTGCCGGTTCGGCAGGCAGTGCACGCCTGAGCCGAAGATGATGCGCGGGCACTCGGCGATCAGGCGCGCGTAGATCATCAGCGGCGAGGCGAAGGGTTCGGCGGGCAGGAAGTAGTGCTCGCCGAGCCAGACCTCGTCGAACCCCTCGGCGTCGGCGGCGCGGATCACGTCCAGGTCTTCATGCAGCAGCGTATGATAACCGCGCTTGAAGTCGTGGATCGGGTGCATGAACATGCCAAGGCGCATTTTTACCTCCCAGGATCGTTTCTTGGTTCGCCTCAGGCCCCCGGAATGTAGCAGGGGCCAGGAATCCCCGGATGTGCCGCCAGCACCGCCTCGTCGATCTCCAACCCGAGGCCCGGCCGGTCGAGCGGTTCGATATGGCCGTCCACCACCTGATAAACCGGGCCTGCGAGATCGGTGCGGAACGGGTTGATGCCGGCGACGTCGGCCTCGAAGACCAGGGCGTTGGAGAGCGCGCACAGCAGATGCGCGTTGGCGGCGGTCGAGATGATCGTGTGGCTGGTGTGCGGCGCCGCCCAGAAATGCCAGGCGGCCGCCATGTCCATGATCTTCTTCACCTCGCTGATGCCGCCCGCCTTGGTGCAGTCGGCCTGCGCGATGGTGATGCAGCCCTGCGAGAACAGGTCGCGAAACGCCTGCCGCGTGTAGTGGTTTTCCCCCGCGGCGATCGGCACCGGCGTGCGGCGGGACAGATCGGCATAAGCTTGCAGGTTGTCGGGGGTGAATGGCTCCTCCAGCCAGTAGACGCGATACTTGTCGCAGTAGGCGAGCACCTCCGGCAGGTCGAGCGGCGTGTAGCGGGTGGCGGCATCGACGGCGATGTCGAGCGTGTCGCCAAACGTGCGGCGGATATGGCCGACCCGTTCGGCGTCGCGGCGCGGATGGTCGCCGACGCGCAGTTTTATCGCCGTGTAGCCGGCTTCGACCAGCGTGCGGACCTCGGCCTCCAGCACGTCAGGCGCCTTGAAGCCCAGGGAGAGGCCGCCGGCATAGGCCCGGATCTTTTTTCTCGCGCCGCCGAGCAGGCGATAGACCGGCTGGCCCAGCAGCTTGCCCTTCAGATCCCACAGCGCGATGTCGATGCCGGACAGGCCAATCACGCTGCCGGCGCCGAGCCCGTGCGTGACCACCTGCTGACGGAACAGCTTGGCAAAAATGCCCTCGCTGTCGAACGGATCGGCGCCGATGATCAGCGAGCCGAGGCCCTTTTCCACGACCTCGGCCATCGCCGTCGGGTTCTGCCCGTGATGCGCCTCGCCCCAGCCGACGGTGCCGTCGTCGGCGGTGACGCGCACCACCACGCAGTCCCGCTTGGTGTTGGCGCCGAGGCCGAGCCGCACGAGGTTGCCGGAAAACGCCCGCGAATGCGCGCTGGCGCGCACCCCGATGATCTTGGCCATTGCTGTCCTCCCAGACACATTTTGGGCAAGCCTAGCAGGCCCGGGGCGGCGGCGGCACCTGCTATCCGCCCGCCCGTCCGTCCGATTGACGGCGCCTGCCGGGGCGCCCACCAACGAGGAACGAACCGGGAGAAAAGCGATGTCCCTGCTGATCGTCGCGGCACTGCTGTGGCTTGGCCTGCATATCGGCGTGTCCGGTACCGGCGTGCGCGCCACGCTCGTCGGGGCGCTGGGCGAGGGGCGCTTCAAAGGCGGCTTCTCGCTGCTGGCGCTGGCGCTCCTGGTGCTGCTGATCGTGGCCTACGCGAAGGCCGACACCACGCCGCTTTGGTTCGCGCCGCCCTGGTTCGTGGCGGTGGTCGATGTGGCGATGCTGGCGGCGTTGGTGCTGCTGGCGGCCGCCGTCATCAAGCCGCGTAGCGCCGGCGATGGCCCGCGTGGCATTTTCCGCGTGACGCGCCACCCGATGATGTCGGCGGCCGGCCTGTGGGCCGGGGCGCATATGCTGGCGAACGGCGATACGGCGTCGCTGGTGTTTTTCGGCACGTTCCTGTTGACGGTGCTGTTCGGCCTGCCTTCGGCCGACGCGAAACTGGTGCGGCGCGAGCCGGCCAAAGCCGCCGCCCTGCATCCGCAAACCTCGCGGATGCCGTTCGCGGCGATCCTGGCCGGGCGCAACCGCCTCGTGCTGGCGGAGATTGGCTGGTTGCCGCCGGTTGCCGGCCTGATCGCGTGGATCGCGCTGCTGGCTCTGCACCCGCTGGTCATCGGCGTCCCCGCGGTTCCGGTCTGGTAGTCGCGGCGTGGCCCTTGTCACCGGCCGCGAGTCGCGCGATCTAGCAGTCAATCAGGACCGCGCGCGTCCAGTTCCGGCGTGCAGACCTTTGCGTAGGACCGACCAATGTTCATCGAGACCGAAGGCACCCCCAACCCCGCGACGCTGAAATTCCTGCCCGGCCGCGACGTGATGGGCGCGAGCACGGCGGATTTCGCAGCCCCGGAAGCCGCGGCGCGCAGCCCGCTGGCCGCCGCGCTGTTCGCCCTGCCGGGCGTCGCCCGCGTGTTCCTGGGTGGCGACTTCATCACCGTGACCAAGTCGGGCGATTCCGGCTGGCAGTCGCTGAAGCCGCAGGTGCTCGGCGCGATCATGGAGCATTTTGTTGCGGGCCGGCCGGTGATCGAGAGCGAGGGCGCCGATGCCGACGAGGATGTGGCACCCGAGGACGCCGAGATCGTCGCACAAATCAAGGAGTTGCTGGACACGCGGGTGCGCCCGGCGGTGGCCGGCGACGGCGGCGACATCGTCTTCCGCGGCTTCCGCGATGGCGTGGTGCGGCTGCACATGCAGGGTGCGTGCAGCGGCTGCCCGTCCTCCACCGCGACGCTCAAGCACGGTATCGAGAATATGCTGCGACATTATGTGCCGGAAGTCGTCGCGGTCGAGCAGGTCGCATACTGAGGCACGGCCTTGCCGGGCACCGCCCGGTCGCCTAGTCACACGGCATCACCGTTCGACACCTAACCAAAGAGGCTGCCATGACGCTTGATGCCGGCGCGCTCGACGCGCTGTTCCGCGAGGCGCGCACCCATAACGTGTGGCTCGACCAGCCGGTCACCGACGACGACCTGAAGGCGGTGTTCGAGCTCATCAAGTTCGGCCCGACCTCGGCCAACTGCTCGCCCGCACGCTTCGTGTTCGTGCGCTCGCCGGAGGCCAAGGAGAAGCTGAAGCCGGCGCTCTCTGCCGGCAACCTGCCGAAGACCATGGCAGCGCCGGTGACGGCGATCGTCGCCTACGACCCGAAATTCTACGACCATTTGCCGAAACTGTTCCCGCACGCCGATGCCCGCGCCTGGTTCGTCAGCAGCGAGGCGTTGGCGCAGGAGACGGCGTTCCGCAATTCGACGCTGCAAGGCGCATACTTCATCCTCGCGGCCCGCGCGCTGGGGATCGACACCGGCCCGATGTCGGGCTTCGACAAGGCCAAGGTGGACGAGGCGTTTTTCTCGGAGAATGGCTGGAAGTCCAACTTCCTGATCAATCTCGGCCATGGCGACGGCAGCAAACTGTTCGAGCGTTCGCCGCGGCTGGAGTTCGCCGAGGCCTGCGAGATCGTCTGAGCGGCCGCTTCCGGGGATCGGCATGCCGGGGGTAGGGTTCGCCCCATGCTGATCCTCGGGCTGGACGCGGCGCTGGCCCGCGCCTCCGTGGCGTTGCTGCGTGACGATGCCGTCGTTGCGGAGCGCACGGCCGTGGGCGGGCGCGGGCAGGCGGCGGCGTTGGCGCCAATGGTGGCGGCGGTGCTGGCCGAGGCTGGCGTGATCGCGCCCGATCTGGACGCCATCGCCGTGACCATCGGGCCGGGCAGCTTTACCGGATTGCGCGCGGCGCTGTCGCTCGCGCACGGACTGGCGTTGGCGACGGGCCGGCCGCTGGTCGGCGTGACCGTTGCGGAGGCGCTGGCCGAGACACTCGTGCCGGACGACCGCACGGTCTGGTGCGCGATCGACAGCCGGCGCGGCCGTATCTTTCTCGACACCGGCGACGCCGCCCGGCCGGTTCGGCTCGATGCACTCCCGCCGGCGGTGGGCAAGGTGGCGGTGACAGGCGATGCCGCGGTCGCGGTGGCGGCGCGATTGGCGGCGCGCGACGACGACGTGCTGCTGACCGATGCCCGCCTGCCGCATGCGGCCGCGGTCGCCCGTGTCGGCGCCCAGCGATTGGCAGGCATGCGTCCGCCGCTGGCCGCCCAGCCGCTCTACATCGACCCGCCGGAAGCACGCCTGCCTGCGGGTGGCCTGCGCCCGGCGCCGGTTCTGCCCGGCGGATGAGCAACACGCTGGTCCTGGCCTCGCCGGCGCACGCTTCGGCGATCGCCGCGCTGCATGCCGCGGCCTTCCGGCCTGCGGACCGCTGGGACGCGACGGCGTTCGCCACGCAACTCGCGATGCCGGGCGTGTTCGGGCTGCTGTGGCCGGATGCCGGGATGGTGCTGGCCCGGGTCGCGGCCGACGAGGCGGAGATTCTGACGATCGCCGTGATCCCCGCGGAGCGGCGAGCCGGCAAGGGTGCCACGCTGCTGCGCGCGGCCGAGGCGCATGCCGAATCGCTTGGTGCACGCAGGATGTTTCTGGAAGTTGCGCTGGGCAATCTGGCCGCGCGCGGGCTGTATGCGGCGGCCGGATATGTGCAGGTCGGGCATCGGCCGAAGTATTACCCGGATGGAACGGACGCGCTGGTGCTGGCGCGCCCGCTCAGCCCCGTCGCAGCCACAGGCGAGTAACGCCGTCCTCGCCATCCTGCTGCGCCAGTACCGCATGGCCCTGTGCCGCGGCAGTTGCGGGAACATTGCGCCGTGGTTCGTCGCCGCGCAGCAACACCAGTAAGGTTTGCCCGCTCTCCATGCAGTCAAGCGCCAACCGTGTGCGCACGAACGTCATGGGGCAAACCTGTAGGGTAATGTCGAGCGTGCGGTCTGGAACCAGTTTGATCGCGACGGACGACGGGTCGCTCATCTTGGACATGACTGGACAGTTGCTTTCCGACGAAATATCCGTTGCGAAGCGCGCCGACCACCACCTATATGGCGCAAGTCCTGAGGTTCGAAAGGGAGTATGATGACGGATACCGCCCAACAGGCCGATGTGCTGGGACTGACGGCCCAGATCGTCTCGGCACATGTCTCCAACAACTCTGTGACCCCCGATGCGCTGCCCGCGTTGATCCAGGACGTCTATCGGACGCTTGCCGGCGTCGGCAAGGAGCCTTCCCAGCCGGACAAGCCGCAGCCCGCCGTTCCGGTCAAGAAGTCGGTCTTCCCCGACCACATCGTCTGTCTGGAAGACGGCAAGAAGCTGAAGATGCTGAAGCGTCACCTCAAGACCGCCTACAACATGACGCCTGAGCAGTACCGCGAGCGCTGGGGCCTGCCGCCCGACTACCCGATGGTCGCGCCGAACTATGCCCGTCACCGCTCCTCGCTGGCCAAGAAGATCGGCCTCGGCACCAAGCCGCGCGGCCGCAAGTAGCCGCCAGCTCCCTTCCCCGCACCGCAGACCGGCCCGGCGGCGGGCAAGTTTGCCTCCCGCCGCTCCGCCCATGTAACCTCTTTCGGCTTGCCGTTGTGCCCGCACCTGTCGGCTGGACAGGCGGGGGCGCGACCGGCACCGTCGCGACGGGCTCGGCGAATGGCCGGGCCGGCGCAGGCGGGCACGTCGCGACTTGGGTCGGTCTAGGTCGGGGCGCGATCCGCTCCGGATCGCTGGGAACAGGATGGAAAGCCGAATCGAGCGCCTGTGCATCGAGCGGGGCCTCAAGATGACCGGCCAGCGCCGCGTCATTGCCCGCGTGCTGTCGGATGCCGGCGATCATCCGGACGTGGAGGAGCTGTATCGCCGCGCCAGCGTCCTCGACAGCCGGATCTCCATCGCCACCGTCTACCGCACGGTACGGCTGCTGGAGGAAAAGGGTATCCTCGAACGGCGCGACTTCGGCGGCGGGCGCGCGCGCTACGAGCCGAGCGAGCACGGCCATCATCATCACCTCATCGACGTGGAGACCGGGCGCGTGATCGAATTCGAGGACGCCGAGCACGAGCGCGTGCTGGCCGCGATCGCCGCCCGGCTCGGCTTCGACCTGGTTTCGGCCAGGCTGCAACTGTTCGGCCGCCGCCAGGAGGCCGCCGCGACGCAGCAGGGGGCCAGCCGCGCCAAGGCCGCGACCCCAGCCGCCCGACGCCGCGCCGAGGTCACACGGTGACCGTCATCACGCCAACCGGGGCTGCCGCGCCGGACGGCGCCGGCATGCAGTCCGGCTTCGGCGAACTGCGCGGCGGCAACCTCGGCGTCCGCCTCGCCACCAACGCGGCCGAGATCGATGCAGCGCAGGCGCTACGCTACCACGTGTTCTACGGCGAGATGGGCGCGATCCCGAGCGAGGCCGCGGCGGCCAGCCGCCGCGACCGCGATGCGTTCGACTCGGTTGCCGACCACCTGCTGGTCGTGGACCACGCCATCGGAACCGGCCCCGAGGCGGTCGTCGGCACTTATCGGCTGATCCGCCAGTCGGCGGCCGACCGCCTCGGCCGGTTCTATTCGGCCGATGAATACGACATCTCGCCGGTCACCAGCTTCCCCGGCAACGTCATGGAACTCGGCCGGTCCTGCGTGCATGCCGACTATCGTGGCCGGGCGGCGATGCAACTGCTGTGGCGCGGCATCGCCGCCTACGTGTTCCTGCACCGCATCGACCTGATGTTCGGCTGCGCCAGCCTGCCGGGCACCGACCCCGATGCGATCGCCACCGAGCTGACGTATCTGTACCACAATCACCTCGCCCCGCCGGCAGTGCGCCCGCGCGCATTGCCGGAACGCTACGTCGATATGCGCCGGGTCGATCCGGCGACGTTCGATCCGCGTCGCGCGCTCACGGCGCTGCCACCGTTGATCAAGGGATATCTGCGGCTCGGCGGCTTCGTCGGCGACGGGGCGGTGATCGACCGACAGTTCAACACAACCGATGTCGCCGTGGTGGTGAAGACCGACCTCGTGACCGACAAATATTACCGACATTACGAGCGCCAGATGCGGGACGCGCTGGAATAGGCGGGCCGCCGGCACATGGCGAAGTTCAATGTCATCATGACCGCGCCGCGCCTCGCCGCCCAGGCGGTCGCGGTGTTGGAGCAGGCAGGCTGCGCGGTCCACTACACAGCGCCCTATCCCTCCGGCGCGGTGCTCGGGGAGCTGGCGGCGCGGGTGCAGGCGGACGCAATCCTGTCGCGCCAGGGGCAGGTGAACGCCACCGCCATCGCCGGCTCGCCGCGGCTGCACATCGTGGCGCGGCATGGCGTCGGCGTGGACGAGGTGGATCTGGCCGCCGCCGCCGCGCATGGCGTGATCGTCACCAACGCCCCCGGCTCCAACACCCGCGCCGTCGCCGAGCACACGCTTGCGGCGCTGCTGGCGCTGGCAAAGCGGATAAAGCCGTTCGGGCTGGGCGTGGCGGCCGGGGAGTGGCGCGGGGCTTCGGCAAGCGGGCGGGACATCGCCGGGCTGCGGCTCGGATTGCTTGGGTTCGGCGCGATCGGACAGGCGGTGGCGGCGCTGGCGCGACCGTTCGGAATTGTCGTGGCTGCCTACACGCGCGGGCCGATCGTCGGCGAGGCCGGCGTGCGGCGCGCCGACTCGCTGGTGGCGCTGGCGGCGGAGAGCGATGTACTTTCGGTGCACTGCCCGCTGACGCTGGAGACGCGCGGCTGCGTCGGCGCGGCGGTGCTCGCGGCGATGCCGGCTGGCGGGTTCGTCATCAACACGGCCCGCGGCGGCATCGTCGACGAGGCGGCGCTGCTGGCCGCACTCGAGTCCGGCCATATCGCTGGGGCGGCGTTGGACGTGTTCGCGACCGAGCCGCCGCCGCCCGGGCATCCGCTGTTGCAGCACCCGCGCGTGCTGGCGACGCCGCATGTCTCCGGGGTGACGCCTGATTCGCTGACCGCGATGGGCGTGATGGCGGCGGAGTGCATCGCCGCCGCGCTGACCGGCGCCGCGATCCCGCCCGACCGTATTGTCGTGCCGACCCGGCCCTCTGATTCATAGTCCCGCCCTTGCGCGGCGACGTCCCGGCGTGTAGCCGGCCGGCGTGCTGACCGCTCCCCTTTCCCGGCTCGCGTCCCTGACGGGGTGGCGCGCGCACGCCGCCGCCGCCGTGCTTGGCCTGCTCTCGGCGCTCGCGCTGCCGCCGCTGCACCTGCTGCCGGTGCTGCTGCTGGTGGTGCCGGGCCTGCTGGCGCTGATCGGGGCGGCGCCGACATGGCGCGGGGCGCTGCTGCGCGGCTTCTGGTTCGGCTTCGCGCATCATTTGCTCGGCCTGTACTGGGTCACCGACGCGATCCTGATCGAGGCGGCGCGCTACTGGTGGCTGGTGCCGCTGGCGGTGCCGGCGCTGTCGGCCGGCCTCGCCCTGTTCATCGCGGCGGCCTGCGGCGTGGCGCGGCTGGCCGCCCCGGGCTGGCGCCGCGCTTTCGCCCTGGCCGGCGCCTGGGTGCTGCTCGACGGGGCGCGCCAGTTCATCGCGACCGGCTTCCCCTGGAACCTGTGGGGGGCGGACTGGGCGGTGCCCGGATGGTTCGGCGACGTGTTCATCCAGTTGGCCGCATGGGTCGGCGTGCCCGGACTTACGCTGTTCACGCTGCTGCTGGCGGCGACCCCGGGGCTCGGCCGTCGCGCGCTGGCGATCGGCGCCGTCGGGCTGATCGCCTGGGGCGGTTTCGGCGTGCTGCGCCTGTCCGCGCCGCCGCCGCCGGCGCCCGGGGTGGAGGCGGTGCTGGCGCAGGGCAACGTCGCGCAGGGCGAGAAATGGAACCGGGCGCGCGCCATCGAGATCTTTCGTCGCTACCTGGCGCTGACCCGGAACGGGCTGGCGGAGGCGCGAACCCGTGCCCCCGCGTCCACACCGGTGGTTGTATGGCCGGAATCGGCGAGCCCGTTCCTGGCCGACACCGACGCCGGCGCCCGCGCCGCCATCGCGGAGGCGACCGGCGGCGCCGCGGCGCTGATCGGCAGCGTCCGCTTCGACGCCGACAATCGGCCGCGCAACAGTCTGGTGGCCCTGGTCGGCAGCGGACCGCCGGTGGCGCTCTACGACAAATGGCACCTTGTCCCGTTCGGCGAGTATGCGCCCGGCTGGGTGCCGTTTGCCGTGCAACTGGTGCCCGGCGGCGGCTTCGCGTTCGGGCCGGGGCCGGCGACGATCCACGTGCCCGGCCTGCCGCCGGCCGGGCCGCTGATCTGCTACGAGGCGATCTTTCCCGCGCAGGTGGTCGACGAAGCCGACCGGCCGGCCTGGATGGTGAACGTGACCAATGACGCGTGGTTCGGCAACTCGACCGGCCCGCGGCAACACCTCGCCGCCGCGCGGCTGCGCGCGGTCGAGGAGGGGATGCCGCTGGTGCGCGCCGCCAACACCGGCATCTCCGCGGCCTTCGACGCCTACGGCCGGGAACTGGCGCGACTCGGGCTCGGGATGGCGGGAACCGTCGTGGTGGCGTTGCCGGGTGCGGTGGCAGCGCCGCCGTTCGCGCGGTTCGGCCTCGCCATTCCGGCGGCGCTGGCTTGCCTTGCGCTGCTCGCCGGACTGGCGTCGCCGAAGAGTTTTTACAACCGTCGGGGCGAAACGCATCGAATTTGAGACAGTTTCCATTGAAAGAGGAATTCGTTGACGTCCTCTGGTTGTGTTGTTAATCATTCGGCAACCGGCCGCCACGGGGTGGCCGGCACCGTGTCGCAACCGGGGGTGACCATGGATGACGTTGCTTTGGATAAGGAGCCCCGGCCAAGCCCGATCGACGTGCATGTTGGATCGCGCATCCGGCTCCGCCGTACGTTGATGGGCCTGTCGCAGGAGCGGCTAGGCGAGGCGCTGGGGCTGACCTTCCAGCAGGTGCAGAAATACGAGCGCGGGGTGAACCGCGTGGGCGCCTCGCGGCTGTTCGACCTGTCGCGCGTGCTCGACGTGCCGATCAGTTTCTTCTTCGACGACATGCCGGAGCCGCTGGCCAACGTCTATGGCGGCCAGACCAACGGCATCGGCGGACGGCGCACGTATGCCTTCGCGGAGACGCAGGAAGGCTTCGGCCCGGGCGCCGACGACGCGATGAACCGGCGGGAAACGCTCGATCTGGTGCGCGCCTACTACCGGATCACCGACGGCGCCGTGCGCAAGCGGGTGCTTGACCTCGTCAAGTCGCTGGCGCCGGAGAACCCGAGCTAGCTACTCCGCCAATTGCGGGTTGTCGAAGCGCGGATTGCGCCAGCGGTAGAGCGCCTCCGCCAGAGCCTTCGCAAGATCGCGCTTTTCCGCTTCGCCCAGGCTGGCCGCCACTTCCTCGCGCTGCCCGCGGCCGCCGAGCCATAGGCCGGGCACGCGCCCCGGCCGCTCCTCCAGCGTCACCGTCAGCCATGCCGGGGAGAGCACCTGTTCCGCCCGGCGCCCCTTGGGGTCGGTCCGGACGATGCGCAGCGCGTCGCTGGTCAGCAGCAGCATCTCGCTGGCGCGCGCGGAGGTGGCGTTCAAGCGCAGCAGGACGGCGGCGAGCAGCAGTTCCACCCCGGTGAAGCCGCCGACCGGCCAGGCGCCGATGCGGACGAACACGGCGGCGTTGATGCTGCAGGCGACGACGATGGCTGCCAGCAACAGCCGCAGCCCGCGCCGCGACAGGCTGCGGTGCGGCACGATGATCGCTTCGAAGATCACGCCGTCTGCTTGCACGATCGATATGTAGTGCGCCCGTATCACCTGCCATCCCCACGGCTTGCCAGCTGCCGCGCCGCCCGCGACACTCGCGCCATGGCGCACGCGAACAGCCGCCCCGCACCCCGCCGCCGCGTGATGACGCGGGCGGAGGTGCGCGGCTTTCTGGAGGCGCTGGCGAAGGCCAACCCGACGCCGCGCAGCGAGTTGCACTACGGCAGCCCGTTCGAATTGCTGGTTGCGGTGGTGCTCTCGGCCCAGGCCACGGATGTGAGCGTGAACAAGGCGACGCCCGCGCTGTTCGCCGCGGCGCCGGCGCCGCAGGCGATGGCGGAACTCGGCGCGGCCGGGATCGGCACCTTCATCCGCGCGATCGGGCTGTGGCAGGGCAAGGCGAAGAACGTCGCCGCGCTCGCGCGCCTGCTGGTGGAACGGCACGGCAGCGAGGTGCCGAACGACCGCGCGGCGCTGGAGGCGCTGCCCGGCGTCGGCCGCAAGACCGCCAACGTGGTGCTCAACGTCGCGTTCGGCGAGGCGACGATGGCAGTGGACACCCACATCTTCCGCCTTGGCAATCGCACCGGCATCGCTCCCGGCAAGACGCCGCGCGCGGTCGAGGACCAGTTGATCGCGCGCGTGCCGCCCGAGTTGCTGCGCGACGCGCATCACTGGCTGATCCTGCACGGCCGCTACTGCTGCAAGGCGCGTGCGCCGGAGTGCTGGCGCTGCGTCGCCGCCGAATGGTGCCGCTATCCCGACAAGGCACTCGCCCCGCCGCTCAAGACGACGAGGAAGACAGCATGAGCCGCGTGACCATCGACCTGGCGACCGACATTCTGGGCCTGATCGACGTGCAGCCGACCTTCATGCCGGGCGGCGAGTTGCCGGTGGCCGGTGGCGACGAGGTGGTGCCGGTGATCAACGGGTTGCTGCAGCGACCATTCCAGCACGCCTTCGCGACCCAGGACTGGCATCCGCCGGGCCATATTTCCTTCGCCTCCTCACATCCCGGCCACGCGCCGTTCGAGGAGATTGTTGTGCCGTATGGCCGGCAGACGCTATGGCCGGACCATGCGATGCAGGAAAGCGCGAATGCCGCGATCCATCCCGGGGTGGCGCAGGCGCGGATCGCGGTGA
>Ga0302314_10004449_pt1 | contig 25794 bp, 21 predicted proteins | sample III_Palsa_N2_3_FD_200533 | JGI IMG/M metagenome (GOLD analysis project Ga0302314, IMG submission 200533) | Peat permafrost microbial communities from Stordalen Mire near Abisko, Sweden - III_Palsa_N2_3 | ecosystem: Environmental > Terrestrial > Soil > Palsa > Peat permafrost | place: Sweden...
TCGGGTGCGGCCGGCGGCGCGGCGGCGGAGGGGCTGGGGATTCCCGCCAAGGCCGGGATCGCGGCGGCGGTGACCGTCGTCGCCGTGGCGGGGCTGGTCTTCGCGCTCACCGGCAGCAGCCATCCCAAGCCCGCGCCGCCCAAGGCGCAGCTGGTGATCCCGGCGTCGGCCCCGGTGACGATCGCACCGCCACCGGTCCCGACGCCGCCCCCGGCACTGCCGCCGCCCCCGCCCCCGCCCGCTCCGGTGGTGCTGAAGCCGACGCCCAAGCCGACGCCCAAGCCGGTCGCCCCCCGGCCGAAGCCGAGGCCGAGAGCCAGGCCCCGTCCGAAACCCGCACCGCCGGTGCCGGTGGCGGACTACTACGTGGACGCGCTGCCGTACTCCGGCCTGGGCTCGTCCAAGGGCCCCAGCCTGCGGCCGGACGCCTCGGACGGCGTCTGGCAGCGGACCGGTGACGTCCGGGTCGGCGGGGTGACCTATCCGCGCGGGATCACCGCGACCGCGCCGTCGTCCGTCCCGATCGACCTGAACGGGCAGTGCCGCGAGTTCGACGCGTACGCCGGGGTGGACGACATGGAGATGGGCATGGGCGCGGTGACGTTCGCGGTGCTGGACGACGCCACCGGCCGCACCCTGTGGCAGTCCGGCGTCGTGCGCGGCGGCGACCCGGCGATCGCGGTCCGGGTGTCGCTGACGGGTGTCTCGGCCATCCGCCTGGTCGCCCTCCCGGCCGACGGATCGGTGCTGCCGGACGTCGCCGACTGGGCGGACGCCCGGTTCAGCTGCGGGTAGGCCATGCGGCATGATCCCGGGCAGTGCCAATACCTGGGGGTGCCGCATGGCCTGGTCCGAACGTGTCGTGGTCCGAGACGGCGTACGACTGGTCTGCCGTGACTGGGGTGGCGACGGGCCCCCGGTCCTGCTGTTGCACGGGCTGGCCGGCCACGCGGGCGAGTGGGATCAGCTGGCCGAGGGACTCGCCGGCCGGCACCGGATCGTCGCAATGGACCAGCGCGGTCACGGAGCCAGCGAGCGCCGTCCCGGGGACGCCACGCGCGCGGCGTATGTCGCCGACGCGATCGCGGTGATCGACCAACTCGCCTTGGAGGGAGTGGTTCTGGGCGGCCAATCGCTCGGCGGCCATGCCGCGATGCTCACCGCCGCAGCCGCACCTGACCGGGTAGGCGGGCTGGTGCTCATCGAGTCCGGTGCGGGTGGTCCGAGCGCCAACGCCGCTGCCGACATCGGCGATTGGCTCGACTCCTGGCAACTCCCCTTCAAAACCCGGGCTTCGGCCGTTCAGTTCCTGGGCGGCGGCGCGATCGGCGAGGGCTGGGCCGCCGGGCTGGAACAGCGCGACGGCGGATGGTGGCCGCGCTTCGACCGGGACACCATGGTCAACTCGATTGTGGAGCTTGACGAGCGGGACTTCTGGGCGGAGTGGGAACGCGTCTCCTGTCCGACGCTGCTCGTGCTGGCCCAGCACGGATTCATCCCGCTGGACGAGGTCGACGGCATGCTCCGGCGGAGGCCGGAGACCACCGCCGTGAGCATCCCGGGCACCAAGCACGACCTGCACCTGCAACAGCCGGACGTGCTGCTCGACCGAGTGTCGGAGTTCCTCGGCCAGCTCAGCCACGCCATCTGACACTGGGTCAGATCCTCTTGAAGACGTCCTCGCGGTCGCCGTTGCGTCCGCCTTCGGCCCCGCTACCGGCTCGCGTCGGTGGTCTGGGCGTCGGTGGTCTGGGCGTCGATGGTCAGGGCGTCGGCGGGGAGGAGTTCGGTGGGCCAGGCGGGGTCGGAGCGCCAGTCGGCCCACCCGGCGTCCGCCGCGAACGGGCCCTGGCGCTGCTCGATCATGGCCAGGACCTGCCCACGGGCCTGTTCGACCGCCCGGTGGTCGGCGTCGTCCACCACACCGAGGCGGCGGGCCTGGGCGTACTCGTCCTCGTCCTTCCAGTGCCAGGAGGACAGGTCGGGCGCGACCACCAGGTCGACCAGCAGGTCGAAGGTGTCGAACCCGATCTCCGTTCGCTCAAGCGGGCGTTCGAAGTTGACGTACCAGTTGCGCATCCGGTGGTCGGCGGCGTCGTAGAACACGTTGATGCTGAAGTACGCCTCCGGCGGGTTCCACATCAGCAGCACCGTCTCCCGCCAGATCCAGCGGTCCAGCGTCCAGCGGCCGTCCGCGAGGTTCGGCAGTGCCTGCTTGCGGACGACGTCGTCGCCGGTCAGCGTGGCCTCAATGTAGGTCGTCGCCGCCAGCGCCTCCGCGCCCGGTCGGCAGGCGACCACGAGCGCGTCGTCAGCGTCCTGGACGACGCGCATCGCGTGCGCGCTCCACACCCGTCCACGGAACAGGTCCCGGCGGACGGCCGTCTGCCCCGGCTGAAAACGTCGCATGTGGCTCTCCTTCGGCTGCCGTTCCCCCTGCCACGGACCGACGCGTCGGAACCGGGTCCGGTTCCTCGGCGGGCTGGCCGGGCGTTCGGGCCCGGACCAGGACGACCGCGCGCGCGTCGGCGGCGGTGACCACGCGGGCGGCCGGATCGGTGAATCCGGCGTCCAGGGCGAGGGTGCGGGCCTGGTCGGCGTCGGCGGGGAGGGCGAGGTCGGCGGCGAGGAGTTCGGCGAAGACGCCGCGCGGATGGAACCCGCCGACCAGCGGCAGCGTGAAGCCGACCCGGCCACCCGGGCGCAGCGCGCGGAGCCAGTCGGCGAGGGCCGCCGCGCCCAGGAAGTGCAACGAGGAGGCGCACAGCACCAGGTCCAGGCTGCCGTCCGGTACCGGCAGCGGGACGGCGGGGGCCACCCGCCAGTCGACCGCTCCGGCCAGTCCCAGCCGGGCCGCACGGGCGCGGCCCGCGGCCACCATGCCGGGCGACAGATCGACGGCGAGGACCGGCCCGCCGGGCCCGCCGCCGGGCCCGGGACCGGCGGAGGCCAGGGCGGCGGCTGTCGCGAGGGCGGCTGCCCCGGTACCGCAGGCGGCGTCGGCTACGGACTCGGCGGCGGTGGGGGCGACGAAGGCGACCAGGGCCCGGGCGATCCGGTCGTGGTGCGGGTCGTCATAGCTCCCGGACAGGTCGTCGAACGCCTCCGCCATCCGCTGCCGCTTCCTCGCCTCGGTCATCGCCGCAGCGTAGCGGCGGGTGTTCGCAACCGCGTCACACCTTTCCCCCGAAGAACCGGTCAGCGGAACCGGGCGACGAAGCGGCGCTGCCAGGGGGTTTCCACGGCGCGGGGGGCGTAGTGCTCCCGCACGTAGGCGACCGCCTGGTCGCTCGGCACGCCAGGACGGTGCCGAACGTGGGGATCATCATGACACCGAGCGGCCAACTGGGCGCTCCGGCCAGGAGAGCGCGCCCCGCGGTGCTGTTATATTCCCTCCGCCGATCGGTCGGTCGGCACTTTCAGGGGGGGAACAGATGCACGCCATCCGACGCACCGCCTACGCCGCTTCCCTTTCCATCGTCATCGGGGCGACGGCGGGGTGCGCTGCCTCCCCGGCGAAGGCCCCCACGACGGCAGCGGCCAGTCCGTCCGGCCCCGCGACGACGCAGAGCGCCACGGCGGGGAGCAACCCACCGGGGGCATCGGCACCGGCGATGACACTGACGGCGGGACCGTTGAGCCAGGGCCAGCTTGAGGGGGTCCTGCTGTCCACGGTCTCCGGCCTCGAACGGGACCCGTCCAGCGACGACATGGGTCTGGACGACGTGAAGTACGCGGCCAAGAGCGGGGGTCCCGAGTGCGGCGTCTTCCTCGACGCGATCAACCAGTCAGCGACCGCGTACCACCCAGCGGCCGAGGTCGACTTGGGATACCAACTCTCCGGCCTGCAAGGGGCCGAGGTGACGACTCTGATGACCAGCTACTCGTCGGCGGCAGCCGCACAGCGGGTGCTCGACGATGCCCGAACCGGCGCGGAACACTGCCCCGACGTCACCTACGTCCTCAACGGCAACTCACTCGCCTACCACGACGTGACCATCGTGACGACCTCGGGCGCGGACGGCGCCTCCACCGGCTTCCGGACGACGTTCAGCGCGAATGGCAACGCACCCACACCCGTGACCATGGAGACGTTCCAGGTGGGCACTGTCGCGCTCAATGTCTCGGTGTACAACGACCCCGACCCGGCCGGGGTGCTCCAGAAGGCCAGTGGGGCGGCGATCGATCAGCTCAGGGAGATCGAGGGCGCACAACTGCCGTAGGCCCTGGCGGCCGCGCGAGCGAGCCGTCAACGGCCTGCCCGGACCTCTTCTGCCGCGCGGTGGTGACGGGAGCTCACGGGCCTGCTGGGGGTCGGACCCAACCGCAGCGGCGGTCAGATCGTGCAGGTGCCGTCGTCGGTGCAGGTGCCTGCGGGGGTGACGGCGGGGACGGTCTGTTCCAGGGCCTGGAGGAAGACGGAGGTCTCCTGGGCGCCCTGGACTGCCCACTGGCCGTCGAAGACGAAGGTCGGGACGGAGTTGATGCCCAGGGTGTGGGCCTGCGCCAGCTCCGCGCGGACCTCGGCGGTGCCCTCGGCGGAGGGCAGGAAGGCGGTGACTCGGGCCTCGTCCAGACCGGCCGCCACGGCGATCGGGGTGAGCGCGGCGAAGTCGCCGACGTCGATGCCCTCGGAGAAGTGCGCGGAGAGCAGCCGCTCCTTGAGGTCGCGCTGCACCGGCAGGCCGTACTCGTTGGCGGCGAGCCACAGCAGCCGGTGCGCGTGGATGGTGTTGACCTGGAGCGAGGTGTCGAAGTCGTAGTCGATGCCCTCGCTGCGGCCCAGTGCGGCCATCTGGTCGTCCATGGCCCGGGACTGCGGTCCGTAGCGCTCGGCCAGCCAGGCGCGGTGCGGGACGGCCTCGGCCGGGGCGTCCGGGACCAGCTGGTACGGCTTGTAGACGACCTCGACCTGCTCGGCGCGGGGGAAGGCGGCGAGGGCGCGTTCGAAGCGGCGCTTGCCGACGAAGCACCAGGGGCAGGCTATGTCGCTGTAGATCTCGACCTTCACGGTACGGCTCCCACGCTGTGTTCTCTGCGGTGTCAGATAGTTCCCAGGGGGTGGAACGCCTGGCTGCGGCCGACTATTCCGGCGACGGGACGACCAGCACCGGGCAGGTGGAGTGGTGGACCAGCGCGGTGGACACCGAGCCCAGCAGCAGCCGGGCGAAGCCGCCGTTGCCCCGGGTCCCGACGACCAGCGTGTGGTGCGGCCCGGAGGCCTGGAGCAGGATCTCCACCGGGTTGCCGAGGACGATGTGCAGCGAGAGCCGGGGCGGGTCGGGGTGGCGCGCCAGCACGGACTCGATGCCACGGGTCACCACCTCGGACATCCCGGCCAGCAGGCGCTCGATGCTCTCCTGGACCAGATCGACCATGCCCGGCGTGTAGCCGGTCGGGGCCGGGTTGACCGAGGCGACGACGTACAGCGGGAGCGCGTGGGCGGCGGCCTCGACGACGGCCCGGTCGAGCGCCCACAGCGCGCCGTCCGAGCCGTCCACGCCGACGACGACGCCGAGGGCCGCGCCGGGCGGCGGCAGTTCGCGGGAGACGAGGTACATGGTGCCCATCGTGCGGGCTGGGGGCGGGCCGCCGGTCAGGGCACGCCGAAGGCGGCCCGAGCGGGGTGCTGGTCAGGGCACGCCGATGGGGTCGGCGGTGGGATCTGCCGCCGGGGGGATCGCCGCCGGGGGGATCGGCGGCGGAGGCGGGACCTGGGCCGGGGCGGGGAACCAGGGCGGGGAGGCCACCGTGCGCGGGCGGTGGGCCGGAGCGGTGGGCGGGAGCGGCACCGGCCGGGCCGCCGCCAGCGGGACGCGCTCGCGCAGCGGCATGCCGGTCCAGCAGGAGCCCCGGCGGGCGCGCAGTCGGCGCAACCACAGCTCGGTGGCGACGATGTCGGCCAGCCCGTCCAGCGGTACCGCCGCGCCGCCGCAGGCGCGGTGCAGGGCGGCCCGGAAGACGTCCGGTTCGAGCAGGCCCAGCTCGGCCAGCAGCGGTGCGGCGAAGAGCCGGTCCAGCGCCCCGGCCGCGCGGCGCAGCCCGGCGCGGACGCTCTCGACCGCCGCGTACGGGTCCGGTGGCGCGCCGTGGCCCCAGTCGCCGGGGATGTCGGCCACGCCCGCGCCGGTCAGCACGGTGCGCAGGATCTCGTGCCGGGCCCCCGGCTGGATCCGGGCGGAGTCCGGGACCAGTCGGCAGGCGCGGACCACCTGGTTGTCCAGGAAGGGGGCGTGCAGCCGTTGTCCGTGCGCCTCCTCGACGACCTGGGTGAGCACCCGGAACTCGGCGGCGTGCCGGTGCAGCGCCAGCCGGGCCCGGCGCGCGCCGGGGCGCTCGTCCGGGGCCGCGCGCCGGGCGACCAGCCGCAGCCGTACCGCGACCGCCGAGAGCACGTCGTCGGTGAGCCAGCTCACCGCCGGGCCCGGCGCGCACCAGGCCAGGGCGTCGACCGAGGCCCCGCCCGCGCTGTCGGGACGGGAGGCGCGGCGGGCCATCAGCGCCACCGCCGCGTCCTCCAGGCCCTCGGCGTAGGGGGTGCGGGCCAGGCGGCGGGCGGCGCGGAGCACCGCGACCGGGGTGCCCAGCGTCCCCTGGACCGGGTGCTCGGAGCTGTCGGCGCGGGCCAGTGCGGCGACCGGGCGCATCAGCGGCAGCCGTCGGCGCTCGAACAGCAGGTCGGCCAGCCGGGCCGGGTGGCCGTCCAGCACCTGGCGTCCGCCGTGGCCGCTGAGGTGGTCGGTCCCGGCGTCGGCCATCCGGTTGCGCTGCCGCAGCGCGGCGACCAGCGCCGGTCCGGGCTCGTCGGTGAGCGGCCCGGACAGCGGGTCCTCCAGCAGGTCGGCGTAGGGCAGCGCCTCTGGACCACCGGGGACGACCCGGTGCCGCAGCCCGGGATCGGCGGCGGCCAGGGCCAGCGCGCGCAGCAGCTCGGCGGTGCGGGAGGGGCCGGGCGGCTCCTGGGCGGCCTCCTGGGTGTCGGTGTAGGTGATGGTGAGCAGCAGCCGGTCCTCCCCCGCCGAGGACGGCTCGTCGGTCGGCGTGCGGCGGACCCAGGAGCCGCGCACCGCGCCGGTGGTCCGGGGCTCGGCTCCGGCGGAGGGCGGGCCGTGGTGCAACGTGCGGTAGCTGCGCGGGTCGCCCCAGCGCTCCTCGACGCTCGGCGCCGAGAAGCCCGGCGCCGGCGCGGCGTCGGCCGAGGCCCGCGCGGGGGCGGAGGCGGAGGCGCTGCCGATGCGGCCCGGGACGGCCGCCGCGAGCAGGGTGATCACGCTGGAGGCGCTGCCGCCGGACAGGTCGGTGCTGATGCTGCGGCCGGGCGCGGGCGCGGCGCCGGGCTCGCTGCGGACCCGGCTGCGGACGGCCTCCAGCAGGCTGCGGGTGACCTCGCTGGTGGCGGCGGCCTCGCTGACCGGGGAGGCGCTGCCGATGGAGCCGGGCACCGGCTCGTACACCGAGAGCTGCGGCGCGCCGGAGCGGATGCTCAGCGCGTGCGCCGGTGGGACGCGCCGTACGCCGATGAACGCGCTGCCGTCGCCGAGCGCCTCGGGGGCGTCCGGCAGCGCCAGCCGGGCGGCCAGGTGCAGCGGGTCGACCGGCGCGCCGACCAGGTCGGCCAGCGGCAGCGCGGCGGTGGCGTAGGCGGTGCCGCCGCACCAGGGGGTGTGGAAGACCGCGTGCACCCCGGCCAGGTCACCGAGCACGGTCGTCCGGGCGGCCTGCTGGAGCACCACGGAGTAGCTGCCCGGCCAGGAGGTGAGGTGCCGAAGTGCGCCGCCGCTGGCCGCGAGCAGGGCGGTGCGCAGCTCCCGGTCCACCGCGCCGCAGCGTCCGACCACGGTCATCCGGGCCACCGCGCCGTCGGCGTCCGGCTCGTCCGGGTCGGTGGGCAGGTCGGGGAACCCCCGGACGACGCTGTCGTCGGCCTGGTGGTGCCGGCGGAAGACGGTGACGGTGCGGATCTCCTCCGGCCGCCAGTCGCCGACCGCCCAGAGCGGGTCGGGACCGGGCCACAGCAGCCTGCCGCCGAGGGGGCGCAGGTCGCGCAGCCCCGGCTCGTCGGCGGCGGACGCGCCGTTCCACCCAACCAACCACCGCATGGGCGCCTCCACAGCCTGTGGACGAAGAGCTCGCGGCCTGCTGTCGCACCGTCAGGAGACATGGTGCCACTGGCTACGCGAGTCATCCGCAGGGAAGACGCGATCGTTTTGCGAAAGATATGATGCCAGATTGGGAGAATTAAGGATGTTTTAGCCGCAGCACTGTCAGTCAGGGGTCACCCCGAGGTCAGCCGGGCGTCAGTTGGGCGTCAACCTGCCGTCGGCGCAGACCGGGAGGTGTCCGCACACCCCCCGGTCCCATCCGCCGCCGCGCGGGGAAAGTACGACGGCAGTGTCCCCCGGCCGGCCGGGTCCCTCATGCTCCAGGCTCCGCTCCGGCAGGCCGACCCACAGCGCCATCCAACTCCCGCCCGGCGGCGATCGACAGGGAGCACGGCAGGGCGCACGGCCACACCCCGCCGGGGCATGGCGGCCGGATCGCCGGTCGGCCGGCGGGCCGGCGACAGGCCGGCGACGGCCTGGCGGGCGGCAGCGGTATCACGCCAACCGGCTCGGTGCCCCTTAACCCTGGGAACGCGGGGAACTACTCTGGGTGTAACCGGGCATCGGCGGCGAGGCGCGAGGGGGTGGCACCAGGCATGACCACCAGCGTACGAGGACCGAACGAGAAGCTCGGCACGCTGCTGTCGCTTGCCGGGATCAGCAACGCCGGGCTCGCCCGGCGGGTCAACGACCTCGGTGCGCAGCGAGGGCTGACCTACCGGTACGACAAGACGTCGGTGGCCCGCTGGGTCACCAAGGGCATGGTGCCGCAGGGCGCGGTGCCGCACCTGATCGCCACCGCGATCGGCGGAAAGCTCGGGCGCAGCGTCCCGCTGGAGGAGATCGGGCTCGGCGGCAGCGACCCGATGCCGGAGATCGGCCTGGCCTTCCCCCGGGAGGTACAGGAGGCGGTGCACCACGCCACCGAACTGTGGCTGCTCGACCCGGACGCCCCCGGAGGCCGGAAGGGCGGTTGGTGGGAGAGCCTGACCGGAACCTTCTCGGTCACCGCATATGCCACCCCGGTATCCCGCTGGCTGATCACGCCGGTGGACGGCTCGGTCGCCCGGGAGGCGCCAGGGGCCCGGCCGGGACCGGTTGGCGGTGGCCGGATATCACCCCTCGGGGGCCCCCGGCTGATCCTGCCGGAGCACAGTGGCTCGCTGCACCGGGTCGGCCACGCGGACGCGGCGAAGCTGCGGCAGGCCGCGCAGGAGGCGCGCCGCTGGGACTCGCGCTACGGCGGCGGCGACTGGCGCTCCTCGATGGTGCCGGAGTGCCTGCGGCAGGACGCCGCACCGCTGCTGCTCGGCTCCTACACCGACGAGGTCGGCCGCGCACTGTTCGGCGCGACCGCCGAACTGACCCGGCTGGCGGGCTGGATGGCCTTCGACACCGGGCAGCACGAGGCCGCCCAGCGCTACTACATCCAGGCGCTGCGACTGGCCCGGGCGGCGGCCGACGTACCGTTCGGCGGCTATGTGCTGGCCTCGATGAGCCTCCAGGCGACCTATCGCGGCGCGGCCGACGAGGGCGTGGACCTGGCCCAGGCCGCCATCGAACGCAACCGGGGCCTGGCCACCGCCCGCACCATGAGCTTCTTCCACCTGGTGGAGGCCCGCGCGCACGCCCGCGCGGGCAGCGCGCACGCCTGCGCGCTGGCGCTCTCGGCGGCGGAGAGCTGCCTGGAGCGCTCCCGATCGGGCGACGACGACCCGGCCTGGATCGACTTCCACTCCTACGACCGGCTCGCGGCCGACGCCGCCGAGTGCTACCGCGACCTGGGCATGCCGGTGAAGGTCCGGGAGTACACCGCGCAGGCACTGGCCCGGCCGACCGAGGAGTACGTGCGCTCGCACGGCCTGCGGCTGGTGGTCTCGGCGCTGGCCGAGCTGGACGACGGAGATCTGGACGCGGCGGTGGCGGCCGGCAGCCGCGCGGTGGAGGTGGCCGGGCGGATCTCTTCCCAGCGCACCCGCGAGTACGTGCAGGAGATGCTGCGGCGGCTGGAGCAGTTCCAGGGCGAGGACCAGGCGGTCGAGCTGGCCCGGCGGGCCCGGCTGGTCCTGACCGCCCCGGCCTGACGCCTGCTTGTCCTGCTTTCCTTGTGCTGCTTCCTCGTCCTTGCCCCTCCTTGTCGGTTGGCGGCCCTGATTGTCGGACCCTCGTGGGACGATCCCTGACGAGTGGGCATGAGACCTGCGGGCGCGCCGGGGACGGGCGGGCCCGGGAGAGGAGCGGTGTGGGGTTCGACTGTGAAGTGGCTGTCGTCGGCGGCGGCATCGTGGGGCTCTCCACGGCGTACGCGCTCAGCCGGGCCGACCCCGGGGCGCGGGTGATCGTGCTGGAGAAGGAGCCGGAACTGGCCGCCCACCAGACCGGGCACAACAGCGGAGTGGTGCACAGCGGCCTGTACTACCGGCCGGGCTCGTTGAAGGCCAGGTACGCGGTCGAGGGCGGCCGGGAGCTGGGCGAGTTCTGCCGCGAGCACGGGCTGCCGTACGAGACCACCGGCAAGCTGGTGGTGGCCACCGACAGCGCCGAGCTGCCTCGGCTGCACGCGCTGGCACAGCGCGGACGCGAGCACGGGCTGCCGGTGCGCGAGCTGGGACCGGCCGGGATGGCCGAGTTCGAGCCACGGGTGGCCGGCATCGCCGCGCTGCACGTCGGCAGCACCGGCCTGTGCGACTACCCGGCGGTCGCGGCGGCGTACGCCAAACTCTCCGGCGCACAGCTGCGCACGGGGGCCGCGGTGACCGGGATCGCCCGCCGGGCGGACGGGGTGACCGTCAGCACCACCCTGGCCGAGGTCCGGGCCCAGGTGCTGGTCAACTGCGCCGGGCTGCAGAGCGACCGGATCGCGCTGCTGGCCGGGGACGAGCCGGGAGTGCGGATCGTGCCGTTCCGGGGCGAGTACTACGAGCTGGCCCCGCCGGCCCGGGAGCTGGTGCGCGGGCTGGTCTACCCGGTGCCCGACCCGGCCTTCCCTTTCCTGGGCGTGCACCTCACCCGGGACCTGCGCGGCGGCGTCCACGCCGGGCCCAACGCGGTACCGGCGCTGGCCCGGGAGGGCTACGACTGGCGCACCGTCAGCCCGCGCGACCTGGCCGGGACGCTCAGCTGGTCCGGCACCTGGCGGCTGGGCGCGCGGCACTGGCGCTCGGAGACGGCGGAGCTGCGCCGCTCGCTCTCCAAACGGGCCTTCACGGCGGGGGTGCGCCGACTGCTGCCGGACTGCACCGGGGCCGACCTGCTGCGGGCCCCGGCCGGCGTCCGGGCCCAGGCGGTCGCCCGGGACGGCTCCCTGCTGGACGACTTCGCGCTGGCTGAGGCCCCGCGCACGGTCCACGTGCTGAACGCCCCGTCCCCGGCCGCCACCGCCTCGCTGCCGATCGGCCGCGAGATCGCCCGCCGTACGCTGGCCGCGCTGGCCGCGCGGTAGCGGAGCGGCGGGGGCGGCCTCCGGGACGGAATGGGTGTTCGGGGCGGCACGTAGACTGGTCCGCACTGTGACCAGGCACCCCATTCCCCCAGCGGCTCCCGTGTGCGTCGACGACGTGTCCCTCGGCACGCCGGTCCCCGCCGCGCTGCACTCCGAGCGGCGCATCCGCAGCTTCCACCCGCGCAAGGGGCGGATGAGCGACGCCCAGCGGGGAGCGCTGGCGCGGCTGTGGAAGGCGTACGGGATACGCGTCGACGGCGAGAGCCTGCTCGACCTCGACCAGCTGTTCGGCATCGGCGGACCGGACGCCACTGAGCCGGACGCCACTGAGCCGAACGCCAGCCGACCGGACACCAGCGGACAGCACGCGGCCGAGCAGCGCGCCGCCGGGCGGCCGGTGGTGCTGGAGATCGGCTTCGGGATGGGCGACGCCACCGCCACCATGGCCGCCGCCGACCCCGGCACCGGCATCCTGGCCGTGGACGTGCACACCCCCGGGCACGGCAACCTGCTGCGCCGGATCGAGTCCGACCAGTTGGGCAACGTCCGGCTGGCCGAGGGCGACGCCGTGGTCCTGCTGCGCGACCAGCTCGCCCCGGACTCGGTGGACGGCCTGCGGATCTACTTCCCCGACCCGTGGCCCAAGGCCCGGCACCACAAGCGGCGGCTGATCCAGCCCGAGTTCGTCGCGCTCGCGGTGTCCCGGCTGCGCCCGGGTTCCGTGGTGCACTGCGCGACCGACTGGGAGCCCTACGCCGAGCAGATGCTGGAGGTCCTCTCCGCCTCGCCTGACCTGGAGAACCTGCATCCGCAGGGCAGCGGCTACGCGCCGCGTCCGGACTGGCGGCCGGTGACCAAGTTCGAGCAGCAGGGGCTCGACAAGGGGCACACCATCCAGGACCTGCTGTTCCGCCGCCGCTGACCAGACCCGGAACCGACCCGGATGAGCCCGGGAAGAGCCCGGGAACAGCCCCGATCAACAGCGAAAACGCCGTATCGGGCGGTCGGCCGCGCCGCTAAAGTCTTACAGTGAGCAGCACTCAGCCCGATGCGTCCCTACCCGCCGACGGCATACCCCCGCGGCAGGCCGAGCCCAACCCGGACTTCCAACTGCCGCGCCGCCTGCGCTACCGGCCACGCCGGAACCCGTTCGAGAGCAGCGCCCTGCGGATCAGCCTGCTGACGCTGCTGCTCCTGCTGTGCGGCGGCGGCATCCTGTGGAAGGTCGAGGGGCAGACCGGCGCCTCCGGCATGGCCATCGGCATGTCGCTGGCGGTGCTGCCGGTGCCGCTGGTGCTGGCCGCGTTCTACTGGCTGGACCGGGTCGAGCCCAAGCCGCTGCGAAACCTGCTGTTCTGCTTCGCCTGGGGGTCGTGCGCGGCGACCCTGGTGGCCATCTTCGCCAACACCTGGGCCACCGACCTGTTGATCAGCCACCAGATCAGCGGCGGCCAGACGCTCGGCGCCAGCCTGGTCGCGCCGCTGGTCGAGGAGAGCGCCAAGGGCTCCGCGATCCTGCTGCTGTTCTTCTTCCGCCGCCGGGACTTCAGCGGCATCGTCGACGGCCTGGTCTACGCGGGCTTCACCGCCACCGGCTTCGCCTTCACCGAGAACATCCTCTACCTGGGCCGTTCGGTGCTCGACGGGCGCAGCGAAGGCGTCGGCATCGAGGTGACCGTGGTCACCTTCATCATGCGCGAGGTGATGTCCCCGTTCGCGCACCCGCTGTTCACCTCCATGACCGGGGTGGGCTTCGGCGTGGCCGCGATGACCCGCCGCCGCTGGCTGAAGGTGCTCGCGCCGATCGGCGGCTGGACCGTGGCCATGTTCATGCACGGGAGCTGGAACGCCTCGTCCTCGCTGGGCGGGCTCGGCTTCATTGGCGTGTACTTCCTGTTCATGATGCCGGTGTTCGGCCTGATGGTGTGGCTGGCGGTGTGGTCCCGGCGCAACGAGTTGCGGACCGTGGGGCGCCAGCTGCCGGTGTACGCCGGCGCGGGTTGGATCAGCGCGCCGGTACCGCTGGTGCTGTCGTCCATGCGGACCCGCAAGCAGGCGCGGGACCTGGCCAGGTTCACCCTCGGCCCGGAGGGCGGCCGAACCATGCGGGAGTACCTGGGCTTCGCCACCTCGCTGGCGTTCCTGCGGCAGCGCGCCGAGCGCGGGCTGGTCGGCGCGGAGTTCCCGGAGCGGGAGCAGGAGCTGCTGCACCACCTGTGGGAGCGGCGCGAGCAGGTCTCCGACACGCTGGCCCGGGTCGGCGAACAGGAGTGGCAGCGGCTCCGCCCGCCGCCGGCCCCGGTGTACCGCGGCGGCCCGCCCGGCTACGGTCCGCCACCGGGGTACAGCCCGCCCGCGGGGTACCGGGGCGGACCGTACCCGGGGCCGTACCCCGGGCCGTATCCCGGAGCCGCGCAGCCCGTGCCGGGCGGGTACCTGCCCGCGCAGCCCGCGCCGGGCACCGGCTACCAGCCGCCGTACCCGTCCCCCCATCCGTACCAGCCCCAGCCGCAGCCCCACCACCAGCCGTATCTTCAGCCGCACCCGCATCCCCAGCCGCAGCCCGCGCCGCCCAGCTACGTCGCGCCGGCCGCGCCCGAGCCGCCGCCGCCCTCGCCCCCGCAGCAGCACCACCACTGACCCGGAAGGGCTCAGCCGCTACAACTCGGAACCATCCGGGTCACTCCCTGCGTTGTCCCTTTTATCCGCGCGTTGCTCGTGCGGGACGCCGACAATGCGTCAGGAGGCCCGTGGTGACGGACGGCATCTATCGCATGGCCATGACCAGCGGACATGCCCACAGAGACACCGTCTCCATGGCCGAAGAGCAAGTCAGGCACTGGCTGAAGGCTCAGCACTACAACGGGCCGGTGGCCGAGGAGGGGCGGCACCGGGTCGGCGCCCAGGCCGTCCTGGACTGCTGTCTCAAGGAGCGCGTGCGTGGCGCGAAGGGCGCGAAGGAGTCACTCGCGCGCTGGCGATTGCGTGAGTTCACGCTCCAGGGCATCTGGCAGACCTCGCTGACCGTGAGCACCCCGACCGGCGGGCGCACCTGGGTCCGCTTGGACGCCGAACTGCTGCCCGCCCGGGGCGTGGCCATGGCCAAGGCCCCCGTGCCGACCCTGGCCCGGGGCCTGCTGGACGTGCTGTCCGGTACCGAGGGTGAGCACCCCGATTCGGCGGCGCTGCACGCCATGCCGACCGTGATCGAGCGCGGCGACCTGGACGAGGTCCTGGACGAGCTGTGCGACCCCGACCGGCGGCTGCCGATCGTGGTGGCCAGCACCCCGTCCCACACCGACTTCGACGACTGGCTCGCCGAGACCGTCGACCCGCTGCTGCGCGGCTGCGCCGGTCTGGCCGTGCTGTACGCGCTGGCCCCCAGCGCCGAGCGGGAGTTCAACCGGACGCTGGAGCACCACCGGGTGTTCGGCGGCGCGGTCCGGACCTACCTGCCGGGCCTGGACCCGGCCTGGCAGCCGGACGCCCAACGGCACCGGGTGATGGCCCGGCACACCTTCGAGACCGACCTGCGCCGCGCGTCCGGCCTGCTGGCCTGGCTGCCGCGGCGACTCGCGGTGCAGACGCCCATGCCGGACGCGCTGGCCGCGCTGCCGCCGCTGCGCGCCCGGGGGCTGACCGACAGCGGGGCCGAGATCGACGGCGTGCAGCCGGGCTCGCTGCTGGTGGACACGCACGAGGAGGAGGCGCTCGAACAGCGGGCCCGGGCCGGCGAGATCCAGGAGGTCCGCCGCTGGCTGCGGGCCGCCGAGGAGCGCGAGTCCGAGCTCGCGGCCGAGTACGACGAGCAGTACAGCGAGCTGCGCGAGGCCCGCACCGAGGTGCGGTCGCTACGCGGGCGGCTCGCCGCCGTCGGCTACCCGGAGCTGCCGGACTCGCCGCAGCCCGAGCGCGACCTGCACAACGACCCAGCCTCGTTCGTCGAACTGCTGGAGCGGATGGACGAGTTCCCGCTGCTCCGGTTCACCGGGGACCCTCGGCTGACCCGGGACCTGGACCAGCAGACCGACCACCCGACCTGGGTGCGGATGGCCTGGGACGCGCTGTTGGCCCTCCAGGACTACGCCCGGGCGGCGGTCCGCGGGGAGTCCAACGGGGACTTCCGGCGCTGGTGCGAGAACACCCCGGCGGAGTGCCACGCCTTCCCGCCGCGCAAGGTGATCCGCGACGAGTCCCGGACGGTCCGCTCGCACGGCAAGTGGAAGACCGAGCGCGAGCTCCCGGTCCCCCTCGCGGTCAACCCGACCGGGGAGGTCTTCATGGGCGCCCACCTGCGGATAGGCGGTGGCGGCACCGCCCCCCGGCTGCACTACCACGACGACTGCTCGGGCACCGGCCGGATCTACATCGGGTACATGGGGCTGCACCTGCACAACACCCGCACCAACTGACCGAAACCCCCGCCAACGCCGCAAGCCGGGGGTCCGGGGGTTGCCCCCCGGGGGATGGAGCATCGGGTACATGGGGCTGCACCTGCACAACACCCGCACCAACTGACCGACACCCCCGCCAACGCCGCAAGCCGGGGGTCCGGGGGTTGCCCCCCGGGGGATGGAGCATCGGGTACATGGGGCTGCACCTGCACAACACCCGCACCAACTGACCGACACCCCCGCCAACTGACCGGGCCCGCTGACCGGGCGCATGGGGGCTCGCAGGGGTCGGGTTAGGGTGCTGGGAGGACTATCGCTGGAGGTCGTAGAGACATGGCACGGATTCCCTCTTCCCTGGTGGCGGCGACGGGGCTGATCGGCGGCTTCGGGGTGGCGCGGGCGACGAAGAAGCGTGAGCTCGGTGGGGTGGCCCTGGTGGCGGCCGGTGCGGTGGCGGCGACGCAGTGGAAGCGGTCCGCCGGGACGGCCACCGCCGCCGCGCTGACCGGCCTGTACGTGGCGGCCTTCGCGGGTTCGCACCCGCTGGCCAAGAAGCTCGGCGCGTGGCCGTCGGTGCTGACCGTGGCCGGTGGCGTCGCGGTGGCGTCCTGGGCCGCCGCGGACCGCCGCGCCTGACGTCCCGAACGAGTAACGGAGGAGGGGGCGGCACCGATGTCGGTGCCGCCCCCTCCTCCGTTACTCGTTCGTCGGACGGGTGGGTCGGACGGGTCAGACGGTGAGGCCGCGCTCCGCGAGCCACGCGGCGGGGTCGACCGGCTCGCCGCCGGCCGGGCGGACCTCCAGGTGCAGGTGCGGGCCGGAGGACACGTTGCCGGTCGCGCCGACCCGGCCGATGGGCTGACCGGGCGTCACTTCGCCGGTGCCGACGCCGATCGCGGAGAGGTGGCAGTACCAGAGCTCGGTGCCGTCCGGCAGGGTCTCCACGATCCGGTAGCCGTAGGAACCGGCCCAGCCCGCCGAGGTGATGACGCCCTGGCCGATCGCGGCCACCGGTGCGCCGGTCGGGGCCGAGAGGTCGAGGCCGGTGTGCAGTTGGGCCCAGTAGCTGCCGGACTGGCCGAAGCCCGCGCCGACGACCGCGCCCTGGACCGGGGTGACCAGGGCGCCGACCAGCTGCTTGGCCTGCTGCTCCGTCTGCTCGGCCGCGGCGGTCCGGGCCGCCTCGGCCTGGACCGCCCGCTCGGCTGCCTCGGCCCGGGCCTGGGCTTCCGCCTGGGCCTGCGCCTGGGCTTCGGCGTGCGCGGCTGCCTCGGCGTCAGCCCGGGCCGCCAGCTTGGCCGCCGCCGCCTGCGCGGCCTGGCGGCGGGCGGCGTCGCCCGCGTCGGCGCGCTGCTGCGCGGCCTGGACCCGGATCCGGTCGGCGAGGGCGGTACCGGGGTCGGTGCTACCGGTGCGTCCGCTGAGTGCGGTGGCTCCGGCCGGCAGCTCCCCGGTGAAGTGGTCCCGGACGCTCAACGAGGGCTTGGTCCCGCCGGCCAGGGCGTCGTTGATGCCGGCCGCCCGGGCCGGGGTGGCCAGGCCGATCGCGCCGGTGGCCCCGACCGCGGCCATGGCCGCGAGGCCGAGGACGGCCGAGGGGGCCATCCCCGCGGGGCGCTGCGGGGCCTCGGACTGCGCAGGTGCCCAAGTGGACTGGTACGACGCCACGATCGGCGTGCTCCTTTCCTTCCCTAGCGCCGACCGGGTTAGCTGACGGGTTCGAGGAGGAAGGTCCCCTACAGCCTCGCGGCTGATTCACCCCAGGTACATGGTTCCCCGGCTCCTGGACACCGCAGGCGACGGCGTCCAGCACGATTAGGCGACAGAGCACGACGCCGTTCGTCGAACGACAGAATTTCGTGCTGCGTTATCAAACGTTAATCCTAGACACGGTTGATTCCAAGTGGTTCGGGAACCCGGCTGGGAACTGACGGCACATAAGGGCCTTTTGTCCGGATCGCCCCGCCAGTCGGATCAGCGCACCAGACAGAACTCGTTGCCCTCCGGATCGAGCATCACCTGGAAGGCCCCCTGCGCGTCCTGCTGGACGTCCCCCAGCGCCTGCGCGCCGAGCCGCAGCAGCGCGGCACGGGCCGGGGCGATATCGGCGACGTCGATGTCCAGGTGCAGCCGGTTCTTCCGGCTCTGCTTGCCCTCGGGGACGAGTTGGAAGGCCAGCCGGGGCTGGCCGCCGGGCGGGTCGACGTAGGACCAGTCCGGCTCCCGGTCCACCGGGCTGCCGCCCAGCAGCGCGGCCCAGAACCGGGCCAGCCGGGGCGGGTCGGCGCAGTCCACGACGATCTCGTCCAGCCGCCCCAGGCCGAGCCCCGCGGCCGTGCTTTCCGTGCTGCCCGCAGCCGGGCCTTCGCTCGTCACCACGGCGGTCACGCTAGTCGGAACCCTGGCGGTCCGGGTAGAGCCAGCTGATCAGCGTGTCGGCGACCTGGTCCGGGCCGAGGGTCCGGGCGTCGGAGAAGCGGCCGTCGCTGTCGCCCTGGAGCACGCTGCCGTCCGGGGCCAGCTCGACCACCGCCGGGATGCCGCTGGCCTCCAGCGGGACGTAGCGCTCGGCCAGCTCCATGTTGTGGTCGAAGTGGCCCACGTCCACGGTCACCAGGTGGTAGTTGCGGGCCAGCACCTGGTGCAGGCCCGGGGTCCGCACCAGCGCGGACATGGCCCGGCAGTCGGTGCACCAGGACGCGCCGAAGTCGACCAGCACCGGCCGGCCGTCCCGGCGGGCGGCGGCGAGGGCCTGGTCGATGTCGGCCGCGGCGTCGGCGGAGGGGTCGTAGCCGTCCGGGACCGGGTCCAGGGCGACCGCCGGGAGCGGCGGGAACGGCCGGGCCAGGCCGAGGCTCTCGTCCGAGGGGAGGCGCAGACGGTGGCGGCCGGTGACGGTCATGCAGCCGCCCAGCGCGAACGCCAGCAGCGCGCAGACCACGGCACCGACCAGGACCCGCCGAACGGCTCCGAGGACGGTCATCTCCCGGGCCCTCCTCATCCGACTCCGAATCCGGGACGCCCACCGCCCCGGGATTCAGTTGAGCAGGCCCGCAGCGGGGTGCACGGCGCATCGTCGGGCCGCCGCGCGCCAATCACCCGTTCAGGTGAAACCGGGCGGACTGTGCGCCGGGCGGTACGGCTTCAGGACAGACTGAGGTAAGCGAGGCTGCCCAGTCCGGCGAGGGTGCAGTAGATCGCGAACGGCGTCAGCGTGCGGGTCTCGAAGTACTTGGTGAGGAAGCGGACCGCGACGTACCCGGCGACAAAGGCCGCGACCGACCCGGCCAGTACCTGGCCACGGATGCCGTCCCCGGCGTGGCCGAGCAGGCTGGGGACCTTGAGCAGCGCGGCCGCGCCGATGACCGGGGTGGCGAGCAGGAAGGCAAAGCGGGCCGCGTCCTCGTGGCGCAGGCCCTTGAAGATCCCGGTGCTCATGGTGACGCCGGACCGGCTGATGCCCGGGAGCAGCGCCAGGATCTGCGCGCCGCCGATCAGCAGGGCCTGCTTCCAGCTGAGCTTGCCGGTGATCCGGCGGTCGGACACCTCGTCCGGGTGCAGCGGCTGCCCGTCCGGTCCGGCCTCCTCGACGGCGGCCTCACCGGCGCGGCGGCGACCGCTGCCACCGCGCTTGAGCCGCTCGGCTATGTAGAGCACCGCGCCGTTGAGGGTCAGGAAGACCGCAGCCACGGTCGGGGTGTACAGCGTGTTCTGGAGCAGCTTGTCGACGACCAGTCCGACGATGCCGACCGGCACCGTCGCCACGATCAGCAGCCACGCCAGCCGCTGGTCCACGGTCTCGATCCGGCGCTGGCGGACGGAGCTGATCAGGCCGCCGATCACCCGCACCCAGTCCCGCCAGAAGTAGACGACCAGCGCCAGCGCGGTGGCCAGGTGCAGGCCGATCAGCACGTTCATGTACGGCGAGCCGGGGCTGGAGACGCTCAGGTCCCGCTTCCAGGAGCCGCCGATCAGGGCGGGCACCAGGATGCTGTGACCCAGGCTGGAGACGGGGAAGAGCTCAGTGACGCCCTGGAGCAGGCCGACGCCGATCGCTTCTGGATACGTGAGGACGGACATCGACGGCCTTAGGCAGACAGGGAGAACAGGGCGGTCTGAAAGTACTACAAGGCTGTAGAACCTCCGTCCCCGGGCGGTCGCTGTTCACCGCCCGGACCCCCCGAATTCACCGGTGGCTCAGGCTGCCGACTGGTAGACCGGGATCGGCCTGGGCGCCGAGGCCACCACCCGCTCCGGGCGCACCGCGTTGTCCTGGAGCGGGGTCAGCCGGTGCCGCAACCGCAGCGCCATGACCATGATCAGCACGGTGCAGGCGGCCATCACCAGCAGGTAGGCGACCGAGAACCCGGCGCCGACCAGCAGCACTCCGGCCGCCGGTCCCATCGCCACCGCGACCTGCTTGACCAGCGCGAAGGCGGCGTTGTAGGTGCCCAGCCGGCGGGCCGGGGCGAGGTCCGCGACGATCGGCCCGAGGGTGGGCGCGAGCAGCGCCTCGCCGATGCCGAACAGCGCGTACACGCTGACCATGGCCACGGTGGCGGCCACCGCGTCGGCGTGGATCAGTCCGGCCAGCCCCGCCATGGCCCACGCGCCGAGCCAGACCAGTCCGGTGGCGGCGATGGCCACGCTGCGGCGGCGGCGGGAGGTGATCCGTACCACGATCATCTGCACCGCGACGATGACCAGGGTGTTCGCGCCCAGCGCCAGGCCGAGCACGGACGGCGAGGTGCCCACGACGCTGGTCGCGTAGGCGGCCACGCCGGACTCGAACTGGCCGTAGCAGGTGAAGAAGATCAGCCCGGCCAGCAGGCAGACCCGGACCATCGCCTTGTCGGCGAACAGCGCGCGGAACCCGGCGCCCTGCGCGGCACCCGACCCGGGTGCGGCTCCCGACCCGGGTGCGGCTCCCGACCCGGGTGCGGGGGACGCTGCGGGTGCGGGGGACGCAGCCGTCTCGGTGGCCGGGATCCGGACGCCGCCGACCACCGCAGCCAGCACCAGGAACATCAGCCCCTCGATGGTGAACAGCAGCGTCAGGCTGGACGGCCGGTCCACGTTGACGATCTGGCCGCCGATCATCGCGCCGATCCCCATCCCCAGGTTGACCAGGGTGAACTGAAGGGCGAAGGCGTGCGAGCGGGTGGCCGGGGTGGAGCAGCGGACGATCATCGTGGCCAGGGCGGGCTGCACCGTGGTGACACCCGCGCCGAACAGGAAGGCCGCCGCCAGGATGTGCTCGCTGCTGGTGGCGTGCCCGAAGGCGAACGCGCCGAGGGCGGCGACCACCGCGCCGACGACCAGCACCGGGCGCGGGCCCCAGCGGTCGATGCCGCGTCCGCTGAAGGGGAGGACGGCGAGAGCGGCCAGCGCGAACACGGTGAACATCAGCCAGGCGGTCATCGAGCCGAGGCCGCGCACCTGGTCCACGTACACGAACATGTAGGGGACGGTGAAGCCGCTGCCGAAGGCGCTGAGCGCGTTGCCGATCTGGACGCGGCGCAGCGTGGCCGCCACCGCTCCGTCCTGCCCACTGTTCCGGGACTGTCCTGCCTGCCTCTGCTGCCGCAACGTGCGGATCATGCTGCACCGCCTTCCGCTCTCGATCCAATTTCTTATGAAAGACTACACTACTAAAGTCTTCGGAGCGAAACCGTATACACTTGACCCATGACCGATCCCCCGCCTGACCCCCTCGCCCGGCCCGTCCAGCCCGCCGAGCTCGCGCAGCCGTCCGAGCTGGAGATCGGCGAGCAGGTGGCGGCGTACCAGCGCGAGTTCCCGACGGTGGACCCGCAGGTCGAGACGATCGTCAGCACCATGTCCCGGCTCACCCGGCGGATGTCGGTGGCCTACGGGCGGCAGCTGGCCGTCCTCGGCATCAGCTCGGCCGACTGGGAGGTGCTGAAGACGCTGATAGTCGCCGGCAGCCCGTACCGGCTCGGCCCCGGCGAGCTGGCCAAGCGGCTCGGGCTGACCCCGGCCGCGATGACCCACCGGATCGACCGGATGGCGGCGGCGGAGCTGGTCACCCGCACCCGGGACGAGAGCAACCGGGTCCGGGTGATCATCGAGCTGACCGAGCTCGGGCGGGAGAGGTGGCTGGAGTCCATGCGGATGGCGGCGGTGTTCGAGGAGGACGTGCTGCAGGACGCCTCCACCGAGGAGCGCGCGGTGCTGGCCGGGCACCTGGGGCGGATGCTGCGCCGGGTGGAGGAGCACCAGCCGGACGCCCTCGGCCGCTGCGACGATCTGGACTGAACCCCGGTGGCGCGGGCGGTACAAGCACGACAGCGCCGCCCGCCGCGAGGGTACGCGGCGGGCGGCGCTGAGGTCGGCGCTGAGGTCGGCCGGTACGGTCCGGCCGGGTGTTGCGATACTGCGGTACTGCGGTGTGCGTTGTTGCGGCGCGCGGATCAGGCCGGGAGGCCGACCGACTTGAGCCAGGCGGTGGCGACCGTCAGCGGGTCCGCGCCCTTGGAGCCGGTCTGGGTGTCCAGCTGCAACAGGTCCGCCGTGGTCAGCTTCGCGGAGACCGCGTTCAGGTCGGCGACCACGCTCGGCGTCAGCACGCTCTTCTGGCCGACCGGGACGATGTTCTGGTAGCCGAACAGGTTCTTCGGGTCCTGGAGCGTGATCCAGCCGTCGGCGCTGATCGTGGTGTCGGTGGTGAAGATGTCACCGACCTGGATGCTGTTGGCCTTCAGCGCGCCCTCGGTGAGCGGGCCGCCGGCGTCCAGTGCCTTGAACGACTTGAACTTCAGGTTGTACTCGGAGGCGAGGCCGAGCAGCCCCTCCTGCCGGGTCTGGAACTCCGGCGCCGCACCGAGGGTGAGGTCGCTCTCGTAGGGCACCAGGTCGGCGATGGTGGAGCTGGCGGTCAGGTGGTACTTGGCGGCGGTCGACGCGTTGACCGTCAGCGAGTCGCGGTCCTGGGCCGGGGAGGGGTTGAGCACCTCCAGGCCGGAGGCGAGCTGCGCGGACAGCTCGGTGTCGGTGTCCGCGGTGCTGGTGGGCGTCGCGTTCTTGTTCAGGTAGGCCAGCAGCGCGCCGTTGTACTCCGGCATCAGCTGGATGTCGCCGTTCTTCAGCAGGCCGTAGGTCACCTCGCGGCTGCCGATGTTGTACTTGTAGCTGACCTTGATGCCCTGGGCCTTCAGGGTCACGCCGTAGATGTCCGCGAGGACAGTGCTCTCGGCGAAGTTGTTGGAACCGATGACGATAGAACCCGAAGAGGAGCTGGCCGCCTTTGGTGCCAGCGGATTACTCGAACTCGCCTTGGAGGAACCGCAGGCGGTCAGCGAGACGGCAGCAGCAGAGGCGATGATGACGGCGGCTATGCGCGAAGCCCGGCCGCTGGTAAAGGTAGTGGTCACTGTTCCATTCCAGGGTATTCAAGAGGTCATGAGTGGTGCGGAGGTACCCCAGAGATACTGGTGTGCCCTGATGGCTTCCGGAAGCGTCTTGATGACTTCGTATCACAATGTTCACAGGGCCCACTCTGACAAGACGGGGTAGTACCCGGTAGTCTCCGCACGATCACGCGTTCGGGGGAGCGGGTGCCCGAGCGATCGGGCAGCTGGTGACACATCGTCATTTCGCAGACACGGAGCCGACCGAGGAGCCCCGCAATGTCCCCCCAGGACGCGCATCCGGAGATATCCGGCGTCCCGACGCCGACCGGAACGGCAGCCTCGGCAACGGCCCCCTCCGGGGCCCCCGCAGCCTCCGGAGCAGGACCAACCAGCCTTCCGGAACCGGGACTTCGGGCCAGGATCGGCCGGGGCCTGGACCGCATGCCGTTCCGGCGCAAGCTGAACACGCTGGTGGCGGTGCCGGTCGTGGTCATCTCGCTGCTCTTCGGCGTGATCATCGCGAGCGAGCTCAGCACCGCCCAATCCACGAGCGACCAGGCCCAGTTGATGCGCCGCAGCGCTCAGGTCGCACTGCTGGACGACGATGTGCAGGCCGAGCAGCAGCAGGCCATCCTGCTCTGGACGCGCTACGACATGAAGGACGGGCTGAACAGCAGCGCGCCGATCACGCTGAACGCCTACGGTCACGCGCAGCAGGTCACCGACGCCCAGGTACAGGTGGTGACCGCCGCCTACGGGTCGGCCATGCCCGTCGCCGAGAGCCAGGCGCTGGGCATGGTCGCCAGCCTCAGCGACATCCGCTCGCAGATCAACAACGGCGCCCTGGCCGCCGACAACATCGACGACGCCTACGACAGCGCCTCGCAGGCGCTGCTGGACGGCCTCGGCCTGACCAGCTCGCGCAGCGGCAGCGTCTCGCTGTCGCAGACCCTGGACGCGCTGCTGCGGGCCGACAGCGCGCACGCGGCCTTCGAGACCGGGCTGCTGTCCGCGCAGACCTACGACCCCGAAGCGCTGATCGAGTTCGTCGCCGCCGTCGGCGACCTCAACCAGTACCAGTACCAGGAGCAGCGCTTCGGGCAGTTGGCCGACGCCGCCCAGGCCAGTGATCTGAGCGGCGTCGACTACAACCCGGCCGAGAGTCAACTGACAGCTGCCTTCTCGGTGTTGGAGGACAACCCGAGCGCGCTGGCGACGGACGCCTCGGCCGGCGTCCCGCAGGCGCTGGCGCTGTACCCGACGATCGCGCAGGAGGCGGCGACCCGGCAGCGGGTGGTGCAGTCGCTGGCCACCCAGCTGGCGTCCAACGCCGACCACGCCGCCAGCGACGCCGAATGGCGCGCGGCGATCCTGCTGGCCCTGGCCCTGCTGATCTTCACCACTTGGGTGACCCTGTCGGTGCTGATCAGGCACTCGGTGGTGCGCCCGGTGCAGCGGCTCACCTCGGCCGCGCACAATGTCGCCGAGGTGTCGGCCCGGGAGCTGGCCCGGGTCGCCGACGACGACAGCCAGGACGAGAGCCCGCCCCGGCTGGAGGCGGTACCGGTGCTCGCCGACGACGAGATCGGCGAGTTGGCCATCGCGTTCAACCAAGTGCAGGTCACCGCAGCCGGTCTGCTGGAGCGTCAGATCACCAGCCGACGCAACATCGCCGAGATGTTCGGCAACGTCGGCCGCCGGGTCAGTAACCTGACGACGCGTCAACTCTCGCTGATCGACGCGGCCGAGCACAGTGAGACCGATCCGGAGCTGCTGGAACGGCTCTACCGGATCGACCACATCGCGGTCCGCATGCAGCGCAACGCCGACAGCCTGATGCTGCTCGCGGGCATCCGGGAGACCGAGCTGGACGGCCGCCCCGCCCCGGTCAGCCACGCGGTCCGGGCCGCGCTGGGCCAGATCGAGGGCTACCAGCGGGTCACCCTGCTGGCCGAGGCGGACGCCTCGGTGTCGCCGGACGCGCTGGGCGACCTGGTGCTGATGCTGGCCGAACTGCTGGAGAACGCGGTCTCGTTCTCCCCCGCGCACAGCGACGTGGAGGTCACGGTGCGCAGCGCGCCGGGCGACCGGGCCGTGGTGGAGATCGTCGACCACGGGCTCGGCATGGGCTCGGACCGGCTGGCGGAGGAGAACGCCCGGCTGGTCCGCCGGGAGCGGCTGGACCTGGTGCCGACCAAGGTGCTCGGCCTGTTCGTGGTGGGCACTCTGGCCCGGCGTTGGGGGATCACGGTCACCCTGGCCCGGACCCCGGGCGGCGGGGTGACCAGCACCGTGACCGTCCCGGTGGAGCTGCTGTCCTCGGCCCCCACCGCCGCGGTGCCGGTCCCCGCCCCGCCCGCCGCGCTCGCCTCTCCCGCCCCGTCCGCCTCCGACGTCCTGTCCGCACCGGCCACGGCCCCGGCTGCTCCGGACGCGGCGCGACCGGAGCAGCCGCACAGCCGACGACCGCTGCCGACAGGACG
>Ga0302314_10004450_pt1 | contig 25777 bp, 23 predicted proteins | sample III_Palsa_N2_3_FD_200533 | JGI IMG/M metagenome (GOLD analysis project Ga0302314, IMG submission 200533) | Peat permafrost microbial communities from Stordalen Mire near Abisko, Sweden - III_Palsa_N2_3 | ecosystem: Environmental > Terrestrial > Soil > Palsa > Peat permafrost | place: Sweden...
TGGCACGACGGCTTCATGACGTTGCACGGCATGACCAGCCGTGGATTCCCGAACCAGTTCTATACGGGCTTCACCCAGGTGGGCATCTCTGCCAACATCGCCGCCAACTACGAGTTGCAGGGCGAGCACATCGCCTACATCATCGCCGAGGCGTTGAAACGAGGCATCACCACGGTGGAGCCCAATCAAGCGGCGCAGGAGGAGTGGTGCGCGACGATCCGGGAAACCGCGATCGACAACTCGGCGTTCGACGCCCAGTGCACGCCCGGCTATTACAACAACGAAGGCGGGGGTGGCGGAGAGGGCATCCGCTCGCACTTGGGCGAACCCTACGGCCCCGGCTTCTACGCATTCGAGGACTTGCTGCAGGTGTGGCGCGACAAGGGTGAGCTGGAAGGCCTGGTTCTAGGGACTTGAGCGGAATCCCATTGCAGCAACTTAGATTCGACGACCGCGTCGCGGTGGTGACCGGCGCCGGCCGCGGGCTGGGCCGCACTTACGCGGAACTGCTGGCTTCGCGCGGAGCCAAGGTCGTCGTCAACGACTCCGGCGGCAGCCTCACCGGCGAGGGCGTGCACGCGGGTCCGGCCCGGGAGGTGGCCAGCGCGATCACGGTGGCCGGCGGAGAAGCCGTCGCGTGTACCGAGTCGGTGACGACTCGCGACGGCGGCGATGCCATCATCCAGGCCGCGCTCGAACACTACGGTCGCCTCGACATCCTGATTCACAACGCAGGCAACGTCCGTCGCGGCTCGCTGAAGGAGATGAGCTACGAAGATTTCGACGCGGTTCTGGACGTGCACTTGCGCGGCGCGTTCAACGTTGTGCGGCCGGCATTTCCGCTGATGTGTCAGGCCGGTTACGGTCGTATCGTGCTGACGTCGTCGATCGGCGGCTTGTATGGCAACGCCGACATAGCCAACTACGCAGCGGCCAAGGCCGGCGTGATCGGGCTGTCCAACGTCGCCGCCGTCGAAGGTGCCGCAGAGGGCGTGACAAGCAACGTGATCGTTCCGGCCGCGGTGACACGAATGGCCGCCGGAATCGACACCTCGGCCTACCCGCCGATGGGCTCGGACCTTGTTGCGCCCGTGGTGGGTTGGCTCGCGCACGAATCCTGTTCGGTGACCGGGGAGATGTTCATCGCGCTGGCGGGCCGGGTGGCGCGGGCGGTCGTCGCCGAGACCCCCGGCGTGTGCAGGCCGTCGTGGACAGTCGAGGATGTCGGCGAGTATTTGGACGCGATTCGAAACGCAGATTCGCCGCTCATCTTTCCGATCGTGCCCGACGGCCATGACCAGCACATCCGCTACAGCTTCGAACGGGCGCACCGGTCAAGCGATCGAGGCGCACTCCATGGCTAGCTCGACGCGGAAGGGCCCACTGGCCGATGTGCGGGTAATCGACCTCACCGCGATGGTGATGGGACCCTACTGCACGCAAATCATGGCCGACATGGGCGCCGACGTCATCAAAGTTGAACCGCCGCAAGGCGATAACACCCGCTACATCTCTGTTGGTCCGGCGCCGGGCATGAGTGGAGTATTCGTCAACGTCAACCGCGGCAAGCGCGGCATCGTGCTGGACCTGCAAACCAACGCCGGAGCACAGGCGCTGCGCGCACTGCTCGAGACCGCCGATGTATTCGTCCACTCGATGCGCGCCAAGGCGATCGCCAAGCTCGGCTTCGGTTACGAAGACGTCGCCGCGATCAACCCGGCGATCGTCTACACCAATTGCTACGGGTACGGGCGCCGCGGACCCGACCGCGACCGGCCCGCCTATGACGACACGATCCAGGCCGAATGTGGTCTGCCGGCGGTACAAGAGCAACTGACCGGCGAAGCCGACTACGTCGGAACCATCATCGCCGACAAGGTCGCCGGGCTGACCGCGCTGTACGCGACGACCATGGCGTTGTTTCACCGCGAGCGAACCGGAGAGGGGCAGGAGGTCGAGGTGGCCATGTTCGAAACCATGGCCACATTCATGCTCGTCGAACACGCCAACGGCGCCTTGTTCGACCCTCCTCTCGGGCCGGCTGTATATCCGCGCACCGTGGCGCCCAACCGCCGCCCGTACCGCACGAGCGACGGCCACATTGCCGCACTCATTTACAACGACAAGCACTGGAACGCTTTCATCAACGCAGTGCAGCCGCCATGGGCCAGCGAACTGTATTCGACGCTGGAACAGCGTGCCCGCCAGATCGATACGGTCTACGGCCTGCTGGCCGAGACGCTGAAACAACGCACGACGCAAGAATGGTTGACGCTGCTCGGTGAACTCGAGATACCGGCCGCGCCGCTCAATACGCCCGGAGACTTGTTCGATCATCCGCATCTCAACGCCGTCGGGTTGTTTGAGACTGTCGACACCCCGCACGGCCCGGTGCGCTTTCCGGGCGTACCCACCTGGTTCTCCCGGACACCGGGTCGCGTTGCGGGGCCGGCGCCGGAGTTGGGCGCCGACACCGCTGAAGTCCTCGCCGAAATTGGCACGAGCAGTCCCGCGCAAGCGGGCGGTACCCCCACGAAAATAGCCCGAAATGGCATGCCGGAGAGCACTTTTGCATCTGCTCGCGAACTGAAGGAGCTGTAGGAATGGCTGTGCCCGTTTACAAGCGCATTCTCGACCTGTTCGAGGTCGAGGGCGTGAATACGCTATTCGGTATCCCGGACCCGAACTTCGTGCATATGTTCGCCGAGGCCGACGCGCGCGGGTGGTCGGTGGTCGCACCGCATCACGAACTGAGCGCGGGCTTCATGGCCGAGGCGGCTTCGCGAATGACGGGTAAGCCCGGACTGTGCATTGGCACTCTCGGCCCTGGCATGGCCAACATCGCGGGGGCGATTCAGTGCGCGAAGGTGGAGAACTCGCCGGTGATCTTCCTCGGTGGTCAGCGGGCCCGCATCACCGAGCGCCGGGTCCGGCGCGGTCGCATCCAATTCGTCCGGCAAGAACCGCTCTTCGCGCCATCGGTGAAGTACAGCGCCTCCATCGAGTACGCCGACCAGACCGATGAGATCATCCACGAGGCGATCCGCCAGGTCCTGTCCGGCACGCCCGGTCCGGCCTACATCGAGTATCCGTCGCACGTCATCCTCGAGGAACTCGAGGTGCCGGATCCACTGCCGCCCAACCGGTATCGGCTGGTAAACCAGAACGCGGGCGAGCGCGAGGTGGCCGAAGCGGTGAAGCTGATCCGCGCTGCGGAGAGCCCAATCCTGTTGGTCGGACACGGGGTTCACACTTCACGTACCGGCGCGGCGGTCCGGGAGTTGGCCGACCTCATGCAGTGCCCGGTGATCCAGACCTCCGGCGGTACCTCGTTCATCGAAGGTCTCGAGGACCGCACCTTCGCCTACGGATTCTCACCGGCGGCCGTCGAGGCGGTGGTGAAGTCCGATCTGTGCATCGCGCTCGGCACCGAGCTCGGCGAACCGAGCCACTACGGCAGGACCCGGCACTGGGCGGAGAACGACGCGCAGCGCAAATGGGTTCTGGTCGAACAGGATCCGGTGGCCATCGGCGTCAACCGGCCCATCGACGTCCCTCTGGTCGGCGACCTGCGCGGTGTGGTGCCTCAGCTGGTAGACGCGCTCCGGGATACGCCGCGAAAGGCGTCGGAGGACCTCAAGCGCTGGATCAAGGATGACGCGGCGGAATTGGCGCAGCTCGCTGAGAACGCGCCAACTGGCCGGAACCCGGTACACCCGGCGCGGTTCGTCGTCGAGGCCACCAAAGCTTTTTCGGCGTTCGCCGCAGACGGCATCATGGTCCGCGACGGAGGCGCGACCGTCATCTTCCAGTGGACCTACTCACAGGCCAAGCCGCGCGATGTCATCTGGAACCAGAACTTTGGCCATCTCGGCACCGGCCTGCCGTACGCGGTCGGAGCATCGGTCGCCGAGGGTGGTAAGCGACCGGTGATGCTGCTGACCAGCGACTCGGCGTTCCTCTTCCACATCGCTGAATTGGAAACTGCTGCGCGCTTATCGCTTCCGCTGGTATGCGTGGTGGGTGTCGACCACCAGTGGGGTCTCGAGGTGGGCGTCTACAAGCGCACCTTCCCCCAGCCGTCGCCGCAGCCCGGCGTGCACTGGAGCAAGGACGTCCGCCTCGACAAGGTCGCAGAGGGCTTTGGCTGCCACGGCGAGTACGTCGAGAAGGAGGACGAGATCGGCCCGGCGATCCAGCGGGCCTACGCGAGCGGCAAGACCGCCGTCATCCACGTCTGCATCGACCCGAAGGCCAATTCTGAGGAGATGCCCAAGTACGACGAATTCCGAACCTGGTACGCGGAAGGCACCCAGTAAGGCCACGCAGTGAGAAAGGGATCGATCAGATGCGCGAATACCTGAAGTTCTACATCGACGGACAATGGGTCGACCCGGTGCGGCCGGATCCTTTCGATGTTGAAAACCCGGCGACCGAGCAGGTTTCCGGGAAGATTTCGCTGGGCTCGGCAGCCGATGTCGACGTAGCGGTCAACGCCGCTCGCCGGGCGTTCGCCAACTGGTCGCAGACCACGCGCGAACAACGCCTGGATCTGTTGCAGGCAATCCTCGCCGAATACCAGAAGCGCGCAGACGATCTCGCCGAGGCGGTCACCGAGGAAATCGGCGCGCCGGCGTCACTGGCTGCCGGGCCGCAGGTCTTCCTCGGGATCGGGCACCTGACCACGGCCATCGACGTGCTGAAGAACTTTTCGTTCGAGGAACACAAAGGCGAAAGCCTGATCGCCAAGGAGCCCATTGGTGTCTGCGGGTTGATCACGCCCTGGAACTGGCCGATCAACCAGGTCGCGGTCAAGGTCTACCCGGCGTTGGCGACTGGCTGCACCGTCGTCCTGAAACCCTCTGAGATAGCGCCGTATTCGCCCTACATCTTTGCTGAGATCCTGGATGCCGCGGGTGTGCCGGCCGGGGTGTTCAACCTGGTCAACGGCGACGGCGCCGGCGTGGGCACGGCCTTGGCGAGCCACCCCGACATCGACATGGTGTCTTTCACCGGCTCCACCCGCGCCGGTGTCGAGGTGGCCAAACTTGCTGCCCCGACCGTGAAGCGGGTGACCCAAGAGCTCGGCGGCAAGAGCCCCAACATCGTCCTCGATGATAGCGGCTTTGCCGAGGGCGTCAGCGCCGGCGTGGCCAACATGATGCCGAACTCGGGGCAGAGCTGTAACGCGCCGACGCGGATGCTGGTCCCGAATTCCCGCATGGCCGAGGCAATCTCCATCGCGCGGGAGGCGGCCGAGCAGGTCACGGTCGGCCCTCCCGACGCAGGGACGACTATCGGACCGGTGGCCTCGAAGACTCAGTTCGATAAGGTTCAGCGCCTGATTCAGAGGGGTGTAGACGAGGGCGCGACCGTGGTTGTTGGAGGTCCGGGCCGGCCGGCGGGTTTGGACAAGGGTTACTACGTCAAACCGACGGTCTTCGCGCACGTCACCAACGACATGACGATTGCGCGCGAAGAGATCTTCGGGCCGGTGCTGTGCATCCTCGGCTACAACGACATCGACCATGCCATCGAGATCGCCAACGACACCGAGTACGGCCTCGCCGGCTTTGTCTCCGGAGCCGACATCGACGAGGCGCGTGAGGTGGCCCGCAAGATCCGCGCCGGCTGGGTGACGATCAATCACGCATTTGATATGAATACGCCGTTCGGCGGGTACAAGCGCAGCGGCAACGGTCGGGAGTGGAGCGAGTTCGGGTTCCACGAGTATCTGGAAGTCAAGAGCATTTTGGGCTACGCGCCGTAAGGCCGCGCACCGGCTACGGCCGACCATCAGGGAGGTTGCAATGAAGTGTCGTGCCGCAGTGCTGCGCGGGGTCGGCGAGGACTGGGAGATCCACGAGGTCGATCTCGATCCACCCCACGCCGGCGAAGTCCTGGTACGGATAGCCGTCGCCGGCATCTGCCACTCCGATGACCACCTTGTCACCGGCGATGTGTTGCCGACCCCTGAGGTGCGGGCCTCAACCGGTATCCCTGAGCCGGACTGGTTCCCGATGCTCGGTGGTCACGAGGGCGCTGGTGTCGTCGAAGAGATCGGGCCGGGCGTGACGACGGTGCAGCCGGGCGATCACGTGGCGATGTCGTTCATTCCCGCGTGCGGCAATTGCCGGTTTTGTGTGAACGGTCAGAGCTACATCTGCGACGCCGGCGCAAGTTTGTTCTCCAGGGAGATGCCTACCGACGGAACCTGTCGCCGGCATCTCGGTGAGGAAAACCTGATGGCTTACGGTCAACTCGGCACATTCGCCGAATATGCGGTGCTAACGGAAAGGTCGGTCATCAAGATCGACGACGCGATCCCATTCCATGCTGCCTCACTGGTGTCGTGCGGCGTCAGCACCGGCTGGGGCTCCGCAACGGTTTCGGCGGGCACCGAGCCCGGAGACACCGTCGTCGTCATCGGTACCGGTGGTGTCGGGATGAATGCCCTGCAAGGGGCGCGCGCGGCCGGCGCGACCTATGTCGTTGCAGTGGACCCGATTGAGTCTAAGCGGGATTCGGCCAAGATCTTCGGCGCCACGCACAGCGCCGTCTCCGCCGAGGAGGCGATACCGCTGGTTTCCGACATCACCGCCGGCGTGATGGCCGACCGCGTCGTCGTGACCGCCGGCGTTGTGCACGTGGAACTGATCCCGTTGGCCATGAGGCTGCTTCGCAAAGGCGGGACATGCGTGGTCACCGGCATCACCCCCTATACCGAGCCCGCAGTCCCGCTGATCCTGCAGGAGATGGTGCTGTCGTCCAAACAACTCAAGGGAGCGCTGTACGGCGGAATGAATCCGCGCACCAGCGTGCCGTTGCTGTTGTCGATGTATCAGGCAGGTGCATTGAAACTCGATGAGTTGGTCACCCGCCACTACGAGCTTGATCAGATCAACGAGGCGTTCGTGGACCTCCGTGAGGGCCGCAATATTCGCGGCCTCATCGATTTCGCCAGCTGAAGTCTGTCGCGGGGTCACTACCCCGGGCGCCGCTTCACGAGGCCCGGTTCGGAGTGCCGGGCGGGCAGCATCTTTCGGCCTGCGCCGCGCCGTGTCTGCCGCTGATGAGGTCGGTGCGCCCCTAAACTGACGCGTGAATCGCGCAGGGAGGGGCACCGAAGTATCGCCGGCAAAAAAGGCGCCGACCAGGACATTGGCCGGAACGCCGGAGAGCTGAGCAGTCCACCGGCCGGGGCGTCCCCCGCGCCGGTTCCTTCTGCTCGTCGCCCCCGGTGGGTTGCACCGCTGCCGACACGACGGTCGCTCTCGCGCAGAACAGGCGACGACGATGATCGCTCGTCGCGCCGTCCAGGTATTCGCGCCCTCGATGGTGTGCGTGCGCTGGCGGTCGCGCTTGTGCTCGCCGATCACGGCGGCATACCCGGCATGACGGGCGGATTCCTCGGTGTCGACGTGTTCTTCGTGCTGAGCGGTTTCTTGATCACCTCGCTGCTGCTCGACGAACTGGGCCGCACCGGCCGTATCGACCTGGCCAACTTCTGGATTCGACGCGCGCGGCGACTGCTGCCCGCATTGGTGTTGATGGTGCTGACCGTGGCGATTGGACGGCAGTTCTTCTCGCCTGAGGCTGTCGCCCGGTTGCGGGATGATGCCGTCGCCGCCTTCTTCTGGGTGGCCAACTGGATGTTTGTGGCCGACAAGACCGACTACTTCACCCGTGGCGCTCCGCCGTCGCCGTTGCAGCACGCCTGGTCGCTCGGCGTGGAGGAGCAGTACTACCTGATCTGGCCGCTGGTGCTCATCGCGGTCGCCGTCGGTCTGGCGGTGCGGGCACGTCGGCGAGGCAGCCGGGCCACGCTGGGCGGCGTCCGGTTGACGGTCTTCCTGCTGGCCACGCTGGGGGCGTTGGGCTCCGCCGCGGCCGCCATCCTGCTCGCTTCCGATGCCACTCGGGACCGCGTCTACTTCGGCACCGACACCCGGGCCCAGGCACTGTTGGTCGGTGCGGCGGCGTCGGCGTTACTGGTGGGCGATTGGTCGTCGCTGAACCGCGGATGGTCGCTCATCCGGCCCCGGACGGGCAAATGGATCGCTCTAGTGCTGCCGTTAGTCGGCCTGGCGCTGTTGGGAGCGGCGGTGCACTTCGCGTCCGGCACCGCCCGGGAATTCCGCGGTGGCCTGCTGATCGCGGTCGCGATCGCGTCGGCGTTGGTGATCGCCCCGGTGGCGCTGCACCAGCGCGGTCCCGTCGCGGCCGTGCTGGCCTGGGGTCCGCTGGCATGGCTGGGCACCATCTCCTACGGCGTCTATCTGTGGCACTGGCCGATCTTCCTGGTGCTCAACGGCCAACGGACCGGCTGGTCAGGAATGTCGTTGTTCGCCGTTCGGTGCGCCGCCACGCTGGCGGTGTCGACGGTGTCGTGGTGGGCGATCGAGCAGCCGATCCGCAAATGGCAGCCGTTACGAGTGCCGCTGCTGCCTCTTGCCGGTGCGACCGCGGCCACCGCCGCCGCGGTGACGCTGCTGGTCGTGCCGGTCACGCCCCGACTCGGCACCGGGCCGCTCGCCGCCAGCCTGCCTCCCGGTGTGTCGCCGGTAGCGGTCGTGTCGCCGTCCCCTCCGGCGGGATTCAGATCCGCGGGGGCGCTCGGACCACGAGACCCGAACCGGCCCTTCACCGTATCGGTGTTCGGCGACTCGATCGGCTGGACGTGGATGCACTTCCTACCGCCGACGCCGGGGTTTCAGTTCATCGACCACACCGTCATCGGCTGCAGCCTGGTGCGCGGCGGCCCGTACCACTACCTCGACGAGACCTTGGATCAGAAAAGTGAATGCGAATCGTGGCCGGGCAGATGGACATCGCAGGTGTCTCTTGACCAGCCGGACGCTGTGCTGCTGGTCATCGGCCGTTGGGAAACCGTGGACCGGGTCAACGAAGGACGGTGGACCCACATCGGCGACCCGGCGTTCGATTCCTACATCGCCGGTGAATTGCGGCGGGCGGTGGACATCCTCGGCTTCGGTGGTGCTCCGGTGAGCCTCACCAATCTGCCGTACAGCAGGCGCGGTGAACGGCCCGACGGCAGCCTGTACCCAGAGGACGACCCACACCGGGTAGACGAGTGGAACGCCTTATTGACCAAGACTATTGGGAACCGGCCGGACGTCAAGGTGTTGGACTTCAAGAAGAAGCTGTGCCCTGACGGTGTCTACACCGCCAAGGTCAACGACATGCCGGTCCGCAGCGACGGCGTCCACCTCACCGACGAAGGTGTGAGGTGGTTGACGCCGTGGCTCGAGCAATCGCTGCGCAAGCGGTGATCAGCTGCCGGCGTAGCTGCTGATCTCCATGCTGTCACTTTCCCGGACGGCGAAATTGGAGCTCACATAGCCGTTCTCGACCTTGCGGACGTGGTCGAGGTAGGGCTTGAGCTCGGCGCTCTCGGTGTTGTCGGCGACGACGAGAGCGCCGGGTGACAGACGCCCCTCAAGGAGTTCGATCACCGGCAGATACAGCTCTTTCCAGCCGTCGAGCAGCACGAAATCGACCGGCCCGTCCAGGCTCGCCAGCGTGGACAACGCGTCCCCTTCGAGCACGGTGATCAGGTCGTCCAGCCCGGTCTTGCTGAACGTCTGCTTGGCGGCGGCGATCTTGGGTTCGTTGATCTCGGTGGTCACCACCCGGCCGGTGCCGTTGTCGCGGACCGCTGACGCCAGATGTAGCGCTGAAATGCCAAAGGACATACCGAATTCCACGATGGTGGCGGGTCGGGTCGCCCGTACCAGTGAGTACAGCAGCCGGCCGGCTTCCGGTGTCACCGGGATGTAGAAATCGCTCATCGCGTCGGCGCGCTCCTGGACGGTCCGCCCAGGAGACATGTCGGGGCGCCTATCGCGCAGCTGTGACATCTGCTCGCGCGACTCGGTGTACATCCGCTCCAGGACTTCGGCGACTCGGGGTTCTTGCAGTGTAATAGACATGCTCTCCACCCTAGGCAATAAAGAACGTAAGCGGGCACTCACGTCCGGTGGAACTGCTACGGCAGCAGCACGATCTTGCCGTGGGTGTGCCGCTGTTCGAGCTCCGCGTAGGCGTCGACCACACGGTCCAGGGGATAGGTGGCCGCGATATCGAAATCGACTGCGCCGGTGGTGATCAGCCCGGCTATGTCGCTGAGCACCGCCGTCGTCGACGCCTCGGCGCTACCTTCGGTCTTTGCGCCGACTTCGACGGCCTTCTCGAACGAAATGATGGTGTCGATCCGCTGGGGCGCCACACCGAGGTCCATCGCGAGCTGAACGTAGTCGGGCCCGAACAAGTCGATGAAGGCGTCGATGCCATCGGGTGCTGCCTGCCGTAGACGATCGGCCAGCCCGTCCCCGTCGCCGTAGTCGACCGGGACGACACCATGAGCGCGCAGCCAGTCGGCGTTGCCCGCCGAGGCGATGCCCAGGACCCGCACATCACGCAGGGCCAGCAATTGCACGACCAGACTCCCGACCCCTCCGGCGGCTGCGGACACAGCGATGGTCTCACCTGGCTGCGGATCTACAGCGCGAACGGCGGCGTAGGCCGTGGCGCCGACCACGTAGAGCGAGCCCGCGACTTCCCAGCTCAGCTCGGCCGGCTTGAGAATCAGCTGATCGACCGGGACTTTCGCATGGGTCGCGTGGCTGGAACGCTCGAAGCTGAACCCGAGCACCTCGTCACCGACCGCGAATTCGCTGACCCCGTCAGCGACTTCGACGACGACGCCGGCCAGATCGCTGCCTTCACCGGACGGGAACGTGGCAGGGAATCGCTCGTGCAGCGCACCGCTGCGGATGCCCACCTCACCGGGGTTGATCCCGGCGGCGCGGACCTCGAGGAGTACCTCGCCGGGGCCGGGTACCGGCTTTTCGATATCGGCTACGTACAACACGTCGCGATCGCCGTAATGATCGAAACGAACCGCCTTGACTGCCGCCATCTGGGACCTGCCTATCCGGATTATGCTCGTCTGCAACCTTTTTGGTCGGCCGGATACGGCGCGGCCATACTCAGGAGCCAACTCTGAGCCGACGCGATCTCTTCCATCACGCGGGTGTGACCGTCGTCACAGCGGCGCAAACCTCGCCGGGACGGGTCAGGCGACGACGTTGATGGGGTCGCCGAGGTGGACGGAGTCGAAGTACCACGCGGCGTTATCCGGGCTCAGATTGATGCAGCCGTGGCTGACGTTCGAATAACCCTGTGAATCCACCGACCAGGGCGCCGAGTGCACGTACACGCCGCCCCATGTCACCCGAACGGCGTACTGCGCGGTGATCTTGTATCCCTCCGAGGACTCCAGTGGGATGCCGATGGTTCGCGAATCCATCACGACGGTTCGTTCTTTGGACAACGCGGAGTAGTTGCCAATCGGCGTCGGGCGAGTCGGCTTACCCATCGACGCGGGCATCGTGCGCAGCACTTCGCCGTTGACGCTGACCGTGAAGGTGTGCTGGGAAATGCTGGCAACGCCGACGACCGCATCGCCGGTTTCGAAACCTGTTGACAGGGAGTGTATTTGAACGCCGACATGGCTGTGCGCGGGCCAGTAGCCGTCCGGCTGCCATTGCACGGTGCTGTCGTCGACCCAATTGAAATTTCCGTTGATGTGGTTCGGTGCGGCGATCTTGATCGCCCGCTCGGCGGCTAGCCGGCTTGCCACCGGCGCGGTGAACGTGACGATCACCGGGTGGGCTACGCCGACCACGGCCCCATCCGCCGGCTGAATCGCGGCGACGCTGTCGGTCGGGGTCGGGGGTGCGATGGCCGCCATTCCAGGGGCGCCGGATCCCGCCATGGCCAACACGGCGACCAATACCGCGAGCCCCGCACATCGCATCGCTCTGCCCACGATGTCCACCCTCCGAGATGATGCGAGCCGTAAACGCTCACATTCCATTTCCCTAATATGTACCCTATCCCGCTCTCAGCAAACAGACTCAATAATGCACAAGTCGTGCTGAGTTCAGCGGAATAGGGATCACTTCCGCTGGTAGACCCCATAATACCGGCATCGGCGTGATCTCGAACTCTTCGCGGGGGACCCGGTTCGGCAAGCGTAAATCAGCGCGCGCCGAAGGCGGTCGTGGTCTTCTCAAGCGTGCCAGCTGCTCCATCGCCCGACCGTGATCGCAATGACCGCGCCGTTCAACGAAACTGATTGGTACTGAGGATATTTCGCCCGGAGCAGATCGCGTCCGGTGTGCACGGCGTCGCCGTCGTGATGGACCTCGGCGATGCCGTCGACCCGGATCCACCACAACTGCGTCCAGTCCTGGTCGTAGTGGTCGACCAGCAGACTCACCTGCGGGTTGGCTTCGATGTTCGCCAAGCGACGCAACCGCTGTGTGGTCTTCGGCTTGGCATCCACCGCGGTATAGACGACGCCGTCGTGGAGCGCGAATACCACTGGCACCAGGTGCGGGCCACCGCTGGGAGCGACGGTCGCCAACCGGGCTACCGGTGCCTGCGCGAAGCGGGTCGGAACGTCGGAGTCGACCACCACTGCAGCCTAGAGACTCACGTGATGGTGAGGCCGCCATCGACGGTGATCGTCTGGCCGGTGACGTAACCGCCGGCCGCCGACGCCAGCCAGACGGCGGTCGCCGCGAGTTCACGTGCATCGCCGAGCCTGCCGAGGATCAGGCGGTGCGCCTGGCTGTCGAGATACTCGGGCGGGTATTCGTCGGTCATCTCGGTTTTGAAGAAGCCCGGCGCTAAAGCGTTGACCCGGATGCCTTTTCGTGAGCCCCACTGCTGTGCGAGGTCTCGGGTGAGCCCGATGATCGCAGCTTTGCTCGCGCTGTATGCCGCCTGCGGCAAGCCGGCGGTGGTGATGCCCAGGACGCTGGCGATGTTGATGATCGAACTGCCGGGCTTCATGACACGTCCGCTGGCTTGCGCCATCCAATACGCGCCGTTGAGGTTGACGTCGATCACCGCGCGGAACTGCTCAGGCGTCTCCCGGGTCGCCGGGTGGGCCGTTCCCACTCCGGCGTTGTTGATCAACACGTCCACCCGGCCGAATGTCTGCACCGCGGAATCCACCAGGGCCTGGCACTGCTCGGGCACCGCCACGTCGGTGGCGACGGCCACCGCTTTCCGGCCGGTGGCCTCCACGAGCGCCGCGGTCTCGGCCAGTCGCTCGACGCGGCGTGCACCGAGCACGACATCGGCACCGGCTCCGGCGAACGCCTCGGCGAACGACACGCCCAGGCCCGACGATGCACCGGTGACTACCACGACTTTGTCGTCCAGTCGGAACGAATCGAGCACGCCCATGCGATAGACACCTCTGCTGTCGAGTAGCTGTCCGGCCGAAGCTATGAAGCTACCGTTTGACAGGAAGCCCGGCGTTGATATGCCTCTTGCGACAATGCAAGCTACGGTTAGATGGACAAAGTTGTGCCGCGTCGATATCGGCTAGACAGACAAAGTTGCGCGCCAATATCTTCGGCTCGTTTCGAGACGGAACCTAATCGGGAGGTAATGGGGATGAGCGGATCGCACCGCCGTGCACCGCGGGGGTCGCTGCGCTTGCTCAGTGTGCTGGCAACGCTAGGCCTGGGTCTGGCAACGGCGCCCGCGCACGCGGCACCGCCGCCGGCGCCGCGCGACGCCGCGTCGGCCTCCGCACAGGTGGGTCCGCAGATCGTCGACATCGACGCCAAGCTCGGATACCAGAGTGCGCTCGGAGCCGGAACCGGCATCGTGATCGACGGCGGCGGCGTGGTGCTGACCAACAATCACGTGGTCGCCGGCGCCACAGACCTGACCGCGCGGTCCATCGGTAACGGCCAGACCTACCCGGCCTCGGTGATCGGCTATGACCGCCAGCACGACATCGCAGTATTGCAACTCGCAGGGGGCGGGCTACCCAGTGCCAATATCGGCAACTCGGACACCGTGCGAGTCGGCGAGCCGATCGTCTCGCTGGGTAATGCGGGTGGCGCGGGCGGAGCGCCGGCTGTGGAAGTGGGCACTGTCTCCGCCGTGAACCAGACGGTGTCGGCCAACGATGCTCTGACCGGCAGTACCGAGACATTGAACGGACTGATTCAGCTCGACGCGAACATCCGCCCCGGTGACTCCGGCGGGCCGACCGTCAACTCGGCCAACCAGGTGATCGGGATGAACACCGCGGCCTCGCAGAACTACCACCTCGGCCGTGGGCAGGGTTTCGCGATCCCGATCAACGAGGCCATGGCCATCGCCGGGCAGATCCGGTCCGGTGCCTCGTCGCCGACGGTGCACATCGGCCCGTCCGCCTTCCTCGGCGTCGGTGTCAACGACGCCCCCGGCGGCGCCATCGTCCGGCAGGTGATTCCGACTGGTCCCGCAGCGGGCGCCGGCATCAACGTCGGTGACGTGATCAGCTCGATCAACGGTCAGCCGGTCAATTCGGCCACCGCGTTGACAAATATCCTCGATCAGCACCACCCCGGCGACGGCGTCGACGTCGGGCTGGGCGGGCGTAACACCAATGTGACGTTGGCGGGCGGCCCGCCGGGCTGATCCCAACGTCGCAGCTGACGAGGCTGTTACCAATTCGTTTGGCGGGCAAGGTTTTCGATTACGCCCCTCGGGTACGGGTAATGTCGTGGACTTGACGAGCGACAGAGACAACACCGTTGCGCATAATCCAGCTCAGGGAAGTCACGTCGAAGCCGGCGTAGTCGAACATCCCAGCGCAGACGAGTTCGGCGACGCCAAGTCGCTGCCCGCCGATCCGACGTGGTTCAAGCACGCGGTCTTCTACGAGGTCCTGGTACGGGCCTTCGTGGACGGCAACGCGGACGGATCGGGAGATCTGCGGGGGCTCATGGAGCGCCTGGACTATCTGCAGTGGCTCGGCGTCGACTGCATCTGGCTGCCGCCGTTCTACGACTCACCGCTGCGCGACGGTGGCTACGACATCCGCGACTTCTACAAGGTGCTTCCCGAATTCGGGACGGTCGAGGACTTCGTGGCCCTCCTCAACGCGGCGCACGAGCGGGGCATCCGGGTGATCACCGACCTCGTCATGAACCACACGTCGGACTCGCATCCGTGGTTTCAGGAGTCACGGCACGACCCCGACGGCCCCTACGGCGATTACTACGTATGGAGCGACACCAGCGAGAAGTACACCGATGCGCGGATCATCTTCATCGACACCGAAGAGTCGAACTGGACCTTCGATTCGGTACGTAAGCAGTTCTACTGGCACCGGTTCTTCTCCCATCAACCGGACCTGAACTACGACAACCCAGTCGTGCAGGAAGCGATGATCGACGTGCTGCGCTTCTGGCTCGATCTCGGGATCGACGGTTTCCGGCTGGACGCGGTGCCGTACTTGTTCGAGCGCGAGGGCACCAACTGCGAGAACCTGCCCGAGACGCACGCCTTCCTCAAGCGTGTCCGCAAAGTCGTCGACGACGAGTTCCCGGGCCGGGTGCTGCTGGCCGAGGCCAACCAGTGGCCTGCGGACGTCGTCGAATACTTCGGCGATGCCAGCACCGGCGGCGACGAGTGTCACATGGCGTTCCACTTCCCGTTGATGCCACGCATCTTCATGGCGGTCCGTCGCGAGTCGCGGTTTCCGATCTCGGAGATTCTGGGGCAGACGCCGGAGATTCCGGATCTGGCGCAGTGGGGGATCTTCCTGCGCAATCACGACGAGCTGACGCTGGAGATGGTCAGCGACGAAGAGCGCGACTACATGTACTCCGAGTACGCCAAAGACCCCCGGATGAAGGCCAACGTCGGGATCCGTCGCCGGCTGGCTCCGCTGCTGGACAACGACCGAAACCAGATCGAGCTGTTCACCGCGCTGCTGCTATCGCTTCCCGGCTCGCCTTGTCTCTACTACGGCGACGAGATCGGCATGGGCGACGTCATCTGGCTGGGTGACCGCGACGGTGTGCGGACCCCGATGCAGTGGACACCGGACCGCAACGCCGGTTTCTCCAAGGCGAATCCCGGTCGGCTGTACCTACCCGCGAGCCAGGACTCCGTCTACGGGTACCAGGCCGTCAACGTCGAGGCGCAGCGCGACACCTCCACGTCGCTGCTGAACTGGACCCGCACCATGCTGATGGTGCGCAGGCGACACGATGCGTTCGCGATCGGGTCGTTCCAAGAGCTGGGCGGAACGAACCCGTCGGTACTGGCCTACGCCCGGGTGTCCGACGACGACGTCGTCGTCTGCGTCAACAACCTCTCGCGTTTCCCGCAACCAATCGAACTGAACCTGCAGCACTGGAACGGCTATGTACCGGTCGAGTTGACCGGTCGGGTGAAATTTCCTCCCATCGGACATCTGCCCTACCTGCTCACCCTGCCGGGGCATGGGTTCTACTGGTTCCAGCTGTGCGGGTCGGAGGAGTCGTGATGAATTTGCCCTGGTCGGAATGGCTGCCCCAGCAGCGCTGGTATGCCGGGCGCAGCCGCGTGCTGGCGAGCGCCGAGGCGGGCCACGTCGTCGCCTTACGCGACGGTCTGGACCTGGTCCTGGTTGATGTCGCTTACACCGACGGCTCGGCGGAGCGATACCAGGTGCTGGTCGGCTGGGATTCCGAGCCGCCGGTCGAATACAGCACCATCGCGACCATCGGCGCCGATGGCGACCGCGTCGGCTATGACGCGCTTTACGAGCCGGCCGCGGCTGGGTTCCTGCTGTCGTTGCTCGACACCTCGGCCTCGCGTGACGACGTGACGTTCGCCAAAGAGCCGGGCGTAACGCTGCCGTTGAACGCCTATCCGCGGGTGTCGGACGCCGAGCAGAGCAACACCAGCGTGATCTTCGAGCGCGACGCCATCCTGAAGATCTTTCGGCGGGTCAGCGCCGGTATCAACCCCGACATCGAGCTCAACCGGGTGCTGGGCCGGGCCGGAAACCAGAACGTGGCGCCGCTATTGGGCAGCTATGAACTGACTGAGCGCGACGTCAGTAGTCCGTTGGGCATGGCAACCGAATACGAGTCCAACGCGGCCGAAGGCTGGGCAATGGCCACGGCCAGCGTGCGTGACCTGTTCGCGGAGGGCGATCTGTATGCCTATGAGGTCGGCGGCGACTTCGCCGGCGAATCCCAGCGATTGGGGGAGGCCGTCGCGTCGGTGCACGCCGGGCTCGCCGAAGCCCTCGGCACCTCGCAGGCGCCTTTCCCGGTCGACACCATGCTGGCACGGCTGTCGGCGGCGGCCGGCGCGGTCAGCGAACTCGAGCAGTACACCGCGTCCATCGAGCAGCGCTTTCAGAAGCTGGCGGAGCAGACCATCACTGTGCAGCGAGTTCACGGCGATCTGCACCTCGGTCAGGTATTGCGCACGCCGGAGACCTGGCTGCTGATCGACTTCGAGGGCGAACCGGGTCAGCCACTGGAGGAGCGCCGGGCGCCGGATTCGCCGCTGCGCGACGTGGCGGGCATGCTGCGGTCATTCGAATACGCCGCCTACGGGCCGTTGGTCGATCAGTCCAAAGACAAGCAACTCGCCGCGCGCGCCCGAGAATGGGTGCTGCGCAACCGAACCGCGTTCTGCGACGGCTACGCGGCGGTCGCCGGCGTCGACCCGCGCGATTCGGCGCCGATCTTGGCGGCCTACGAATTGGACAAGGCGGTCTATGAGGCCGGATACGAGTCTCGGCACCGGCCCGGCTGGCTGCCCATTCCGCTGCGGTCGATCGCCAAATTGATAGCAAATTGATGTGAGTCTCGCCTGAATCACCGTCCCCACGCTGCCGTGTACTTTGCTGCGGTGAAAGCATTGATCCATGCTTCGGGAGACATTCGACAGTGAAGCGCGGTTGTCCTACGTGCTGGCGGCATTAGCCGGTGTCTTGGGGGCGACCGCATTCACTCATTCGGCAGGCTATTTCGTCACGTTCATGACCGGCAATGCGCAACGCGCGGTGCTGGGATACTTCCGCGACGACGTGGTGCTGTCGATAAGTGCCGGTCTGCTGATCGTCGCCTTCGTCTCGGGCGTGGTGGTGTCGTCAGTGTGCAGGCGGCACCTCTGGGTGGCTCATCCGCACGGACCGACCGTGCTGACCACCCTCAGCCTCTTCGCCGCCACTGTGGTCGACATCTTCGACCTGGGCTGGGACCAGAATGAGTTGGACTTCCCGCCGGTCTTTCTGGTGGCCTTCGGTATTGGCGCGCTGAACACCTCGTTCGTCAAAGACGGCGAAACGTCGGTACCGCTGAGCTATGTCACCGGCACGCTGGTGAAAATGGGTCAGGGCATCGAACGCCATATCGCCGGCGGACAGCTGTCGGATTGGCTCGGCTACTTCCTGCTGTTCGCCAGCTTCATCCTGGGCGCCACGGTCGGTGGTGGCATCAGCCTGGTCGTCAACGGCACCGGCATGCTGGTCGTCGCTTCTGCTGTGTGCGCTGCGACCACCGGGTACACCTACTTCCATCAAGACCGCCGCGCCTTGCTGGAATAGCTCCCTACACAAGAACATCGGCAGCAGCGCCGGGGGTGCGCTGCTGCCGATGCCTTGGGGGGATCTATCAGGTGGCGCCTTGGGCAGCGCTCAACGTCCGCTGAATGTCGGGCTTCATGGCAACCAGTTGCTGGTTCCAGTAACCCCAGTCATGCGTTCCGTTCGGCGGGAAGTTGAACGTACCGTTCCTGCCGCCCGCGGCCGTGTAGTTGTCGCGGAACTGCTCGTTGGTGCGCAGCGTGAACTGCTCCAGGAACTTCGCCGGCATGCTGTCGCCACCAAGCTCGTTCGGAGTGCCGTTGCCGCAGTACACCCAGACGCGGGTGTTGTTCTGCACCAGGCGGGGGATCTGGACCATCGCGTCGTTGCGCTTCCACGCTGGGTCGCTTGTCGGGCCCCACATGTTGCTGGCGTTGTAACCGCCGGCGTCGCCCATCGAGAGGCCGATCAGCGTCGGCCACCACCCCTCGGAGGGGTTCAAGAAGCCGGACAGTGACGCCGCGTAGGAGAACTGCTGCGGGTAGTACGCGGCCAGGACCATCGCGGAGCCACCTGACATCGAAAGACCCACCGCGGCATTACCGTTGGGCGAGATGCCCCGGTTGGCCTGCAGGTAGGTGGGAAGTTCCCTGGTCACGAAGGTTTCCCACTTGTAGGTCTGGCAACCGCTCTTGCCGCACGCCGGCTGATACCAGTCGCTGTAGAAGCTGGACTGTCCGCCGACCGGCATGATCACCGACAGGCCGGATTGGTAGTACTCCTCGAACGCCGGAGTGTTGATGTCCCAGCCGTTGAAGTCATCTTGTGCGCGCAACCCGTCGAGCAGGTAGACCGCGTGCGGTCCGCCGCCCTGGAACTGCACCTTGATGTCGTGGCCCATCGCTGCGGACGGGACATTCAGGTACTCGACCGGCAGGCCTTTTTTGGAGAACGCCCCCGCCGTCGCCGAGCCCCCGATAGCACCGACCAGGCCGGCCAGCAGCGCTGCCCCGGTGATCGCGATTGCCAACCGGCGCGGCAAACGATTTGCCGGACCGCGGAACTTCTCAACGAACTTCATATCTCCTACACTTCCCAACTTTCATCTGCCGCACAGTGCGGTCGAATAGCTGTCTGAGGCAGTCAAACACGGAACAAGTCACACGCTTGTGGTTCGCCTCGGGGTGTGGGATCGCGGTTCGCTAACGATTCGGGCTCGGAGCGTTACCCGTCGATAACGAATACGACTCGGTGCTAACGACGCATGAAAAACCCCCTGCTGAAGCGAATTCAGCAGGGGGCGTTATAGATTCGTGATCTAGGCGACCAGTCGCCGCAAAAGCGTTGAGGCAGTGACGATTCCGAGAATCGCCGCCACTAGCAGCACCACGATGTCCAGAAAATGGAACGGCGTGCCGATCAGCAGCGCCCGCAGCGCGTGGACCTCATAGCTCAGCGGATTGACCGTGCTCAGCACGTGCAGCCAGGACGGCATCACGTCGACCGGATACAGGGCATTGGAGGCGAAGAACAGCGGCATCGTGATGGCTTGACCGATGCCCATCAGCCGGTCGCGGCTGCGCACCAGCCCCGCCAGCGTCATCGACAGGCAGGCGAAGAACGCCGATCCGAGCATCACGACCGCCATGGCGGCGAGGATTCGCAGCGGGTTGATCGTCATGCCGATACCCATGACGTAGGCCAACGCCAGCACACCGACGACCTGGGCCACCGATCGGACCCCCGCCGCGAATGCCTTGCCGGAGATCAGAGCCGACGCGGGTGCGGGTGTCACCATCAGCTTCGCCAGCACGCCGGCGTCGCGGTCCCAGATGATCTGGATGCCGTAGAAGATCGAGATGAACAACGCGGACTGGGCGATGATCCCCGGAGCCAGGAAGGCCAGGTAGGACACCGACCCGGTGTTGATGACGTGCAGCTTGCTGAATGTGGTGCCGAAGATCAACAGCCACAACGCCGGCTGCACCATCCGGGTGACGAGTTCGGTGCGGTCGTGTCGCAGCTTCTGCAGTTCGACGATCGCGAACGCACTGACCCGGCCGGATGTTGCGTAGACCCGTTGCCACCCGCGCGGGGCGCGGGGCAGGGTCGCTGGTGTTGATTCGACGGCGCTATCAACCGACACGGCTGGCAACCTTTCTGCTGGAACGGATTTCACGGAATGATCCAGACGCCTCGGTCTGATCCGACAGGTCGGATGAGGTGTAGTGCCTGAACACGTCTTCGAGCGTCGCGCACGCCGACACCGTCGACTTCAGTTTCGCGGGTGTTCCGACTGCGCGAAGCTTGCCGTGATGCATGAGCGCGACACGGTCGCACAGCGCGTCGGCCTCTTCCATGTAATGGGTGGTCAGCAGCACGGTCATGCCGAACTGGCCTTGCATCTTCAGCACGTGCGTCCAGACGCGGTCGCGCGCGATCGGGTCCAGCCCCACCGTCGGTTCGTCGAGCACCAGCAGCGACGGGCGATTCACCAGCGCCTGCGCCACTTCCAGGCGACGCACCATCCCGCCGGAGTAGGTGCCGGCCGGCCGGTCGGCGACGTCGAGCAACTCCATTGCGTCGAGGGCCTCGTCCACCCGCTCCGATCGCCGGCTGCGTGCCACCCCGTACAACCGCGCGAACCAGGCCACATTCTGTCGGCCGGTCAACGCGGGCTCAATCGAAAGCTGCTGGGGGACATATCCGATATTGCTACGGATGGCGACCGTCTGGTCCCGGGCATCCAGGCCGAAGATGCGCAGCTCACCGTGCTGCACCGGCGTGAGCGTGGTCAGCATCCGCACGACCGTCGTCTTGCCCGCGCCGTTGGGTCCGAGCAGACCCATCGTTTCGCCCGTACGCACCTGCAACGTCACGTCGTCGACGGCGGTGAACTGGCCGTAACGATGGGTCAGGTTCCGGCCGTCAACCGCCATCGGCAGTGATCCGCTCATTGTCGTCGCTCCTGTAATCGTTGGGTCATGGTGTCGAGGACTGTCAAACCCTTTGTCAAATAATGGATTTGGTCGTCGTCGAGTTCTCTGAGCACCTCGGCCAGTACCGCTCGCCGCGCCGTTCGGGACGAATCGACGACCTGCTGGGCGGCTCCGGTCAGTCGTAGCCGTCCGACGCGCCGGTCGGCCTCGCTTGCGGTCCTGATCAGTAAGCCCTTGGCCACCAGCTTGGAGACCAGGGTCGAGGCGGTGTTGGCTACCAGTCCCAGTTCCGCGGCGGCGGCGCTGACCGAGATGCCGGGTTGCCGGCCGACCAGCCACAGCAACTCCGATTGAGATTCGGTGAGCCGTGCGGCGTCGAAATTACGCCCGGCCGACCGGCGGAGTTGCCGGCGGAATCTGCCGACGACACGGGACAACTCGGTGACTGGATCGATGAGGGTGTCCACATGTCTCTGTTTACGAGCTACGTATGTGCGGACGCTATGCCTGAGCTAGCAGCGAGCTACTTCCGCAGGCGGTGAAGGACGACGTCGGTCAGCGCGCTGTCCTCGACAGCCGCGGTCATGTACGTGCAGTAGGGTTGCCTGCGGCGATCAGTCGGCGAGCCGGGGTTCAGCAGCCGCAGCCCGGTCCTGGTCGTGGTGTCCCACGGGATGTGACTGTGGCCGAACACCAAGACATCAGAGTCGGGGTAGGCAAGCGACATCCGGGCTTCCCGGCCACCCGATGCGCCGGTCTCGTGAACGACGGTGAAGCGCAGCCCGCCCAGGACCACGTCGGCACGTTCGGGCAGCCGCGAGCGCAACTCCGGGCCGTCGTTGTTGCCCCAACACGCCACCAGTCGCTTGGACCTGGCCGTGAGCTCGTCGAGGATCTCGGGCACCACCCAGTCGCCGGCGTGCACCACGACATCGGCGTCGGCTACCTCGTCCCAGACCTGGGCGGGCAGATCTCGAGCGCGTCGCGGAACGTGCGTGTCGGCGATGAGTAGCAACCTCACCCGACCATCCTCCACGAGGCCTCGGCTGCGCGTCATCGGTGCGGGGGTGACGGCGACCCCTCCTCGGCGCAGTGGCACGATGCTTAGCAGCGCGGCCCCCATCGCCGTCGGGCCGGTACAGAGGAGACAACGCTATGCGCACCTTCGAATCAGTCGCCGACCTCGCCGCGGTCCAAGGGGAGAGTATCGGCGAGAGCGACTGGGTGACGATCAGCCAGGAAGACGTCAACCTGTTCGCCGACGCGACGGGTGATCACCAGTGGATCCACGTCGACCCCGAGCGAGCCGCCAAGGGTCCGTTCGGCAAGACGATCGCCCACGGGTTCATGACGTTGGCGCTGCTGCCGCGGCTCCAGCACCAGATGTACACCGTCAACGGCATCAAGCTGGCAATCAACTACGGCCTCAACAAGGTTCGCTTCCCCGCTCCGGTGCCGGTCGGCTCGCGGGTGCGCGCGAAGAGCTCATTGGTCAACGTCGAGGACCTCGGCAACGGGGCGACGCAGGCCATCGTGTCGACCACCGTGGAGGTCGAGGGCTCGGACAAGCCGGCGTGTGTTGCCGAGAGCGTCGTCCGCTACATCTCCTAGGCCCGGGTCATGGACGCGGAACTGGCATCCTGGCTGAATGCCGGACAATTCTTCGACTACCTCGGTTTTGAGATCTTCTACCGGGTGGAAGGCAGTGGTCCCGCGCTGCTATTGATCCACGGGTATCCGTTCAATTCCTTTGACTGGGCACCGATCTGGCCGATGCTGACGCAGCGGTTCACCGTCATCGCACCGGACATGATGGGAATGGGCTTCTCCGCGAAACCGGTCGCCTACGAATACTCGGTGCACGACCATGCCGACATGCACGAGGCCTTGCTGGATCATCTCGGCATCGGCAACGCACACATCCTGGCCCACGATCTCGGTGATTCGGTGGGTCAGGAATTGTTGGCGCGCCACGAGTTTGGTCCGCGTGCCTACGGCGCGCTCGATATCGACTCGATCACCTGGCTCAACGGCGGCATGTTCGTCGAGACTTACACGCCCCGAGTGGCGCAGAAGCTGCTCTCCCGAACCCCGTTGGGAGGCATCCTCAGTCACGTCCAGGGCACGCCGCTGTCTCGCCGGTTGATGGAACCGACGCTGCGGGAGATGTTCGGCCCGAACACCAAGCCGACCCAGCACATGATGGACGTGTTCAACCAGATCCTGGACTACAACAACGGCCGCCGGGTGTTGCACAAGGTCGGCCGATTCATCAGTGACCGCTACACGCATCGCAATCGATGGGTGCGGGCAATGCGGGAGACGTCGGTTGCGATGCGGTTGATCGACGGCCCGATCGACCCCAACTCCGGTGCACACATTGCCCGCCGTTACGCCGAGGTCATCCCCGACGCCGACGTGGTGATGCTGGCCGACGACATCGGGCACTGGCCGCAACTCGAAGCGCCCGATGCGGTGCTGACCCACTTCCTCGCCCACATCGACCGCGTCACCGCGGGCAGCTAGAACTCGGCGACCGCGTGCTCCAGGCGCTCGGCCAGCCGAGCCTGTGCCGCGGCGCGCCGGGTGGGTATGTGCTGCGACGGGAAAGGTGTTGACACCGGCTCATATTCGCGCAAGGTGCGACGCGCGACGGTCATCTTGTGCAACTCGGTGGCGCCGTCGGCGATGCCCAGCGACTCCGCGGCGATCATCATCTTGATGAACGGCATCTCGTTGGAGACACCGAGCGCGCCGTGCAGGTGCAGGGCCCGCTGCGCCACGTCGTGCAGCACCTGCGGCATCGCCACCTTGACCGCGGCGATGTCCCGGCGCACCTTCTGGTAGTCGTGATGCTTGTCGATCAGCCACGCGGTGCGCAGCACCAGCAGCCGGAACTGCTCGATCTGAATCCAGCTGTCGGCGATCTTCTCTTGGGTCATCTGAAAATTCGAGAGCGGGCCCATCCGGGTCTGGCGGGACACCGCCCGCTCGCACATCATGTCGAAGGCGTGGCGCGCCAACGCGATGGTGCGCATCGCGTGGTGAATGCGTCCACCGCCCAGCCGGGTCTGCGCGATCGCGAAGGCCTGGCCCTCACCGCCGAGGATATGGTCGGCCGGCACCCGAACGTCGGCGTAGCGCACGTAGCCGTGGGTGGCATGGGACTCCGTGCCGACACCGACGTTGCGGATGATCTCCAGGCCCGGTGTGTCGGCGGGAACGATGAACAACGACATCTTGTCGCGGGTGCGCGCTTCGGGGTTGGTGACCGCCATGACGATGAAGAACGAGGCGTGCCGGGCGTTGGTGGAAAACCACTTCTCGCCGTTGATCACCCAGGAGTCGCCGTCACGCTCGGCGCTGGTGACGAACAGGCCCGGATCCGAACCGCCCTGCGGCTCGGTCATGGAATAGCAAGAGGTGATCTCGCCGTCGAGCAGCGGCTGTAAGTAGCGTGCTTTCTGGTCGTCGGTCCCGAACAGCGCCAGAATTTCGGCGTTGCCGGAGTCGGGCGCCTGCGAGCCGAACACCGACGGGGCCCAACGCGACCGGCCGAGTATCTCGTTGAGAAGTGCCAGCTTGACCTGGCCGTAGCCTTGGCCGCCGAGCTCCGGTTTGAGGTGCGCCGCCCACAGCCCGTGGTCTTTCACCTGCTGCTGCAGGGGCCGCAGAGTGGCCATGGTTTCGGCGTTCTTCTTGTCGTACGGGTCGAGCGCCATCAGGTCGAGCGGCTCGAGCTCGTTGGCCATGAACTCTTCGACCCAGTCCAGCTTCTGCTGGTACTCGGGGTCTGTTTCGAAGTCCCACACGATTTCCGACGCTACTACTCTGGCGGACGATGACCATCAATACGCGTCCGGCGCGCAAAGCCGACGTCACCGAGTTGTCCCACGCCCTCGGTCGCGCCTTCTACGACGATCCGGTGTCGGTGTGGATCATGCCCGATGATAAGGCCCGGGCAGCCCGCCAGCGCAGATTCTTCGCGGCCGTCGCTCGACACCACCACCTCGCCGGCGGTGGCGTGGAAGTAGCCAGCGACGGGTCCACGATTGGTGCGGCGGCGCTGTGGGATCCGCCGGGTCGCTGGAAGCAGTCAGGCCGCGAACAACTGATGATGTTGCCGTCGTTCATTTTCGGATTCGGGTTGAGTGTGTCGACGGGCCGCAAACTCGGCCAACTGCTCGATCAGATGAAGCACAATCACCCCGAGGAGCCGCACTGGTATCTCGCGGTGATCGGCAGCGACCCGGCGGTGCGCGGCAAAGGCTACGGCCAAGCGCTGATGCACTCACGGCTCGAACGCGTCGACGCCGAGCACGCCCCCGCGTATCTGGAATCCAGCAAAGCGGAGAACGTGCCGTACTACGAGCGGTTCGGGTTCGAGGTCACCGGCGAGCTCGTCGTTCCAGGTGGCCCGACG
>Ga0302314_10004451_pt1 | contig 25773 bp, 24 predicted proteins | sample III_Palsa_N2_3_FD_200533 | JGI IMG/M metagenome (GOLD analysis project Ga0302314, IMG submission 200533) | Peat permafrost microbial communities from Stordalen Mire near Abisko, Sweden - III_Palsa_N2_3 | ecosystem: Environmental > Terrestrial > Soil > Palsa > Peat permafrost | place: Sweden...
TAGTATGGTCATCATCCGCTTGGCTCGTGGCGGCTCCAAGAAGCGCCCGTTCTACAACATCGTCGCAACCGATTCGCGTAACCGTCGTGACGGCCGCTTCATCGAACGCGTTGGCTTCTACAACCCGATCGCTACGAAGGGTGAGTCACTGCGTATCGCTCAAGACCGCCTGACGTACTGGCAAGGCGTTGGCGCACAACTGTCGCCGACGGTCGAGCGTCTCGTGAAGGAAGCGCAAAAGGCGCAGCCGGCTGCTTAATGGTAGCTAGCATGTGCATCGCCGGCGGCTCGCGCAGCTTGCGCGAGGTGTCCGATGCGCGAGTTTTGCTGCGCGTTTTGCAGAAGCAGCAGACGTCGAAGGTAGCAGCGAGCTTCGCCTTGAGGTGTTTTCATGTCTGAGCGTGATTCAGGAAGTTCAGGTCGCGCCAAGGTGGGACCTCGTGCTCAGGCGTCAAGTCAAGCATCGGGTCAGGCACCGTTCGGCGCATTCGTCCGCAAGCCGGTCGAACGCGCCCAGGGTAAAGCTGCTAAGTCCGATGCCGTGGTTGATTCGAGCGCTGCAGCCATGCGCGCCGAAACGGCCGAAAGCTGGCCGGACGACGCTGTCGAAGTGGGCGCGATCGTCGATGCCTACGGCCTCAAGGGCTGGGTCAAGGTAGCCGCGCATGCGGATGCCGGGCGAGGCGGCGACGCGTTGCTGAGCGCGAAGCGCTGGTGGCTGATGAAAGGCCACGAGCGCACTTCAGCGCCGACGTTGCAGGCAAAGATTCACAGCGACAGCATTGTGGCCCATCTGGGCGGCACGGCTGATCGCGACGCAGCGCTTGCGCTGCGTGGCACTCGCGTGTACATCTGCCGCAGCGATTTCCCGGCACTGGAAGCTGACGAATTTTACTGGGTCGACCTGCTCGGCCTGGATGTCGTGAACCTGACCGGGGTCTCCCTCGGTCAGGTGGCCGACATGATCGACAACGGTGCGCATTCGGTGTTGCGCATCGAATACCCGGCTACCGGTAAAGACGGTAAGCCGGCGACTGGCGAGCGCTTGATCCCGTTCGTCGGTGTCTATGTCAAAACGGTGGACCAGAAGGCGAAGCAGATCGTCGTCGATTGGGAAGCTGATTATTAAACGAGTTCAGTAACCGGAGAGAGCGATGCAGTTCGATGTCGTTACGCTCTTTCCTGAGATGTTTCGTGCGCTGACCGACTGGGGCATTACCAGCCGCGCGGCGAAGCAGGAGCGCTACGGTTTGCGTACGTGGAATCCGCGCGATTTCACGACCGACAACTATCGCACTATCGACGATCGCCCGTATGGGGGCGGCCCAGGCATGGTGATGCTGGGCAAACCGCTGGAAGACGCGATCGGCGCGGCGAAAGAGGCGCAGGCAGAGCAGGGTATTACCGGTTCACGGGTCGTGATGATGTCGCCGCAAGGTGCGACGCTCAATCATGAACGGGTGATGGGAATTGCCGCGGAACCTGGCCTGATCGTGTTGTGCGGTCGCTATGAAGCGATCGACCAGCGCCTGATCGACCGGTGTGTCGACGAAGAAGTGAGCCTCGGCGACTTCGTGCTGTCGGGCGGCGAATTGCCGGCGATGGCCTTGATGGACGCCGTGGTGCGTCAATTGCCAGGCGTGCTGAACGACTCGCAATCGGCAGTGCAGGATAGTTTTGTCGACGTGCTGCTGGATTGTCCGCATTACACGCGTCCCGAGGAATACGAGAGCGTGCGTGTGCCCGATGTGCTGCTCGGTGGCCATCATGCGGAGATCGAGTTGTGGCGGCGGCGCGAAGCGCTGCGCAACACGTTCAACAAGCGGCCCGATCTGATCGAGAAGGCCAGAAAGAACAAGATGTTAAGCCGTGCCGATGAGGCATGGCTTGCAAGTCTCGCGAAGGAAGCATCGAAGGCGTGAAGCCCCGGTGTCACTAGCGAATAGGCGGCGCCGCACATGCGTGTACGGCGCCTGATGTGAACCCATCCTCTATCGGGGCCGTCGCCAAGCAGTTTTCTGTGAGGCAGGTACGAACGCCGACAAGATGGCATTAGGAGTCAGTGATGAATCTGATTGCAAAACTCGAGCAGGAAGAAATCGCGCGCGCCCTCGGCGAGAAGACCATCCCCGAATTCGCCCCCGGCGATACGGTGATCGTCAGCGTGAACGTGGTTGAAGGTACGCGTAAGCGTGTTCAGGCTTACGAAGGCGTCGTGATCGCCAAGCGTAACCGTGGTCTGAATTCGTCGTTCATCGTCCGTAAGATTTCGTCGGGCGAAGGCGTCGAGCGTACGTTCCAGACGTACTCGCCGCTGCTGGCAAGCATCGTCGTGAAGCGTCGTGGCGATGTGCGTCGTGCGAAGCTGTACTACCTGCGCGACCGTTCGGGCAAGTCGGCTCGGATCAAGGAAAAGCTGGTCTCGAAAGACCGCGCTGCTTCCTAAGCGTAAAAGCTGTAAGAAAAAGCACCCTTCGCGGGTGCTTTTTTCTTTGTTGGGTCAAAATAGCGACATGCCCGATACAAGCTCGCTCTGAGATCCCGTTGACCCGACCTGTCTTTCAACCTGAAACTTTGCCTGTCGAATCGACGGGCGACGATCTGCCACCGGTTGCCCCCGCGCGTCTGACGCCCGACGGGTTGCGTGCGCGCTTCGAGCAGCGCCTGTCATGGACGCCGGAGGCGGCTGATGCACGTTGGAGAGACTACGGCGACCCCCGGGTTGCTGCGGTACTCGTGCCCCTCGTCGTGCGCGACGAGGGGCTCACGGTGCTGCTTACGCAGCGTGCCGATCATCTGAACGATCATGCGGGTCAGGTGAGCTTTCCGGGTGGACGCCACGAACCGTTCGATGCAAACGCAACAGCCACCGCGCTGCGCGAGTCGCAAGAGGAGGTCGGACTGGACCCTCAGCGGGTCGAAGTGCTCGGTTCGTTGCCCGACTATCTGACGGGCACGGGGTTTCGCGTCACGCCGGTAGTGGGACTCGTGCATCCGCCGTTTACTGTCGAGGCCGACTCGCTCGAAGTGGCTGAAGTCTTCGAAGTGCCGCTGCGCTTTCTGATGGACCCGGCCCATCATGAGGTCCGGGTGTTTCGCTGGGAGGGCGGCGAGCGGCGCTTTTTTTCGATGCCTTATCCACGCGGCGACGCGGCCGGACACTACTTCATCTGGGGTGCAACGGCGGGTATGTTACGTAACTTCTATCGCTTTCTCGCGGCATGACCGGCATCGAGCGGTATGAACGGACCCGAGTGTCGCGGCTTTGCAACCATCGGTGTGCTCGGTCGCATCCGACCCTGTGCTATCGTTATAAAACAATCGTAAAAACTCAAAAAGCACGGCGCACCGCATGACTTTTTTCTCCGTATTGCTGGCTCTGATCATTGAACAGGTACGCGCGCTATCGCCGAACAATCCGGTGTCTGCGCTGCTTCAATATCATGCGGAGTCGGCGGCGCACGGATTCGATGCCGGCAAGCCCAAGCACGGCCTGCTCGCGTGGCTCGTGGTGGTGGTGCCTTGGACGTTGGCCGTCGCGCTCGTCTACTACGTGCTGTATCACATCAACTTCGTGCTGGCGTTTCTGTGGAACGTCGTGATCGTCTATTTCACGCTCGGCTTCCGCCAGTTCAGCCACTACTTCACGGATATCCACCTCGCGCTCAACAACGACGACGTGCCGCGCGCGCGGGAAATCCTCAATGAATGGACGGGCCTCGATACGGTCGACATGCCGGTCAGCGAGATCGTGCGTCATACGCTGATTCATGCAGTGGTGGCGTCGCACCGCCACGTGTTCGGCGTGTTCTTCTGGTTCCTTGTGCCCGTGGGCCCGGCGGGTGCGGTGCTGTACCGGATTGCCGAGTATCTGGCGCGGACCTGGTCGCGCCCGACGGATGAGCGCACTGTGGCGTTTTCCAGTTTCGCGCAGCGGGCGTTCTTTGTAATCGACTGGTTGCCGGCGCGGCTGACCTCGCTAGGCTTTGCGATTGTCGGCAATTTCGAGGACGCCATTTATGCATGGCGCAATCATGCGCGCCAGTGGCCGGACACCAATGACGGCGTGTTACTCGCTGCGGGTAGCGGCGCCCTGGGCGCCCGTCTGAGTGGACCGCTCGCAGAGCCGTCGAGTCTCGACGCGCTGGCGACGGGCGACGGCGGCCCGATGCAGGTGGGCGACGACTGTACGCCGCGCACGCTGCAATCGGCGGTGGGCCTGGTGTGGCGCGCCGTGATCCTGTGGATGATTCTGCTGCTGATGCTGACGATCGCCGTGTGGCTCGCGTGAGGCAGATGTCAGCCACGTGACGACGGTCGCGTGCGTAGCGATACCCTGAAGCAGCACCCCGATCGAGGCCGGCCATCCCGGCCTCGATGCATTTAGGCCACGTGGCGAAGACGGCCGCTACCGTTACCCGTCGAGCGGATTACGGGCCGTTCCGCATTGCCAGCACACCGTGAATTGCGCCTCCAGCGTCTCGCCGCACTGAGCGCAACGCCATGACGGCGAGCCCGCGCTCGGGCCGCGCGCCGCCACGTCGATGAGCTTGCGCGCCATCACCTCGTCACGCTCGTCGACGAGCCACAGTTCCGGCGCGCACTGATCCGCTGGAATCTCACCCAGCGCGCCGTTCAGGTAGCGGTTATGCAACTCACATGGAATCCCCGCCGTCGCCAGCACATTGATCCAATGCTGTCCGATCAGCAGATTCGGCGCGCGCATCAGTTTCATCATGAGTGGAGATCCGTGGCGAGTGAGTGAGGCGGGTTAGGGATTGCGAATGTGCCGCTTAGGGGTGCGCTGAACGACCGCTCAGGCACCGCGCCGCGTTCACCTTACGATCTGACTCGCCTCGTGCACGAGCTGCGCATAGAGCGCGTGCCGTGCCGGTGCGATCCTTCCGTCGGCGACCGCTTCGAGAATCGCACATCCCGGTTCCTGCAGATGATGGCAGTTGTAGAAGCGGCAATTCGGCAATAGCGGTCTGAACTCAGGAAACGCGCGTTCGAGCTTGCCCTCGGTCAGGTGATGAAGCCCGAACTCCTGGAACCCCGGCGAGTCGATCAGCGCACCGCCATCCGGCAGCGGGTAGAGCCGCGTGAAGGTGGTCGTATGGCGGCCGCTGTTCAAAGCGGTGGAGATTTCGCGCGTCGCTACCTCGGCATTCGGCACCACCAGATTGACCAGCGTCGACTTGCCCATCCCCGACTGGCCGAGCAGCAGCGTCGCGTGGCCGCGCAGATGCTCGTCGAGGGCGGCGCGCGCCGCCTCCGGTTGGGTCTTGATCGACAGTTCGACCACCGTGTAGCCGAGCGCCTGATAGCGCGCGAGCCGCGTCCGCGCGCCGGGCAACTCAGCGGTGACGTCGGTCTTGTTCAACACGATCAGCGGCTTGAGCTCGTTCGCCTCGGCGGCCACCAAGGCGCGCCCGAGCAGGTCTTCGCTGAAATGCGGCTCGGTGGCGAGCACGATCAGCAACTGATCGAGATTCGCCGCGAAAAGCTTCGATTTGTACTGGTCGGAACGATAGAGCAGGTTGCGCCGCTCGCCGATCTCCACAATCACGCCCTGATCGGCCGAAGTGGGTTCGTAGATCACGCGATCGCCGACCGCGACTTCGCTGCGCTTGCCGCGCGGGAAACACTGCAGCATGGCGCTGCCGTCTTCCGGCGCGACCAGGTAGTGCCGGCCATGAGCCGCGATCACAAGGCCGCCCACGCGCGTCGCGGACGGTGCGCGCGGTGCTTTCGGGGAGCGGGCGCTCATGCGTGCCGCATCAGGCGGTCAATCCGCTGCGACGCCGGTGGGTGCGAGTAATAGAACGCGGTATAGAGCGGATCGGGCGTGAGAGTCGACGCATTGTCCTCGTACAGCTTGACGAGTGCGTTGACGAGATCCTGCGCGTCGGTCTGGGTGGCGGCAAACGCGTCGGCTTCGAATTCGTGCTTGCGCGAACTGAGGCTGCTGAGTGGCGTGACGAAGAACAGGAACACCGGCAGCGCGAGGAAGAACAACACCAGCGCGAGCCCGCTATTACCGCCTAGCAGCGACGGCCGCACGCCGAGCCCTTCGTAGAACCATACGCACTGCATGAGCCAGCCGAGCAGCGCCAGCATCCCGAGGCTGACGGCGAAAATCACGATCATCCGCTTGATCACATGACGGCGCTTGAAGTGGCCGAGCTCATGCGCGAGCACCGCTTCGATCTCGCTGCCCGACAGACGCGCGAGCAGCGTGTCGAAAAATACGATGCGCTTGGCAGCGCCGAAACCCGTGAAGTAGGCATTGCCATGTGCCGAGCGGCGGCTGCCGTCCATCACGAACAGGCCCTTGGCGGCGAAACCGCAGCGCTTCATCAGAGCTTCGATACGGCTTTTCAGTGCCTCGTCCCTGAGCGGCTCGAATTTGTTGAAAAGCGGTGCGATGAACGACGGATACAGCACCAGCACCAGCAACTGGAACACCACCCAGACCACCCACGTCCACAGCCACCACAGGCTGCCGGACTGGTTCATCAGCCACAGCACCACGAACAGCAACGGCAGCCCGAAAGCCGCGCCGAGCAGCACGCCCTTGATGCGGTCCGCGAAGAAGATGCCCTTGCCCATCCGGTTGAAGCCAAAGCGCTCTTCGATGCCGAACTGGCGGTAGTAGTCGAACGGCAGATCGATCACGCTGGTGATTGCGATCACAGCCGCAATCAGCGCGATCTGGCCGACGTAGCCGCGCCCAAGCCAGTCGGAGATGGCCAGATCGAGCACCTGCACACCGCCGAGCAGCGTGAGTCCGATCAGCACGGCCGCGCTGACAACAATCTCGATCATCGTGAGCCGCGTGCGTTCGACCGTGTAGTCGGCGGCGCGCTGGTGCGCGGTGAGCGCGATCGTGGCCGCGAACTGGCCCGGCACCTGTTCGCGGTGCGCCGCGACGAAGCGGATTTGCCGCGACGCGAGCCAGAGCTTGGTGCAGACCATTGCCACTACGGCGATCGCGAACAGAACGGTGAAGTACAGGGTAGGCATCCGGGGAATCCGTGGTATCTATGCGAGAATTATATGTTTGTTCCCGCCGGCTGGCGGGGCCACGCTAAAACGAACTGTTTCAACGGCCAAAAAACGCGTGTCGCTCAGGGCGCGCGGCGCTCTCCACCAAGGTTGCCCTTCATGACTGACATCCTCGAATCCGCTGGCCAGCCGTCGCTCGTGCGCAGCGACATGAACCTGATCTGGCTGGACATGGAAATGACCGGGCTCGAGCCCGACACCGACCACATCATCGAGATCGCTGTGGTCGTGACCAATTCCACGCTCGACAAATTGATCGAAGGGCCGGTACTTGCCATCCATCAGAGCGACGAAACGCTCGCCAAAATGGATCAGTGGAACCAGAACACCCACGGCCGTTCGGGACTGATCGACCGGGTGCGCGCCTCGACCATCAGCGAAGCGGACGCCACCGAGCAGATCCGCGAATTCCTCGGCCAGTTCGTCCCGCCGGGCAAGTCGCCGATGTGCGGCAATTCGATCTGCCAGGACCGCCGTTTCATGGCGCGCTGGATGCCGGATCTGGAGCGCTTCTTCCATTACCGCAATCTCGACGTCAGCACGCTGAAGGAATTGTGCCGCCGCTGGCAACCCACCATCTACAAGGGTTTCCAGAAGCGCGCCATGCATACGGCGCTGGCTGACATCCATGAGTCGATCGACGAGCTCAAGTACTATCGTGAGCACTTTCTGATCCCGGCGGGCAGCGCGCCGGTGGACGAGGCGTAAAAGCCGGCCGCGTGAGACAGCGGCCCGCCGCCGCCCGGCGATGCCGGGCGAGCCAACCCGCGGCTCACTCCTGGCGCGGCGCGCGAAGGGCGTTTTTCGGCCGGAACGCCTTCACGATCTCGGCGTTCGTTTCCACGTACGGGCCGCCGATCAGGTCCACGCAGTAAGGCACTGCGGCAAAAATGCCCGGTACCTTTACCGCACCCGCGTCGTCCCGCAAGCCTTCCAGCGTTTCCCGGATCGATTTGGGCTGCCCCGGCAGATTCACGATTAGCGCGGCGTGGTCAGCCGTCTCGCGGATCACCGCCACCTGGCGCGACAAAATCGCCGTGGGCACGAAATTCAGGCTGATCTGCCGCATCTGTTCACCGAAACCCGGCATTTCCTTGGTCCCGACCGCGAGCGTCGCCTCTGGCGTCACATCGCGCCGTGACGGGCCGGTGCCGCCAGTGGTCAGCACCAGATCGCAACCCACCTCGTCGACCAGTTCGATGAGCGTGGCGGAGATCGTGGGCGCGTCGTCCTGAATGAGCCGGGTGACGGCCTGCCAGGGCGAGCTCAACGCCGCGCCGAGCCATTCATGCAGCGCCGGAATGCCCTTGTCTTCGTAGACGCCTGTGCTGGCGCGGTCGCTGATCGACACCAGCCCGATCAGGATTTCGTCGGGATGGTTACGCGCGATCTTCGTCATCGTTGTCTTCCGGGGCGTCGTCCTCGCCGTCCTCAGCCGCTGACGGGCCGTCCGCGTGCTTGATCCACTGGAACAACTCGCGGAAATAGCGCGGCGGCTTGCTCAACTGCGCTTCCTTGCGGGCGTTGCGGATCAGCGTGCGGCCTTCCTGCGGGTCGGCGGCCGGGTGCTGGCGGATGAATTCGGTTAGCGCGGTGTCGTCCGCGAGCAGCTTCTCGCGGGTACGCTCGATCCAGTGCATGCGCGCCGTTTCGGCCTTGTTGACGCCGTTATAAGCGTCCAGCGCAGTGCGCAGCGCAGCGGTTTCGTCTTCGTGCAGCGAGCGCATCACGCGGCCCACGTACTGGACCTGGCGGCGCTTGCCCTCGTGATCGGTGATGCGGCGTGCTTCGCGCACGGCGTCATCGAGCTTTTCGGGCATCGGCATGCGTTTCAAAGCATCTTTCGGCAGCGCGATCAGCGCCTCGCCCAGCTCCTGCAGCGCGTGCATATCGCGCTTGAGCTGGGATTTGCTGGGACGGTCGTACCCGTTTTCGTCGACGACGTTGTCGGCGGCGGGTTCCATCGGTTGAATGCGGGTTTTGCGTGTCATACCGATATTGTAACGTGCCGTGCCCATGAATCCTGCCGCCCAGCCGTCCGCCGTCCTGTCGTCCGTCGTAGCGAATGCCAGGTGCGTCCGCGCGGACCTTGCTATGATCGCGGGATAGGTAGCGACGTACTTGAGAACACACCGGAGGGCCGCTTGCGGCCCCGACCAGGACGCAACGAAGGACGGCAACGAATATGGCAGCAGACATGGACGTCAGACAGCGCTTTTTCCCGCATACCCAGGATGAGCTGAAGGAAATCGCCTCGGACATCCTGCGTCACGCAAAGTCGCTCGGCGGCACCGACGCGGCGACTGAAATCTCCGAAGGCGACGGCCTGTCCGTCTCCGTTCGGCGTGGCGAGGTCGAGACGATCGAACACAACCGCGACAAGATGGTCGGCGTGACGGTTTTCATCGGCAACAAGCGCGGCAACGCGAGCACCTCGGACTTTTCGCCGCAGGCGTTGAAGGATACGGTTGCGGCCGCCTACAACATTGCGCGCTTCACGGCGGAAGACGACTGCGCGGGCCTCGCCGAGGCCGAGTTGCTCGAAACCGCGCCGCGTGACCTCGATTTGTATCATCCGTGGAACCTCACCGCCGACGAAGCGGTGGAGATCGCCCGCCGCGCCGAAGACGCGGCGTTCGCGACCGATCCGCAGATTCGCAATTCGGAAGGTGCAAGCGTCTCCGCGCAGCATTCGCAGTTCGTGCTGGCCACCTCGCGCGGCTTTCTCTCCGGGTATCCGTATTCGCGCCATTATGTGGCGTGCGCGCCGATCGCCGGAAGCGGACGCAACATGCAGCGCGACGACTGGTACACCTCGCAGCGCAGCGCGGCCGAACTGGCCGACCCGGAAGCGGTCGGCCGTTACGCCGCGCAACGGGCGCTGGCGCGCATCGGTGCGCGCGGTCTCGATACGCGCAAGGTGCCGGTGCTGTTCGAGGCGCCGCTCGCGGCAGGCATCCTCGGCGCGTTCGTGCAGGCGGTGAGTGGCGGTGCGTTGTACCGCAAGACCTCGTTCCTCGTCGACAGCCTCGGCAAGCCGGTGTTCGCGCCGCACGTCCAGGTGGTCGAAGATCCGCACGTGGCTCGCGCCATGGGGAGCGCCCCGTTCGACGAAGAAGGCGTACGGACCAAGCAGCGCTCGGTGGTGAAGGACGGCGTTGTAGAGGGCTACTTCCTCTCGACCTATTCGGCGCGCAAGCTCGGCATGAAAACCACCGGCAACGCCGGCGGCTCGCACAACCTGTCGCTGCTCAGCTCGGAGACGCGGCCGGAGGACGATTTCGAGGCGATGCTGAAGAAACTCGGCACGGGCCTGCTGCTGACCGAACTGATGGGGCAGGGCGTCAACTACGTGACGGGCGACTATTCGCGCGGCGCGTCGGGTTTCTGGGTCGAAAACGGCAAGATCCAGTACCCGGTCGAAGAGATCACGGTGGCGAGCACGTTGCAGGAGATGTTCCGCCATGTCGTCGCGATCGGCGCGGACACGCTCGTGCGCGGCACGAAGCAGACCGGCTCGGTGCTGATCGAGCGGATGACCATCGCGGGGCAGTAAGTCCCGGCAGGCGGCGGCGCGGTATCGCGCCCGCTAGGCTCGATGTAAAGCAAAACGCCACGGAAAGGACTTTCCGTGGCGTTTTAGTTTGCAGGCGCCGGACGACGATCTACGCGCGGCGCCGAGTGCGCGCTTACGCTGACGCCTCGCGCACGCCCGCCACGACGCCTTTACGCTTGTACGTCACAAACGCATAGTCGAACTCGTTGGGCGCGTGGGCGCGATGCGTCTCGTGGGCGACTTCTTCCCATTCCTGCGGATCGAGCGCGGCAAAGTGAGCGTCGCCGTCGAAGTCAACCGAGATTTCCGTGATGATGAGCTTGTCGGCATGGCGCAGCCCCTCGGTGTAAAGCTCGGCGCCGCCAATCAGGAAGGCTTCCGGCGCCTGGTCCTGGGCCGCGAGTGTGAGCGCTTCTTCGAGGTTGGTGGCGGTGTCGCACCCGTTGAAGCGGCGCGTGGCATCGCGAGTGACGACGATATTGCGCCGTCCCGGCAACGGCCGGCCGATCGACTCATGGGTCTTGCGGCCCATGATGATGGGGGCGCCCATGGTCGTGCGCTTGAAGAACGCAAGATCCTCGGGCAGGCGCCAGGGTAACTGGTTGTCGCGGCCGATCACGCCGTTGCGGGCGCGAGCGACGATCAGGGTGAGCGTCGTCATCGAGTGAACACGGGAACGTAATCGCTCCGATTCTACCTGACGCGTCAGTCCAGGCCGGCTACATCGGTGCATGCGGGGGCGGGGCATACAGCCCCGCCGTCACTCGTGCGCTTCGGCACGCTCATTGGGTAGTCCTTCCTCGTCCGGAGCGATCATCTCGCGCAGACCGTACGCGCCCATCAAGCGGGACAACGTCACCCGCGAGACGCCCAGATCCAGGGCCGCTTCGCACAGACGGTGCCGGTGGCGCAGCAGCGCCGCTTCGATCGCGCGTTTCTCGGCGCCTTCACGGGCCTGCGCGAGGCTCATGCTCTGCTGCGCGGTAAAGTGGGCCAGATCGAGGTCTTCGGCGGAAATCAGCTTGTTTTCCGCCATCACGATGGCCCGGCGCACCCGGTTGATCATCTCGCGGACGTTGCCGGGCCAGTTGTAGTTGTACATGGCCTCGATCGCCGACGGCGTGAAGCCGCGGATCTTGCGCGCGCTGTCGGTCTTGAACTTGTGCATGACGTGATGGGCGAGGATCTCGATGTCCTTGCCGCGGGCGCGCAGGGGCGGCTCGTCGACCCGCAGCACGCACAGACGGTGGAACAGGTCGGCGCGGAAGCGCCCGTCGCGCATTGCGGTTTCGAGGTCCACGTGAGTGGCCGAGATGATGCGCACGTCGATCGGAATCGATTCGCGGCCGCCCAGTCGCTCGATCTTGCCTTCCTGCAGGAAGCGCAGCAGGCTCGCCTGGCTTTCCAGCGGTAAGTCGCCGATTTCGTCGAGCAGCAGCGTGCCGCCGTCGGCCTCTTCGACCCGGCCGATCTTGCGCTGGTTGGCGCCGGTGAACGCGCCGCGTTCGTAGCCGAATAGTTCGGACTGCAGCAGATGGTGCGGAATCGCCCCGCAATTGATGGCGATGAAAGGCTCCTTGCGGCGCCGCGAGCGCTCATGGATCGCCAGCGCGGTGAGTTCCTTGCCGGTGCCCGATTCGCCCGAGATGAACACGCTGGCATCGGTATTGGCGACCTTGCGGATGGTGCGAAACAGTTGCTGCATCGGCTCGCAGGTGCCGACCATTTCGTCTTCTTCGCTGGGCGCGGCGCTCCCGATTTCGTCGGGATCGCACAGCGTAACCATGCCGAACGCGTGACTGACGAGGTAATCGACCGTTGCGTTGGCAACCGGTGTCTTGACGTAGTCGAAACAATAATGACGGATCAGGCGGCGTACTTCCGGATCGGTCAGGCGCTCGGAGGTGGACAGCGCAATCCAGCCGATCTGCTGTTGGCGAAGACCCGCTTCGAGGCCGGCCAGGTCGCGCGGGGGAAAGCTTGTCAGATCGACGATTCCGGCGCAGACCACGTCGGGCTTGATGAGGCGGCCGGCCTCATGTGCCGAGCGTGCGACCATGACGTTCCAGCCCCGGCTCTTCAAATGAGCGGTCAGCGTCTCGTCCGGCGTACGCGCGACGTAGAGCAGCGCTCGGCCGGTCTGTGCATGAGGGCTCTTGGGCGCTTCTTTCGATCCTGCGGAGGTGTCCTGCGGCCGTCCCATGGAGGCGTCCTGTGGGCGGCCCACAGGGACTTCCTTCGGGCGTACCACGGGTACCTCATGGGGAATTCCGGCGCGAACTTCCGTTGGCCTTCCCACAGGGACTTCCTGCGGACGCGCCAAAGAGAGATGCGTACCGGAGGGCGTTGCAACACTGGTCAGATGGGGTGATTCGCGCACGATCAACCTCGTATCGTTGGCACGTCAGAAGGTGTAGGGAAAGCGCACGCCGACCACGAAGTTCGGCGTATCAGGCGTCAGCCCGACCGAAACCGAACCGTTGATCGTCAGGTGCTTGTTCACTACGTGATTCAACCCAAAGGTGATGGCAGAGGCGGTCGTCTCGCTGCCCGGTACCTTCGAATAAGTGCCGCCTGGCGCCTTGGTCTGCGACTCCGGCTCCAGCGCCATGGTGTAGGACACGCTCGCCGAGTCCTTGTCGGAGAAAGCCAGCGCCGCGCCGCCGCCAAACTGGATGACGTCGCCGAGCTTGACCGTCGCTGGTTCGGTCTGGCCGATGACCGACGAGATGTCCGAGAACGAACGCGCGATGTTGTAGGTGTACGAGACGCTGCCGAACAGCACGACCGGATCGTAGGTCTTCAACGCCGACAGGCCCGCCGTGATGTTCCAGAAGCCCGTCCCGGTAGGCAGCTTGTTGGGCGCGACGAGGTTGGTATTGTCCGCGTCGACCTGCTGAAGCTTGATGCCGAACGGCGACGAACCGCTCGGTGTCTTGATACGCAGACTGCCGACCAGATCCGGCAGGTTGTTGGTTTCCTTCAGGAACTCATAGTACACCCCGAAGTTGACATCGCCGATGTCGCTCGAGTTCGCCGACGCATCCGAGAGCGTGCTTGCGGCCCCGCCAGCGCCGCCGACGATGAAATTGCTGTGCCGGTAGATATAGGGCACATCGACGTCGACGCTCAGGCGGTCGCTGATGCCGTAGCGCGTGTCGAGGTCAGCCATCACCTGGTGCGACTTGGTTTCGCCCAGGTTGATGTTGCCGAGGAAAATCGCATCGAGCGCGAGGAAGCCGGACAGTTGCAGCTGCCGGCGGTCGTAGTAGGTATCGCTGATGCCCCAGTCGAAGGTCAGCTTGTGGTCGAACAGCGGCGTGTGCTGCTGGCTCTGGACCACGGCGTCTTCCGATTGCGTGCGCACGGGCTGCGCTTCTTTCTGGCTCTGGCCGACCGCGCCGGTCCCATCGGTGGCGGCCGGCAGTCCGCCGCCACTGCTGTTCTCCGGCACAGGCGGAGTGACCGGCACACCGGTCGCGGTGCCGGTGCCACCACCGGGCGCGGGTGTCCCGGGGTTGACCTGGGCGAGCGGCGGCAGCGGCACGGGCAGCCCGTCGGCGCCGGGCTGCTCGGCGACGGCGGCACTGTCGGCCGGCGCGCCGACCCCCGGCATCCCTCGGCCGCGCTGCGACATTTCGAGGTTGGTGACCTGTTGCTCGAGCGAATTGATCTGCTTCTGCTGCTCGCCGATCACGCGCATCAGCGTGTTCAGCCGTTCTTCAACCGATTGATCCGCAAGCGCCTGCGCGCTGGCCCCTTGTGAAAGTGCGAACAGCATGACTGCTGCAGGGATGGCCGCTAAGATCATGCGCGGCGCCCCGGTCCTGGAAAGTCTGGTCATTTTGTGTTCCCCCGGTATTCTGACAGCGCCTCACATGTCTCCTTGTGCATAGCGCGGCCGCTTTGATACTTCAGTACCGCTTAATTCTCTGTTTCATCGGGTTGCAGTCCGTGTTATCTCCTCGCCGTGTTTTGCAGGGCTTGTAATACGCCGAGTTGGCGCAGCATCGAGGCCGACATCTGTTGCGTCTGCAAATGCAGTTGCAACGCGTTGGCGACTTGCTGGTTATTGCCTGCAATCTGAAGTAGTTGGGCGATCTGGCCGGCTTGTTGTGAAGCGCCCGGGGTGATCGTTTGTGTGGCCAGGCCGGCCGGTGTTTGCAACGAGATCGAAATGCCGCCGTTGCCGAACGCGACGCCGGCTTTGACGGAGCCGCTCGTATTGCTCGCGAAGGCCGATGTCTGATTGTTATAGGTGCCGCCGGAGAGGCTGTTCAACGGGGTGTTGAAGTCGACCACCGTCTGGTTGTTGCCGGAGTTGCCGTTACCTGCCACCTGGGTGATCTGCGAGACGCCGTTAACGCTCGCATTCTGTCCGCCTGTGGCGCTGGCGTTTGGATTGGCGCCGCTGCCCGCGGTGTTGTTCGAGCCGATGACGGCGGCGGACGAACTGACCTGAACCGAGACCTGGTTGAGCGCGTTGGTGACAATGGAGAGCGCGCCCTGCGCGACGGCGGTGGTGCCGTTGGGCATGTTCCATTGCGACAGCAGGTTGACCACGACACCGGAAATAATGTCACCAGCGACACCTCTGCCGCTTTGCGATGCGAGGATAGCGTCGTCGACTGGTTGCAGTTTGACGGCGGCGATGTCTTCAAAAATAGGCGCTGCCGTCGGCTCGGCAGCCTGCGCGACGGAGGCAAGGGCGCACGTTGCGAAACACAACGCGCAACCGGCGGTAATTAGGTTTTGATCCATGATGAGTCAGAACAACTCTGCCTTGATCAGACCGTATTCAACAAAGGGAATCGCTGCCGTACCGTTTTCTAGCGCACGTTCACGCAGCTTTAGCGCCAGCGACTCGTTGCCTTGCAAGAGCGGAGAATCCTCCATAAATGGCTTGCCCACGACCGCGAACACGAGGCCGTTCCACTTCTTGACGAAATCGTCTTCGGAGATGATGCGGTTGCCCAACGCAGGGTCGGCGACGAAGATGAGCCCGTTTTCCGCGTGCTTGACGATGACGAAGTGTTCGTAACCGTCGCTGTTCATCAGCACGATCACGGGGATCTGCAGGTGGTAGAGCGCCTCGGACGCGACCCGGAAGCCCCGGCCGCGCAGGCCCAGCGTCTCGACGAACTTTTTCATGTCGAGCATCGAGAAGCCGTTTTTCACCACCACTTCCGGTGTCGAGAACACCATCATGCGGCGGATCATTTCGGTTTCCGGAATATCGATGCCGTAGCCGTACTTCAGCAGCGTGGCGAGCGCCGCTGACCCGCAGCTATAGTCGTAACGTTGGGAAACGATGTGGTTGTAGCGCAGATCGCGGATCGAATGCACGTTCAGGTTGAACGGCACGCCCGCTGCGGCATACATGTTGAGCGCACTCTGCGCATGACCCGGCTGCGACAGCAAAAGGCCGGTGCCGAACGCCAGAAGAAGACTGCGCGTTGCCCTGCTCACCCCGAACATGGTCTTTCCCCCTGCGGAGACAGCCGGCCAGCCCGAGGGCTGACCGGAGTCTTCCTGCGTTGATGCTTTTACAGACTAGTGCGACACGCTGGCGACTGCGAGGCCGTTGTGTTGCAGGTTGCCTACCCCCGACGCGATGTTCACGCCGATGTTGCCTGTCGACCCAGCGAGAGCGCCGGCGCCGAGCATTGAAGAGCCGGTGAATTGGCCGCTGACAGCTGCCCCAGCGGTTTGGCAGTTCTGGTCGCTGGCGATCACTTCACCGCCAGCGCCGGAGGAGCCGCCACGCGACCAGCCGCTGCCGCTCGTCGAACCGCTGTCAGTCGTGGCCGATGCAGAGAGGCTGTTGTTCTGCACGTTGCCCGCACCCGACGCCACGTTCACACCGACGTTGCCGGTCGCGCCTGCCAGCGCGCCTGCTCCGACCGAAGCGATGAAGTTGAAGTCACCGATCTTGGCTTTGCCGGTCGATGCCTGGGTCGAGTAGATCTGCGAGCTGCCGAAGACCGGGCCTACATCCATGTTCGACAGAGCCGCGTCGTTCGACTGCGCGTTGTCCACACCGGTGGCCAGGTTGACGCCGATGTTGCCGCTCGCGTCGTTCAGTGCGCCGTTGCCGATGCCCGCCGACATATCCGTAGCCGTTTGGGTGTTGATGTGCTGGGTGATGCTGCCGTTCACCGTCACCGAACCCGAGCTGTCGGAGTAGTCATGCGTCCAGGCATTGGCATGGCTGCTTTCCGAGAAGGCGTAGTTGGTCTTGCTGCCGTGACCACTGTTGGAGTTCGTGGTCGTGCTCGTGTTGCCGGCCGCATAGCCGCCCCATGCATCGGCGTAGCCTGCCGCTGCCGCTGCGAAGCCAGCGCCGGAGTTTTCCGACTCGTGGGTGTTCAGCGCTCCGGCGAAGCCCGCTGCCAGTCCGCCGACGATGACCCCCCTGCCGCCGCCGATACCGGCAATCAGGCCCGCGGTGAGGAAGCCGTTTGCCGAGGCATGCGTGTTCGAGTAGCTGTAGCTCTGAGCGGCCCCGGCGATGCCCGCTGAGAAGCCGCCGCCGGCGACAAAGCCGCCGCTGGCTGTCGTGGTCGAGGTATGGCTGTTGGTGTTGTTGTACCCGTATCCCGAGGTGCTGTACGACTGGCTGTAGCCGCCGCCGCTGCTGCTGCCGCTCGCGTTGTTCCAGGAATCCTTCGTGTGGATGCCGGTCGTCACGTTGCCGGAGGTGTAGCTTTGCGGGGGTGTCTTCATGTCGACGCCGCCGACATTGACGTTCTGCGTGTTGTTGACCGTGGCGCCGTCGCTGCTCGACACATTGACCTTGCCGCGCAGGGTAATGAAGCCGAATTCGCCGATGTCGGTGTAGATGTTGGTGGCCGTAAAGAGCTCAGCCGGGTCGCAACCCGCTGTGCATTCGGCGTAGGCCGAACTTGCTGCCATCGTCGAAAGAACAGCTGCTGCAATGAGAGTGCGCTTCATGATGACGCTCCGATCAAGAGTGTGGCTCGTTAGAAAAAGGTGCCCGCCGGGGGACGGAGCACAAAACTGTTTGTACTGACATTGCCTGATCCGGCAGTCTGGTTGATCTGGACAATCCCACTGACGTTCTTGAGCGCGTCCGTGCCAATGGACACCTCGCGTGCGCTGTGGGTTTCGCCAGATCCTCCTGTACCGCCGTTTTTGGCGGTCGTAGCGGACAGGACCCCATCCGCTACGATCTCCCCTTCAACCGGCGCAGCACCGATTACGGCACTGTTCCGCTGAAGATTCGCTACACCCGCCGACTGATTCACTTCGATAAGGCCAGAGGTGTTTGAGAATGCATTACTGCCAATGTCGCTTTTCGCGGCCGTCGTCCTCGCGTCGGCCGACGCGCTTTGCGCGCTGCCGGTCAGGTTGAGGGGCGCGGGGCCGTTCATGAGGACACCTTGATTGGCTTGCACGTTGTCGAGCCCGGATGTCTCGTTGATGGCGACAACGCCGTTGGCGCCGATTGCTACGCCGCTGCCGATCACCGACTGCGCGTCCACGAGAGCGGGCGGCGTCTGGGCATGGGCGGAGAAGCTCGTCCCAAACACCGCGAGGACGATCAGCGAACGCAGCGACTGGCGTGACGGCAGGTTTTTCATGGCCGGGGCCCGGTAAGTTGTCATTTGATAGCTCCCATCGCGGCGCCGAGCGGTGCCAGGGCGCCGGTGATGGTCTGGGTAATCGTGCTGCCGATCCCGCCTGCGCCGCCGAGGCCGGCGGCCGCACCGGCGGACAACCCGGTGCCGTTGCCCGCGAGCATGTGCGTGATCCCGTTCGTGCCGACCAGTGCCGGCATGAAGCCGTTGCCCGCGATGCCGGTGGTGCCGTGCGCGCTGTTCAGGTCGAGATCGCTTGCCATCGAGCCGATCGCTCCGTCGAACGCGGCGGTCGGGAACGTCTGGACCTGCACGCCGATCGGATCGTCGCTTTTCGGTACTGGCACGAACGCGTCGCGCGGCGTGACGTCACGCTCGATGATCAGGTTGCCGGGCTGCGTCGCTTGCTGCGCGGCGGCGGGGATCGTCGCGCCGGCGGCGAGCACGCTGCACAGCGCACAGAGCAGGGCGGTGTGGCCGCTGCGCAGGCGTGGCATCTGGGTTGAGGCGTTCATGTCGCTTCCTTGCTGGCGGACGATCGGTCGGTGCGCTTGCGGGCAGCGGGCGGGCGTCGTTCAACTAATTGCGCTGATAGGTCGTGACATTGCCCTGTGCCGAGCGGGCGACGTCGACGGGAATCGGCAGCGGCGAGGGCGGGGCGATTTCGTCCCACAGCGTCACGCCATTGCCGTTGCCGCGCATCAGTTGCGGGGTCGCGGCGACCATCAACATGCCGCTGAAGCCGCCGCGCTGTTGTGACAACGCCTGATCGTCGAGCGCCAGATCGTTCACCGCGACCGCGTCGGCAGGGATGCTCAGCGCGTCGCCGGCGAGATCGCTGGCCGGAGCAGCGGTATTCGCGGTATTGGCTGCTGCATCGCTGACCGCGGTATCCGGGGCCGTCGCCGCTGCGGGCGTCGTGCTCGCGAGGGTGCCGGACCCGGTATCGGGAGAACTGGCCGTGACGGATTCCTGTGCGTTGACGCCAGGGGGCAGCGCAACAATCAGCAATGCGGCGCAGAGTGCGGCGTAAGGCTGGAAGTGGCGCAAGTCGATGCGGAAAGCGAGTCGCATGGTGTGTCTCCTTGGTGCAGGACTTTTAGCGAAACGTGTGCCATGAGCCGCAATCCGTTGATGCAATTGGGTGTGACGTAAGGAGTGGGAAGGGAATCTGCAAAAATGCCGCGAAAACGTTTCAGCCCTGAAACGGGCGGCAGGAAATACCGATAATTCGCAATTAGCGCCGGTACGGGAAAGGCCAGGGTAGACACGTAGCCGGCCGCCCTGGAAACGTTTTATTAAAAATGCGCAGACTTGCGCAACGCCCGCCCAGCCTTGCTGGGCGGCGAAGGGAGCGATTAAATTCGCATATTTGTTTTCGAAGCGGCGCGCGTATAGTAAGCTCTCGAAAAGAGAGTCACATTTAAAAAAAGCCCGAAGCTGGGCCGTTTCAATCACACACGCCGCTTTTCGGGGATCAGCTGTCCGCACGGAATGGAATGGCCGTTCGGTTTTTGCTATGCGCGAATCCCGAGCTGAGTCAACGTGTCTGAAACATGTTCAGGTGCGTGCCGTCATCCTTAACGTTCGTTGACGAGAGGATCTGAATAATGGAATCCGCAACGCGGCAACTGATTTACGTTTCGCGTGACCCTAGCGCGGAACTGAATACCCGGTTTCACCAGCGCGGCTGGCACGTCGAAGTCGTTGGTTCGGCGCGCGATGTCCGTCGTGCCGTTCGCGCCGGTATGGCAGCGGGCGGTTTGCTCGACCTGTCGAGCCATTTCCAGCAGCATGAGATTGCTGCGTTTGAATCGTGCCTGACGATGCCCAACGTCGGCTGGGTCGCCGCGACCATGCCCGGGCAATTGCAGGACGCCGCACTGCGCCGGCTCGTGCGCGACTACTGTTTCGACTACGTGACGGTGCCTTATTCGGGCGACAGGATCGTCGACTCGGTGGGGCACGCCTACGGCATGATCTCGCTTGGCGAGCCCGCTTCGAACGACGGCTTGCCGAGCGGCGCCGAGGGGGAAATGGTCGGCTCGTGCGACGCGATGCTCGCGCTGTTCCGCTCGATCCGCAAGGTGGCGATGACCGACGCACCGGTGTTTATCTCGGGCGAATCGGGCACCGGCAAGGAACTGACGGCGGTGGCAATCCACGAGCGTTCGTCACGCCGCAGCGCGCCTTTTGTGCCGATCAACTGCGGCGCGATTCCGCCGCATCTGTTGCAATCCGAATTGTTCGGCTATGAGCGCGGCGCCTTTACGGGTGCCAATCAGCGCAAGATCGGCCGGGTCGAAGCGGCCAATGGCGGCACCCTGTTTCTGGATGAAATCGGCGACCTGCCGCTCGAAAGCCAGGCGAGCCTGCTGCGTTTCCTGCAGGAGCGCAAGGTCGAACGGCTGGGCGGGCACGGCGCGATCGATGTCGATGTGCGCATTATCTCGGCAACCCACGTCGATATGAACGCGGCGATGATCGAAGGGCGTTTCCGTTCGGACCTGTATCACCGTCTGTGCGTGCTGCAGATCGACGAGCCGCCGTTGCGTGCACGTGGTAAGGATATCGAACTACTTGCGCGGCACATGCTGGAACGTTTCAAAAAGGATGCAAGCCGTCGCCTGCGCGGTTTCGCGCCCGATGCGATCGCGGCGCTGCACAATTACAGCTGGCCGGGTAACGTGCGCGAACTGATTAACCGGGTGCGGCGCGCCATCGTGATGTCGGAAGGGCGCGCGATTACGGCGCGTGATCTCGAGCTCGCGGAGTATGTGGAGATCGTGCCGGTATCGCTCGCGCAAGCGCGCGAAGCGGCGGAACGGCAGGCCATCGAACTGGCGCTGTTACGCCATCGCGGCCGTCTCGGCGACGCGGCGCAGGAACTGGGTATCTCGCGTGTGACGCTGTACCGCTTGCTGTGCGCGCACGGGATGCGCCATATGGAAGGCGAGCCCATCCTGCCGCATGCCGAGCCGGCTTCGGTGCCGCATATCTGAGACGCGTCGGGCGCCCGTCGCCCGCGCTTGCTAGAATCGGGTTTTGTCGCAAAAAGTCCCGGGCGCGCCGCGCCGGGCCGAAGGAACCCGAATGAAACAATACCTCGACCTCGTCCGCTCGATTCTCGACACCGGCACGTGGCAGGAGAACCGCACCGGCATCCGCACCATCAGCATGCCGGGCGCGATGCTACGCTTCGACCTCCAGCAGGGTTTCCCCGCCGTCACGACCAAGAAGCTCGCGTTCAAGTCGGCCATTGGCGAACTGGTGGGATTCCTGCGTGCGTCGCGCAGCGCGGCGGACTTTCGCGATCTCGGCTGCAAGGTGTGGGACGCGAATGCCAATGAGAATCCGCAGTGGCTCGCCAATCCGTACCGCGAAGGTCCTGACGACCTCGGCGACGTGTACGGCGTGCAATGGCGCAAGTGGCCGGCATACAAGGTGCTGGACGCGTCGGCCAGTGCGCAGCTCGCGGATGCGACCGGTCGCGGCTATCAGGTTGTCACTGAGTTCGACGAAGACGGCAGCCGCAAGGTGCTGCTGTACAAGGCCATCGACCAGTTGCGGCAGTGTCTCGACACGATCATGCAAAACCCCGGCGACCGGCGCATTCTGTTTCACGCTTGGAACCCTGCGGTGCTCGAAGAAATCGCGTTGCCGGCGTGTCATCTGCTGTATCAGTTTCTGCCGAATGCGGCGCGCCGCGAGATCTCGCTGTGCCTGTATATCCGCAGCAACGATGTGGGCCTCGGCACGCCGTTCAATCTGACCGAAGGCGCGGCCCTGCTGCATCTGGTCGGACGGCTGACGGGCTATACGCCGCGCTGGTTCACGTATTTCATCGGCGACGCTCACATCTACGAGAACCAGCTCGACATGCTGCAACGGCAACTGACGCGCGAGCCGTATGAGAGCCCGCAGCTGGCGATTGCCGGGCGCGTGCCGGAGTACGCGAAAACGGGCGTGTACGAGCCCGAATGGCTCGAAAAGATCGAGCCGGCGGATTTCTCGCTGGTCGGGTATCGACATCATGAGCCGCTGACTGCACCCATGGCGGTTTGATTCGTAGCGGGTGGTGTTTGCGCGCTTCGCGGGACACACCTTGGTAAAAAAGCCCACGTAGCAATCATCTGCGTGGGCTTTTTGTTTGCCCGCAGCGGCGGTGATCCACCGCGAGCGCCGCTATCCGGCATGAATCCGCCTCGTTACCCCTTGCGATGCTCCTCGTGGCCGCCGTTGTTCGAATGTTGCTCCTGATGCGTCTGAGGATGCGGCTGCTGAGCCTGCGGCTGCGGACGCGGTTCGGGGCGCGGCTGCTGGGCCTGCTGCGGGTGGAATTCCTGACGCGGCTGGGCTTGGGGCTGCGGCCGGGGCTCCTGCCGCGGCGCCTGCTGGGCCTGCTGCGGGTGATATTCCTGACGCGGCTGGGCCTGCGGCTGGGCTTGGTGCTGCGGCCGAGGCTCCTCACGCGGTGCCTGCTGGGCCTGTTGCGGGTGATATTCCTGCCGCGGTTGGGCTTGCGCTAGCGGCCGGGCTTCCTCGCGCTGCGCTTGTTGCGCCTCCTGCTGGCGATTCTGCTGCGCGCCTTGTTGCTGCGCGAACGGCTCGCGTCCCCCGGCCTGTTGGGCCACACCGTGCTCCTGCGCTTGCCCCTGCTGGGCTTGCATCGCCATCGGCGTGTGCGGCTGCGTCCACGCCGGCTCGCGGTGCGCCTCGGCCGCCGTCTGCTGACCCGCTGCGAGCGCGGCTGCACCGTGCTGCGCGAACGCGTTCGGATTTCCTCCGGCTGCTTGCGGTGGACGCGGTACACCGTTGTTCGGCTGCGGCCGTTCATTGGCAAGCTGAGCGGGCGCACCAGGGGCCCCTGGGCGCTCCTGCTCAGCCACTCCATGGGGCGCTTGCGCCGCATTCGGGCCACCAGCAAGCGGACGTGCGCCGTACGCTGCGGGCTCCCCCGGTCGCGGCGCACCCTGGACGACGCGCGGCTCGGCGCCAGTCGCCATACGCGGCGAGTTCGCCTGTACCACCCGCACGTTCTGCGCGCCCATCGCGGGGCCACCGTGTGTCTGGGCAGCCACGAAATGCGCCGGTACGGAGGTGCGCACGATCGGTTCGCCCGCGCCCGGCACCCGGCCGCCGCCTTGCGCGAAACGTTGCGCAAGCGTGTCGCGATACGCCGGCGGCACGCCCGGACTGCGCGTCGCCACTACAGAGCGGGCCGTCACCGCTGCGGGCGGCCGGAAGTTCGCATTGCGCAAGCCGGAATCGAAGCTCTGACGGACCGGCGCAATACCCGGGCCGCCCGGGTTGATCCGCGCGTTGCGCCATTGCTGCGGGTCGACCTTCTGGGCGAAGCGGCCGACCGGCTGGCCGTGCACAAAGGCAGTCGCCGGCACCGCGGTAATGCCACCCGGCGCGCGGTAGTTGATATAGGTGTTGTGAATGTTGGTGATGTTCGTGACATTCACGTTGTGGTTGTAGTTGTTGACGCGGTTGTAGTAACCCGGGCTCCAGCCGCCCCCGCGCGGATGCCACGGTTCGCCCGGGCCGAGTGGGAACCAGGCCACGCCAACTGCGGCCGCGGCGCCGATTCCCAGACTCACGCCCCAGTCGAACGAGCCGCCTCCACCGCCGACAAAGGCGACCAGCGCCGGCGCGTAGACCGGTGGTTCGTTGTCGACGATTGGGCCGGGCACCCACGCCCAGGAATCGTCGACCTGGGCCCAGCGGCCGTAGTGATACGGTGCGAAGCCCCACGGCGCGTCGTCGACCCAGGTCCAGCCCCACGGTGCCTGCCAGACCCAGTGTCCGTCGTGGTAGGGCGCCCAGCCCGCCGGCACGGCGTTCGGCACCCACACTTCACCGTACTGCGGGCTGCTGCGCCAGCTACCGTTCGCGTCGAGGTCTTCGTAACCCGGCACATCGCGCGACACGTAGCGGGCCGACACCGAGCGGTCTTCGGCCGCGTCGCGGCTGGCCGCCCATTGATCGAAGCCGTCGAGGCCCGGCGCACCGTTGTCGGCCACCTGCTGCAGCGCAGTGCCGCCAAAGCGGATCTGCTGGCCGGCGGCGACCGGCACCTGGCCGTTGTCGCCATACACGGTCACGCTGCCGCTGCGCACCGTGACGGTCGTGCTGCTGCCGTCCGGCGCGACGTCGACGCGATAATCGCCGGGCCCGGTCACGCCGAGCGCGAGATTCGGCGTGTCGATTTCATAGGTCGAACCCGGCGCGAGTTCGCGCACGCGGGTCGACAGCGTGCCTTGCGCGACTTTGAGCTGCGCGCTGTTGTCGTCAAGACTGAGGATGTTGAGGCTGGTCGAGTCGCCAAGCCGTACCGCCGTCGAACCGATATGCAGTTCCGCGCGCGCGTTCTGGTCGTCCCAGAGCTGGTCGCCGGTGGTGAGCGGGCGGTTGATCTGTGCGTAGGACCAGTCGGTCGCACCAGCGGGTTCGGTGGTCACGGCGCCTGACGTGTAGTTCAGGCGTGCAACACGTCCCGGTGGATCGGTGTCGCCGGTGTTCCGGGTGGCGCCAGGCGCATTGTCCGGCGGCGGCGCTTCCTGAGCGAGGGCAGTCTGGGCTGCGAGCGTGAACGCCGCCGCGGCGATAAGGGTGTAGCCGGTGACGCGGCGCAGGGCGGGTCGGGGTGCGGTGAGCTTTTTCATGTTGTGTCTCTCTAACGGACGCGTCGTGGTTGTGCATCCGTGAAAACACTCTACCGTCGGGGCCTGTTTCAAGGCGTCGACATTTGTAAGCCTCCTTACCTGCCGTGTAACAAAAAATGCTGCGGGGCCGATTCGCAATGAAACTGAAGGTTCGGCGTAGCCGGTTTGCGATCAGTTCGTCAGAAAATCGTTGAAATGTTGGTGACCGGACGGCGTGACTCTAAGGATGCGCGGCCGTTCGGTGCGTTCCACCCAGCCGTGGCTCGACCACGCGTCGAGCAGCGCCGCGCCGAGCGCGCCGCCTAAGTGCGGCCGCCGCACGCTCCAGTCAGGGCAAGTGCAGGCGAAGCGGCGCCGGCGGCTGCGCTGACCGGCCGCGTCGATGCCCCATTGGGCGAGCCGGGCCACGCCGTCGGCGGTGGCCTCGAGCGTGTTGCCGTGCAAGCTCAGCAGCTTGTGGCTCAACATCCGCTCAAAGAGTTGTACCGACAGTTCGCCGGCCATATGGTCGTAGCAGGTGCGCGCGTACCGCATGTCGACGGGCACAGTGCGCGCCGGGCGCGGCGCCGTGCGTTGCGGCGCGCTCGCTTGTGCCACGTTGGCGAGGGCTTCGATGGACGCCGCGATATCCGGCGATGCAATCCGGAAGTAGCGATGCCGCCCGCGCACCTCGACGGCCAGCAGCCCGCCTTCGGTGAGGCGGGCCAGATGGGCACTGGCGGCAGACGGCGACAGGCCGGCCACCATGGTCAGTTCGCCGGCTGGGCGCGCGCTGCCGTCCATCAGCGCCCAAAGCATGGCGGCGCGGCCGGGGTCGGCAAGCAGCGCGCCGATCCGGCTCAAGCCGGGGAAGTGGTTTTGTTCGTCGGAAAGTGAG
>Ga0302314_10004452_pt1 | contig 25764 bp, 24 predicted proteins | sample III_Palsa_N2_3_FD_200533 | JGI IMG/M metagenome (GOLD analysis project Ga0302314, IMG submission 200533) | Peat permafrost microbial communities from Stordalen Mire near Abisko, Sweden - III_Palsa_N2_3 | ecosystem: Environmental > Terrestrial > Soil > Palsa > Peat permafrost | place: Sweden...
TAGGACCTGGCCGCGCACACCCGCGCGGCCGACATCGTGGTGGTGGCCGCAGGCCGCGCCGGGCTGCTGACCGCGGACATGGTCAAGCCGGGCGCGGCCGTGCTCGATGTGGGCATCACGAGGACCGAGGCGGGGCTTGCCGGAGACGTCGCGCCCGAGGTCGCTTCCGTCGCCGGGTGGCTCGCGCCGATGCCTGGCGGGGTGGGGCCGATGACGCGCGCGATGCTGATCGCTAATGTGGTGGAGGCGGCCGAAAAAGCTGCTACCTCCCGGGGGGACGACCCCCCGTACCCCCCGGGGCATGTCTGATGGAAAGGCAACGTATCAGACATGCAGCTACTGGCGAGTAACATAGACTCCGTTCCGAAGAGTCTGAACACGCAGGAAGGGCAGCGTTGTCCATGAACATCGTCGTCTGCGTTAAGCAGGTGCCTGACACCGAGGTTGAGCGGTCGCTCAAGCCTGGGGACAGCACGCTCGACCGGGGTTCGGTCGATGGGGTCATCAACGTGCTTGACGAGTACGCGATCGAGGAAGGCCTGAAGATCGCGGAGGCGCAGGGCGGCGAGGTGACCATCCTGTCGATGGGCCCGGCGAAGGCCTCCGAGTCGATCCGCAAGGCCCTGTCGATGGGCGTGCACAAGGCGGTGCACCTGATCGACGACGGGCTCGCGGGCTCCGATGCGCTCGAGACCTCGCTCGCGCTGGCCGAGGTGCTCAAATCGATCGGGTTTGACCTGGTGATCCTCGGTTCCGAGTCCACCGACGCGCGGACGGGAATGGTGCCGGCGATGCTTGCGGAGCGGCTCGGCGTGCCGCAGCTCACCCTGGCGTCGAAGGTGGACATCTCCGGCGACGAGATCACGATCCGCCGGGTGTACGACGACGGGTACGCCGTCGTCACGGCGTCACTGCCCGCCGTTATCTCCGTGGTGGAGAAGATCAACGAGCCGCGCTACCCCACGTTCAAGGGCATCATGGCGGCGAAGAAGAAGCCGGTGCAGACGCTGACGCTCGCCGACATCTCGGTCGACGCGGGCGCGGTTGGCCTGGCGAACGCGGCCACCTGGGTGTCGGATTTCGCCGCCCGCCCGCCGCGCGCGGCCGGCGTTGTCGTGAAGGACGAGGGGGATGGTGGCGCGCGCGTCGCTGGTTTCCTCGTCGAGCGGAAGTTCATCTGAGAGGGCTTGGGTTCACATGGCTGAAGTACTAGTCCTCGCGGAGCACACGGCTGACGGCGAGGTCAAGAAGGTCACCTGCGAGCTGCTTACCGCGGCTCGGCGGCTCGGGTCGCCGTCCGTGGTGTGGACGGGGTCCGGCGTCGACGCCGGGGTCGCGCGGCTCGCGGAGTTCGGCGCCGAGAAGGTGTACGTGGCGGACTCTTCCGATTTCGCCGACTACGTGGTCGCCCCCGCCGCGGAGCTGCTCGCGTCGCTTGTCGCGTCCAAGTCGCCGGCCGCGGTGCTTGTCGCGGGCACGACCGAGGGCAAGGAGATCGCCGGGCGGCTCGCGGTCAAGACCGGTTCCGGCGTGCTGACAGACGCGGTCAACGTGGTCGCGGGCGACGACGGCGCGCCGCTGGCGGAGCAGCCGAACTTCGGCGGTGCGATCACGGTGCACTCGGTCGTCCGCGCGGGCACGCCGATCATCGCACTGCGGCCGAACGCGGTCGCCGCCGAGCCTTCTTCCGGTGCGGCTTCCGTGGAACCGGTCGCGTTCGAGGCCTCCGACGCGGCGAAGGCCGCGAAGGTGATCGAGCACGTGGTGGCGGAGAAGGGCGAGCGCCCCGACCTAACCGAGGCCCAGATCGTGGTCTCCGGCGGGCGCGGCACCGGGTCCGCCGATGGGTTCCGCATCATCGAGAAGCTCGCGGACGCCATCGGTGCCGCCGTCGGCGCGTCCCGTGCGGTGACCGACGCCGGCTGGTACCCGCACCAGTTCCAGGTCGGCCAGACCGGCAAGACCGTCTCGCCGCAGCTGTACGTCGCGGTCGGCATCTCCGGCGCCATCCAGCACCGGGCGGGCATGCAGACCTCCAAGACGATCATTGCCATCAACAAGGACTCGGAGGCCCCGATCTTTGAGGTCGCCGACTTCGGCGTGGTCGGTGACCTGTTCACCGTCGTGCCGCAGCTGCTCGAGGAGATCGGCAAGCAGAAGCAGATTTAGCTCGCGGCTCAGGCTAGGGCCATGTGGTGGCTCGATTAGTCTGGAGCGTGCGATGAGTACCTGTCCGGTCGTTTACCTCGACCATGCCGCCACAACGCCCATGCTGCCCGAGGCCATCGACGCGATGACCGCGGAGCTGGCCCAGCTCGGCAACCCCTCGTCGCTGCACAACGCCGGGCGGCGTGCCCGCCGCGTCGTCGAGGAGTCACGCGAGCAGCTGGCCGAGGTGTTCGGCGCGCGGGCCAGCGAGGTCGTCTTCACCGGCGGCGGCACCGAGGCGGACAACCTCGCGGTCAAGGGACTGTTCTGGGCTCGCCGGGGCGCTGATGCCCGGCGCATACGGGTGCTGACGACGGCGGTCGAGCATCACGCGGTGCTCGACTCCGTGCAGTGGCTGTGTGACGCCGACGGGGCCCTGGCGGATTGGCTTCCGGTGGACGCCGGTGGCCTTGTCGGCGTCGACGTGCTGCGTGCCGCGCTGTCGCGCGATCCGTCAAGCGCCGCCATCGTCAGCGTGATGTGGGCCAACAACGAGGTGGGCGCGGTGCAGCCGGTGGCTTCGCTCGCGGCGGTGGCGCACGAGTTCGGTGTGCCGTTCCACACCGACGCCGTGCAGGCGGCGGCGCAGCTTCCTGTTGACTTCGCCGCGTCGGGGGCGGACGCGATGTCGGTCACCGCGCACAAACTCGGCGGCCCGGTCGGGGTTGGCGCGCTGATCCTCGGCCGGGGTGTCGCCCCCGTGCCCGTGCTGCACGGCGGCGGCCAGGAGCGCGACATCAGGTCGGGCACCCTCGACGTGCCGGCTATCAGGGCCTTCGCGGTCGCGGCCGTGGCGTCCGCGAAGGGGCGTAGCGCGGAGGCCTTGCGGATCGCGGCGTTGCGGGACGACCTGACTCGGCAGGTGCTGCTCGCCGTGCCCGACGCGATACTGAACGGCCCGCCGCCTGGTCCGCACCGGCTACCGGGAAACGCGCACTTCTCGTTCCCCGGCTGCGAGGGCGACGCGTTGCTGCTGCTGCTCGACGCCCACGGCATCGCCTGCTCGACCGGCTCGGCCTGCACCGCCGGGGTGGCCGAGCCAAGCCACGTGTTGCTCGCCATGGGTGCGGATGAGTCCCGCGCCCGCGGATCGCTGCGCTTCTCTCTCGGGCACACCACCACCCAGGCCGACATCGACGCGCTCGGCGCCTGCATCGGCGAGGCCGTCACCCGCGCCAGGCGCGCCGCCGGCGCCGCGGGCGCTTCCGCCCGCTGATTGCGCTTCCGCCCGCTGATTGCGCTTCCGCCCGCTGATTGCGCTTCCGCCCGCTTGCTGTGCCGGATTTATGCTGATAAACACACCAAGATCGAACTAGTGCTGAAGGTTTGACCGGCTATCACCGGTCAAACCTTCAGCACTATCGTTTTCTTGAGATTACCAGGATCCATGTGGCTATCTCGGGTGCGTCGCGAACCGCCGCCGCGCCTGCCTCACCGCCCGAATTGTTCTGATCCGCGAGGTCAATGCGCCTTCCGGTGTGACGGCACGACGCGGCACCGCCTGCGTTGGGGATCTATCCGGGGCGATGGCACCCAAACCAGGAACGGCACCCCCGGCATCGTCTACCGGACCGGATAGCTTCCGGCCTGACATGCCGTCGCCAGCTGTTCCGCGAGCTGGGTAATCTGGAAGTGTTATGGGGCTTCGGGTGCTTGCCGCCATGTCTGGCGGCGTTGACTCCGCTACCGCGGCGGCTCGCGCGGTCGACGCCGGTCATGAGGTGACCGGCGTCCATCTCGCGCTGTCGCAGAACCCGCAGTCGTACCGGACCGGGGCGCGGGGCTGCTGCACGCTTGAGGACGCGCGGGACGCCCGCCGCGCCGCCGACGTGATCGGCATTCCGTTCTACGTATGGGATATGGCCGACCGGTTCAAGCGGGATGTGGTGGACGACTTCGTCGCCGAGTACGCGGCGGGCCGTACGCCCAACCCGTGCCTGCGCTGCAACGAGAAGATCAAGTTCGAGGCGGTGCTCGACCGCGCGCTCGCGCTCGGCTTTGACGCGGTGTGTACCGGGCACTACGCGCGGATCGATGCCGCGAATGGCGCACTGTTGCGGGCGGCCGACGACGGCAAGGACCAGTCCTATGTGCTGGCCGTGCTAACCAGGGACCAGATCGCGCACGCGATGTTCCCGCTCGGCGTCACGCCCAAGGCGCAGGTTCGCGAAGAGGCGAGGGAGCGCGGCCTGCTCGTCGCGGACAAGCCGGACAGCCATGACGTTTGCTTCATCGCCGACGGTGACACCCAGGGGTTCCTGGCCCGGCAGCTTGGTACGGCCCCTGGGAAGATCGTGGACGCCGACGGCACCGTGCTCGGCGAGCACGGCGGTGCCTACGGGTTCACCGTTGGGCAGCGCAAGGGCCTGCGCGTGGACCGCCCCGCCCCGGATGGCAATCCTCGGTACGTGCTGTCCATCGAGCCGGTCAGCAACACGGTCACCGTTGGTCCGGCGGCGGCACTCGCGGTAACCGAGATTACCGCGACGCGTCCGGTCTGGACTGGCTGCCCGCCGCCGCTTTCACCGGTCGAGTGCTCGGTGCAGCTCCGGGCCCACGGTGAGGTGTACCCGTGCGTCGCCGTGCTAGCCGGGGATGAGCTGATGATCGACCTGCGGACGCCCGCGCGCGCCGTTGCTGCCGGTCAGGCCGCCGTGCTCTACGACGGAGACACCGTGCTCGGCAGCGCCACCATCGCCGCCGCCCGCTGAGCCCATTCGTTACCGTAGAGGTGCCGGTTCAGCTCCCTGTCGTCGCGGGCCGTTACCACTGTTTCCCGCCACACTGTACTTGGCCGCGGCGCCATCGCCACCGCTGGCTGACCCGTATTCGGCGTTAACGGCCGGCCGGGTTGAAACAGGGGTCATAGTGCTCATACCTGTACTGCGCGGAAGGCCGTGCGTGATACTTAGCCATGACTCACCTCCGTACGTAATAGTCGCATGGAATCTCTAGGTGAGACAGGCGTCGCCCGCAGAATTTACCCGTCACCGTAGAGATGGCTGTTGAGCTCAGCGGGCCGGTCCGATTCTGGGCACGACTCGGTGTAAAAGTTCATCACCGCGACGACTCGTGTTTCGGCTTCCGTCGTAAGCACGCGCGCGTAATGCGGATAGCGACGGGCGTCAAAGAAAATGAGCTGCCCCGCGTGCGGGCGGATGACCGAGCAGCTCTGGTCCACCGCGTCCAGGCCCGTTGCCGCCTCGTCGTGCGCGATGACGAGCTCGCCGCCACCCGTGTGATCGGTGCAGAAGAGCAGACCGGTGAGCGGGTTGGAATCGACGTGGCACTCAAAGCGCATGCTGCTGCCACGCTGCACATTAAGCACGACACCGTAACGGTCGTCCTGTGCCGCGCTGACGTGCTCCGTGCTGACCTGGCCGGCGAATTCAAGGAACTCGTTCCTGTAGGCCTTATAAAGCCAGGGAACGAATTCCTGTACCCGATCAGCGTGGACACGGCCCCGCTCCACGTACTCGATCTTGTCGCCTTCACGTGACAGGACCGGCGTGCGCGGGAACTCTCGCACCTCGGCGTGCTCGGCCGCCGCGAGGACGCTCCGCTGCCAGTCGGCCGGTAGCCAATCATTGAGGTCAAACGTGGTCCAGCGAAACGTCGGCAGTTTCAACATTGTCCTCTACGTTCTCTCAGTTAACATGCCTGGCAGCCCTTTACCTGGCACCTGTCAGGCGCCTGGTAAAGGGCGGCTCGTTTACCAATGCCGAAGAAGGGTGTGCTCGCGGCCGCTGGATCTCAGGTGCCGTCGGACTCTTCCGTATGCTCGTGTTCGATCTCGTACTGGATGTCTGGTACGTCGCCGAAGTTGAAGACGATCTGGTTGCGGTCGGCGGGGTAGACCGTCACCGTTACCCGTGTCGGTTTCCCGGTCTGGTCGAAGGCCGTGCGGAAGAGTTCAAATACCGTCGCGTCGTGCGCTAGGTCGAAGAATGCCTGCTCGTTGTTGTCCGGTCCACGGGCGGTGACCCAGTCCCGGTAGCCCACCTGTTCGAGCTTCAGAGTCTCGGACAGGTACTTCACGGCCCCTTCGTCAATGTTCTCCGCCATCAGCAGCCGGGTGGCACCTTTGGTGATGAAATCAAACGGGTAGAAGGAGGTCTGCAGCAGCCACGGGATTCCGTCGATGTAACGCACCTGATGCCTGCTGATGACCTGCTCGCCCGGCTTGACGCGAAGCCTCAGGGCTATTTCGCGTGGGCAGGGCATCACCTCGACCTTCGGCTCGCTGGCGCGCGCTTGCCGATGCTGGTCGTTAACCGCAGAGAGGTAGGACGCGCTCTCCGCGCCCGCGCCGCCGACGCCGACCTCGGGATCCGGCGACAGCACGGTGACAAAGGGGTCGATCGCCCGCGTGACGAAGGTTCCCTGGCCTTGCCTGGTCTCGACCAGACCCAGGCTAATCAGCCGCTTGATCGCGTCCCTGATGGTGTTCCTTGAGGCTTCATACTCCTCGCGCAGCTCAAGCTCGGTGGGGAGCTGGCTCCCTGGCTTGAGTGCTGACGGATCCTCGCTGGCGGGGCCGACGGTCGCGCCCAGCTCTATCCGCTTGCGCAGCTCCTCGGCGATCGCCTGGTACATCGGCTGCTGGGCCATTACTCCCTCATATAGGTTGGGATGGCTCGGACCAGATGCGCGATCCGGTGCATCCGGCCAATTTTAGCAGGTCACGCGAACGGTGCAATCATTCCATCCATTCGGATGATCTGTCTCGTGGTACTTGTCGGGATATTTACCTTGCTGTCTGGTTTATGGCAACTCTGACGTGGTACAACAGAGTCACAGGTCCCAAAGGTTGGAATGACTCTAACAGGTTGGATGGCAGGGTGTATAGGGCCTAGTCGACTAGGTCGACTGCTTGGTTGCAGCCGTACCTACTGGATAGTCCCGATTACCTAGTCCGCTCGCTTGTCAGGGCACCCAGCCGACCGCTCGGGGAAGCGGGACCTGCGGGAAATGCCTCGGGTGACCGCGGCGGAAGAGTTCGGAGGCCGTCATGGCCAGTCTGGTAGTGCTCGGAGTTGTCACCGTCATCGTCGGTACGTGCATCGGCGCGTTCCTCAAGCTCTCGTTTGCCATTCGCCGGGACGACCGGGAGAGGTGGGCGCTCAGGTTCGACGCACCGAACCAGGGCGCCAAGACCGCCAGGACGCTAGTCGGTATCAGCAGGCCCAGGTGGGACGACTAAGCCGGGGAGCCTCATAAGAACTGCCTGTCGCCCGTCGGGGGCCGGCAGGCGGTCGGGTCCTAGCCGGAGACGGGGCGGCTAGGACCAGGAAGGGCCGGTCCCCCGTGCCCATCGGACCGCTTGGGCACAGGGGACCGGTGACCAACCCGCCGCGGCGGTGGCCACAGAAGTAACGGGGACGGGGTAGCGATGAACTTCATCGAGCAGCTCACGGCGATAACGCTCCTGATCGACTTCCTCTTCGGTGTGACCTGCGGGATGGTCGCCAGCGCGGCCCATGGATCAAGACACGAGGATCGCGGATACACCCTGCTCGGGGCGGCGCCGGATCCCGTCAGCGCCGGGGCGCGCGTGATCCACGGCGTTTACACCAGCGCGGACGAGTACATGATGGGCCTCCTGCCCGGCGGCGGCGAGGCGGCCGGGGGCAACCGCGGTATCGACGATTCCGGAGCGCAGGCGCAGGGGCAGGAGCCGGACCAGTGAACGGTTTTGCGCTAGTGGCGGGCGTCATCGGCATCTTCTTCCTCGTCGGGATCGGCGTCGGCGTGCTCATCGTGATCGGGCTGCCGCAGATTCGCCATTACCGCCGCATGCGCAAATACCTGAGCGGCGATCACTGGCACGAGCCGCCCGCCCCCGACCACGACGGCGACCCGCCGCGCTGGCCCGGCGGGACATCGGCTTAACCGCTCGCGCAGACTAAGCTCAGCAGCGTGGCTGACAAGGGGTTTCCGTGGACACCAGGTACCGCGACCGGGATCGGGTCGATGCCAGGCGACAACCCGATGGAGACGGCCAGGTTGGTGATCGACGAGCTCCCCGACCTGCCGTTCCTGGCCGAGCTCCCCGGTCGCGGCCCCGGGGCCGACATGATCGGCCGCACCGCCGCGCTGCTGGTCGATATTCCGGTTGACGTCACCACCGGCGGCTGGCGGATCGCCGACCGCCCCGGCCGTGACATGCGCCGGGCCAAGACGATGCTCTCCTCCGACATGGACGCGATGGAGGAGACCCTCGACGGCTACCGGGGGCTGCTCAAGCTGCAGCTGGTCGGCCCGTGGACCCTCGCCGCGACGCTTGAGCAGCCCCGCTCGCTGAAGGTCGCGCTGGCCGACCCCGGCCTGGTCACCGACCTCGCCTCCTCGCTCGCGGAGGCCGCCAGGATGCACGTCGCGGAGGTGGCCAAGCGCGTGCCAGGGGCGACCCTGCTCTTGCAGCTCGACGAGCCGTCGCTGCCGGCCGTCGCCCACGGCGGGATTCCGACGCCGAGCGGCCTGTCCCGGGTCCGCGAGGTGGACGAGGAGGTGCTGCGGGCGAAGCTGCACGAGGTCCTGTCCGCGACCGGCGCGTACACGATCGTGCACTGCTGCGCGCCCGGCTTCCCGTTCCAGACGATCGTAGGTGCGGGGGCGGACGCGATCTCCTTCGACCTCGGCCTGCTCAAGTACCGGGAGTACGACCAGCTCGCCGAGGTGGCCGAGGCCGGCGCGGGCCTGCTGCTCGGCGCCGCGAAGACCAACGCCCAATCCGATCGGGAGGAACGGACCGTGGCGACTCCAGCAGGCACCGCCGAGGCGATCAGGGAGTTGTGGCACAAGATGGGGCTGTCTCCTGGCGGCTGCGCCGAGCAGGTCGTGATCACTCCCGCCTGCGGTCTTGCCGGAGCGTCGCCCACGCAGGCGCGTGACAGGTTGCGCTTGTGCCGGGAGGCGGCGGCCATCCTGCCGGAGATGATGGGAGAGCTTGCGTGATGGACCTTGATGAGGCCCGCAGGCGGCATGCTGAGCTGAGCGAGAAGCTCACCGAGGCGCAGTACCGGTATTACCTGCTCGACGCGCCGACGGTCTCCGACGCCGAGTACGACGCGGACCTGCGCACGCTTAGCCGGTTCGAGGAAGAGTTCCCCGAGCTGCGCACGCCGGACTCGCCGACGCAGAACGTGGGCGGTGCGCTGCCCGCAAGCGTGCTGGCTCGGCTGGACGCGAAGTTCAACGTCGCCACGCATTTCGCCCCGGTGGAGCACCTGGAGCGGCTGCTTAGCCTGGACAACGTGTTCTCCGCCGAGGAGTTCGCCACCTGGACGGACCGCGCCACCAAGCTCGGCGGCACGGGTCCTTACCTGTGCGAGCTGAAGATTGACGGGCTCGCGATCGACCTGGTGTACAAGCGGGGACGGCTGGCAAGCGCCGCGACCAGGGGCGACGGCCGGACGGGCGAGGACGTGACGCTGAACATCAAGACGATCGCGTCGATCCCGGCCAGGCTCACCGGGGCCGACGTGCCCGAGCTCCTCGAGGTGCGGGGCGAGGTGTTCCTGCCCGAGTCGGCGTTCTCCCGGCTGAACGAGTCCCTCCAGGAGGCGGGGAAGCCGGCCTTCGCCAACCCGCGCAACGCTGCGGCGGGCTCGCTCCGCCAGAAGGACCCCGCGGTCACCGCTTCCCGTGGCCTCGACGCGATCGTCCACGGCATCGGCCGGGTCGAAGGCCGTGCTGAAGGCGCCGACAGGGGAATCACCGGGATCTCGGCGGGCCCGAGCGATTCCGGGCACCTGGAGGGTGCGCCCAACACGCAGTCCGGCTGGTACGAGCAGTTGCGCGCGTGGGGGCTGCCGGTCAGCGATAAGTACAAGGTCTTCGACGACCTCGACGACGTCGCGGCGTACATCGCCTACTACTCCGATCCGGTGCACAGGCACGAGACGCCGTACGAGATCGACGGCGTGGTGGTGAAGATCGACCCGATCGAGACGCAGCGCGCGATGGGCGCGACGAGCCGGGCGCCGCGCTGGGCGATCGCCTACAAGTACCCGCCCGAGGAGGTGACCACCCGGCTGCTCGACATCCGGGTCAACGTCGGACGGACCGGCCGGGTCACCCCGTTTGCCGTGATGGAACCGGTCAAGGTCAGCGGTTCCACCGTGGACCGCGCGACCCTGCACAACGAGGACACGATCAAGCTCAAGGGCGTGCTGATCGGCGACATGGTGATCCTGCGCAAGGCGGGCGAGGTGATCCCCGAGATCATCGGCCCCGTCCTGGATCTGCGCACGGGTGACGAGCGTGAGTTCCCGTTCCCCCGGCAGTGCCCCGAGTGTGGCACGCCGCTCGGCCGGGACGAGGGTGAGATCGACTGGCGCTGCCCGAACGCCGTGGCCTGCCCGGCGCAGCTCCGTGAGCGGCTGTTCCACCTGTCCGCGCGCGGCGCGCTCGACATCGAGGTGCTCGGCTACGAGGCGGTTGTCGCACTGCTCGACGGCGGCCTGGTCGGGAACGAGGGAGACCTGTTCGGACTGACCGACGAGGCCCTTGCGACCAGCCCGTTCTTCGTGAACAAGGCGGGCGGTCTCAAGCTCAACGCGCACGCGCTGCTCGCCAACCTCGAAGAGGCGAAGACCCGCCCGCTGTGGCGGATCCTGGTCGCGCTGTCGATTCGCCATGTGGGGCCCACCGCCGCCAGGGCGCTGGCCGAGGCCTTCGGGTCGCTCGACGCGATCGCGGCCGCGTCGCCTGACGCCCTCGCGATCGTTGACGGCGTTGGTCCGACGATCGCCGCGTCGGTGGTGGAGTGGTTCACCGTGGACTGGCACACCGAGATCGTGGCCAAGTGGCGGGCGGGCGGCGTGCAACTGGAAACTCCCGGGTTCGACCCGTCGGCGGCGGCGTCGCGGCTGCTTGCCGGGGTGACCGTGGTGATCACGGGGACGCTGCCACAGATCAGCCGCGACGAGGCGGCCGAGGCGGTCCGCGCGGCGGGCGGCAAGGTCTCGTCGTCGGTGTCGAAGAAGACCAATTTCGTGGTCGCGGGGGAGAACCCCGGCTCCAAATATGACAAAGCGGTCGAACTGGGGGTCAGGATCCTAGATGAGGCGGGCCTGGAGACCCTCCTGGCCGGCGGCCCCGAAGCTGTTGGCCCCGGGGCTGCCGTACCGCCTGATTAGCTGAAGATCTCGCGCAGGCCGTAGACGAAGGACTGTCCGTTCGGGCTGCCGAGCCCGGACATGGTGTCGTAGCCCTTCCTTGTGACCTGGCCGGTGTAGCCGGTCATGGACCACTTCTCGTCGTCGAACGTGGTGAGCCAGAGCGAGCCGCACATCGCGACGTCACACGCGACCCCGTGATAGCGGGCAGGCGTCTTGCTCGTGATCGGCGTCACGTCGTGCAGCGCACTGGTCCCTGCCAGCTGGTAAAGCGCCGGGTTGAGGAATCCGAACGGTCTCTGGTACTGCTCGGCGTCGGCCACGAGGCCCGCGACAAGCGGTGCGGCGACGCTGGTGCCGCCGACGGATTCTTCTGAGTACCCGACCACCTTCCCCGCGATGTTGAGGTCGAGCAATCCGACGGCAATCCCGGTGAACGGGTCGGCGAGCGCGCTGATGTCGGGCACGGCGCGGATGAGCCCCGAGCGGTTGCCCGGTGCCGTGGCGAGCCAGGTTGGCACCACGCCGCGCTGGTAGGCCGGCTGTGCCCACAGCAGGCTCGGGCCGCCCCCGGAAGCGCCTTCCTCGCCCTGGAAGATCCACTTGTTGTCGACATCGCTTGAGACTCCCGTGGACCAGCCGGTCTCGAAGAGCCGCGGGTCATGGCGGCCGATGCCAAGCGTGGTCCCGCCGACCGCGGTGGCGTACGGGTCGCTCGACGGGGACTCGACGCCGGAGGAGTCGCCCGCGGAGAAGAGCATGCTGACCCCTTCCGCGGCGGCCCGCAGCAGGTAGGCGTGCTCGATGGTCAGCTGATTGGCCGGGATCGACTCGTCCCCTGTCTCCCAGGAGTTCGAGACGATCTGGGCGAGCGGGTGGCCGCTCTTGCCGTCGAGGATCGCCGTGTCCGCGTCGAACACGGACTGGTTGCCCGAGAAGCCGTTGTTGCAGGAGTCACCGCCGACAACGAGCTGGTTCGCGAGCGGCGCCATGACATACGACGCCTCGACGTCGAGCTGCTCCTCGACGTCGAACGGGTCACCGCACGCCGACCCCCTGCCGAGCGACAGCTCGGCGTACCGCCTAGGCGACGGGGATTCGATGCGGTTGACGCCGGCGTAGTCCCGCAGGGTCTGGAACATGTCCGGTGTCAGGCCGACTTCGACGAGGGCGACGGTCACGCCCTTGCCGATGTTGTGCCTGTTGTAGTCGTAGGCACCGCGGACCTGAGCGGGGCTATAGCCGCAGATCACGGTGGGGATGCTGGTCGTGCCTAGCCTCTTGGGCAGACGGCGCGCGTAGTGCTGTAGGTACCACGACGAGCAGGGGAACGAGATCCCCTTCTTGGCCGTGCCCGTCGTCGCGACCGGATTAACGGCCCTGACGTAGGTCGCCTTGGGTGCGGCGTTGTCGAGGCCGGTGAGCCCCAGCAGGTCGGGAGCCACCGACGTCGGCACCGTGATCGGCCGGTCGTTGGCGCGCAGCAGGTACCGACCGGCGCTGGCGTCGCTGCTTGCAGCGTAGTAGCGAAGCTGTACCTTCAGCGCGGCGTTGATCGTCGAAACCGCCGCGGTGGCCTGCACGTAGTTGCGGCCCGAGTCGGCGGAGACGCCGGTAAAGCCCGCCGACTTCAGCCACGACTCGACGCGGGTAACCTCCGCCGCCGTCGCGCCGAACCGTGCCGTGTACGCGGCAGACGTCAGGTAGTGCCTGAAAAGCCTGCTGCCCGGCGTGGATGCGGCCGCGGCGTAGGTTTCCGCGGCCGCCGTCTGCGGCCGCAGCCAGGCCTGAATTGTCAGCCGGTTATCCGCCGCGACGGTGCCAATGGCCCTATTCGTACCCGTGAAGGGCGCGCTGCTGCCCGGAAGCGCCGTGGTGGCCGGACTGGGCGATCCGGCGGCCGCGTACGCTGCCGAACCGCTGACAGCCACCGCGATCGTCGTCGCGGCCAGCGCACTAGCGGCAACGACGCTGCTCGGTCTTCTCATGGTCCCCCTGTCATCAGTGAGTTGTGCCTTACTGCCCCCGAGATGCGGGTGGTTCCTCCGAAAAAAGAATGGAGTCCGCTGCAAGAGTACGGAGGAAATCCAGAGACATCTCTGCGCGACACGCCCTGATGCTCGGTGCGTTTACTGGCAATCGGAGGGGTTAATCGCTTACAAGTTCCCCCGCTATCCGCCCTAGGATGGATCGCATGCCCATTACCCGCGACGAGGTCGCTCACCTGGCCCGCTTGTCCAGGCTCGCGCTCACCGACGCAGAGCTTGACCACCTCGCCCCGCAACTCGACCAGATCATCTCGGCGGTCGCGCAGGTGCAGGAGGTCGCCGCGGACGGCATACCGCCGACCACGCACGCGACCGGTGTCACCAACGTGTTCCGCGACGACGTGCCTGCTCGCTGCCTGACGCCCGAGCAGGCGCTCGACGGCGCGCCCGCCGTCGAGATGCAGCGGTTCAAGGTGCCGCGGATCCTGGTTGAGGAGTAAGGCAGAGCCAATGGATGAGCTGATCACGATGACCGCGGCGGAACTGTCCGCCGCGGTGGCCGCCGGTGACGTGTCCGCGGCCGAGGTCACAGGCGCGCACCTGGAGCGGATCGCCGCGGTGGACGAGCGGGTGCGGGCGTTCCTGCACGTGGCCGCCGAGGACGCGCTCGCGCAGGCCCGCGAGGTGGACCGCAAGCGCGCGGCCGGCGAGCCACTTGGCCTGCTCGCCGGAGTTCCCGTCGCGGTGAAGGACCTATTCACCACCGTCGGGGCACCGGCCACCTGCGGGTCGAAAATCCTCGAAGGCTGGTATCCCCCCTACGAGTCGACCATCACCGGCCGGCTGCGCGACGCCGGCGCCGTCCTCATCGGCAAGACCAACATGGACGAGTTCGCGATGGGCTCCTCCACGGAGAACTCCGGGTACGGACCCTCACACAACCCGTGGGATCTGGCGCGGGTGCCCGGTGGTTCCTCCGGTGGCTCGGCCGCCGCCGTCGCCGCGTACGAGGCGCCGCTTGCCCTTGGCACGGACACCGGCGGGTCGATCCGCCAGCCTGCCTCGGTCTGCGGGATCGTCGGCACGAAGCCGACCTACGGGGGTTCGTCTCGGTACGGAGTGGTCGCGTTCGCGTCTTCCCTAGACACCCCGGGACCGTTCGGGCGAAATGTTCTTGATACCGCGCTGCTGCACGAGGCGATGTCGGGGCACGATCCGCTCGACTCCACGTCGATCGACGCACCGGTTCCGCCCGTCGTAGCGGCGGCGCGGCACGGCGACGTGAGCGGCATGCGGATCGGCATCGTCACCGACCTGTCGGGCGCCGGGTACCAGCCAGGCGTGATGAGCAGGTTCACCGAGGCGGTGGAGCTGCTTGAATCGCTCGGTGCCAAGGTCACCGAGCTGAGCTGCCCGCACTTCAGGTATGCGCTGCCCGCCTACTACCTGATCGCGCCGAGCGAGTGCTCATCGAACCTGGCCCGCTTCGACGGCATGCGGTTCGGGCTGCGGGCCGGCAGCGGCAGCGCGGAGGAGGTCATGGCGCAGACCCGGGCGGCCGGGTTCGGCACGGAGGTCAAGCGGCGCATCATGCTCGGCACGCACGCCCTCTCAAGCGGGTACTACGACGCCTACTACGGCAAGGCGCAGCAGGTAAGGACGCTCATCATCGCGGACTTCGAGGCGGCGTTCGGCCAGGTCGACGTGCTGGTCTCGCCGGTGACGCCGACCACCGCCTTCCGTCTCGGCGAGCGTGCCGACGATCCGATGGCGATGTACCTCGCCGACCTGTGCACCATCCCGGCCAACCTTGCGGGCAACGCGGCCATCTCGGTTCCGTGTGGTCTTGCCGACGAGGATGGGATGCCGGTCGGGCTCCAGGTGATGGCGCCGCCGCTCGCGGACGATCGGCTGTACCGGGTGGCCGCCGCCGTCGAGGCGGCGTTTACCGCGCGCTTGGGACATCCGCTGCTGACCGAGTCGAAGGGGCTTGACGCGTGACCGTCACGTACGAAGAGGCGCTCCAGGAGTACGAGCCGGTCTTCGGGCTCGAGACGCACGTGGAGCTCGGCACCACGACCAAGATGTTCTGCGGCTGCCTGACGGCCTTCGGCGCCGAGCCGAACACCCACGTCTGCCCGATCTGCCTCGGACTGCCCGGCTCGCTGCCCGCGGTGAACCGGCTGTCGATCGAGTACGCGATCAAGATCGGGCTCGCGCTTAACTGCTCGATCGCGGCGTGGTGCCGGTTCGCGCGGAAGAACTACTTCTACCCCGATATGCCGAAGAACTTCCAGATCTCCCAGTACGACGAGCCGCTGTGCACCGAGGGTTACCTGGACGTGCTCGTTGGCGGCGAGACGGTGCGGATCGGCATCGAGCGCGTCCACTTGGAGGAGGACACCGGCAAGTCGCTGCACGTCGGCGGCGCCACCGGCCGGATCCAGGGCGCCGAGTACTCGCTCGTCGACTACAACAGGGCGGGCATACCGCTTGTCGAGATCGTCACCAAGCCGGTGCCAGGCACCGGGTTCCTCGCGCCTGAGGTCGCCAAGGCGTACGTCACCGAGCTGCGCGACGTGCTCCGCACGCTCGGCGTCTCCGACGTGCGGATGGAAGAGGGCTCGATGCGGTGCGACGTAAACACGTCGATCTCGCCGCGCGGTTCCGGTGTGTGGGGGACGAGGACCGAGACGAAAAACGTCAACTCGCTGCGCTCGGTGGAGCGTGCTGTCCGTTCCGAGGTCGCGCGGCAGGCCGAGGTGCTCGGTACGGGCAGCCGCATCAGGCAGGAGACCAGGCACTTCCACGAGGACACCGGGGTCACTACCTCCGGGCGGTCCAAGGAGGAGGCACAGGACTACCGGTACTTCCCCGAGCCCGACCTGGTGCCGGTGGCGCCGTCGGGCTCCTGGGTGGAGGAGATCAGGTCGTCGCTTCCCGAGCTGCCCTCGGCGCGTCGCGGACGGCTGATCGAGGCGTGGTCACTGTCGGAGCTCGAGTTCGAGGCGCTGCGCAACGCGGGGGCCCTAGACGCCGTGGAGGCGACCGTTGCGGCCGGCGCCTCCCCGGCCGATGCCCGTAAGTGGTGGCTCGGCGAGCTTGCCAGGCGTGCCAACGACGCGGGCATTGACGTGTCGGCCCTGCCAATCACGCCCGCTCAGGTAGCGCGGGTCGCCGAGCTTGTGGCCGCTGGCACCCTGAACGACCGGCTCGCCCGCCAGGTCATCGAGGGCGTGCTCGACGACGAGGGCACACCGGACGAGGTGGTCGCCGCCCGCGGCCTGGCCGTGGTCAGCGACGACTCGGCCCTGACGGCCGCGGTCGACGAGGCAATCGCGGCCAACCCCGAGGTGGCGGCGAAGATCCGCGACGGCAAGGTGGCCGCGGCCGGCGCCCTGGTCGGCGCGGTCATGAAGGCCACCCGCAACAAGGCCGACGCCACCCGGGTCAGGGAACTAATCCTGGAACGGCTCAGCTGACGATGACGGAATCTGCGGCTGAGGAAAAGGGGCGGCCTGGACAAGTTTCTTTGTCGCGTGCCTAGACCAGCCGATTCGTTCAGTATTGCAATCGAGGCTGAGTTTCCGTGGTGGCCATCGGGGTCGCGATTTGCGGCTAGCTAAGAATTCGAGGTTGTCCCCGCCAGGCGAGATAGGCGCGGACCCGAAATCGCCAGCGAGGAATGCGTTATCCGTGGTTCCGACAGGAGCTGGCGTTTTAGCGCGCAGGGCGGACGCAGCGAGCTCTATAACTCGTCTGTGCGGGTAAGTATCGGACTCTTTGTCGGACGGGACACTTCGCGCGGCCGCCGTGCTCACGGCGATTTTTCAGCCTGCGGCGGCGTTGGACGGGCGACTACCGCTGATAGGTATCGAGGAGCCCGAGACCGCGCTGCACCCGGCGGCTGCGGGCGTGCTGTTCGATGCGCTCTCCGAGGCCAGTGAGCACGTGCAGGTGATAGCGACGACGCAGAGCGCTGACCTGCTCGACCGCGAGGAGATCGATGCTTCCATCATCCGTCCGGTTGTGATGCAGGGCGGGCTGACAGTCATCGGCGAAGTGGATGATGCGAGCCGCGAGATTGTCGAGACAAAGCTTTACACGCTCGGTGAGCTGATGCGCGGTAATCAGCTCTCACCAGCGTCACCGGACAGCGGTGGCCAGGACGCGTGAGCGATCCCTGGGCGCCGCAAACCATCGCCTCGATTGTCGAGGGCGACGGTGAGGTTGGTGCGCTGCCCAAGCTGCTACATCGGATAGCGGCCGAAATCGGCGTAACGAGCCTCCCGCGAGAGTTCGCCGTCGTTCGACAAGTTCTACCGCGACGTCACCTGGCTGCTCTCCGCCGAATAATCAGCTGTCCTGCACCGGAAATCCTAATCTCAAATAGGCCGCGTCGGGAGTAACTCGACTTCGCTGGATGTTTTGCGGCATGTCGCCGACCCCGGGTGTGGTTGAGTATGCCGCCGCAGCGATCCGGCCGTCGGCCGGGCCGCCGACCGCCCGGCCGGGCTAGCGCTGAAGGTTTGGCCGGTGATAGACGGTCAAATCTTCAGCGTTATTTCGTTTTGTGGCGGGAGTGGCTGTTGCGGCGGCCCGGCGGGAGCATTAGGTGCCACCCGGGGGGCGCCAGATGCTTAAATTGCAACAAAACGGACGCCGCATTGCGCGCGTCGCGAACTCGGGTTGTTTCGAAATTAATCCTTGGCGACTGAAACTGGTCGCTCGGTGTGAAAAGACAACAGGAGAGGCCTGTGTGACGTGAGGGACCGAGTGCCGGGGCAGGCAGCTGAGCCGCATCCCATCGGCGGCCGCGGCCGCTGGATGCTCTGCCCGTGCGACCGGGCGCATGGTCTTAGGAGGAGCGTTAAAGGTCGGCGCCCCGCGGGGAGCGGGGCGCCGACCTTTAACGAGGTGCCGGCCCGGTAGCCGCCTCTCGGCGAGTGGCCGCTCGCAGCGGCAATGAGATGAGGCCCGGGGGCATACGCGAACCGACAGAGTTCCCAACGACCACGCGGCCGTCGGCATTCCCGCCCATCGCACTGGAACTCGCACAGGAACGACTGGACCGCCTAGGTCGGCAGCGGTGCCAGCGTGGTCTTGGTGAAGAAGGACCAGATGACCTGCGAGCCTGACGGGGAGTGGGCCGTTGGCGGCGGGAAGTTGTGGCCGCCGACCGTGTAGACGGCCCAGGCGAGGCTCTTGCCGCCGGCGCAGGAGGACCAGGACGTGAGGGTCACATCGCCGTGCGTCGCGGCCGTCGATTTCGTCGGGCAGCCGAGGTTCTTTTGCAGCCGGGCGATCTGGACCGTGGCCGCGGGCGTCTCCTTGCCCTTTTCCCCGGTCTTAAATGGAACCCACTGGTCGTCGAGCGCGGAGACGACGAGGACGTTCTGTGGGTTGCTGACCACGCAGCCCGGCATGGGGTCGGCTTTCATGATCGCCATGGCGTCGAAGAGGCCGGGGTCGGTGCATTCGAGGTCGTAGACCATGCGGCCGCCGTTGCTGTAACCGACGAAGTAGATGGGCCGCGCGTGCCCGGGGTCGACGGCGGGCACGAGCTTCTCGAGGAACGAGACGTCATCGACCTTCAGCTGCGCCGCGGCGCCGCAGCAGCCGCCGCCGACGTTCCACGATTCCCTGATGGCTATCGGGTAGATCAGCTCGGCCTTGTCCGCGTCGACGTAGGGGAGAAGATTATCGCGGTTGATCTCCTGGCTGGCGGTGGCGGCGATCCCGGACAGCACGACGATGATGGGTGCCGACGTGGGCAAGGTGGCGGTCGGGGTGATGGTCATCCAGCTCCTCGTCACCGCGCCGACCTGCATCGAGTCCGTCACGGTAGAGGTCGGGCGCTCTATCGCGTTGATGATGTTCGTTCCGGCGAAGACCGCCAAGCCGAGCGTCACGACGAATGCCGTGGCGAGTAGCAGGAAACGCTTCATCGCCTCATCCCGTGGGCGGCATGCCGTCCACACGGCACACGCTTACGCGGCGCGTACTCGCGCCCTGTCAGCATCAGGCTAGCCGGAGTCCTCCGTGCCGCGGATGCAATAGCCCAGGCCAGGGCATAGATGATCGGCACCGCGACGAAGAGGAGCGCGAGCACCTCGAGGCCTGAGGGAGCGCGGCGGACGGCGCCGATCAGGCCGCCGCCGGCGCCGAGGTAGCTGGCGCCGGCGACCGCGAGCAGCCCCTGGAGCACGAGTGGGTGCGCGAGGTAGATCCCGAACGAGCTGGCCGACCCCGCGGCGAAGAACTTCCTGTGCGGCGCGCCCCGGTCGCCCCACAGGAGCCCGCCGGCCAGCAGTGCCCAGCCGAAGGCGACCGCCTCGACCACGACGACCGGCTGGAAGACCGCGCTCGCGTTGGCCGGCGTGGCGCCGAAACCGTAGATCTCGACCAGGTACGTGCCGATGCCCGCGGCCACGCCGATGCCCGCCACGAGCGCGATCCGCCGGACGCTGGCGAGGTGCCGCCTGGTGAACGCGCAGACCTGGTCGAAGTGCCAGCCGGCGATCGCCCCGGCGACGACGTAAAGCACGTAGCTGTCCACCCAGTAGCCCTGCGCGGCACCGTTCAGCCACTGCGAGAGGGGCCCGGACCGCCCCACACCGTAGTGCAGTGAGGTCGTCAGCGCGAGCTGGTAGACGAAGGCGGCGGCCAGTAGCCACAGGTGGTGGCCCTCGGTCTTGCGTAGCACCCAGCGGAACGCCGGGAACAGCAGGTAGATCTGCATGCTGACGAGCAGGAAGTACAGGTGGTAGCGGGCATTCGCGGTCAGCAGGTCATGCAGGAACGCGGAAGGGAACGGCCCGCGCGAGCTCCCGTCAGCCCAGTAGTAGATGGCGGACCACGTCAGGTAGGCGGGGAGCACGAGCCAGTACCGCCGCCGCCAGAACCGCACCCAGTTGAGGTTATTGCGCCGACCGTAGTTGTAGGTAAGCACGAGCGCGGTGAGCAAGAGGAAAAGCTCACGGCTGGTGTGGAACACGGTCGTGACCGCGCCGAGGGCCACGGTGACCTGGCCGCCGGCGAAGGCCAGGGTGTGCACGCCTACGACGAACACCATGATGATCAGCCGGATCATGTCGAAGGCGATGATGTGCGGTCGTGACCGCGCGGCTGACGGTGCAGCCTTGACTGACGGTGCAGCCGCGGGTGCCGGCGGCGTTGCGGGCGCGTTCGGCTTCGGCGCGGCAGGCGCCGTGGCGGGCATCGGCTCGACGGCGACCTGATGCGGTCCGGTGCCTGAAAGCGTGGTGCTCACGATTCCGCCGTCACCAGGTCCTTGAGCAGCCGACGGGAGATCTTTCCTGTCGGGCCGAGCGGCATCTCCTCGACCAGGCAGTACGCGCTCGGCTGCTTGTGCCTCGGCAGCCGCACCGCGCAGGTCGCGGCCAGCGCTGCCTCGATCTCATCCGCTACAAAGTCACCGTCGGGCACGATGTAGGCGACCGGCCGCTGGCCGAGGACGTCGTCGTCGGCCCCGATGACGACGGCGGACCGGACGCCCGGCTGGGCGAGCAGGATCTCCTCGATCTCCCTGGGATAGATCTTCTCGCCGCCGCGGTTGATCACGTCGTCGGATCGTCCGACGAGGAAAAGGTAGCCGTCGGCGTCCAGGTACCCGAGGTCACTCGTGTCGAGCCAGCCGTCGGAGTCGATCACGCCAGGCCGGCCGCCGCTGTCGTAGCTGGTGATCACGCCTTCGCCCCTGATCTGCACCCGGCCGATCCCGCCGGGCACCGCGGTACTACCGCCGCCGAACTTGACGCGGACCTCGGCGCCCGCGGCCCGGCCGACCGAGCCCGGCTTACGCGGCCCGCCAACTGGGTTGGCCGTGATCATGCTGGCCGCCTCGGTCATGCCGTAGGTCTCCACGACCGGGACGCCGAGCGCGCTCTCGAACCTTTCGAGCGCGGCGAGCGGCAGCGGCGCGGACGCGGACCGCACGAAGCGCAGGCCGGCCGGGCGGACGGCGGGCGGGTCCATCGCCAGGATCGAGATGATCGCGGGTACCGCGTTGATCCAGGTGATCCGGTGCTCGCCGATCATGTCCCAGAAGCCGCGCCTGCTGAACTTGCGGTCGATCGCGAGGTACGCCCCCGCGCGGAGGGTGGCGAGCACGCCGACCACCTCGGCGTTGACGTGGAAAAGCGGCAGCGAGCAGTAGCCGCGGTCCCCCCGGGTGAACCGATGGCATTCGACGACGCTTGAGGCCACGTGGGCCAGTTGCTCTTCGCGCAGCAAGATTCCCTTCGGCGTTCCGGTCGTGCCGCTTGTGCATAGGAAGATCCCGCCGCCGCCACCGTGGTCGGGCGCGGAAAAACCAGCAAGATCAAAGCCGAATTCCAGAGTGCGGAACGATTCCGTGACTTCGCGATAACAGTCAGTAAGCTTAGCTCCGTGCGCGGCGTCTTCGTCGGCAATTTTGTCAATCAAGCGAGCTGAGGGGCGGGCGACGCCGAGCACGCGGGCGGCGTCGGTAGCGGGTGCTCCGGGGTCGAGTGGGACCGCGACCCGGCCGGCGGCCACGATCGCCACGAGGGCGGTCGCGTAGTCGAGTGGCTCGCGGAGCCCGACGGCGATCCTGGCGCCTCGCGGGAGGCCCACCTCATCGAGGCGGCGCTCGGCGTCACGAACCGTGTCAAGAAGCTGCGTGTAGGTGAGAGTTGCCGAACCGCGGGCGTCCGCCAGGTAGATGTCGTCGCCGTGGCGGGCGGCCGCCTGCTCGATCCAGTCGCGTATCAAGGTCGCTGCCGATCCGTTCAGTACATCATCCGGGGGTCGTTGTAGTGCTTGAACTCGAGCAGGTTCCCCGTGGGGTCCACGAGCACGAACGTGCGGTGCTCCTCAACGAGCCCGCCGAACCGCACGGCCACCTCGTGATAGAAGGGGATTTTCCGCATGACCGCGCAGGCGTGCAGGGCCTCGAAGTCGGCCGCCTCGCGGAACGTTACGCCGAAGTGCCTCGGATACAGGCTCGCCGGCGCCACGGGCTCGTCCGTGGTCAGGTGGCATACCACCTGGTCGCCGAAGAAGTCGAGGGTGATCCTGTCGGGGTAGCGACGAGCGAGCTTGCAGCCCAGGCTGGTCACGTAGAAGTCCTGTGCCGCGTCCAGGTCGTGGGTGGGTATGGCGAGGTGGAAGGCGTCGGAAGTGGTTCGCACGGGGGTTCCTTGGTTACGGTGTGGTCTGGTTGACGGGCCGGCCTGGCTAACGGCCGGCCTGGCTAACGCGCCGACTGCGCGAAGTGATTCAGCGTGTCGGACCGGAGCCCAAGACGGAGCGTCTCGAGCCCGATGACGCCCTGCGCTGGCACGTTGCCCAGGTTCACGTTCGGCCCGATCCTCGTGATCATGTGGGTCTGCAGCTGGGTGTTGGGCGCCTCGATGAGCAGCTTGTCGACGCCGATGTCGGCGGACAGCACGTCTTCGAGCAGTCCGTACCTAAGCTCGCCGTCCGGCCGGCAGATGCCGGAGCTGCCGCTCTCCCTAGCCTCGAGGGTCACAAGCGAGGCGCCCGCGTCGAGATCCTCGTTGATGTAGGCGACCCATGCGCTTGGCGGCAGCATCTCCGAGCGGTCGGAGTCCTTGAAGCCGACCTCGGAGACGACGGTGAAGTCGCCCGCGAGCTTACGGATGTAACCGGCCTTCTCGGAGTTCGACATCTCGATCGTGCCGTTGGACACCTCGACGTGCCGACACGCGTACTCCTCGCAAAACCGGCGATAATCATCGAACCGGTCTTGCGCGACGAACTTCTCAAAAAGCGTGCCGCCGAAGTAGTAGCCGATGTCGTGGCCATCGAGGATCGCGATCTTCTCGCGCAGGCAGTTGGTGATGATGGACGTGCCCCAGCCGAACTTGACGTAGTCGATGTACTCCTCGCCAAGCGAGATCAGGTCGGTGAACAGGCCGAGCGGGGTGCCGCCGTCGATCACCATTGTCAGGCCGGACTCGCGGGGCTTGGCCGTCCGCTCGGGCAGCGTCAGCGCGGTCTCGATCATCTGTCTCCTCCTAGGTTGGTCGCGGAGTGGTTAAGCATGGGTGGTTACGCGCGCAGTGGTTGCGTGTGGGGTGGTTACACGTGGAGTGGCTGGGCGCGGAAGTCGGGAATTCGCACGATCCGCGCGTTCTCGACCGGCCCCCAGTTCATTTCTTCGACAGGAACGCCGTGCAGGTAAGCCTCGATCACCCGCACGGTGCCACCGTGCGCGACGATCACGACGTCCCCGGTGGCCTCCGTCGGCCCCGGGTAGGCCCGGCGCCCCTTGCAACCACCGGCACCCAGAGTACCGAATGCGTCACAGAAAGCGGCGGCCCGGGCGTACAGGTCGCGCACCGACTCCCCGCCCGCTGGCCGGGCGTCGGGGTCGGTGACCCGGCCGGCGTCAAGGCCGGTCACGGACGGGCTGATCGCCGCCGACGCGGTGCCCTCAAGCAGGCCGAGGCCCCGCTCCCGAAGCCGGGCGTCGGCGAAGACAGGCAGCCTGAGCACCTTGCCGAAGACCGCGGCGGTCTGCAGGGCGCGGCGCAGGTCGCTCGCGTAGATCGCACGGATCGCGCGGCCTCGGAACTGTTCCGCGGCCGCCGCGGCCTGGCGCAGGCCCCGGCTTGTCAGCTCCGCCTGGTCGTTGTGGCCCTGGGCCAGGCCCGCCGTGTTCCAGGTTGACTCGCCGTGCCTGACGAGCCATAGCGCCGGGACAGTGCCGCGAAGCGGCGCGCTCGGCGACCCGGCAGCCGGCGGTGCTTTGCTCGACGAAACGGGGTCTTGGCTGGACAGGGCGCTGGGTGACATGTCAGGCAGCCTGCTCAGTGATTGTTAAAGGATAGTGAAAATGTAACCGCGTTCAGCTAACTCTTAAGAAACTCTAAAGCTCTCTTGGTTAACTGAGTGCCATGCAGATACTTCCGGGGGGACGGACTTGTCACATGGGGGGCAGGCTTCCCGCATGGGAGGCAGACTTCCTGCCCCCCATCCCCCCTGGCTCCCCGCATGGGGGACGTTCGATGGGCAGGCAATGACATCATCGGATATGCGATCAAGGCTGCTGATCGTGGACGACGACCGGGACGTTCGCGAATCCCTGTGCCGTGCTCTCCGCTATGCCGGCTATGCCGTCGCCGCCGCCGCCAACGGTGCGGACGCGCTCACCGCGGTGGCCAGGACACCGGTGGACCTGATCATCATGGATGTGCTCATGCCGATGCTCGACGGGCTCGACGCTTGCCGGGCGCTGCGTGATCGCGGTGACGGCACACCGGTCATCGTGCTCACCGCGCGGGACACGGTCGATGACCGGGTGGCCGGGCTCGATGCGGGTGCGGACGACTACCTGGTCAAGCCGTTCGCGCTCCGTGAGTTGGTCGCCCGGGTGAACGCGCTGCTGCGGCGCACCCAGCCGCTGCGGGACGTGCTCGGCTACGCCGACCTGACCCTTGACCTGACCGCCCGGGTAGCCAGCCGCGCCGAACAGCCCGTCAGCCTGACCAAGATCGAGTTCTCCCTGCTTGAGCTGTTGGTCCGCAACGCGGAGCAGGTGCTCAGCTACGATGTGATCTTGGACAGGGTGTGGGGTTACGGCGAGGCGCCGGCCTCCAACGCGCTCCAGGTCTTCGTCGCCTTCCTGCGCCGCAAGCTCGAGGCGAGCGGGCAGCCCCGGCTTGTGCACAACGTGCGAGGTGTCGGGTACGTGCTGCGAGTCGGCCCGTGAGGACGAGGAGCCGCTTCAGGCTGAAGACCCGCCTTACGCTGAAGACCCGATTCACGCTCGTCGCGGCGGGCGCGGCGGCGGCGGTCGCGCTCGCCATCACGGCGGTCGCGTTCCTCGCGATCCGTACCGACCTGGAGAACCAGCTACGCGAGGAGATCGCGACTCGCGCGGACAGCGTCGTGCACCTGGCCCAGAGGTACCGAGGGCACCTACCTGACGACTGGGTGCCGCCGCACTCGGCCGGATTCGGTATCGCCACGTACACCCAGATCATCACCGCGACGGGCGGGGTGTGGGCGCCGAAGGGCGATCTGCAGCTGCTCGCGCCAACCGAGACGGCGGTCGAAGTGGCGGCCGGCCGCGGCAGCGAGTACTACGCCATCTCGAGGATCAACGGGACCCGGGCGATGGTGCTCACCGTACCGCTCGCCCCCGGCCTGGCCGTGCAGGTGGCCGAGCCGCTGACCGGGACCGACCAAGAGGTCGCGAGCGTCGGCACGACGCTCGCCGCGCTCAGCGCGCTTGGCGTTCTCGTCGCCACAGTGCTCGGCTGGGCGGTGGCCAAAACGGGGCTCGCGCCGGTTGCCAGGCTCGCCAGCGTCGCCGAGGAGGTCACCCTGACCGGCGACCCGGGCAGGCGCGTGGAGGTGAACCGCAGGGACGAGCTCGGCAGGCTCGCCATGTCGTTCAACGCCATGCTGAGCGCGCTGCAACGATCGCTTGA
>Ga0302314_10004453_pt1 | contig 25764 bp, 18 predicted proteins | sample III_Palsa_N2_3_FD_200533 | JGI IMG/M metagenome (GOLD analysis project Ga0302314, IMG submission 200533) | Peat permafrost microbial communities from Stordalen Mire near Abisko, Sweden - III_Palsa_N2_3 | ecosystem: Environmental > Terrestrial > Soil > Palsa > Peat permafrost | place: Sweden...
CGTGGGCGGGGACTTCGAGGTCAACAGTTTCGCACTTGACCAGTTCGACGGGCTTGCCGCGGAGGAAGCCGGCGATGAGGTACTCCTCGACCTCAGGCGGGGCAGGGACTATTGCCGCGAATGTTGTCGCAGGATCAGTCCCGATGGCTACGGCGACCTCCATGCGGCCTTCGCGCACCTTGGTCAGCGTGGTTGCCGGGATGGACGCAGGGTCGGAGGCGGGGGCGATACCGCCGGAGGTCTGGGCCATGATGTCGACGTTTCCGTCGGAGGAGCCGGTGGTGGCGCGGAGGCGGTCGCGGAGGTGTTCGGCGGCGTTTTTCTGGCGCTGCCAATGCATGCCGGTGGTTTGGCCGTCGTAGACCTGCATGCGGTACATGCCCACGTTGCGTTTACCCGATTTGGGGTCGCGGGTGACGACGCAGGGCAGCGTGATGAATGGACCGCCGTCCTGCGGCCAGGTGGTCAAGACGGGTAGTTTGAGAAGGTCGATTCCCTGCCCCCCATCTTCAACCGTCCTATGGATCACCTGCTTGCAGGCGGCATCCTTGGCGGAGATGACTTTGGGGAAGTAGTTGCCAACCTCGGCCAGCATTGGCAGGAGCTTCAGCTTGTCCATAAAGCTGGTGGGCGTTTCGGGCTTGATGAGGGTGCGGATGCGGTCGGCGATGGCGTCGAGCGAGTCTGTCTCAAGAGCCAACTTCATTCTGCGTTCAGACCCGAACTGGTTCATCAGGACCTTGGCGCCGGGGTAGCCGGTTACGTTCTCGAAGAGCAGGGCCGGGCCGCCTGCCTTTGCGGTGCCGCGGCCGAGCTTGGCGGTACGGTCGGCGATCTCGGACATCTCGAGGACAGGGCTGACGGGCGCGCTGATGCGGCGAAGTTCGCCTGCCTTGTCGAGCTGCTTGATCCAATCGCGAAGGTCGCTGTACGGCACGGGAGACTCCTGAAGCCCGGCGTGAAGCCGCCGCTTGCTGGGAGGAATGGGGGTAGCCCCCCTCCCCCAAAGTTCATAAAATCTTCAATACAAACAACTTAGGTCCGGACCACCGCAGACTGGCGAATCCCAGCCCAGTCAGTGCATCGGAGTTCGTCCTGAATTATCCCCTACTTCCATTCTATCGGGTTGACCGGGGCGATCCCGCCAAGTGTATTCCTTTTCGATTGTTGTAGATAAGGCCGTTGGGGCTTGACATACGATTTTTGCTGAATAAATCGATGAAAAAACTAGATTTTCAGGAAAATCTTACGCCGCCAGAGGAGCCAGTTGGGAAGGAAGCAGACCGCGGTGAACGCGATAGCGAAGGCGACCGAGGTGACGTTGGTTGAGCCGTGGCGGGCGAATATATGCAGGTAGGTCCATTGCCAGGCTGAGATGAGCTTGCCGGGGTCGGCTGGATTGGCCAGCACTCCGCCGGGGACTTTGATCCAGAGGGCAATCTCAACCAGCAAATCGGAGACGACGTAGGCGGTGATGGCGTTGGAGCCGAAGACCAGCCAGGGCCACAGGACCGCTCGGCCGGTGCGCGACTCGTTGAGATGGCGGACGTCGATGACCCAATAGCAGGCGGCGAGCAGGATGAGCGAGAGGCCGGCGGAAAAGAGGGCGTAGGAGCTCGTCCAGAGGTTCTTGTTGATGGGGAACCAATAGTTCCAGAGACGGCCCGCCAGGATGCACGCGGCACCGGCGAAGGCGAGGCCGAGGAAGGTGATGGAACGCGGGATCGTCTCCGGCTTGGTGTTGGGCTTAGGCAGGCCGCCAGACCGACGCAGCCATAGGCCGGCGACGCATCCGGCCAGCGTGGTGGCAATGGCGGGGATGGTGGAGAGGATGCCTTCGGGGTCGCGGGTGTGGTTGTAGAGTGAGCCGGTGTGCAGCCTGTGCTGGGTGAAGGCGTTGAACCCGCGGTCGAGCCAGGCGGCGAGGTTGCGATCGGGGTCGAGGATCGGGAAGCCGTGGGTGGGGACGCCGAAACCGGGGACGTGCACGAAGCGCATCAGCACCCAGTAGCCGAGAAGCAGCGCGGCGGCGATGGCTCCTAAAGCGCGGGCGCGGCGCGTGGCAAGGCAGATGAGGCCGGCGATGAGGTAGCAGGCGGCGATGCGGGTGAGTACTCCGAAGATGCGGAGGTGCGTCAGATGGAAGTGGGGGAATGCCGAGATAAACAGTTTAATGAGGAAGATGATGAGGGCGCGGCGGAACATGTGGAGCGCCAGCGTGCGCTTGCTTTCGCCTCGGGCGATGCGGCTTTCGAGCGAGAAGATGATAGATGCGCCGACCAGGAAGAGGAAGTTGGGGAAGACGAGGTCGGTGAGGGTGAAGCCGTTCCAGGCAGAGTGGTCGAGCTGCCCGTAGACGTGGGACCAGTCGCCCGGATCGTTGACCAGGATCATGAGGGCGATGGTGAGGCCGCGCAGAACGTCGACGGAGAGGACACGGGACGGCACGGCTTTCGGGGCGGGCAGCATGAAGGATTCATGGTACTAGGTTCGAGTTACCAGGTTCGAGGTGCGAGGTGCCTGGGAACATTGGCGGCGCTGCGGTGTCTATTGTGTTGTACGCATTCCTCGCAGATGCGCACCTCGAGCGAGTTGGTAACAGCCGCTCTTCCGATCGACGGAGGTGCCTTATGTTTGAAGGAAGCCTGGTGGAGTCGCGTGGGTTGGTGGGTACGGGAACCGAGCGGTGGACGGCTCTGGGTTCGCTTACAGTTCAACTGGCGGTGGCGGGATTGCTGATTGCGATTCCTTTGCTGCGGCCGCAGATGCTCCCGACATTGCCGGTTGCGCCGCCGCTGGCGATGCCGTTCCTGCGCAAGCCTCCGATGCCGGTGGTGACGCGGACGGCGACTGCGTCTCCCACGGCGATGACGATGCCGGCGGCTGGGCCGGTTGCAGTTGCGCCGGGACGGACGATCTGGCCGCATCCTGGCGAGTCTGTGGATGAGCCAGCGCCGATGCTCGGGACGAATCCGGGCATGGGTTCCGGCCCGGGAGCGCTGCCGGGGGTTGGAATCGGGCCTAGCTCGCTGCCGGTGGTGATTGCGACCCGGCCCAGGGAATCGGCGCCGGTGACTGTATCCAAGGGTGTGTCGGAAGGGTTGCTGCTGACGCCGATCAAGCCGGTGTATCCGCCGATCGCGGTCGCGGCGAGGGTTCAGGGGAAGGTGGTGCTGGAGGCGGTGATCTCGAAGGCGGGGCGCATTGAGAGCCTGCACGCGGTGAGTGGACCGCAGATGCTACAGAAGGCAGCACTGGACGCAGTTGCGCCAGCGCGATACCGGCCATACCTGCTGAGCGGAGAGCCGACGGAGGTGAAGACGACGATAACCGTGGTGTTCGCGCTGGGGAGTTGAAGTTGTTGTATGTGGTACGTTCTACGTTGTCCGTCGAGGACACGACAACGTAGAGCGGGCAAGGCTCTTCAGGCGGACTTGAGCGTGGGGATGATTAAGGCTGGCGCCGGAAGTTCGGAGTCTTCGGCGTAATCGAGCAGGGGGTAGCCGGCGTTCTTCCAGCCGTCGAAGCCTCCGCGCAGGGGGCGGACACGGGTGATGCCGAGGCGGTGGAGCTGCATGGCAACCTTGGCGGAGGTCTCTTCCGACGGGCAGGTGCAGTAGAGGATGACGTCGCGGTCGCGGGGAATGCGGTCGGCCAGCAGGGTAAGCTCGGCGGGCCCGATGCGGACGGCGCCGGGGAGGACGCGCGGGTCGGGCAGGTAGTCCAGCGGGTGGCGCAGGTCGACGATGAAGGGCTGCTCGGTGCCGTCGAGCGTCGCGCAGTCGAGCATCTCTTTCAGGTCGGCGGGTTCGAGGCGAAGTTCACGGACCTTGGCCAGGAAGCGGCGCTGCTTGACGACGCGCCAGACGAAGAAGCCGACGACCATCAGGACAAAGACGAGCACGGCAAAGTGGCTGAGTACGCCGAAGAAGGCCTGGCTGCGCTTGGCGGCATCGCCGAAGATGCGGCCGCCGAAGAGGAAGGAGAGCGACCACAGCAAGGTTCCGCAGATGTCATAGAGCAGAAAGCGGCTGTAGGGCATGCCGGTCTGGCCGGCGATGGGGGCGGCGACGGTGGAGAGGCCGGGAACGAACTTGGCGAAAAGCAGTGTCTCGGCGCCGCGGCGAGTGAAGTAGCCCTCGGTCTTGGAGACGCAGGTGGAGGCTTCCATGGAGAACTTGCACAGCAGTCGTATAACGCGGCCTCCGAAGCGACGGCCGAGCAGGTACCAGGTGGTGTCGGACAGCATGCAGGCCACGACGACCGACATCAGGGCGGTGGTGAAACTGACGCGGTGAGTGGCGCTGAGGGTTCCGGCGGTCAGCAGCAAAGGGATGCTGGGCACGGGCATGCCGAGCTGCTCCACCAGCACCCACAGGAAGAGGATGGCGTAGGCATGGCCGACGAAGAACTCGATGGCAATCGGCATGGAGGAAGCTCCTCCTTTGTAGATGAGAAAAACCTGCGTTTGGATGTGAATTTTACAATCGGCCCGGACGGCGGGGCAGAAAGCACGGCCGCGACGAAGGCCGGGTAGATGTTTCGGCCGGAGAGGGATCGACTTGCGCGGCGTGAGCCGATTGCCGGCGGCGACAGCCTACATGGCCGGGGGATGGTGCGGGTCGACTGGCTCAGTGGCCGGCTTGGCGGCTACGCTCTTGACGCCGCCCGGGTTGACGGAGTCGCGCAGCTCCTTCGATGGCTTGAAGAAGGGAACGCGCTTGGCGGGCACGTCGACGCGCTCGCCGGTCTTGGGATTGCGGCCGATGCGGGAGTTGCGCTGGCGGGTGCGGAAGCTGCCAAAGCCGCGGATTTCGATCTTGTCGCCCGCCTTCAGCGCGCCGATGACGGACTCAAAGAGCGTGTCGACGATGATTTCGCCGTCGCGTCGGGTGAGATCTCCGAGAGCGGTAACTCTGTCGACCAGGTCGGCTTTCGTCATCGTGGTGTCTCCTCGCTTCATGGTGTCGATTGTAGCTTATCGCTGATTGTAGACGGGATGCACGAGTTCCGTCAGCCTTGAGGATAAAAATTTCACGTGGAGTTGTGGCCGACACCTGTCGGCCAGGGAAGGCGGAGGATCAGGAAAACGTAAAGAGCGACGGGGGAGACCCAGATTTGGGGGGCGGATTCGGCGGGGATGCATCTGCGGCTAGAAAAAAAAGGCGGCACGAACGGTGCATTGTTCGTGCCGGGAGGCCAGTGACGCAACTTGCTTCGGCTTGGGAGACCGCGACTGCCGGTGTCGGCCGAAAAATCTGGAGCGTACCCCGCTCTGCGTGTTTAGCATATCACGCTCCGAGGTGGCGCGTTGGCGACGGCTCGATTTTCAGGCGGGAGTGACGGCGGGCGACGCGCTGAGTTCGCGCGCCATGCTGGCGTCACGCGCGGTGATGCCGCCGGCATCGTGCGAGACCAGCCCGAGCTTGACGCGGTTGTAACGAATGTCAATGTCGGGATGATGATTCGCTTTCTCCGCCAGCTCGGCCACGCGGTTGACGAAGGCCATAGCCTCGACGAAGTCGCGGAAGGTCCAGAAGCGGATGAGCGTGCCGTCTTCGATGGCCCACTCAGGCAGTTCGCGCAGCAGTTCGGCAAGTTCGGACTCGGTGAGGGTTTGTTTGCTGGATGTCATGGCGAACCTCCGGGGCTACGACGCAAGGCGATGTTAAGCCGCGCGGCGGACGGGTGCAAGTTGAGCGGGCTGGCTCATTGATTGCGCAAGGCTATTGAATGGGCAGGCCGAGCGGGCTGGAGTAGCCGCGCTCGACCTCGTGGCGCAGGTCGCCCCAGATTTCGCCGGGCATGGCGAGGAAGACCTGGACGACTGCAGGATCGAACTGGGTTCCACTGTAGCGAGCGATCTCGGCACGCGCCTCGGCGAAGCTGCGGCCCTTGCGATAGGGGCGGTCGGAGGTCATGGCGTCGAGCGTGTCCGCGATGGCGAAGATGCGCGCGCCCAGGGGAATTTCCTCGCCGCGCAGGCCGCGCGGATAGCCGGTGCCATCGAAGGTCTCCTGGTGCGCGAAGACGATCTCGGCAGCTTCGCGCAGGAAGGGGATTTTGCGAACCATCTCGTATCCGCGCGCGCAGTGCTCGCGCATGATCGCGATCTCGTCGGGGTCGAGCTTGCCGGGCTTGAGGAGGATGCGGTCGGGCGTGGCGATCTTGCCGATGTCGTGCAGGAAGGCGCCACGCGCGATGGTGCGAAGCTGCTCCGCGCCCAGGCCCAGTTCGCGTGCGAGCGCGATGGTGTACGCAGTGACGCGGCGGGAGTGGCCCTGGGTCTCTGCGTCGCGCAGGTCGAGCGCGTCGCCCATCGCCTCCAGGGTGAAGTCGTAACTTCGCTCGAGGTCCTGCATGGTGGCGCGCAGTCGGCTGGTGCGGGCGGAGATGATCTCCTCGAGATTCTGACGGTAAACGGCGTTCTGCTTCAGCAGGCGGCCATGCTCCAGCGCCCGCGCGACAACGGTGAGGAGCTGGGTACGCACGAATGGCTTGAGCAGGTAGTCGATGGCGCCGCGGCGGAATGCGTTGGTTGCGACGTAGATGTCCTGCGCCGCGGTGAGCATCACCACGGGCACGCCGGGATAGTCGCGGCAGATCTCGTCGAGCAGCGACAGGCCGTCGCGCCCAGGCATCATCACGTCGGAGAGGACCAGGTCGCAGCCGGGATCGTCCTGCAGATGGAGAAGCGCCTGTTCGGCATCGGAGGCAGCGCTGACGTCGTAGCCGGCGCGCTCCAGCAGCGCGACGACGATGCCGAGCGTGGACGCTTCGTCGTCGACCATCAGAATGTGATCTGCCCGTGGAGGCGCCGCTTCATAGTGCCGCTGCGAATTTTCGTACTGCATGACCCGATGCTTTCCGCCCGCGGGGCCTCGCGCACGATTGGGGCGCGGCGGCTGCGTTGCCGTTCCTGCTGCTCACAGGGTTTATCGGCGATATGGCCCGGGGCATAAGACCCTTATGATGGAACGAGGAGACTCGCCGAAGATAAAGGAGCAACGTAGAAGATGCCGATAGAACAAAACGATGCCGTCCCGGAGCGCAGCCACACGGAAGCATGGGATGCGGTGGACGCTTATTTCACAAAGACCCTGGTCCCGCCGGACTCCGCGCTCGACGAGGCGCTGAAGGCGAATGCGGACGCGGGATTGCCATCCATCGATGTGGCGCCGAATCAAGGGAAGTTTCTCCATCTGCTGGCGCTGACGAAGAGCGCGCGGAGAATTCTTGAGGTTGGCACGCTGGGTGGTTATAGCACCATCTGGCTGGCGCGGGCGCTGCCTGCGGGCGGCCGGCTGGTGACGCTGGAGGTTTCGCTCAAGCACGCTAAGGTCGCGCGGGAGAACCTCGATCGCGCGGGCTTCGCGAAGACTGTGGATATCCGCGTGGGTCCAGCGGCCGAGTCGCTCGCTCAGCTCTACAGCGAAGGCGCGGAGCCGTTCGACATGATCTTTATCGATGCGGATAAACCCAACAATGCGGTGTACCTGGACTGGGCGCTGAAGTTGGCACGGCCGGGAACGCTGATCGTGACAGACAATGTAGTGCGCGAAGGCGCGATTGCCGATGCCGCGAGCGTTGACCCGGCAGTACAGGGAACCCGCGCAATGTTCGAGCGGATGGGTGCCGAGCCGCGGCTGACGGCGACGGCGATCCAGACTGTGGGCGGCAAAGGCTACGACGGGTTCGCGATGGCGGTGGTGGTGAGTTAGCTGCGGATTCGCGGTCCGCGTTCAGGGTTTCTTCTTTGCGTCGCGTTCGGCGCGGCGTGCATCGGCCCAGCCTTCCTTGGTGACCTGCCGCGAGCGCCCAATCGCAAGCGCGCCCGCAGGCACTGGCTGCGTGATGCACGAGCCCGCGCCGACGTAGGCGCCGTCGCCGATGCTGACGGGGGCGACCAGTGTGGAGTCGGAGCCGACGAACGCGCCGTCGCCGATGGTGGTGGTGTGCTTGTGTACGCCGTCGTAGTTGCAGGTGATGACGCCCGCGCCGACGTTAGTGCCTGCGCCGATGACCGCATCGCCGAGATAGGTGAGGTGATTGGCCTTGGAGCCGCGGCCGAGCGTAACTTTCTTGGTCTCGCAGAAGTTGCCGACGTGCGCGTCCTCACCGATGTTGCTCTCGGGGCGGAGGTGCGCGTAAGGGCCAAGCACGGCCCCATCGCCAACATTTGCGCCATCGAGGATGCAGCCGTTGCGGACGGTGACGCTGTCGCCAAGCACCGATTGCTGAATCACGGAGTAGGAGCGCACGCGACAGTCGCTTCCGATCTGCGTCGCGCCGAGAAGCTGAACGTAGGGCTCAATGATGGTGTCCGCTCCTACGGTGACTTCGGCGTCGATGACGCAGGTGTCGGGGCGGAAGATGGTGACGCCCTGGGCCATCAGGCGAAGGGCGGCGGCGGCACGCATGGCCTGGTCGAGGTGCATCATCTCGGCGATGGTGTTGGCGCCGAGGACTTCGTCGACACTCGAGGCCTGGAGCGCGACCACGCGCCTGCCGTCCGCGACCAGCATCGCAGCGACATCCGTGAGGTAGAACTCGCCGTGGGCGTTGTTGGTGGAGAGCAGATCGAGCTTGCTGAAGAGCGCGTCCGTCTCGAAGCAGTAGATGCCGGAGTTGATCTCGGGCGCGGAGAGCTGATCGGGCTTGAGGGATTTTTGCTCGACGATCGCAGTAACTTTAGGCGAGTTGGGAGCAGCCCGGAGGACGCGACCGTAGCCGGTTGGATCCGCGGGCACTGCGGTGAGGATGGTCATGGCGGCGCGCTCGGCCAGATGCAGTCCGCAGAGCGACGCGAGCGTCTCCGGCTGGATGAGCGGAACATCGCCGGAGAGCACGAGCAGGTGCTTCGGGAGGGTCTCGCCGGAGAGGTTGAACCATGCTTTGAGAATCTGCATGGCGTGGCCGGTACCGCGCTGGTCGGCCTGCAGCACGAAGTTGACGCCGGTGGGCGCGACCGCGACCTGTACGCGCTCGGCTTCGTGTCCGACGATGCAGTAGATTCGTTCGGCGGGGACTAACGTCTTCGCCGCGGCGATGACGTGCAGCAGGAGAGCGCGCCCGCCGACTTCGTGCAGCACCTTGGGGCGCTTGCTCTTGAGCCGCGTACCCTTGCCCGCGGCCATGATGGCTACAGCAAAACCAGTTGATTCCATGCCCGCTATCTTCTCACGCCAGATCGCTGTTTCGCGTCGAGACTACCGCCCAGGCTCGCCGCCCGGTCCGGCTGGCTTGCCCGGCGGCGGGGGGATGCTGATGTCGAGGTCCGTGACTTTGCCGTTGTCCGACAGCGGCGGACGGATTTCAGACTTGTTGCCGACAGTGACGGTGGCTAGTTGCGAGACGTCGATGTACTTGTTGGCGACGCGGGTGACGTCGGCGGAAGTGACATTTTCGATACCGTCTTTGTACTTCTCAAGGAAGTCGGACGGGTAGTGGTAGAAGGCGAGCGTGACCTGCTCACTCAGGGTCTTTTCCGGTGTGTCGTAGTTGAAGATGAACGAATTCAGCTCATCGTCTTTGGCGCGGTGCATCTCCTCGGGTGTGGGGGGGTTGGTCTTCAGCCGGCCAATCTCTTCGAGCACGGCCCGGGTCGCAGGCACCGTGGACACGCTCTTGGTGACGACGGCGCCGTAGAAGATGCCGGGGTAGTCGTAGGCAGCGGTGTATGCGCCGCCGACTTCATAGGCCAGTCCGAGCTTGGTGCGCACATACTGAAAGACGCGCGAGCCAAAACCGCCGGAGAATATCTCGTTCATCACGCTGAGGGCGTAGTAGTCAGGGTTATCGCGCTCGGTGCCGAGGCCGACGATGAAGACGGTGGACTGATTCACATCCGGCTTGTCGACGAAGTAGTTCCCCGGCTTCGGTCCAGGGAAGTTGTTCTTCGCGGTTTCGACGGTGGTGGCTCGCGGCATCGGCTCGAATACGGCGCGAAGCTTCTTTTCCATCACTGCTGGATTGAAGTCGCCGGAGACGGCAACCGTGATGCCGTTAGGGACGACGGTGCGGGCGTGCCAGGCTTTGAGGTCGTCCAGCGTCACCGCGCCTATCGTGGCGTACTGGGATTCACGCGCGTAGGGACTGTCCTTGCCGTAGACGAGCGCGCGGGCTTCGCGCACAGCGATGCCATCCGCGTCGTCGTTGCGCCGGGCGATGCTGGCTGCCATGCGGCGCTGAGCGAGCTGTAGCTTGTCTGCCTTGAAGGCAGGGTGCATCAGCAGTTCCGCGGCCGAGCCGAATACCAAGTCGAAGTCGCTCTTGAGGCTGGACCAGGACATGGACGTTGTAGCGGTGCCGCCGCCGGTCTCAATGCTGGCGGCCTTGGCGGCGAGCCTGGTGTCGAGGGTGTCGCCGTCGGTGGCGGCGCTGCCGCTGGTGCGCCAGGCGGAACCATAGAGCGAAACCATGCCGACCTTGGACGCCGGCTCGTCCCGGCTGCCGCCGCGGATGAGGATCGTGCCGTTGATGAAGGGCAGCTCATGATCTTCCTGAAGGAAGATGGTCAGGCCATTGGCGAGATCGATGCGCCGTGGCTGCTGGGGCCTGAAGGCGTGAAGCGGCGGAATGGGGATTTTGGTCCACGGTTCGGCCTGGACGGGAGGCTTAGCGGCAGAGTGCTGAGCCGGAGTCTGGGCAGGCGCGGTGGTTGCAATCAGAAGTGTAAGCAGGAAGGCAAGGCAGCAGCGGCGAGCGAGCATCGGGCTCCTTTGCGGGTTGCTGGCGAAGATCAGGGTCATTGTGCGCCTCCGTTGCCCTTGGCGCCGGCTGCGGGCGGGGTGAACTCAATACGGGCGCTGGTGCGATTGCCGGCGACGAATATTTTTTCGGCTACGCGGCGGATATCAGCTTTCGTCACCTTGTCGGCCTGGTCGAGTTCGCGGAAGAGTTGACGCCAATCGCCAAACAGAGTCTGGTACTCGGCCAGTTGATTGGCAAGTCCCTCGTTGTCCGCAAGACCGCGTAGCGTGTCGACGCGATTGCGGGTCTTGAAGGCAGCGAGTTCCTCGTCGGTGATGTCCTCGGTCTTCAGCCGTTCGAGCTCCTTGTGGATGCCGGCGGCAATCTCGTCGTTGGTGTGACCGGGAAGAGGACGCCCGGTGAAATAGAAGAGATTGGGAAATTTGACACCGGGCTCGCCCGTACCCGCGGAAACCGTCTGCGCAATACGCTGGTCGCGAACCAGGCTGCGATAGAGGCGGCCAGTTCGGCCATTCGAGAGGACATCGGTGATGGCGTCGTAGACCGAGTCGTCGGGGTCGCGATAATCGGGGCGGTGATAGCCTTCCATGTAAAAGGGCTGATTCGCTTCGTGGCTGACGACAGATTTCTCCGTCAACTGAGTCGGCTCGACGGTCGTCATTGGTTCGGGCTTGGGTCCGGCCGGGATGGCGCCAAAGTATTTGGTGAGGATCGGCATCGCCTCGGACGCCTTCACGTCGCCGACTACCGCAATGACGATGTTGGCGGGAACGTAGTACTTCTTGTGGAAGGCGTCGGCCTCCGTGGCAGTAACCTGACTGATCTCGCTCTCCCAGCCGACGCCGGAAGTGCCATAGTGATGGGCGACGAATGCGGTGGCCAGAAACTGCTCTTCGAGGCGACCTTCAGGGTCGGAGTCGATGCGCATCCGGCGCTCCTCCTGCACCACATCGCGCTCCTTGTAAAACTCGCGCGCGACCGGATGGCCAATTCGACTGCTTTCGGTGTACGCCCAAAGCTCAAGACGATTGGAAGGCATGCTCCAGAAGTACTGGGTGGAGTCCTCGCCGGTAGAGGCGTTGAGCCCTACGGCACCGTTCTTCTCTGCAAGTTCAGCGAACTGGTTGGGAATGACGTACTGCTGGGCGGCTTCCTGGGCATCCTCAAAGGCCTTCTTGAGCGACGCCAGCCGGGCCGTGTCCCGGCCGATGCGCTTACGGAACTCGGCGTCATATGCGGCATAGGCAGCTTCGACCTTGGCCAGGGCGATCTTCTCGGCGGCATAGTTGGTTGTGCCGATGGTGTCGGTGCCTTTAAAGGCGATGTGCTCGAACATGTGGGCCAGCCCGCTCGCGCCCTGGGGGTCGTCGACCGAGCCTGCATTGACCAGTGTGTAGTAGCTGAAGACAGGGGCTTCGGGGCGCTCGTAGAGGATTAAGGTGAGGCCGTTGGGCAAGACTTTGACGGTGATGTGCTTTTCGAAGCTTGCGATATCCTGCGCACGCGCCGAGACTCCCCAACCCACAACCAATGCCAGCACCATTGCGACAAGACGACGATTTCGCACGAAAGCTCCTCCAGCAAAAGGAATCCAGCTAGACCATTAACAATACCGGATGGACGGGCAAGTGTCCCGACGGTGAGCGCAGCCATCCTGCGCCCGGGCTGCTTCATGCGAACTTCATTTGACGGGACGAGGCCCATTCCATAGTCTTGCCACGACTGAAGGTTTTCAGGTAGAGAAGCGGTGCAGATGAAGCAGATTCGCAAGGTCGCGGTGCTGGGCGCGGGAACCATGGGGTCGCGCATCGCCGCGCACATCGCCAACGCCGGCGTGCCCGTGGTGCTGCTGGACATCGTCCCTCCGGGAACGCCCGCAGACGCCGGACCGGCGGCGCGCAACAAGCTGGTGCTGGCGGCGCTGGACGGGCTAAAGAAGGCGAGGCCGGCCGCGTTCTATGCGCCTGAGTCCGCCCGGCTGATCACCCTCGGCAACTTCGACGACGACCTGGCTCGCGTCGCCGACTGCGACTGGATCGTCGAGGTTGTCGCGGAGAATCTTGAGATCAAGCGCGCGCTGCTGGCGAAAGTGATTGAGCAGCGCAAGCCCGGCGCGATTGTGACCACCAATACGTCTGGGCTGCCTGTCGCCAGCATCGTTGAGGGCATGCCCGAGGAGCTGCGCCGCCACTGGTTCGGGACGCATTTTTTCAACCCTCCGCGCTACATGCGACTGCTGGAAATCATCGCCACGCCGGAGTCGGACGCGGCCGATGTGGCGGCGATAGCGGCCTTTTGCGACCGGCGGCTGGGCAAGGCTGTGGTGCGCTCGAACGACACGCCCAACTTCATCGCCAACCGCGTTGGCACCTTCGAAATGCTCAACGCGATTCGGCTGATGATGCTGCAGGGGCTGACGATTGAGGAAATCGATATCCTGACCGGCGCGGCGCTGGGATGGCCGAAGACGGGGACGTTCCGGCTGGGCGACATGGTCGGAGTGGATGTTCTGGCACATGTGGCAACCAACTTCGCTGCGCAGGCAGAACGCATCGGCGACGAGCGCGCGGACGTGACGCTTCCGTCGTTCGTCGTGAAGATGCTCTCCAACAAGTGGCTCGGCGATAAGACGCAGCAGGGCTTTTATAGAAAGGCCGGTAAGGACGAGCAGGGGCGCGATGTGCGGCTGGCGCTCGATTGGAAGACGCTGGAGTACCGGCCCAGCGAGCGGCCGAGGTTCCCTGCCCTGGACATCGCGAAGAACGTCGAGCAGACCGCCGCGCGCATCCCGCAGTTGCTCCATGCGGACGCTGCGAAGGACAAGGCGGCTGCGTTTTACTGGCCGCTGCTGACTGAGCTGTTCACCTACGCGGCAAACCGGTTGGCGCCTTCGCCCCATCCCATCGCGGACAGCATCGTTGAGATCGACACCGCGATGAGGACTGGCTTCAACTGGGAGCTTGGCCCGTTCGAGATGTTCGACGCGGCAGGTGTGCGCGCTACGACAGAGAAGATGATCGCGACCAGGCAGCCCATTGCCGCGAATGTCGAGAAACTGCTCGCGGCAGGAGAAAGCTGGTATCGAGACGATCCGTCGGTCGCATCGGGACGGGTGTTCTTCGATCCTGCGAGTGGCGCGTACAAGCCAGTCATCGAGCCCGAAGGAACTGCGAGCCTGGCAGCGATTAAGAAGGCTCGGGGCGCGGTGCGCAAGAACGTGGGCGCCTCGGTCATCGATCTCGGCAACGGCGTCGCGGCGATTGAGCTGCACTCGAAGATGAACGCGTTGGGCGACGACATCGTCTCGCTGATCACGCAAACGCTGAAGTCCGCAAGCGCGCAGGTCGCGGACTTTGAGGCCTTCGTCATCACCGGCGAGGGTGCGAACTTCTCCGTGGGCGCGAACCTGATGCAGCTTCTGCTAGGCATACAGGACCAGGAGTGGGATGAGGTTGAGCTGGCCGTGCGCGCGTTCCAGAACATGACGCAGACGGTCAAATTCTGTCCGCGGCCGGTGGTGGTTGCGCCGTACGGCATGTGCCTGGGCGGTGGCACGGAGATCTCGCTGCATGCGGCGGCGCGGCAACCGCACGCAGAGCTGTACATGGGCCTGGTTGAGTCGAGCGTTGGACTCATCCCCGGAGGCGGCGGGTGCAAGGAGATGCTGATGCGGGCGATCGAGGCGGGCTCGGCTGTGCGCGTCGATTTGCGCGGCGATGAACTCGCGATCTTCGAGGCGCTGCGCAAGAGCTTCGAGACCATTGCCATGGCGAAAGTCTCGACGTCCGCTGCCGAGGCCCGCGCGCGCGGCTTCCTGCGGCCCGCGGACAACATCACGATGAACCGCGCGCGGCTGGTCACGGATGCAAGCACACGAGCGAAGGCGATTGCGGATGCAGGCTACTCGGCGCCCATTCCGCGCACTGACATTCCCGCGCCCGGCGAGAGCGTGCTGGCTACGCTGAAGCTCGCCGTGTGGACCATGCACGAGGGAGGGTTCATCAGCGACCACGACATGAAAGTGGCGAACTGGGCGGCATACGCGCTCTGCGGAGGCAACGTGCAGCCGGGGACGCTGGTGAGCGAACAGGTTCTGCTCGACCTGGAGCGTGAGGCGTTTCTCTCGCTTTGCGGCGAGAAAAAGACGCAGGAACGGATCGCCTTTACGCTGAAAACCGGTAAGCCGCTAAGGAATTAGTGAGGGCTTCGATGACGACTGACTTGAAGGCTCTTGCGAAGGATTGGAGTTGGCTGATCGATCTTGACCGCCGCCGCCTCTTAGCCATTTCGCCCTTCGGGGACCTACTGCTCCAGGATGACACTGGCGCAATCTCGCTGCTGGACATAAATCTCGGAGCGGTGGAAGCCGCGACAGACGAGGGAGACAATCCGGCGGTGCTGTTTCCAATTTCGTTTGATGACAGGATCGCTGCGGGATACCGAAAGGCGGGCCTCCTTCTCACCGAAGGCAAATGTTATGGCTACAAGAAACAGAGCGTGGTCGGTGGTTCCCTCAAAGTCGACAATGTGTATATTGCGACAATGGCCGAGTACATCAGCTTTATGGGCGACTTCCACAACCAAATCAAAGACATTCCTGATGGGACTGACGTGGTGCTCAAGGTGATAAATCTGAAGGCCCCCCAATGAAAGACGTCATCATCGCATCGGCTGTCCGCACCGCTATTGGCAAGGCGCCGAGGGGAGCGCTGCGAACCACGCGGCCGGACGACCTCGCGGCCTTCGCGATCAACGGCGCGCTGGAGCGGGTGCCGCAGCTCGACCGCTCGCAGATTGAGGATGTGATCCTCGGCTGCGCGATGCCGGAGGCCGAGCAGGGCCTGAACATCGCGCGTACGGCCAGCTTTCGCGCGGGGCTGCCGGTGAGTTGCTCGGCGATGACCATCAACCGTTTTTGCTCGTCGGGACTGCAATCGATTGCGATGGCGGTGGAGCGGATTCGCGGCGGCGGCGCTGGGGCTGGCTGGCCTCAGGCAATAGTGGCCGGCGGCGTGGAGAGTATGTCGTTTGTGCCGATGGGCGGCAACAAGCCTTCGCTGAATCCGTGGCTGGTGGACAACTATCCGGGGTCGTACCTGTCGATGGGGCTGACTGCGGAGCGCGTGGCCAAGCACTACGGCATTACCCGCGAACAGATGGACCAGTTCGCCTACGAATCGCACCAGAAGGCGCTGGCGGCGATTGCGACTGGAAAATTCGAGGACGAGATTGTGCCCGTACCGGTTACGACTACCGCAATCGATGCCAAGGGCAAGGTGAAGACGGTTGAGTCCGTCTTCAAAGTGGACGAAGGGCCGCGCGCGGACACGTCGCTCGAAGCGCTCGCCAAACTCAAGCCCGTCTTCCACGCGAATGGCACGGTGACGGCAGGCAATGCTTCGCAGACGTCCGATGGCGCCGCGACCACGGTGGTGATGTCTGGCGAACTCGCCGCGCAGCTTGGCATCCCGGCGATGGCGCGGCTGATTGCGTTTGCGACGGCCGGCTGCGATCCGGAGGAGATGGGCATTGGCCCGGTATTCGCTCTGCCCAAGGCGTTGAAAATGGCGGGACTGACGCTCGACCAGATCGGGCTGATCGAATTGAACGAGGCGTTCGCGGCGCAGTCGCTCGCGGTGATCAAGCTGCTTGGCATCGACCCGGCGAAGGTCAACGTCAACGGCGGAGCCATCGCGCTCGGGCACCCGCTGGGCTGCACCGGTGCGAAGCTGACCGCGACCCTCCTGCACGAAATGCCACGTCGCGGCGTCCAATATGGAGTGGTCACGATGTGCGTCGGCGGCGGCATGGGCGCCACTGGAATCTTCGAGATTGCAAGAGCGTAGTCTGGGGTTACACATGGCAACAATGACTGCATCACTTATTCCCGCAAAGCGCATTCCCGGCGGCGCATTCCTCATCATGGACGCCACGCCCGCCGAATGTTTCTTCCCTGAGGACTTCACCGACGAACATCGCCAGATTGCGCAGACCACGCTCGACTTCGCCATGAACGAAGTGTTGCCCCAGAGCGAGGCGATCGAGGCGAAGGACTTCGCTCTCACTCGCCGCCTGGTGCGCGAGGCCAGCGACCTCGGCCTCGCGTCGGTCGATATTCCCGAAGAGTACGGTGGCCTGGAGATGGACAAGGTCACCTCGGCCATCATTGCCGAGAACATCGCCAAGCAGGGCAGCTTCTGCGTCATCTTCTCAGCGCATGTAGGCATCGGCACGCTGCCCATCGTCTGGTATGGCACGCCGGAGCAGAAGCAGAAGTACCTGCCCAAGCTTGGCTCGGGCGAGTTTATCGGCGCCTATGCGCTCTCGGAATCCACCTCCGGTTCGGACGCGATGAATGCGCGCACGCGGGCCGTCCTCTCCGCCGATGGCAGCACCTACACGCTGAACGGCGAGAAGATGTGGATCACCAACGCCGGCATGGCGGACATCTTCACCGTCTTCGCAAAGTGCCTGGCCGGCGCAGGTAAGGACGGCGGCTCGGGCGAGGAAAAGCTCACTGCATTTCTCGTCGAAAAAGGCACGCCCGGCTTCACCGTTGGGCATGAGGAGCACAAGCTCGGCATCCGCGGGTCTTCCACGTGTCCGTTGATTCTCGCCGACTGCAAAATCCCCGCCACGAATCTGCTCGGCGAAGTGGGCAAGGGCCATCGCATCGCGTTCAACATCCTGAACATTGGTCGCTACAAGCTGGGCGCGACGGTGGTGGGTGCATCCAAACTGGCGCTCAATCAAGCGATCCAGTACGCGAAGGAGCGCAAGGCCTTTGGCAAGCCGATCTGCGAGTTCGGCCTGATCCAGGAGAAGCTGGCCAACTGCGCCGCCGGCATCTTCGCAGGCGAGGCGCTCTGCTACCGCACCATCGGCATGATCGACGCTGCGCTCGCCGGGGTCGCCAAGAACGATCACGCCGAGATTCAGAAGCGCATCGAGGACTATGCGGTCGAGTGCTCCATCGTAAAGGTGTGGGCGTCCGAGCTGTACGACATGGTCTCTGACGAGGTGGTGCAGATCTTCGCCGGCTACGGCTACGTGGAAGAGTATCCGGCCGAGCGCCACTATCGCGACTCGCGCATCAACCGCATCTTCGAGGGGACCAACGAGATCAACCGGCTGATCATCAGCGGCTGGATGATCAAGTCTGCCATCTCAGGCAAGCTGGCGCTGATGCCCGCGATCAAGGGGCTGATGGACGAGGTGATGGCCGGGCCGGTCGCGAAGCAAGACCGCGAGGGTCCGCTGGCCGCCGAACTGGACCTGCTGGCCAGTGCGAAGAAGCTGACGCTGTTCGCTGCCGGCGCCGCCACGCAGAGGTTCTCGACCGCGCTGGCTGACCAGCAGGAAGTGATGGCCGCTCTCGCCGATATGATCACCGAGACTTTCACCATGGAAAGCGCGCTGCTGCGGGCGGAGAAGATCGCCGCGAAGAGCCCGGCCGGGGCCACCCCGATCGCGGTGACGCTGGCCCGGCTGTATGCGGCCAAGGCGATGGATGTTGTCGAGCTTGCCGCCCGCAAGGTGATCGCGGGCGCAGCTGAGGGAGACATGCTGCGCACGCAGATGGCGATCGTGCGGCGGCTGGCCAAGCACGACCCCGCGGACACCATCCAGCTACGCCGCGAGGTGGCAGCCCACGTCGTGAAAGCCGGCAAGTACGCCCTCTAATAAGGACCTCACCGCAACCTTTTCCAGCCTTAATGGTCTAAGCTTGTAAGCCAAGCAGCGAGAACCGTCGTCCCAGTCTTTGACGCAGCCTATCGCGGCTCGGCGTGCCGCGTGAAGCAGCGAAACTTGGGCGCAAATTCATCGAAACACAGGATTGATCCATGACTTGCAATTCCCTCCCCCGGCTTCTCCTTACGTCGGCATTTCTTGTCTTCGGCCTCTCAAGTATTGGAATTTCGACGGCTTCGGCAGCAGTCCAGGACCGCATCGCGGCCCAGGTTGGCGCCAGTACCAGCGCGATTCCCAACTCGGTCCATCCCAAGGCGCAGGCGGCGTCCGATCTCGGCCCGGCGCCGGGCAACACCAAACTGGGTATGTCGATCCGCTTCAATATGACGGCCTCGCAAGAGGCGTCGTTGGACCAGTTGCTGGCCGATCAGCAGAACCCTGCCTCGCCGAGCTATCACCAGTGGCTGACTCCGGCCCAGTACGCGGCTCAGTTCGGCCTCTCCAGCAACGACCTGGCCAAGATATCGGGATGGCTTGCCAGCCAGGGTTTCACCGTTACCGGGGTCGCCAATGGCGGCACCTTCATCAGCTTCGATGGCACCGTGGCCCAGGCGCAGACCGCGTTCGCGACCAGCATTCACAATGTCTCAGTCAACGGCGAAACCCACTTCGCGAATGTCACCAATGTATTCGTGCCCGCAGCGTTCGGCGGCGTGATCGCGGCGGTCACAGGACTACATAACTTTCGGCTCCAGCCGCACATCCATGCCAGCATCGCCAAGCCCGAGTTCACATCGTCTGTCTCGGGCAATCACTACGTCGCACCGGGCGACATCTACTCCATCTACAACGTCACTCCGCTGCTGGCGGCTGGAGTCACCGGCACCGGCGAGACCATCGCGGTGACGGGCCAGGTGGATATCTTCCCCGCCGACGTCGTCGCCTTCCGCACCGCATCCGGCCTCAATCCTTCCACCGTGCCAACCACCGTACATGAGGGCGGAGATCCCGGGCCGCCGGTCTGCAACACTTGCACTACCGGAGCCAACGAGGGCGACCTCGCCGAGTCCTCCATTGACGTGGAGTGGTCGGGTGCGATGGCACCCGCAGCCAGCATCCTCTTCGTCAACGGCCCCGACGTCATGGCCAATGCGATGACCCAGGCCATCGACCAGAACTTGGCCCCGATCATCACCACCAGTTATGGACTGTGCGAGGCCGGCTGGGGCACGACCGAGCTCCTCACCCTGCAGTACCTTTTCAAGCAGGCCAATGTGCAGGGCCAGACTGTCCTTGCAGCGGCGGCCGACCAGGGCGCAACCGATTGCGACGCCGGCCCATCGGCCGCGGAGGGCCTGGCCGTCGACTTCCCCGGCAGCTCGCCCAACGTCACCAGCGTGGGCGGCACCATGTTCAACGAGGGAACTGCTACGGGAGCGACCAACTACTGGCTTGGCACCGACGGCACAATCACCGCCGGCGCTGCGGTCCCGGCGGCGACCTACTCGGCGATCGGCTACATCCCTGAGGCTGTCTGGAACGATTCCGGCTACGGAGCGTATGGCGGAGGCGGTGGCGGGGCCAGCAATTACTTCATCAAGCCGACATGGCAAGTTGGCACGGGCGTCCCCAACGATGCCGCGCGCGACGTCCCGGACCTCGCCCTCAATGCGTCGGACGCTCACGACTCGCTGCTGTTCTGCGTCAACGTCGCCCTGGGCGACTCCTGCGGCAGTGGGTTCCGCCAATCGACGACCAGCACCGCGCTGGACGCCGAGGGAGGCACTTCCTACGACTCGCAGATCATGGGCGGACTGTTCGCTTTGATCGAGCAGCAGAACGGCGGCACGCGCATCGGCAACGCGAATCCCACCATCTACGCCCTGGCGAATAACAGCAAGTATTATGTGGCCGGCCAGAACACTTCCACCAACTCCACAGTCGTCTTCAACGACGTGACCACCGGCAACAATTCCATGTTGTGCAACCTGGGCACACCGAACTGTGGCAACGGTGGGGTTGAAGGATTCAACGCCGGCAACGGCTTCGATCTCGCCAGCGGCTGGGGCAGCGTCAACGTAACCAACCTGGCCAAGGACTGGACGCTGGTGACGCCGCTTGGCATCGGCTCGCTCGGCAACTACATCTCGTCGACAGCGCTAACGGCGTCCCCGTCGACCGCGGCTGTGGGAGCGACCGTGACGCTGACGGCGACTGTCACTGGAGCTGGCGCTACTACTCCCAGTGGCACGGTGCAGTTCCTGGCGAACAATGTCGCGCTGGGCAGCCCGGTTCCGGTGAGCGGCAGCGCGCTGACCGCGACCGCGACCTACGCGTGGATCACGAGCTGCTCCGCCCTGGGCCAGCAGGTAATGACGGCATCCTACTCGGGAGACGCAAACTACCAGGGATCGAGGGGGCCGCTGCTAACCGCGGGCGGAGCAGCTGAGACGGCTAGCGGGTCGTCGATAACCAGCCCGGTTGAGGTCGTCGTCTCAAGCACCACCTGCCCGAACTTCGCGCTCTCCGGTTCGTCTACGACGGTCACCGTCGCCGCGGGTGGCACCATCCCGGCGGTTACCATCACGGTGACTCCCTCCAACAACTTCACCGGCACTGTGACCTTCACCGCTGAGGCAACCAGCACCTCAGGCTATTCACCCACGCTCACCTTCACCCCCGCGTCGGTTTCCATCACCAGCTCAGCCGCGGCCACCACCTCGCTCGCGTTCACCGGCATCACCGCAAGCCTGCACCTGCCCGGCGCGCCCGGACGAGTCGATTCAGGCATCGAGGTGGCACAGAAGAGCAGCGGCAGAACGCCTTGGTACGCTGCCGGCTCGGGAGTCACCATCGCCTCCCTGCTGCTACTGGCCCTGCCGCGCCGGCGCCGTATGGGCGGATTGCTGCTGGTGGTACTGGCAGTCGGGCTGATCGGGGGTGCGACTGGATGCGGAAGCAGTCAGTCCGGGCCCCCGACAACCACGATCACCACCAGCACCAACCCCTATGTCGGAACCTACTACGTGTACATCGTCGGAACCTACACTAGTTCGACGACTGGCCTGGTCACGCAGCAAAGCACCGAGGTGACTTACCTCATCAACTAAGCAACGCACTTCGTGCAAAGCAAAGCCCTGGCCGCCTTCATTTCGAAAGGGCCAGGGCTTGGTTGCATCTGCGAACCGTTTATTGCGGATCGCTGCGCTCGGTCAGCGATAGCTGCATCAGGTGTTCCTGCGCGCTGAAGGCCTCACCATTCCTCGATGCGCGCAAATAGCGGCCATCGGACTGCAGCACGCGCGCCTTCACATTGTCCTTCAGATATGACCCCAGAATCTCCTCGCGCAGACGCTCAGCCAGCGCCGGGTCGACCACCGGGAACAGCACCTCGCAGCGGTCGAACAGGTTGCGCGGCATCCAGTCTGCACTGCCGCAGAAAATTTCCGGCTGGCCGCCGTTGGTGAAGCTGAAGATGCGGCTGTGCTCAAGGAAGCGGCCCACAATCGAGCGCACGCGGATGTGCTCGCTCAGCCCCTTCACCCCCGGCCGCAACGCGCAGATACCGCGCACGATCAGGTCGATCTCCACGCCCGCCTTCGACGCCTCGTACAACGCCTCGATCGTGGCGCGGTCGAGCAGCGCATTCATCTTGGCGACGATCGCCGCCGGCCGGCCCGCCTTTGCGTGGGCGGCCTCGCGCGCAATCAGCTTCAGCACCTCGGGCGCTAGGGTCAGCGGCGCCACCAGCAGCGGCGAGTAGTCCTCCGAGTCGGCCTTCGCCGTCAGGTAGCGGAAGACCTTCTGTACCGCTGCCGTAATCTCCTTGCGCGCCGTCAGCAGGCTGATGTCGGTGTAAAACCGCGCCGTCACCGAGTTGTAGTTGCCCGTGCCCAGATGCGCGTAGCGCCGCACCACGCCGTCTGCGTCGCGGCGCACCATCAGCGCCAGCTTGCAGTGCGTCTTCAGCCCCAGGATGCCGTGGTAGACGCCCACGCCTGCGTCCTCCATCTCGCGCGCCCAGCGGATGTTTGACGCCTCATCGAAGCGCGCCATTAGCTCCACCACCACCGTCACTTCCTTGGTCTGCGCCGCCTCGGTCAACGCCGTAAACAGAGGCGAAGCCTCGCTGGTGCGATAGAGCGTCTGCTCCATCGAAACCACCGCCGGGTCCGCGACCGCCGACTCCACAAAACCCTCCACCGTCGCGTACGAGTCGAACGGATGATGCAGCAGGATGTCCTTGTTTCGCAGCTCGTCGAAGAGATTCGCAGACTTGGACGACAGATGGTACTTGCGCCCATGGAAGCCCGCAAATTTAAGATCGGGCCGCGCAACCTCGCCATAAAGGCCCATCAGGCGCAACAGATTCACCGGCCCCTTGGTGCGGAAGACCTGCACCGGCTCCAACTCAAAATTAATGCGCAGCCGCTCGACGATCTCCTCGACCGCACTGTGCTCAATCTCCATGCGCACCGCATCGCCCTTGCGCCGGTTGTGTAACTCCTCACGCACGCTCTCCAGCACGCTGCGCGATTCCTCTTCCACCATGTACAGATTGCTGTTGCGCGTGACACGGAACGGCGCCCGCGCCAGCAACTCATATCCGCGGAACATGCGCTCCACCTGCGACTCGATCAGCTTATGCAGCATGATGAAGTCGAAACGCCCCTCGACGCTCGGCAGCGGCACCAGGCGTGGCAGGGCGCGCGGCACGGTCACCACGCCCAGCACGGCGGAAGGCCGCGGCGCCGTCACCCGGCCGCCCCGCTTCGAACGCAGTAGCAGCGCAATGCACAGCGCTTTGTTCAGCACCCGCGGAAACGGATGCGACGGATCAATCGTCACCGGCGTCAGCAGCGGATCGACCTGGTCCTCGTAAAAGCTCAGCGCATACTCGCGCTGGCGGTCATCGAGATCGCGCCAGTTCAATAGGCGGATGCCTTCCGCACGCAACGCCGGCTGCAGCATGTCGTTCCAGCACGCATACTGCGCAGCGACGAACTCGTGCAGAATCGCATCCAGCCGTTCCAGCCGCTGCTGCGGCGTCCTGCCACCCTCGTCGGCAAGCTGCGGTGCATTGAACCCGTCCTCAATATGCTGCAGCAGGCCCGCCACGCGAATCTCGATGAACTCATCCAGATTGCTCGCGGTGATGGCAAGAAACTTCACCCGCTCCAGTAATGGATTGTTCGCGTCTTCCGCCTCTTCCAGAACTCGCTGGTTGAAGAGCATCCACGACTCGTCGCGACCGAAGAAGAGCGGTTCGCTCGCTTTCGCTGGCGTCTTCGCGGTACCGTTCGATGCTGCGGCCTTCCCGCCCGCAGCCGTCTTTCGTGCCGCACTCGGCTTCGCACTGGCCGATTTTTTCGCAACTGATTGCGTGTCAGCCATACAGGTATAACGAGACTATCCCACGAACGGCGTAATCAGATAGTTACGGCTGGATCAATTTCATTGCAACACCAACGCTAACCCTCAAATCTCGCGCCGGAAGAAAACCACCTCAAGGGAGCGATTGTCTTCGCACCCCACCGGCTGCCGCAGTACCGGGTTGTTCACGTAGCGCTCAACCGGCGCGAAACCCATCCCTGCATAGATGCGATTGGCCGCCTGCATGGTGCCGGGCATCGTATCCAGATAGATCGCGGTGTATCCGCGCGCCCGTGCCTCCTCGATCAGCCGCTCCGATAGCAGGCTTCCGAGGCGCATCCCGCGAAACTGCGGACGCACCCACAGCCGCTTCATCTCGCAGGCTCGCTCGTCGGGAAAGGCCGAGCGCAACGGCGTCAGCGCCTTCAACGCAATCACTCCGGCCGCCTCGCTCTCAACCAGGGCCAGCAGGATCACGCCGCCCGGCGCTTGATATGGCGCGGGGAGCGTAGCCAATTCCTTCTCGTAGTTTTCCATGCAGATGTGCTCTTCACCCACCGACGCGTTCAGATACGACGCATACTCCCGCAGCAGCGTACGAACAGCATCGAGGTCGGCGTTGCCCGTAGCACGAATCGTAACCATGGTTAATTGTCGCCCAAGAAGGCTTAATCAGAGAGTGACTGCCCACCCAATTTCATCTGCCCACCAAACCCGAATGTTAACGTACTATGACGACATGAAGACAACGGCTGAGCGAAAACCTGTCGGTCCGGTATCCGACGCTGATGCCAGCGCTGCAATCGCGGCTGCCTCCGAACCCGCACTGCAGCCGCCGCCGCACGCCGCGCTCATCGACGCATCCGAGCCGGTCTTCGAGCTGCGTCGCGTTCCCTTCCCTCCCGAGTACGCCGACGGCGCGCGCAATGCGGTCGCTACTTGCCTGCGCATCCAGCCCGACGAAAAGGTCACCCTCATCACCGACGACGCGTGCCTGCAGGTTGCCGCTTCCATCGCCGCTGAGCTCGACGCCATCGGCTGCGAGTGGAACGCCTTCGTCCTCGAAGCCCTCGCGCCGCGCCCACTTGCAGCCATGCCCTCACTCATCCTCGACGACATGGAAACCTCCCACGCTTCCATCTTTGCCGTCGAAGTCCAGCCCGGCGAATCCCACTCGCGCATGCAGATGACCGACATCGTCAATCGCCGCCGCATGCGCCACGCCCACATGGTAAACATCACCGGCGAGATCATGACCCAGGGCATGCGCGCCGACTTCAACGAGATCGATCGCCTCTCGCAGGCCGTGCTCGACCGCGTCCGCGCCGCCAGCTATATCCGCGCCACCACACCAGGCGGCACCGACATCCACGCGCAACTCACGCCCGCACACCGCTGGTTCAAAACCTCCGGCATCATCAGCCCCGGCCGCTGGGGCAACCTGCCCGGCGGCCAATGCTTCACCGCTCCCGGCGAAGTCAACGGCGTCTTCGTGGTCGACGGCGCGGCCGGCGACCTCTTCGCCAGGCGTTACGGCATCCTGCGCGCCACTCCGTTGACCATCGACATAGAGGGCAACCGCATCGCCCGCATCCGCTGCGCCAACAAGGACCTCGAGCGCGACTTCTGGGCCTACACCCACACCGACGCCAACTCCGACCGCGTCGGCGAAATCGCCATCGGCACCAACATCGGCGTCGAACGCGTCATCGGCAACATCCTCCAGGACGAAAAAATGCCCGGCGTCCACATCGCCTTCGGTGATCCTTACGGCGCCCAGACCGGCGCGAACTGGAAATCTTCAACCCACCTGGACCTCGTCGGCCTCAACTTCAGCATCTGGCTCGGCGATGCCAATGGCGAAGAACAAATCATGCGCAACGGCGAATTCACGCTGGACAACTAGGCCCCGACGCCGGGTTGCCTGGACGCCGAAAGATTCCAGCCGCGGCAGTGGCATCCGAAGCTCTTAACTACTTCGTAAAT
>Ga0302314_10004455_pt1 | contig 25760 bp, 31 predicted proteins | sample III_Palsa_N2_3_FD_200533 | JGI IMG/M metagenome (GOLD analysis project Ga0302314, IMG submission 200533) | Peat permafrost microbial communities from Stordalen Mire near Abisko, Sweden - III_Palsa_N2_3 | ecosystem: Environmental > Terrestrial > Soil > Palsa > Peat permafrost | place: Sweden...
TGTCGCGCCTGAGGCGCCAGCGGCCCCCGCTCCGCCGCGGCATGTGATGCACATGCGGCGCATGGCTCTGGCCCAGGCCGATGCTCCGCCGGCGCCGCCCGCGCCCCCGCCCCCGCCCCCGCCTCCGCCGCCAGCGCCTCCACCCCCGCCGATGAGCGTTCCCGCGCCGCCGCCCCCGCCTGAGCCGATGATGGCGCCCATGCCGCCCACGCCTCCAGCGCCGCCCAACCGCGACGAAGCCCGGATGCGCGACTCGATGCGCCGTGACACCGAAGCCACGGTCAGAGCCAGCCTGGACCTGGCCCGCGCCGAGATGGAGAAGGCGATGGCCGACACGCGCGAGGAGCGGGCGCACATGAGCCTCGCCGAGCGCGAAGCCATTCACCATCAGATCACCGAGGCGAGCGCGCGGCTGAGATCCCAAGCCGCCCGCGACGCGATGGAGGAGGCGAGGGTCGCCCTCAATTCGCCGGACGTCCGGCGGGCCCTGGCCGAGGCGAGCCGTGCGGCCAATTCCGACGAGGTCCGCCACGCAATCGCCCAGGCCCGCGCCGAAGTCGCCCGCGCCGCCGCCGAAGCGCGTGCGGAAGGCGAGGCGGGAACGCCTTAGGTCGCGGCTTTTCCGGCGTTGGTTTCGGCGGCGGCGGCCGCGGCCGCCATGCGCGCTTCGCCCCGGCGCCGCGCCCGCCTGGCGTACCAGAAGGTCCATAGGGACAGCGCGCCCATGGTTCCGTAACCAAGGACCGGGCTGACCAGCAGATAGTTCCTGATCGAGAGCGTCATGACCAGTGCGCAGCCCGCGGCGGTGTCGGCCAACAGGCCGCACCCCCAGACGAGCGTCATCAGGTTCATGGCGCGCTTGAAGCCGGGGTCGTTCCTGCGCGACTCGAACACGGCGAGTTCCGATGACTTCTGGCGGATCATGGTGGCGCGCGCGAATTCATAGACCAGCGGCCGGCGGATCAGCACTGAGACGATAAAGCCAAGGCCGATCAGTCCGGTTACGAGCTTCTCGCGAAGCTGCAGGAAGCGCGCGCCGCCGCCGCCCAGGAACGCCAGCAGCGAGAGGGCGATGCCGGCCAGGACGATTATCGACAGGGCGTCCACGCGGCGTTTACGCGCGAATTCGATGACGCTCCAGGCGATCGGCGGCCCAGACGAAGCCATCAGGGCATGGACGTCGCCGAGCCTCGCCTTGCCGAGGCCGTAGATCAGGAACGGCAGAACGAAGTTGACCGTGAGCTCGAGCACCATGCCAGGGCCGCGCTGGCGGATGAAGGCGAGCGCCTTGTCGAGCCTGGCGTCCATGGATCCTCCGCGCACCTATGACGCTGGGTCAGCCAGAACCAGGTGACGCCGTCAAGCTCGGACGAGCGCCCCGGTTTTCCGGGGCGCCCCGCAGCTCGCCTTGACACCGGCGGCGAGGTCCAAGCCCCAATCATCGGTTTTTCATCGGCAAATCATCGGCTCGCGGGGCTGTCGGCCGGCGGCGGACGGGTGTTCATTGCGACTGCGCCCGGTGGCCGGATGGCGGCGCGCCGATCGCAAAGGGGACAAACATGGCTTTGCCAAAAACCCGCGGCGTCAAACCCCGGGCCGCCCCGAGCAAACTGACGGACCTGGCCAAGTTCGGCCGCGTGGGGTCGAGCAAACTGGTCTTCGACTCCGGCCTGGTGTCGATCGACGATCCGGGGATCATGGCTGTGCACGAGGGCTACGACGATCTCGTCAAGGCGTTCGACAGACCGGCGTTGATCTACTGAGCGCCGCCCTGGGAACCCGGTCTTGCGGCGATCGGCCGCTAGTCATCGGCGTTTCATCGGCAAATCATCGGTTTGCGCCCCTGTGCGGCGCGCGCAATCCGAGGTTCATTCGGACTGTCTCATCGGGGGGATGGGGATGCTGCTCGTTACGGTTCTGGAGGTGATCGCGGTGGTGGACGCGATCGCGGTGTTGTCGGTGCTGACCCTGCTGGTCAGCGAACCCGGCGCGCTGCTTCCGCCCCGGCGCTGATTCCGCCGAAACGATGATCGGCGCCGCGGGCGCAAACAGAGGGGGTAGGGATTTGTCTGACTTTTTGTGCGTAGCCGCCTTGGACTTGGCCGTCCTCGGTCTTCTAGCGAAGACAACGTGGACGGCCGCCTTTTTTCCAGGGGCGCCGGCGGCGCGGCGCCGTCAGATCGGCGCACAGGCGGCTGTGAGCCAGTGGCGGACCTCCGGTTCGACCAGAGGCCCGATCTCGGAGAGCACCCGTGCGTGATAAGCGTCTAGCTGCGCGCGCTCTTCGGCGGAAAGCAGATCGCGCGACACGAGTCGCCGATCGATCGGAGCGAGAGTCAAAGTCTCGAAGCCCAGCATCGGCCGTTCGCCGCCGGCGATCGGCGCGGCGGGCGTCACGACCTGAAGAGTCTCGATCCGGATTCCGTAGGCGCCTTCCTTATAGTAGCCGGGCTCGTTCGAGACGATCATCCCGGCTTGGAGCGGGACGGCGTTGGGCTGCTTTGCGATCCGCTGCGGGCCTTCGTGGACGCCGAGGTATGAGCCGACGCCGTGGCCTGTCCCGTGGTCGTAGTCGAAGCCGTGCGCCCAGAGTGCTGCGCGGGCGAGCGCGTCGAGCGCCGAGCCTGTAGTCCCGGCGGGGAACCGCACCCGCGCCAGCGCAAGGTGCCCCTTAAGGACGAGGGTGAAGCGCTCGCGCATCTCGGCCGTGGGCTCGCCCATGGCGACCGTGCGGGTCACGTCAGTGGTGCCGTCGAGATACTGCGCGCCGGAGTCCACCAGCAGCAATGAACCGGCCTCGCTCTTGCGGTTGAGCCGCAGCGTCGGCCGGTAGTGGACGATCGCCCCGTTGGACGCCGCGCCGGCGATGGTGTCGAAAGACAGGTCCTTGAGCGCCCCGGTCGCCTCGCGGAACGCTTCCAGCCGGCCGACGATCTCGACTTCGTCGGGCAGGGTTTGCTGCGCCTCGGTGGCGAGCCAGTGCAGGAAGCCGGTCAGCGCCGCGCCGTCGCGCCGGTGGGCGCGCCGCGAGCCTTCGATCTCGATCTCGTTCTTGCAGGCCCGGGGAAGGGCGCAGGGATCGGCCGCGGCAATGATCTCGGCGCCGCCGTTCTTCAACGCCTCGAAATACCACGCCGAGGAGGCCGCCGGATCGACCAGCACGCGCTGGCCAGCATAGCTTTCCAGCGCCGCCGCCAGGTCGCTAGGGCGCTCCAGCCGCACCTCGTTGCCGAGCCACGCCGGCAGATCGGCCGTCACCTTGGCCGGCTCCAGGAACAGCCGCGCCGAACCGTCGGCGCCGAGGATCGCCTGGGCCAGCGGCAGGGGCGAGCGGCGCACATCGCCGCCGCGGATGTTGAACAGCCAGGCGATCGACGCCGGCGAGGTGATCACGGCCGCCGCCGCACCCTGGTCGGCGAGGGTCTTGCCGATGCGCGCCCGCTTGGCGGCGGAGTCCTCGCCGGCGTATTCCAGCGGATGAGGCGCCACCGCCGCGGCAGGCTGGGCGGGGCGCTCGGCGCCCCAGGCGGCGTCGAGCGGATTGACGGCCACGGGCGCGAGCGTCGCGCCGGCCTTCTCGGCGGCGGCCTTCAGCCGCGCCAGCGCGTCGGGACTGTGCAGGCGCGCGTCATAGCCGATCGTCCAGCCGGGCTGGGCTTTTTCCTCGAGATAGGCCGGCGCGCCGCCCTCGACGAGATCGCGGATCTCGAACAGCTTCTGATCCACCTGGTCGCGGACCTGCAGGGTGTAGCGGCCATCGACGAAGATCGCCGCCGCATCCTGGAGGATCACCGCCGCGCCGGCCGAGCCGGTGAAGCCGGTGGCCCACGCCAGGCGGTCGTTGGCCGCCGGCAGGTATTCGTTCTGATGTTCGTCCTCATGCGGGATGAGAAAGCCGTCCAGGCCCTGCTCGGCCATCGCCTTGCGGATGAGGGGCGTATGGCGGAGCCCGAAGGAGGGATCGGTGGTGTCGTCGAATGTCTGGCGCATGGCCGGAATTTAAGCCGAACGGTCCGCGAGGGCCATAGGCCCGGCTTCCCTGCTCCCGCCGAATGGGCCATACCAGCGGTCAAGAGCACCGCGGGGGCGGAACGAGGAACCTCATGAGCCAAGCGGCGGCGCCGGGCGAGACCGGCAAGATCTATTTCTATTTCGCGCCGCTCACCTTCCTGGTCTTTCTGGTTTTGCCGCACGGCTACTTCCTCGACATCACCACCTCCTACATGCTGAAAAACCAGCTGCACGCAGGCGCCGTGCAAGTCTCGATCTTCCGGCTGGTGACGGCGATCCCCGTCTACCTCTCCTTCATCTTCGGCTTGACGCGCGACCTGTGGAACCCGTTCGGGCGGCGTGACCGTGGCTATCTGCTGCTGTTCGCGCCGATGAGCGCGGCGGTGTTCCTGTGGATGGCGCTCTCGCCGATCTCCTACTGGAGCCTGTTGGCCGGCATGCTGCTGGTGATGGTGACGTTTCGGTTGGTCGCCGCGGCATACTGGGGCCTGCTGGCGCTGGTGGGTCAGGAGAAGCTGATGAGCGGCCGGCTCTCGGCCCTGTGGAACATCGTCTCTTCGATCCCCTACATTGTCGGGGCGCTCACCTCCGGTTGGGTGGCTGACCATATGACGCCCGCCCAGACGTTCGAGATCGCCGCAGGTCTAGCCCTCGTGATCGGCCTCTTGGGCCTGTGGCGCCCGGCCGCGGTCTTCTCCGGCGCCTACGACAAGCCTCAGGCGCGCGGCACGAATCTGTGGGGCGACCTGCGGCGACTGGTGAAGCATCGCGCGATTTATCCAGCGATCCTGATGATCTTCATGTTTCAGTTCTCGCCGGGCTCGAACACGCCGCTGCAGTACTACCTCTCCAACACGCTTCACGCTCCTGACGCGGTCTACGGCGAGTACTACGCGATCTTCGTCGTGGCCTTCATTCCGGTCTATTTTCTCTACGCGTGGCTGTGCAAACGCGTGACGCTGGAAAAGCTCCTCTGGTGGGGTTTGATCATCACCGTGCCGCAGATGATCCCGCTGGCCTTCATCCATTCGGGGACGGAGGCTCTGTGGCTCGCCCTGCCGATCGGCATGATGGGCGGCGTGGCGGCTGCGGCGATCTACGATCTGGCCATCCGCTCCTGCCCGCCGGGCCTTCAGGGCACGATGATGCTGCTGATCGAGGCCGGCAATCAGCTCTCCTACCGCGGCGGGGATCTGTTGGGCTCGTGGATCTACACCTCCAGCCCTAGGTACGGCTTCGTGTATTGCGTGATCGCCACCACCATCGTCTACGCCCTGATCGTGCCGGTGATCCTGCTGGTTCCCAAGGAGCTCATGTCAACCACAGACGGTCAGGCCAACCCCGAGCTGGAAGCAGAGCTTCTGGCCGAGATCGGCGAAGCCGCGCCGGCGGTTTAGCCCCGCCGCGGAGAACCGCCATGCGTATTGAAGCCATCCCCATCGGCATCGACCCGCCAAATGACATCAATGTGCTGATCGAGGTGCCGGTGGGTGGCGAGCCGATCAAATACGAGATGGACAAGCATGCCGGCGTGCTCGTCGTCGACCGATTCCTGTACACGCCCATGCGCTACCCCGGGAACTATGGGTTCATCCCCAACACCCTGTCGGGTGATGGCGATCCGTGCGACGTGATCGTCGCCAACACCCGGGCCGTCGTCCCGGGCGCGGTCATGAACTGTCGTCCGATCGGCGTCCTGATGATGGAGGACGAGGCGGGGCAAGACGAGAAGATCCTGGCCGTGCCATCAAGCCGGCTGACCACGCGCTACGACCACGTGACCGAGCATACCGATCTGCCGAAAATCACCCTCGAGCAGATCGTGCACTTCTTCACGCATTACAAAGACCTCGAACCCGGAAAATGGGCCAAGCTGCTGGGCTGGAGGGACGCCGATCATGCGCGCGCCCTGGTGCTCAAGGCGATCGAGCGGGCGGCGGCACACTAACCCCGCCGCGCCAAGACCAGCGTCGTCCAGGCGTCGATGTCGATCCGGCGGACGACGCGGAAGTCGCGCGCGAGATAGGCGGCGCGGACGGTGCGGGCCTGGCGCCTGAGCAGGCCGGAGAGGATCGCGACCCCGCCCCGGCGCAGGGCGCCGCGGATGTTCTCGGCCAAACCGATCAACGGCGCGGCCAGGATATTGGCGAAGACCAGATCATAGGGCGCGTGCGCCTGCACGGATTGGTGCGACAGGCCGTTCGCCTTTTCGAAGCGCGCGCGGACCGCGTTGAGCGCCGCGTTTTCGGCGGCGATGCGCACCGAATCCGGGTCGATGTCGGTGCCGACGACGGCTTGCGATCCTGTCCTGGCCGCCGCGATGGCCAGGACCCCGGTCCCCGTCCCAACGTCCAGCACGCGGGCGAACCGTCGCGCCTTCAGCAGGGTGTCGAAAGCGATCAGGCACCCGGTCGTGGTGCCGTGGTGGCCAGTGCCGAAGGCCGCGCCGGCCTCGATCTTCAGGGCCGTGACGTTCGCCGGCACCCGGCCCGCGTCATGGGCCCCATGGACGAAGAACCGGCCGGCCCGCACCGGCGGCAGACCCGAGAGCGACAGCGCGATCCAGTCGGCGTCGGCGAGCTTTGCGCGCGTCACTGTCAGCGCCGCGACGTGCGACAGATGCGCCTCGATCGCCCGCGCCTCGTCGTCGGACACTGGGAAGGCGTCGATCATCCAAAGGCCGTTCGCTTCGTCCACCTCGATGATCGAATAGGTGGCGGCCTCGAGGGCGGCGTCGGCGTCGAGCGCCGCCTCGGCGGCCTGGCACGCGGCGCGCGGGCCTCGGGCGGTGATCTGGATGGCGTCGGTCATCGCCGCTCTCTAGCCGGGCGCGGGCCCGCTTGCCACGGCGGCGCGAGGCGCTATTGCTGAACGCCGTTCAGTTGGAGGGATTTCATGGCTCTGCCGCCTGTTCTGCGCGACCGCCTGCGCCTGCCGGTCGTCGGCTCGCCCCTGTTCATCGTCTCCGGGCCGGAGCTGGTCATCGCCCAGTGCAAGGCGGGGATCGTCGGCTCGTTCCCGTCGTTGAACGCACGCCCGGTCTCCCAGCTCGACGAGTGGCTGGCCCGCATCACCGAGGAGTTGGCGGCGCACGACAAGGCCCACCCAGAGGCGCCCGCGGCGCCCTTCGCGGTCAACCAGATCGTGCACAAGACCAACAACCGGCTCGAAGAGGACGTCGCGCTGTGCGCCAAATACAAGGTCCCGGTGGTCATCACCTCGCTCGGCGCGCGCGAGGACGTGAACAGGGCCGTCCACGGCTGGGGCGGGATCGTGCTGCATGACGTGATCTCCTCGTTCTTCGCCCGCAAGGCGGTTGAGAAAGGCGCCGACGGCCTGATCCCGGTGGCGGCCGGGGCCGGCGGCCACGCCAGCGAGCTCTCGCCGTTCGCCATGATCCAGGAGTTGCGCGAGTGGTTCGACGGGCCGATCGCCCTTTCGGGGGCCATCGCCAACGGCCGCGCGGTGCTGGCCGCCCAGGCCATGGGCGCGGACCTCGCCTATGTCGGCTCGGCCTTCATCGCCACGCAGGAGGCCCGGGCCGTCGAGGGCTACAAGGAGATGATCGTCGCCAACGGCGGCGAAGACATCGTCTACACCAACCTCTTCACCGGCGTGCACGGCAACTATTTGCGGCCCAGCGTTGTCGCCGCCGGGCTCGACCCTGACCATCTGCCCCAGGCCGATCCGTCGAAGATGAACTTTGCCTCAGGCGGCAATCAGAGCGCCAAGGCCTGGCGCGACATCTGGGGTTGCGGCCAGGGGATCGGGGCGGTGAAGTCGGTGCCGACCGCCGGCGAGCTGGTCGCCCGGCTGTCGGCCGAATACGAGGCCGCCAAGCGCGAACTGGCCCAGAAGACCAGCTTCACCGCCGGCGCGCCCTTGGCCTTCGCGGCGGAGTAGATTTTCCGCAGATGGCGCGGATGAAAGCGATACCCGAGGAACGGATGTCCATCGACGCAAGTTGAATCAGTGACGCAGGGCGTCGCAACGAGGGTCAAGAGCCGGTGGTCGCGCCAGGACTCAGGCTAATCTACTCCATCTGCGGATGAGAAAAACGCCATGTCGCCTCTGACCGTGTACCTCGGCCGCTTCATCGGCATCGCTTGCCTTCTGATGTGCGGCGCCCTGGCGGCGCGGCCGAAATCATCGCTGGCGGCGATCGCATCGATGATGGGCCAGCCCGGCCTGCTCTTCCTGACTGGCGTCGTCACCCTGGCCGGAGGGGCGGCGATGGTCGTCGGCCACAATCTGTGGACCGGCGGCGTGCTCACGATCGCGGTCACCGCCGTCGGCTGGGTGGCGCTCCTCAAAGGCCTGGCCATTCTGGCCGTGCAGCCGTCCACGCTCGCCGCCGTCTATCGCGGTATCGGCTATCCCCAACGCTTCCGTTTGGTGATGGTGATCGGCGTCCTCTTCAGCCTGTGGCTGACCTGGGCCGCGTTCACGGCGTCGCCGTCCATCCCGATCTAGCCTGCTCCGACCGACTTCTGGGCTTTCCAGGCGGCGGTGCGGGCGGCGATGTAGCGATCGTACTCCGCGCTGGTGGTCATCGCCGGCATGACGTGATGAAGGCCGCCGGCGGCGTCCTTCACCGGCAGGTCGGCGGCCATCTGGGCCTGGAGCTGTTGCAGGTGGGAGGGTGTTTGGGCCGCGGGACTGGCGGGCGCCAAGGGCGGAACGGCCACACCCGCCAATGGGTCGTCGGTCCGGGGCGCGGTCAGGGTGAGCACGGCGGAGAGGTCGCTCGCGCCGGCGTCGCGCGCGGTGAGCGGCGCGAGCCCGTAGCGGGTCTCCAGCGTCTTCAGGATCACCGTGTGATCGTGCGGCTGGCTTCCGGCGGGGGCGCGGAACACGCCTCCAGCCGGGATCAGTGGCGAGATCAGCACCGTCGGCACGCGCGGCCCAAAACGGTTGAAGCCGAACCCTTGCTCCCCGGCCGTCGCATCGGGCGGCGGCGCCGTCCACGGTGGCGGAACGTGATCGTACAGGCCGCCGGACTCATCATAGGTGACGATGAGCAGCGTGCTCGCCCACTTCGGACCGTTTCTCAGGGCGTAGTAGACATCGTGAATCAGCTGCTCGCCGGCGGCGATGTCGGAGACCGGGTGCTGGTCGTTCTGGCCGGTCCCGCTCCAGGTGGGCTCGAGGAAGCTGTAGGCCGGCAGGGTTCCCGCCGCCGCCGCGGTCTGGAAGTCTCCGAACAGGCCGAAGTTGGCGTCCGGCGCCGCCTGCAGGTCGGAAAAGTCGCCGCGGGCGAGCGGCAGGGCGGCGCCGCCATAGATCATCCAGCTGACGCCCGCCGTGGTTAGGGCGGCGAATATGGTCGGCGCCGTGTACTGAGCGTCGGTGTCCTTGAGATGGCCTTGCGACGTGCCCGCATGGGCGAACGCTCGGTTGGGCAGGGTCTCGGTGGGCGCCGGCGAGAACCACCGATCACAGACGGCGAATCCTTGCGCGAGCCCGGAGAGAATCGGTAGCACAGCCGAATCGTAGCAGCCCATGATGTCGGCCTCGGTGGTTCCGGGGAGGATCGTCCAGCCCTTCTCCTTGGCCTGCCAGGCAAGCGTATAGGCGAAATCGGTGACGAACCCGCCGTTGGACGTCGGCGGCTGGGTCGCGGGGGCCGTGATCGATCCGAAGAGCTGATCGTTCATGGCGTTGTAGCCTTCGCCGGGATCGGCGCCCGGCATGAAGCTGGCGTTCGGCGTGGCGCTGGTGATGCGGAAGACGCTGACCGGCGATCCGTCCGAGCCCGGATTGGTCTCGGCGCCGGTGAGTCCGTCGAAGGCCTGACCGCTTGACGAAAGGTTGTTCGAGGCCGCATAGAGCCAGCCCAGCATGTGGTCGAACGACCGGTTCTCCAGCATCAGGACGACAAAGGTGTCGATCTGGTCGAGCGGGCTTGCGGTCATCGCAATCGGCTCCCGAGGTTGCATTGCGGCATCATAGCCGCCTTATGTGACGTGGGCGCCCACGACTCTCACGGCTTGCCGCTGAGCGACACCCCGGCGCCGTCGCTATCGAGAATCTGTGAGAGCAGGGTTCCGTGCTCCAGGCGCGGCGCCTGCGCAAATGCGAGGCCGTTCGCCGCCCGCGCCTCGTAGAGCGCCGAGAGATCCTCGGTGGTGAAGCCGATCTCGACCCCGCCCGCCGGGTTCTTATCGCTGGCCGGATGCAGGGCGAGGGTGACCTCCCCGGTGTCGAATTCGCTCCAGTAAGGCGTGGCCAGTTTCACCGGCAGGCCCAGGGTGTCGCGATAAAAGGCGACGGCCTTGTCCATATCGGCCACGAACTTGATTGCGTAGGTGAATTTCGCCTGCATCGCCGATCCTCCCATTGCCCGGCGTAGTTAACACGCGGCCGGCTGCGGCCCAAAGCCCTTGCGTAGCGACCCGCGCCGATATAGTTATGTTGCCTAACTAACTATATGACTCAATCGTGGCGCTGCTCGAAATCGATGAGGATCTGGTCTTTCTGGCCGAAGCCCTGCGGCCGGGACTGTTGCGCGCCTCGCGCCTGCTGCGCCGCGAGGCCCGCAAAGCCGGTGTCTCGGTCCTCGACGCCCAGCTCCTCGGCGCCATCGCCAAGCACCCTGGGGTCGGCGGCGGCGAACTGGCCGAAAACGAACAGATGAGTCCGCCCTCGATGTCGGCGCATCTGAAGCGCCTTGAAGCCGCTGGCTGGATCCAGCGGGAGCCACCGCGCGCCGACGATCGCCGCCGTGTGGGTCTCCGCGTCACGGCCGCCGGCGAAGCGGCGCTGCTCGCCATTCGCCGCCAGAGGAACGAGTGGCTGGCCGCGCGCCTGGCCGCCCTGCCGGCCAAGGACCGCCGGGCTCTGGCCGCCGCCGCCGGGCCGCTCATGCGCCTGGCGGGGGACCGCTGATGGATGACGCCCCCGCGCCTGCGGATCCGGACCTTGCGCTCGTCGCGCCCGGCGAGGCGATGGGCGCCACCGACTACATCGAGCCGCCGCTCCGCGAGTTGATCGCCGAAGCGCAGGGCGTCGACGACAAGCCCGCCGAGCCGTTTTCTTCCCTGGTTCCGGCCATCATCGGCGCCGCGCTGATGATGCAGACTCTGTCGGCGACAGTGATTGCCAACGCCCTGCCGACCATGGCGCGTTCGTTCCACGAAGATCCGATCCGGCTCAACACGACCATCACCATCTATCTTCTGGCCTCGGCGGTGTTCCTGCCGATCAGCGGCTGGATGGCCGACCGCTTCGGCGCCAAACGTATTTTCGTCATCGCCATCGTCGCCTACGCCGCCTCGTGCGCCGCCTGCGGCTTGGCCACCAGCCTGCCGGAGATGCTGATCGCCCGCGCCTTTGAGGGGGCGGCGGGGGCGATGATGGCGCCGGTGGGCCGCCTCGTGCTGCTGCGCTCGACGCCCAAGCACAACCTGGTGCGCGCCATGAGCGTGCTCACCATGCCGGCGCTTCTCGGGCCGGTGATCGGGCCACCGATCGGCGGCTTCATCATCACCTACGGGTCATGGCGCTGGATCTTCTTCCTCAACCTGCCGATCGCGGCGTTGGGGGTCGTGCTGGTGACAAGGTTCATTGCCGACGTGCGCGAGGAGAATACGGCGCCGCTCGATTGGATCGGCCTGGTGCTCACCGGCCTTGGCATGGCGGCGGTGGTGTGGGGCTTCGACAACCTCGGCCGCGGACCTCTGCCGCCGTGGGCGATCGCGCTCATGATGGGCGGCGGCGCCGCGTTGCTCGCGCTCTACGCCTGGCACGCCGCGCGCGTCTCCAACGCCATTCTCGATCTCAGCCTGCTCAAAATCCGGACCTTCTACGCCTCGACGGTGGGCGGCGCCTTCATGCGCATGGGCATGGGCGCGACGCCGTTCATGCTGGCCATGCTGCTGCAGGTCGCCTTCGGCCTCACGGCGCTGCAGGCCGGGCTGATGACCTTCGCCAGCGCCGCCGCCGCCATCGTCATGAAGACCTGCGCCCCGCCGATCCTGGCGAGGTTCGGCTTCAAACGGACCCTCATCGTCAACGCCGTGATCGTGGCCGCCGCCTTCATGGCCTACGCCGTCTTCCAGCCTGGCACGCCGCACTGGGTGCTCTACGCCGTCCTGCTGGTCGGTGGCTTTTTCCGCTCGCTGCAGTTCACGTCGCTCAACGGCATGGCCTTCGCCGATATCGACCACCCCCAGATGAGCCGCGCCTCAACCATGTCGACCATGGGCCAGCAGCTCTCCCAAAGCATGGGCATCGGCCTAGCCGCGACCTTCCTGCACCTCTCCATGGTCGCCCAGCACGCCCGTCAGCTCACCGCTGGCATCATCGGGCCGGCCTTCATCGCCGTGGGCGTCGTGTCGCTGATTTCGGTCCTGTTCTACCTGCCGCTGCCGGCCAATGCCGGCGAGGGCCTGCACGGCGCGCCACGCGTCAGGCGTCGGGCTTGAACCGCTCACCGCTCGCCGTCGTCCGGATCGGCCCAGCCGGCGGCGCGTCGCCAATCCGTCGCCTCCGCCGCGGCGATGGCCAGGTTACGAACGCGGGCGGCGCAGAGGCTCCGCCAGCGGCCATCGCTTGTCTCCGCTTCGCGGGCGTAGGCGGCCACCAGCGCGCGCGCCTCGGGGAGGGGGATCAGGCCATGGTCGGCGACCACGGCGCCGCCGATCGCGCGGAAGGGCGCTTCGTTCACGGCTCGCCAAGGGCGAGGAGATCGGACAGCACGCGCCAGGCAGGCATGGCCAGGGTCTCATCGAAGACTGTTTCGAGGATGAGTTCACCGGCGCGGCGCGCGTCCAGTCGGTCGGCAAGCTCCATCCTGTCGGTCAGCGAACGCCACTCAACGAGGCTCTGCCCGATCGCCTTCGACAGGTTCTCGAGCGCTTGCAATTCGCGCTCGGCGACCCAGCGGCCGGCCTCGAACCGTTCGATGCAGTGGTCGGTCAGATCGGCGACGCTGTCGTTCAAGGCGCGAAGCTGTTCGATCGTAGGGCTCATGACAAAATGATTGCATAATGCAATCTACGGTGCAATCATGAATTCTGATATGCAATCTTCCGACTTTTCACAAACCGACTCACCCGGAGCGGCTGCGCTGTTCCTGGCCTTCCTTGGGGTTGGTCTTTCCGGCTTCGGCGGCGTGCTGCCGTTCGCGCGCCGGATGCTGGTCGAGCGGCGCGCGTGGCTCTCCGAAACCCAGTTCGCCGAGACCCTGGCTCTTTGCCAGACCCTACCCGGACCCAACATCGTCAACGTGTCGGTCGTCGTCGGTTCGCGCTTCGCCGGCGCGCTCGGGGCGCTCGCCGCGGTGACCGGTCTGATGGCCGCGCCGGTCGCCATCGTCCTCGTGCTGGCGACGCTCTACGGGCGCTATGGCGCGGTCGGCCGCCTGCCGGAGATGATCGCCGGGCTCGGCGCGGCGGCCTGCGGCCTGGTGGCGGCGACGGCGGCCAAGATGGCGCTGCCGATCGTCCGCAAACGCCCAGTCACCGCGGCGCCCTTCATCGTCGCGGCGTTCGTCGGTGTCGGCCTGATGAGGCTTCCGCTGGTTTGGGTGCTCGCGGCGCTGGCGCCCCTCAGCATCGCCGCCGCCTGGGGGCGCAAGGGGTGAAGAATTCGCCGGCCCTGCTGGGCGATCTCGCCGTCCAGTTCATGATCCTGTCGCTGGTGGCGTTCGGCGGCGCCAATGCGGTCGTGCCCGAGCTGCACCGCCTGTCGGTCACCCTGCGCCATTGGATGACCGACGCCGAGTTCGCCAACCTCTTCGCCATCGCCCAGGCCGCGCCCGGGCCCAATGTGATGATCGCCACTCTGGTCGGGTGGAAGGCCGCCGGGCTTCCCGGCGCGCTGGTCGCCACCGTGGCCATGTGCGCGCCCTCGTGCCTCCTGACCTATTTCGCCGCCCGGGCGTGGGAGCGCTGGCGCGAGACCCGCTGGCGCGCGGCGATCGGCGCCGGCCTGGCGCCGGTGACGGTTGGCTTGGTGGTCGCCAGCGCCTGGCTGCTGGCGCACGCGGCGGACCGGCAGTGGCGCCTCGTGGCGGTGACGGCGGCCACGGCGATCGTCGTCTATGCGACCAAGCTCAATCCGCTGTGGTGTCTCGCCGCCGCCGCCGGGCTGGGGCTCGCTGGGGTTTTGGGGTAAGGCGTCAGCCCTCGCCTGTTCTTACGCGGAAGGTCTTCAGCACCTCACGCGCCTGGGCGCGGCGCTCCTCGGGGATCTCAGTCCAGATCTCGAGGATGTCGGAGTCGACGGACTCCGGGTCGGTGTCGAACAGGTGACCGGGGCGGGTTCCGAGCACCGGCGCGATCTTGCTGGCCCATTTGTCCGACAGCCGGCGCTCGCCGGCCTCGATCAGGCTGATCACGGCGCCGGTCGTGCCAATGGCTTCGGCGAGTCGCGCCTGGGTCAGGCCGCGAAACTCGCGCCACGCCTTCAGGTAGTTCCGCACGGGATCACGAGGCATGGCGCATTATGCAAAGACTGGCTATGGTGTCGTTAGGCAAAATGCAAATATCGGCCCTTGCGCGGGAAATTGCATTATGCAATTATTATCGCCATGTCTGGCCACCGAAACTCCGAAATCGCCACCGCCCCGAGGCCCTGGCTCTCGCGCCGGCCAGGGGAGTGCGCCTTTCCCGTGGACGGCCGCGGCCAGAACACCCGGTCGTGCTGCAATCCCTGCGGCGGGGCGACCTACTGCCGGGCGCACCACCGTGTCGCCACCCGTAGAAGCGCGCCGGTCGACGCCCTGCTGAAGGAACTTCTCGGTCTGGGGCTTTGCGACTGACATGCGACGCAAGCGCGCTAAACCCGCCGATCCCCTGGCCCTGGCGCGCCGGCGGGCCGCCGAACGCGAGGCGGCGCGTGATCCGGTTAACTGGGGCGTCAATCGCGAGGTGCTGGTCCTGGCCGCCAACGCCGACGTCAAAATCTCTGCGACGCCGTCCCGCGTCCGGCGCGCGGACGTCTTCGACCGGCTGCTGGTCGGAGACCACCGTGCGTCCTTGCAAGCGGTCCGCCGTCTGCAACGGGATATCGCAGCCATGCATGTCCTGGCCGGCGGCGTCGCCCGTTATGCGGAGAGGATCGACGCCGGTCGCGCCGGAGAGGCGGGCGGCGAGCTGCGCCATCGGGCGGCCGAGCGTGCGCGCGGCGTCCTCGAACTCACCGGCGCCGCCAGCGCGCGGCTGCTCTTGGCGTTGTGCGAAGCCGACGTGGCGCTGGGTCGGCCGGCCGAATGGCGCGCGGTGGTCGAGCGCGTGAGCGGCGAGCGCCTGGCGGACGCCCAGGGAGCGGTTCTGAGAGCCGCGTGCGGCAACCTCGCCGCCGCCTACGCCGTCGTGGACCGGCGGCCGCTTGTGGTGCGGGCCTAGCGCCGAGCCTGTTCGGAGCGCCAGGCCTCCAGGGCCTGCCAGGGTTCGTCGGTCAGATAGGCCGCGGCGAACGCCTCGGCCCCAGCCAGGATGGCCTCCTTGACGGGCAGGTTTTCCCAACGGCGCATCAGCGCCTTCTGCAACCGGATGGCTTCGGGCCGCCCCGCGAAAATGGCGGCGATGCGCTTCTCCACCGCCGCGTCGAGACCCTCCGCCGGGACCACGGCGTCGACGAGGCCCATTTCGCGCGCCGCCGCCGCGTCGAAAGCCTCGCCCAACAGGAGCATCTCCCTCGTCCGGCCCCAGCCGATGAGGCCGGGAAGCAGCGCCGCCTCAACCACCGAGGGCACGCCGATCCTGACCTCGGGCATGCCAAAGGTCGCGGTCTCGCAGGCCACGCGAAGATCGCACGAGATGGCCAGCTCCAGCCCGGCGCCCAGGGTGACGCCGTTGATCCGCGCGATCACGGGAACCGGAAAGGCGCGCACCGCCTCGCAGCAGTCGTGCACCTTGCCGATGAAGGCGCGCGCCTCGGTGGGCGTGGCGATGTCAGCGAGCTCGTGGATGTCGGCGCCAGCGACAAACGCCCGGTCTCCGGCTCCGGTGAGGACGACGCAGCGCAGGCCCTTGTCGGACTTCAGGGACTCGAACGCGGCGAGGAGCCCCTTCATGATCGCGGCGCCGAACGAATTCATTCGCCGCTGGTTGTCGAGGGTGATGAAAGCGACATCGCCGCCGTCGCGCTCTTCGATATCGATGTGGACTTGGGCCGCGCGGTTCATGGCGCTCGTATGCGGGGCTACGCCAAGCGCGGCAAGGGCTGCGCGCCAGGGCAAACTGTCGCGCATTGCTCCCGCGGTGGCCGCGGGCCTAGGGTCTAAAAAACAAGCACAAAGGCCGAGGAAGCATCATGGGAGCCTCTCGTGCGGACGCCGTCTGGCGCGACGTCGCCAAGCCGCTCGAGGTGCGGGTCGACGCGCTCGTCTCGGCCCTCACGCTCGAAGAAAAAGTCGCGCTCATGGGCGGCGCCGGGTCGTTCGAGCTGCACGGCGTGGCGCGCCTGGGCGTCCCGCCCGTACGGGTGACCGACGGGCCGACCGGCGTGCGTTCCAACGAAGGCGAGGCGGCGACCGTGTTCCCGGTCGGCGTCGCCATGGCGTCGACCTGGAACCCCGAACTGGTCCGCGAGGTCGCCGGCGCCATCGCCCGAGAGGCCCTGGCGCTCGACAACCGCGTCGTCCTCGCCCCCACCATCAACATCGTGCGCACGCCGCTCTGGGGCCGCAACTTCGAGACCTATTCGGAGGATCCGTTTCTGACCGCCGCTCTCGGCGTCGCCTACGTCGAGGGGCTGCAGGCCGAGGGGGTAGGCGCCTCGCTCAAGCACTATGCGGCCAACAACCAGGAAGAGAGGCGCATGAGCGTCAACGCCGTGATCGGCGAGCGGGCGCTGCGCGAGATCTATCTCGCCGCCTTCGAGACGGTGGTGAAGGCCGCGGGTCCGTGGACGGTGATGGCGTCGTACAACAAGATCAACGGGCCCTACGCCACCGAAAACCATCGCCTGCTCGAAGAGATCCTCAAGGGCGAGTGGGGCTATGACGGCGTAGTGGTCTCCGACTGGGGCGCTGTCCATTCCACGGCCCCCGCCGCCAACGGCGGAAACGATCTCGAGATGCCGGGGCCGGCGCGCTGGTTCGGCGACAAGCTCGTCGCCGCGGTCAAGGCAGGCGAGGTTCCGCGGAGCCGCATCGACGACGCCGCCAGGCGCATGGTCCGCCTCATTCTGCGCACCGGCGTTCTGGACGGGAAACCCAAGCCCGTCGGCGAGCTTCGTTCGCGGCGCCACCGCGAGATCGCCGCCCGCGCGGCCGAGGAATCGGTAGTGCTGTTGAAGAACGACGGTGAACTGCTGCCCTTCGACGCAAGCAAGCTCGCCACCGTCGCAGTGATTGGACCCAATGCTGCGGCGCGCCGCATCCAGGGCGGCGGCTCCTCGCACGTACGACCGGGCCGGCGGACATCCATGCTGCAAGCCATCGAGGAGTTGTTAGCCGGCCAAGCGGACGTGGTGTTCGCCGAGGGCGGCGACAATGAACCCGTGCCGCCGGCCGCGCGGGCGGCGATGTTCAGCCCCGACGAAGGACGCGGCGCCGCGGGGTTGCTGGTCGAATATTTCGCCGCACGCGGCTTCGACGGCGCCCCTTTTCAGGCCCGTCCGGAGTGGGAAATCGGCAAGCTTGTCTCGACCTCATCGGCAGAGCGGCTGGGCGAGGGCCTGGGCGCGCTGCGCTGGAGCGGATGGTTCTGGCCCGAGCGCGACGGCCGCCATGAGTTTTCGCTGCGCGCGCCGGGCGACGGGCGCATCGTTCTGAATGGTTCGGTGCTGATCGACGAGAGCACGCCAGCGGTGCACGACACCTGGGATGTCGGCGGCTATCCGGCCGCGCGCCGCATCGCCGCGGTCGATCTCGTCGCCGGACGCGGCTGCCCGGTGACCGTCGAATATGTGCGCCCCGAGAAGGCCGGCGGTATTTCCTGGGAGTATGTCAGCATCGGCATGCGCCAGCCGACCGGTACGATCGAGGCGGCGGCCGAGGCGGCCGCGGGGGCCGACGCCGCCATTGTGGTGATCGGGGCGGCCTCGATCAGCGAGGGCGAGGGCTACGATAGGGCCGACCTCGAACTGCCGGGCGACCAGAACGCGCTGGTCGAGGCGGTGCTCGCAGCCAATCCTCGCACCGCCATCGTGCTGGTGGGCGGCGCGCCGTACGCCCTGCCGTGGATCGCCCACGCGCCGGCGGTGCTGGCGGCCTGGCTGGGTGGCGAGGAGGGCCCCGACGCCACCGCCCGCATTCTCTTCGGCCGGTCCGAACCGTCGGGCCGGCTGCCGGTGACCTTTCCCCATCGCATCGAAGATACGTCCGCTCACGGCTGGCGCCCGGGGGGCGACGAGGTGGTCTATGGCGAGGGCCTGTTCGTCGGCTACCGCCATTTCGACCAGGCCGCGGTGGGGCCGATGTTCCCCTTCGGACACGGGCTGACCTACACCCGCTTCGTCTATTCCGATCTCGCCGCGCCCGAGGAGGCGGCGGCGGGCGAGGACGTGGAGGTGGCCTTCACCTTGGCCAATTCCGGCCAGCGGTCAGGCGCGGAAACCGCCCAGCTCTATGTGCGTCCGCGCGGCCCCTCCGTGGAGCGGCCGGTCAAGGAGCTGAAAAGCTTCGCCAAGGTCGCGCTGCAGCCCGGCGAACAGCGGCGCGTCATCCTGCGCCTCACCGCCCGCGACTTTTCCTTCTGGGACGAGGCGCAGGGGGCCTGGGTGGCGGAGCCGGGAAGCTACGACCTCCTGATCGGCTGTTCGGCCGCCGACATCGAGCTGCAGGCTACCGTGCGCCTCACGCGGTAACGCAAGCGTGTGTTCGCGCTGCAGCTTTTTGCGTGACAATCCGTTCTGACGCAGACGGGCGAATCAATGTCCGCGACACGCGTCTGCAAGGAGACGGCACATGGGTATCCTCTCTTGGCTCATCTTGGGCCTCGTCGTCGGATTTATCGCCAGCAAGATCGTGAACAAGACCGGTTCCGGCCTGGTCATGGACATCGTGCTCGGCGTCATCGGCGCGTTCGTCGGCGGTTGGCTGTTCAGCTTCTTCGGTCATACTGGCGTGACCGGCCTGAACCTCTACAGCTTCATCGTCGCCCTCATCGGCGCGCTTGTGGTGATGCTGGGCTATCACTTCATCTTCCGTCGCGGGCAGTCATCTTAAGGCTCGCCCTACCGGCCGCTTGACGCGGCCCGTCGTCGAACGCATGAACCACGGCCCCATTTTCCCGGGACCGTGGTTTCATGCCTCAAGCCGTCCTTGGCGTAGAGCAGGGCGAGTTCTTTCACGGAACGCGCAAGGTGTTTTCCGGTGTCACCTTCCTGCTGGATGACGCCCGGACGGCGCTCGTCGGCGAGAACGGCGCCGGCAAGTCGACCTTGCTCAACTGTCTGAGTGGCGAGCTCGAGCTCAACTCAGGCAAGATCGTGCGCTCGCGCAGCCTGCACGTCGCCGCGCTGCCGCAGGAAGTCCCCGAGGGGCTCGCCGCGCTCAGCGTGCGCCAGGTGCTGGAGCGCTCGCTTCAGCGCGTCGGCGCCGCCGGCAAGGACTGGCGCATCGACATCATGCTGGACGAGATCGGCGTCTCCGCCGAGACCGCCGACGGCGCGTTCGGCGTGCTCTCCGGCGGCTGGCAGAGGCTGATCCTGATCGCCGGGGCGGCGCGGCTCGAGGAGCCCGACGTCCTCATTCTGGACGAGCCGACCAACCACCTCGACATTGGCCACATCAACCGGCTCGAGCAGTGGCTCACCGAGGATTTCCGCCTGCCGATGCTGATCGTCTCGCACGACCGGGCGTTCCTCAATCGGGTGACGACGCGCACGCTGTTCCTGCGCGCCGACGGCGTTCATGCGTTCAAGGCCCCCTTCGCCAAGGCGCGCGAGGAGCTGCTCCGCCGCGACGCCGCCGCCGGCGTGCGCCGCAAGATCGAGGAAAAGGAGATCAAGCGCCTGGAGGAGGCCGCGGCCCGCTATCAGATCTGGGGCATGAAGAACGACATGTTCCACCGCCGAAAACGGGCGGTGGAGACGCGTATCGAGCGCATCCGCGACGCGCGCGCCGAGGTCTATGTCGCCCGCGAGCGACGTCTGGAGCTGGGTGAGAGCGAGATCGAGGCCAAGATCGCCCTGAGGGTCGAGAACCTGCAACTGTCCACGCCCGACGGCGCGCGCAAGCTCCTCGACATCAGCCGCCTGTCGATCGCCGCCGGCGACAAGGTGGCGCTGTTGGGCGTCAATGGGGTGGGTAAGTCGACGCTGCTCCACGCCCTGGCCGCCGCCTGGCGCGGGCGCGACGCCCATTACGACGGCCAGGCCAAGATCCGCTTCAATCCGGCGAGCCGGCTGGCCTATTTCGACCAGACCATGCGCGACCTGCCGCTCGATGACAGCGTCATCGGCTATATCACAGACATCGACGGGGTCACCGAGCGCGAGGCGATCCGCGCGCTGGCCCAGGCGGGCTTTCCCTTCGCGCGTGTCCGCGATCCGATCCGGGTCTTGAGCCACGGCGAACGTTCACGCCTGACGTTCTTGAAAATGAAACTGTCGAAGCCGAATTTTTATCTTCTGGATGAGCCGACCAGCCACCTCGACATCGAAGGCCAGGAGGATTTGGAGGCCCAGCTCGAGGAGGCTGAAGTGGCCTGCGTCTTCGTCTCCCACGATCGTTATTTCACCCGCACCGCCGCCACGAGGTTCCTGGAATTCCGGCGCGGCCGGCTCGTCGAAGTCGAGGAGCCAGACGCCTTCTTCGATTCGCAGGCGGCGTGATCGTTCGTTCTTTTCCCTCTCTTCCAAGCTGCGTCATCCCGGACGATGGCAATGCCGGCGATCCGGGACCCAGGGGGTTCGATCGCCGGCGTATGCACCTCTGGGTCCCGCCCCGGATTTAATCCGGGGCTCCGCGCTGACGCGCTCCGGCCGGGATGACGCAACATTGGGGATGCGCCGAATCCGGGCCGCCCAATCGGTTTAGTGCGGGATCAGGCTCCCGAACGGATTGAAGATGCTGGGCTTGTGCTGCTGCTGTTGCTGCGGTTGGCCCTGCTGGTCCTGGCCGCCCATCATCCGGCTCATGTCCATGCCGACGATACCGCTGGTGGATGATTTGTAGCGGACCTTGACCTGCCAGGCGATGTTCCACGGCCGCGGCGCCGGCGGCCTCGGTGGATAGTCAATATTGGTCTCGCCGCCATAGGCGTTCAGCATGAAGAACCCGCTGCGTCCCGCCGCCTGTACGGCCTCCTCAGGGATGGTGCAGCTCGTGGTTCCCGCGTCCAGCAAGGCGTGCGAGGCCACCAGCCGATCGATCTCGCCGTCGCTCAGATAGTCCGGCAGGGCGAAGGCCACGGTCTGGGCCGCGCTCGAGGTCCACATAACCACCTGGTCCTGCTGGGCGCCGAACATCGAGGCGAAATAGCCCCGCGCGCCGTCGATGGGCTGCCACGCCAGACTGGCCGAACCGCTGGCGTTGCGCTGGTTGGCGGTGAGCACGAACGGCGGCAGGAAATCCTGATTGGCCGTCAGGCTGAACTTGATGTCCGGGCTGTAGTTGCCGTGAATGAAATGGTCGCCCTGCAGCGAACCGTTTTGCGGCACGCTGGTCTGACCTTGCGAATTCGGCCACTCGCCATAGGTCGTGTTGCGCGACGGGGAGGGGGGCTCCATCGGGCGCACCGCCATCCCGTGCATGAGGGCGGCGAACTGCGCCGGCATCTGGCCCTGGGCGACCTGGGCGAAGTCGATGACCAGCGGCTGGCCGGGCGGCGCGTGTTCGCCGCAGCCCCAGAAGATCAGCATGCGCCCTTTCGGTTGCCGGAACTGCTGCGGCGGACTGGGCGCGCTTTCCTGGTGAACGGGCGCCGCCGCCTGTGGCGTCACCAGCGGCAATGTCGGTCCGGCGCCCAGGCCCTGCGGCGGATCGTGCTCGGCGGTCGGATCGCCGCCCGCGGGCCGGCGGGAGGAGCCGAGTTGCAGGGTGAGATTGTGGCTGTAGCTGTTTCCACCGCCGTTGCGCATGGCCAGGATGGAGGCCATGCTCGGCCGGCCGCCGCCCATCATTCCGCTCATGCCGCTGGTGGTGGCCGCGCTCATCCAATAGACCGCGACCGGACCGGTCACGACCTGATGTTCCGCGGCCCAGCCGGCCGCCACGCTCGCCGCCGCGACGCCGCTTGCAAGCAGCGCGATCCGCCCAGGCTTCATGGCTTCCTCCCCCGTTTCCCTCAGGGCCGAGCGCAGGCCCAAGCTCGGCCATGACGCCAGGGAAGGGTCAGGCCGTCAAGGCCTCCTCGACGTCCCTCAGGCGATCCTTGCCGAAGTAGAGCTCCTCGCCGACGAAGAAACTGGGCGAGCCGAAGACGCCACGCTCCACCGCGCGGGTGGTGTTGGCCATCAGCCGGTCTTTCACCGCCTGCTCCTGGGTGAGAGCGATCAGGCGCGCGGCCGGCAGGTCGGCGGCGGCGAGCGCCTCGGCGATCACGGCCGGGTCGTCCATCTTGCGACCATCTTCCCACATGGCGGCGAAGACCGCCTCAACATAGGGTTCGAACACTCCCAACTCGCGCGCCGCCTCGGTCCCGCGCATGATGGCGAGCGTATTGACCGGGAAATGCGGGTTCTGGCGATAGCGGGTGAGGCCATGGCGGGCGACGAAGCGCCTCAACTCCAGCGCCTCGTAGGCGAGCTTGGCTGGGATGCCGGCGAAGGCCTCCATGGGCGCGCGGTTGCCGGTGGCCTTGAAGATCCCGCCCAACAGTGCGGGCGTATAGACGAACGTCGCTCCGGTCCGCGCCGCGATGGACGGGATCACCCGGTGCGACAGATACGAATTGGGGCTGCCGAAATCGAATAGGAATTCAACGCGTTTTTGCGCCATCACCAGGTCTCCGCAAACGGGCGCAGGTCGAGCTCGAAGGTCCACCCGTCCCGGCTCTGCTGGTGCAGATCCCAATAGGCGTTAGCGATCGAGGTCGGCGCCATCAGGGCGTCGGGGGGCAATTCGGCGAGCGCGTCGGGACCCCGGGCGGCGGTGATCCGTTGGCGGACAAAGGCGGTGTCGACGCCGGAGTCGATGATGAGGTGGGCGACGTGAATGTTTTTCGGACCCAACTCACGCGCCATGGACTGGGCCACCGCCCGCAGGCCGGCCTTGGCGCTGGCGAAGGCGGCGTAGCCGACGCCGCCGCGCACCGAAGCCGTCGCGCCGGTGAAGAAGATCGACCCCCGGCCATGGGCGAGGAGCCGCGCCGCCGCCTCGCGGCCGGTGAGGAAGCCGGCCTGGCAGGCCATTTCCCACACCTTGCGGAACACTCTCTCGGTGGTCTCCAGGATCGGGAAATTGACGTTGGCGCCGACGTTGAAGATCACCGCCTCAAGCGGCTGGTCGGCGTCGGCCCACGCCAGGAAGTCGGCGACTTCGCTCTCCTGGCGGGCGTCGAGCGAGCGGCCCTCGAAACGCCCCCCCGCCGCTTTGATGCGCGATTTCAATTCGACGAGCTGGTCGCCGTGGCGGCGTCCGCCGAACACTCGGTAGCCCTCGGCGGCGAACTTCTCTGCGATGGCCGCTCCGATGAAGTCACCGGCGCCGACGACCGCGACTGAGGCGTTGCGCTGGTGAGCCATGGCTTCCCCTAGGACGCGGTTCCCGCGCGCCGGATAATTTCATGGTGACGAATGACTTCGGTCACAAGGAAGGAGAGGAATTTTTCCGCGAACTCGGGATCGAGATCGGCGTCGGCGGCCAGCGCGCGCAGACGGGCGATCTGCTGCGCCTCCCGGGCGGGGTCGGCCGGTGGCATGTCGAGCCTCGCCTTCAAGGCGCCGACCTTGCGCGTGCATTTGAAGCGCTCGGCCAGCAAGTGCAGCACGGCGGCGTCGATGTTGTCGATCGAGTGGCGCAGCTCGGAGAGCTCGGTTGGGATCTCGTCCATGGAAACAGGTGGTGACGAGCCGCCGCGTTCCGGTCAAGACTCATCGCCGCCATGATCCAGACCCTCGCCCCGCTCGCCGACGCCCTTGCCGAGCAACTCAAGGCCCGCGGCGAGACCATCGCCGTGGCCGAATCCTCGACCGGGGGGCTGGTCAGCGCGGCTCTGCTCGCCGTGCCAGGCGCCAGCGCCTATTTTCTCGGCGGCGCGGTGGTTTACACCGCCAAGGCGCGGATGAGCCTCCTGGGGATCATGCGCGAAAAGGTCGCCGGCATGCGCTCGGCGAGCGAGCCCTACGCGCTGCTGTTGGCCAGAACCGCGCGCGAGAACTTCGGCGCCGATTGGGGTCTGGCCGAGACCGGGGCGGCCGGACCCACCGGCAATCCCTACGGCGACGCCGCGGGCCACACCTGTCTGGCGGTCAGCGGGCCGGTGGAGATGGCCATCACCCTCGAAACGGGGTCGGCGGACCGCGCCCGGAACATGGAGGCTTTCGCCCGCCGGGCCCTGGAACTGCTCGGCGCGGCGCTTGAGGCGTGAGTTGGGTCGAAGGGGTGAGCAGGGGTCCGCTCAACGGCGGCTGACGGACCCCTGCTCCAGGGCTCACGCGAGTTGCGGCGGCGCGGCGAGCCCGTTGTTCCTCGAAGTTCGGCTAGCTCGCCGACGAATTGGCGGACGACTTCGCCGAGGCGCGCTTGGACGCCTTGGCCTGCCGCTTTGCCGCGTTCGATGCGTTGGCGGCGTCCACCGCCGTCTTGCAGTCGGACGTAACGGAGTCGAGGTGGGCCCGGGCGCAGCGGATCACCTTGCCGCGGCCGAGTTCCTCGGTCGGGCAAAGCTTGTGGAAGTCCGCCAGGCAGACCTCATTGACCTTGGGCTTGGGCGTGGCCACAGCTTGGCCGGCGGTGAGAATGGCGAACGCGGCGCCGACGATGACGCAGGAACGAAGGTTCATGGTTAGCTCCCCTGAAGTGATAGTTCACGTTTTGTTCTTTTAACGGACGGGAACCCGGCGTCAAGCCCGATTCTTCAATTCCCGATTTTGTCGTCGCCTGGTGGATAGAATTCGACACTTGGCATCCGCCCCGAACGTCCGTCCGGCACGTGGAACGGCGACGCAGACCGGCCGGGAAGCAGACGTTCCGAATGTCTCAGTGGATGGAACGCGGACATCCCCCAAGGCGTGAATGCAAGTGCGCCGCGTAGATTTCGCGGCCTCGATCAGCGAAGTTACTGATCGTCCGCGACAGGTCGACATGCATGGAGGGGATTGGGAGCGTGGCCAGACATACATCACCGCAACAGCGGCCATCGGCGTTCGCGGGTCTGAAGTTGATCGTCGCGGCCGCGGCGGTCGCTTTGCTCGGCGGTTGCGACGCGCCGGTGCGCGCTCAGACCCTAGTGCCGGAAATCGTCTCGCGGTGTCTGGCTCGCGATCATGACACAGGTGGCGCGCTCAAAAACTGCACCCTGGCGATACAGGCAGGTCGTATGTCCGCGGAGCTGCTGGCGCTAATGTACAACGCCCGAGGGGAAGCCAATTGCCAACGCGGCGATTACGATCTGGCCCTGGCCGATCAGAACGCGGCGATCCGGCTCGTGCCGAACTTCCCCCAGGCCTATGCCGACCGCGCTCAGTGTCATTTGGGCAAGCAGGATGTGGATGCGGCCCTGGCTGACTATGCCACAGCCATCCAGCTAGCGCCCATTCCCGGTTATTTCCGGGAGCGGGCTAAGATCTACAATTGGAAAGGGGACCATGAACAGGCCCTAGGAGTCGTGGACATTTAACGTGTCCATATGACGACGGCGACGAGTTGGACCATTGAGAGGAAGGCCCTGGCGGTCTGTTCGTAACGG
>Ga0302314_10004456_pt1 | contig 25757 bp, 21 predicted proteins | sample III_Palsa_N2_3_FD_200533 | JGI IMG/M metagenome (GOLD analysis project Ga0302314, IMG submission 200533) | Peat permafrost microbial communities from Stordalen Mire near Abisko, Sweden - III_Palsa_N2_3 | ecosystem: Environmental > Terrestrial > Soil > Palsa > Peat permafrost | place: Sweden...
GCATGATGCCCTGGCTGTTGATCACCGCGCCCAGCCCGCGCGACCAGGCGGCGTTGACCAGGGCGGTGGTGACCGCGCCGCAGTCGAAGGGCGTATCGTCGCTGCCGTCCAGGGCGCGGTCGTAGGTTACGATGATGCAGACCGGCGCGTCGAACTGGCGAAAGCCGCGCAGCACCCAGTCCTGGCGCATGTCCTTGTCGTCGCGGGCGATGCCCATGGCGGAGAACAGCTGTTTGGCGACGCCGATCTGCCGTTCGCGGTGCGGACCGGCGAAGGCCTGGCCGGTGCGAAACTCGCGCGACTGCGGCACGCCCGCCACCATCCGCTCTGTGTTGCCGGCGCGGATCCGGTCCAGCGGCTCGCCGGTGATGATGTAGAAATTCCAAGGCTGGGTGTTCATCGACGAAGGCGCGCGCATCGCCAGGGCGATGATTTCCTCGATCAGGGCCCTCGGGACCGGGTCCGGCTTATAGCCGCGGATGCTGCGGCGGCCATTGACCACCTCGTCGAACGACGGCGCTGAATTGGAGGTCATCGGCGAGTTCTCATCCCTGTCGGGCCGCTCTGAACCGGCGGTCGAACGTTTGTTTTAAAGATCGGCGCGCGCTGAGACGAGTAGGAATTTTGTGGATGAAGCTTAATCTGCCCGCCCATGGCGCGAGCCGCATCCGTCTCCTAGATTGTTCTCATCAAGAGGCGAGATCATGCGCACCCTACTGAATATTCTCTGGTTCATCTTCGGCGGCTGGATTTCCGGCACCCTTTGGCTGCTGTCCGGGGTGATCCTGGCGATCACCATCGTTGGCCTGCCGTTCACGCCGGCGGCGTTCAGGATGGGCTTCTACAGCTACTTCCCCTTTGGCCTGAAGGTCGAGGAAGCCGACTTCGGCCCGACCAGCACCCTGCTCAACATCGTCTGGCTCGTACTGGCCGGTTGGTGGCTGGCCCTGCATCACATCGCCCTGGCGATCGGCCTGGCGCTGACCATCATCGGCATCCCCTTCGCCATTCAGCATGTGAAGCTGGCGGTGAACTCGCTGATGCCGGTGGGCAAGACCATCGTGCAGACCGACTCGCTGTTCTAAGGGCGCTCCGGCGCGGTTATAGAGGGCGCACGTTTCGGCCCCGCCGCGTATCGGACGCCTTTCATGACCTCGGACATCGAACCGTTTCACGCCATCGCCATCAGCCGGCTGGCGCACAAGCTGAAAGCCGAGGGCCGCCAGGTCATCCACATGGAGTTCGGCCAGCCCTCCACCGGCGCCCCCCGCGTGGCGATCGAGCGGGCGCACCAGGTGCTGGACAGCGACGGCATGGGCTATTGGGAGAGCATCCCGCTGAAACAGCGGCTGGCGCGCCACTATGCCGAGACCTACGGCGTCACCGTCGATCCCGAACAGTTCGTCATGACCTGCGGCGCCTCGCCGGCCCTGGTGCTGGCGCTGGCGTCCAGTTTCAAGCCGGGCGACCGTGTGGCGCTGGCCCGCCCCGGCTATGTCGCCTACCGCAACACCCTGAAGGCGCTGAACTTCACGCCCGTCGAGATCAACTGTGGCGCAGCGGCGCGCTACCAGCTGACGGCCGAGGTGCTGGCGGCGCTGGAGCCCGCGCCCGCAGGCGTAATCATCGCCAGCCCCGCCAATCCCACCGGGACCATCATTCCCAAGGCCGAGCTGGCCGCCATCGCCGAGGTCTGTCGCGCGCGGGGCATAAAGATCATCTCGGACGAAATCTATCATGGCCTGAGCTATGGCGAGCGCACCCACTCGATGCTGGAGTTCGAGCCCACGGCCCTGGTGGTGAACAGCTTCTCCAAATATTTCAGCATGGTGGGCTGGCGGCTAGGCTGGCTGCTGGTCCCGCGCGAACATCTGCACCGCGCCCGCGCCTTCGTCGGCAACATGTTCCTGACCGCGCCCTCGCTCAGCCAGCACGCCGGTCTCGCGGCCCTGGACGCTCATGATGAGCTGCAGGGGCATGTGGCGGCCTACGCCCGCAACCGCGAGCTGCTGCTGAACGCCCTGCCCGCGCTCGGCCTTAACGACATCGCCCCGCCGGACGGCGCCTTCTACGTCTATGCCGACGTCAAACATTTGACCGACGACAGCCTGGCCTTCTGCAAAAAGCTCTTGATCGACACCGGCGTTGCGACCGCGCCCGGGATCGACTTCGACCCCGAGGACGGCCGCCATTTCATCCGCATGAGCTTCGCGGTCTCGACGCCCGAGCTGGAAGAGGCGATCGCGCGGATGACGCCCTGGTTCGCCCAGGCGGCCAAGGTCCGGGCCAGCGAGACCGTCTAGGCCCATGCCGCTGATCGTCGAAGCTTTGGACCATCCGGTCCTCAACGCCGCCGATCCGGAAGTCTCGGCCGCCTGATCGAAATTTCATCCTATCCGACATGAAGCCTGACCCTCACGCCGGCAGTGGCTCGCTGGCCGCCTCATTGTGTTCCGGCGCATCATAGGCAGGCGCGAGAAAGGCGCCGACGGTGATCTTGACCAGGATCAGCAGCACCACCGCCGCCCCCATGATCCCCGCGTGCATCAGCCAGAAGGCCGCAGGCGTCATCTTCTCATAGAAGCCGCCCAGCCAACCGACCGCCAGATTGGCGGCGAAGCTGTTGAGGAAATAGAGGCCGATCACACTCGATGACGTGCCCTTGGGCGCGGCTCTGGAGAACAGCGCCATGCCGATCGGCAACATGTTGGCGAACCCGACGGAATTGACGACGCCAAAGGCCACCGCCCAGCCGAGGCCGACCCGATGGCCGGTCATCGCCACCACGGTCGAAGCGGCCGCCAGGATCAGCTGCCCGCCGACCATGAGGGCGACGCCAAGAATGATCTTGGTGAGCTCGTCAGGCTCGGCCCAGCGCGTCGCCCACCACCGCCAGAAACCGGCCGAGGCGGCGATGGTGATGGCGCCCAGAATTCCGCCCATCGACAACAGCCAGGTCACCGGCATGGTGTGGCCGAAAAATTCCAGCTGATAGTGGCTCTTGGCCCAGATCAGCAGGAGGTTGAACCCTTGCTGGTTGCCGACCATGCCCATGGCCAGCATGGGCACCAGGGCGGCGAGAATGGCGATCTTCCGCCAGTCGGCGGCGCTCAGCGGCGGCGCGGATTGATGCCCTTCCGCCGTGGTCTTCGCCTTCGGGTCAGGCGGGAAGGTCGGCCGGCCCGCGAGGTAGGCGCCCAAGCCGACCAGCATGCCGATCCCCGCGGCGCCAAAACCCCAGTGCCAGCCATAGACCTCGCCCAAAGTGCCGCAGACCAAGGGGGTGAGAATCCCGGCGATCTGGATCGCGAACAGGAAGATCTGGAAGGCGTCGGCGCGGCGCGGGTCGTCCGGGCCGTAGAGGTCGCCGACCTGCGAGGAGATGTTGCCCTTGAACAGGCCGGTGCCGAAGATCAGGCAGGTCAGGGCGATCAGAAAGGTCTGTTCGAAGGCCATCAGGAAGTGGCCGAACGCCATCAGGATGGCGCCCATGGTTACCGCCAGGGTCCGGCCGGTGAGCCGGTCGGCGATCAGGCCGCCCAGGATCGGGGTGATGTAGACCACGCTGGTGTAGAGGCCGAAAATCGCCGAGCCGAGCGCCAACGGCGTCATATGGCCGCCGGCGTCCAGCAGCCGGCGAAAGGCGGCAAAGCCCCAGACGCGCCCGACATGTTCCGGCTTGAACAGGAAGCTGGTCATATAGAGCACCAGCAGCGCCTGCATGCCGTAGTAGGAGAACCGCTCGAACATCTCCGACACGGTCAGCCAGCCCAGGCCTATGGGATGGCCGATAAAGGCGGTGTCGCGGCGTGAGGCGGCGTCGGTCATGCCGCAGCCTATGGGCGGTGAGGCTGGGGCGTCTAGGGGGCGCTATGCCAACCAGGGATCAAAACCCGCTCATCCCGGCGAATGCCGGGACCCAGATCATATGGTGCGATGATCCCGGCAAGCTATTCAGACCAAACGAGCTGGCGGCAGCGCTTTGTCATCTGGGTCCCGGCATTCGCCGGGATGAGCGGATATTATTTCAGCCTAAGGCCGCCGCCGCCCTACTCCGCCGCGATCGCCAGTGGCGCGGGCGCCTTCAGCGCGGCCCACAACGCGTCGCGATTGGCGCGGGCCTTTTCAAGACCCGCGGCCTTCACCGGACCGAAGCCGCGGGCTTCAGAGGGCCAGGCCGCCAGCTTGGTCGCGGCGCCATAGTGGACCGCGTCCAGGCCGTCGCACAGCTTGCGGACATCGTCCTCATAGACGCCAATCAGGGCGCGTTCCTCGCGGCGGTCAGCGGAATAGCCGAACGGGTCGAGGGCCGTGCCCCGGAGCGCCTTGCCCTTGGCCAGCATCCGCAGCGCCGGGAAGATCCAGGGGCCGAACTTGTGCTTCTTCGGCCGGCCCGTGGCCGGATCGATGCGCGAGAAGAGGGGCGGCGCGAGCCAGAGGCCGAGGCGTTTGTGGGTCTCGAACTGCCCACCGAGCGTCTCGGCGAAGGCCGGCTCGGCATAGAGGCGGGCGACCTCGTATTCATCCTTGTAGGCCATCAGCCGGTATAGCTGGCGGGCGACATTGCGGACCAGGGCGCCATCGCCTTGGGCGGCGGCGTCGGCCGAGACGGCCAGGGCGACGATGGCGCGATAGCGGGCGGCGTAGGCTTCGCCCTGATAGGCGACCAGATCGCCGGCCAACCGGTCGATGAGTTGTTCGACGGTCTCGGTGACTGGCTTGTCCATATGCAGGCCGGCGGCGCGCTCAGCGGCGGCCTGGTCATGGGCGGCGATCCGGCCCCAGGCGAAGGCGAGCTGGTTGGCCTTCACCGCAACACCGTTCAGCTCGATGGCGCGCAGCAGCGCCTCGGCGCTGAGCGGCAGCCAACCTTTCTGGAAGGCGAAGCCGAGCAGCAGGGTGTTGGCCGTGGTGGCGTCGCCGAACAGGCCCTCGGCCAGGCGGGTGGCGCGAACGGTCTGGGTCTCGCGAGCGCGCTTGCGGATCGCTCGGGCCATGGGGTCCAGCGGCAGGCTGAAGTCGCGGTTGGTGACCGCATCGGCGGTCGGCGAGGTGTCGAGATTAAGCGCGATCTTCGAGCGGGTCTGCGACAGGCCGGCCAGGGCCTCGGCCGTGCCGGCGACGATCAGGTCGGCGGCCAGCATCAAGTCCACCGCCCCGCCACCGATGCGCACGGCGTGCAGGTCGCCGTCCTTGGGCGCGATGCGAATCTGGCTGGCGACGGCGCCGTTCTTCTGCGCCATGCCGGTGAAGTCGAGGGTCGAGGTGGCCAGGCCTTCGACGTGGGCCGCGGTGCCGATCAGGGCGCCCAGAGTCAGCACGCCGGTGCCGCCGACGCCGGCGACATAGATGTTGAAGTCGCCCGTGAGCGCGGCGCGGAGGGGATGAGGCAGGTTGGCGGCCAGGGCCGCGGCCTCGCCAGCCAGACGCACGGCATCAGGCTTGGGCGCCACGCCGCCTTCGACTTCCACAAAGCTGGGGCAGTAGCCTTTGACGCAGGACAGGTCGATGTTGCAGGCGCTCTGGTTGATCTTCCGCTTGGTCCCATAGGCGGTTTCCAGCGGCTCGACCGCGATGCAGTTGGATTGCACCTGGCAGTCGCCGCAGCCTTCGCAGACGCGCGGGTTGATCATCAGTCGCCTGTCCGGCGTCGCCATGGTCCCGCGTTTGCGGCGGCGGCGCTTTTCGGACGCGCAGGTCTGTTCATAGACGATGGCGGTGACGCCCTTGGTCTCGCGCAGGCGGCGCTGGACCGCGTCCAGATGGTCGCGGTGTTCGATCTCGACGCCTGTGGCCAGGTCCTTGGCCGCGCGCCATTTGTCAGGATCATCAGAGACCATGACGATGGTCTTGACCCCTTCTGCCGCCAGCTCGCGGGTGACTTTAGCGGGGTCCATATGGCCCTCGGCCATCTGGCCGCCGGTCATGGCCACGGCGTCGTTGTAGAGGATTTTGAAGGTGACGTTGGCGTCGCTGGCCAGGGCCGCGCGGACCGCCAGCAAGCCTGAGTGTTGGTAGGTGCCGTCGCCCAGATTCTGGAACAGGTGGGGTGTCTCGACGAAGGGCGCGGCGCCGACCCACTGGATGCCTTCGCCGCCCATCTGGCTGAAGGTGGGGGTCCGCAGTTCCGGCTCGGCCAGGGCCATAACGTGGCAGCCGATGCCGCCGCCGGAGATGGAGCCCTCGGGCGTGCGGGTCGAGGTGTTATGCGGACAGCCGGAGCAGAAGAAGGCCTTGCGGTTGGCGAAGCCGGCGCGGTCGGGGACCAGGCAGCGGGCCTCCCAGTCGCGCAGGGTGGTCCAAAAAGGACCGGCCCCGGTGGAGACCACCGAGGCCAGGGCGCGGGCGACGAGATAGGGATTGAGTTCAAGCACTTCCGGAAGGAGCAGCTGGCCGTCGAGGCCGTGCTTGCCCACCACCTGCGGGCGGCGGTCGGCGGGCATGTTGTAGAGGGCGGTTTTGAGCTGCTCCTCGACATAGCCGCGCTTTTCCTCGACCACCAGAATGGTCTCGACCTCGGCGGCGAGTTGCTTGAGCCGGGTGGTTTCCAGCGGCCAGGTCATGCCGACCTTGTAGATCACCAGGCCCAGGGCCTCGGCGCGGCGCTGGTCGATGCCAAGGCCAGCCAGGGCCTCCATCAGGTCCTGGTGAGCCTTGCCGACGGTGACGATCAGCGTGCGGCGCCTCGGGGCGTCCTGGACGACGCCGTCGATATTGTTGGCTCGGGCCCAGGCCAGCACGGCGGGGATGCGCTCCTCGATCAGGCGCCGCTCCAGCTCGATGCGGCCGGCGGGCCAGCCCAGCTTGGGGTCCCAGTTCAGGCCATGGGCGGGCATCTCGAAGTCGGCGGGCGTGCGGAACATCGGATAGGGATCGGGCGCCTCGAAGCCGGCGGCGCTTTCGACAACCTCGGCGATGGTCTTCATCGCCACCCAGACGCCGGCGAAACGGGACAGGGCGAAACCGGCGAGGCCGAGGCTGAGGATTTCCGATACCGACGAGGGCTGCAACACCGGCATCATCACCGACTGGAAGATGCCGTCAGTCTGATGCGGGAAGGTGGATGACTGGGCCGCATGGTCGTCGCCGGCCAGGGCCAGCACGCCGCCCAACTTCGACGTGCCCAGGGTGTTGGCGCAGCGCAGGACATCGCCGCTGCGATCGACGCCGGGGCCCTTGGCGTACCAGATGCCGAACACGCCATCGGTCTTGGTCTGGCCGTAGGCGGCGTGCATCTGCGAGCCCCACAGGGCGGTCGCGGCCAGGTCCTCGTTGAGGCCCGGCTGGAAGATGACGTCGTGTTGTTTGAGGGTCTTTTCGGCGCGCCAGAGCTGCTGGTCATAGGCGCCGAGGGGGGAGCCGCGGTAGCCGGAAATCAGGCCGGCGGTGTTGAGCCCGGCGGCCTTGTCCAGCCGGCGCTGCATCATCGGCAGCCGCACCAGGGCCTGGATGCCGCTCATATAGAGGCGACCGCGCTCCCGAGCGAAAACCTGATTCAGGTCGTACTCAAGATCGATCGTCGACATGAGCTTCCTCCAGCTTATCAGGGAGAGTAGATCGGAAGCTTGTAGGAAATCTCACCAATTTGCGTAAGATAATGGTCATTCATGGTTCAAATAGACCACGGGAGTTGCGATATTGGCGCGAAAAGACCATCAAAGCCTGGATCGCATAGATCGAAACATCCTCGCCATTCTGGCCGAGGAGGGCCGCATCAGCTGGCGCGATCTATCCGACAAGATAGGCCTATCGCTGACCCCGACCCTGCGCCGGATCAAGCGGCTGGAGGACGACGGCTTTATCGTCGGCTATTCGGCCCGGCTCGACGAGGCGCGGCTTGGCGGCCAGATGAGCGTGTTCGTCTCGGTCACCCTCGATAAACAGTCCGAAGACGCCCTGGAGGTATTCGAACGCCACGTCAGCACGGCGCCGGAGGTGATGAGCTGCTTCCTCATGGCCGGCGGTGAGGACTATCTGCTGCGGGTGGTGGCAGACGACCTGGCCTCCTACCAGGCCTTCATGACGGGCGTGCTGACACGAATTCCAGGCGTGGCGCGCATCCATTCCAGCTTCGCCCTGAAGTCGGTGATTCAGCGGTCCACGCCGCCACTGAAATAGCGGGCGCTTTATTAGCCGCCGCGCCCACCGCTACTTCGGAAACCCAACGCCCGTCAGGGTTTCCGACACCTCCCACAGCCGACGCGCCACGGCCTCGTCCTTTGCCTGTTTCGCCACCCGCGCGCTCTTTGGCGGGCCCTTCAGTTCGAACAGACGGCTAGGGCCATAGTAGCCGCCCCCCACGGCATCCGGCGAGGTCGCGGCGAGGAGTTGCGGAAGGGCGCCTTCGGCGGCGCTCTGGCTCATCCAGGGCTGCATGAAGGTGGCGTTCAGGCGGGCGAAGACACTGTGGGCGCCTGGGCCGCTGGCGATCAGGTCCGTGCGGGCAAAGCCCGGATGGGCGGCGTTGCTCATGATCCCCCAGCCGCCCGTGCGGCTCCGCCGGTCCAGCTCGAACGCGAACATCAGCATGGCCAGCTTGGACTGGCTGTAGGCCGGCCAGGGCCGATAGGTTTTGGTCCACTGCAGGTCGTCGAAATTGATCTGGCCCGTGTGGTGGGCGCCACTGGAGAGGTTGACCACCCGGGGTTTGTCGCCGCGCCTCAGCAGCGGCAGCAGGCGCGCGGTCAAGGCATAGTGTGCCAGGTAGTTGACGCCGAACTGCAGCTCGAAGCCGTCGGCCGTGACCTGGCGGCGCGGCGGCATCATGACGCCGGCGTTGTTGATCAGCAGGTCAATCTTGTCGTGCCGCCCCGCGATCCGCTCGGCGAAGGCAGCAACATCGGCCAGACGGGACAGGTCGAGCAGTTCCAGCCGCACCTTGGCCCCGGGATGGGCGGCGAGAATCCGCGCGACCGCCGCCTGCCCCTTGTCGGGGTTGCGGGCGGCGACCACGACCTCGGCGCCCACGCCCGCCAGCTCCAACGCCGTCTCATAGCCGAGGCCGGTGTTGGCGCCGGTGATGATCGCCAGCCGCCCGGCCTGGCTCGGCATATCCTTGGTGGTCCAGCTCATGATCGATCCTGTCTTTCGCGTCGGCTAGACGTAATCCCGTTAGTCACCGATTGAAAGAAGGCTCCCCGACGATCTATACATACCTGATGGAAACCATCAGCCCTTTCAGTCACAACGCCGACTTCTGCGACTGCCTTACCGATGGCCAGGACGAAATGGCGCGGGAAATTCTCAGTCAGGCCGCCAGCCAATGGACCCTGTGGGTCCTGCATGTGCTCGCCGAGAATGGCGCGCCGTTGCGCTTCACCCGCGTGCTCGAGCGTGTCGAAGGGGTCAGCCAGAAGGTGCTGACCCAGACCCTGCGAAAGCTGGAGCGCGATGGTCTGGTGACCCGCACCCTCTATCCCCAGGTTCCCCCGCGTGTGGAATACCAGCTGACGGACCTGGGCCAGGCGTTGCTTCAGCAGGTGGCGCCGGTATGGCGTTGGGTGGCCGAGAACATCTCGGCCTTCGAGACCGCCCGTCTGCGCTTCGATGAAGAAAAGGCCAGGCGGGACTAACGCCCGCTAGTCGTTCCCCGAAGCCTCGCCGTGGCTGCTCAGTCCGTGCAGCCAATCCATCAGCGCCAGGCCAATGCCGGCGGCGAGGAAACTGCCCATCAGCGCCAGCTGCCAGATCAGAACATCGGTCGGCACAGGCGCTTCGTTCAGGCGCATAAAGGTCTTGAGCAGGGAGATGGCCGAGATGGCGACGATGGAGGCGATCAGCTTCATCTTCAGCGAGGAGAAGTCGATCGTCCCCATCCAGGCGGGCCGGTCTTCCTCGGCAGCCGCGTCCATGTGCGAGATGAAATTCTCATAGCCAGAGAAGATCACGATCAGCACCAGGTTGGCGGCCAGGCTGAGATCGATCAGCGACAGCACCATAAGGATCGCATCCTCCGGCTTGGCGCCCGCCGCCAGCACGTGCGGAAGCTCGTGCACCACATCGGCGCCGAACACCCACAGCAGGAGCGGCAGGCAGAGCAGCAGCCCCAGATAGAAGGGGGCCATCAGCCAGCGGCCCTCGAACAGCACCGTTTCGATGACAGTCTCAAGACGTGCGGGTTTGCGGCGGTCGGGCGAGGTCATATCCTTAGGCTGAGGGCGCGGCGGCGACTTGTCCAGATATAGCGACAAACCCCCGGATCAGACCGAGGCGCCAGCCAGTCGGTTCGGCCGCAAGGCCAAATAAGTCTCCGCGGCGATCAGGTTGGGAGTCCAGCAGAGCCAGGCGATCGCCGCATAGGCCGCGGGCATGTTCAGATGCAGGCTGCCCGCGATCGGCATGTAGATTCGCAAGGTCACCGCCGCCAGAGTCAGGGCGAAGCTGCGGATCATCCAGCGCTCATGGGCCGCGAACGATCGGCTTACGGCCAGACGCCAGGCATTGGCCGTAAAGACCAGCCAGATCACCGCCAGCACGCCGAAGCCTGCACCGACCACCGGCCCGCCGGTCGTTCCCAGCGAAAGCACCAGCCCCGCCAAGCCTCCGAAAAACACGCAGATAACATAGGTCACGCCAATGCGCCGGTGCAGGCTCCTCCGCCGGGCGCGTAAGCCCGGAATGAACTGGAGCGGTCCGATCAGAAGGGCGGTGGCCGCGAAGCCGGCATGAACGGTCAGGGCGCCCACATGGGTGAAATGGTTGGCCAGCACGCCCGAACCGCCGCCCGGAGCACCGGGCGCCAGATAACGATAGGCCGGCAAAGCGATCAGGACCGAGGCGGCCATCACCGCCCATAGCCAGAGCCGATTGATCGTCCTATCCGCCATGGCGGCGCCGCCTCCGTGATGCGTAGGAAGGCTAGGCCGGCGATCGCGAGCGGTCGACTTAATCTGTTGTCATGTGGCCTGCCGATTTTTGGACCGATGTCGGCAATCCATTAATCACGCCCGCGCTAAAGCTCGGCCGTGTTCGAAGCGCTGAAAGACCTGAAGGCCAAGCTTGGCCGTTCGCCGCCGCCGCCGCGTGATCGACGCCAGCTAGCGGCCGATCTGCGCCGAGGCATAGCCGGTGACGAGCTGGTCCTGCACTACCAGCCGCTGGCCAACGCCGAAGACGGTGTGGTCTGCGGCTTCGAGGCCTTGGTGCGCTGGAACCATCCGACGCGGGGCATGGTGCCGCCGCTGGATTTCATTCCCCTGGCCGAGGAAACCGGCCTGATCGGTCCGCTGGGCGAATGGGTGCTGCGCCGCGCCTGCGCGGAGGCGGCGTTGTGGGCCAACCCCCTGCGGATCGCGGTGAACCTGTCGCCGCGCCAGCTCCATCGGCCCGACCTGCCGGCGCTGGTGCTGGAGGTCCTGACCACAACCGGCCTGGCGCCTGAGCGGCTGGAGCTGGAGATCACCGAAACCGCTCTGTTCGACGATTTCGACCGCGCGCTGGAGGGCCTGCGCCGCCTGAAGGGCCTAGGCGTGCGCATCGCCATGGATGACTTCGGGACCGGATTTTCGTCGCTCTCGACCCTGCACTCCTTCCCGTTCGACAAGCTGAAGATCGACCGCAGCTTCGTCAAAGCCATGCATGTGGACGACCGGGCCAAGGCCATCGTCCGCGCCGTGCTGGGCCTTGGGCTAAGCCTCGGCATCCCGGTGGTGGCCGAGGGCGTGGAGACGGACGAGCAGCTTCAGTTTCTCAAGGGCGAAGGCTGCGCCGAGTTGCAGGGCTTCGGCATCGGCCGGCCAGCTCCCATTGACGCCCACGGCCCCATCGTCGGCGGGCCACCGTCCACCCGCAGCCGTAGCGCGGTGGCGGCCTGACCTCAGCACCTGAGTGGCGAAGCTGAAGGCAGCGCCAGCGCGAACATCGGGCAGAAAAGCTTTGGCCACGTCGGCGGTCGCCAGCCCCAGCATGGCATTCGATAATCGAACTATGATAAGCGGCCCAGGCTGGCGCTGGCGTTGTTGGCGCCGCGGCCGTCGTACAGGTCGATTTTGGATTTCAATATAGAGGCGCTGATCTGCGGATGGCGGAGTCGAAGCGGGGGATTGGACGACGGCTGTCGCTTGGCGTCTCAGGCCAGGCGTTTTCCCGGCTAATCTTCGCGTTCAATACCGTGGCGCTGATTCCGATCCTGATCCGGGCCTGGGGCGTCAGCGGCTATGGCCAGTGGGTCGCGCTCACCGCGCTCGCCTCCTACATGTCCTATTCCAACTTTGGCCTGGTCTCGACCTCCGCCAATGAGATGGTGATGGCCGCCGGCGCCGACGACCACGTCCGGGCGCGGCGGACATTCCAGATGTCGCTTAACCTGACATTCTACATCGTCCTGCCGCTGATCCTGATCATCCTGGCCATCGTCGCCATCACCCCGATCAGCCAAATCCTGCAATTGACTGCGATCAGTCCGAGCCAGGTCCAGCTCATCATCACGCTGATGGCCGCCCAGTTCTGGTTCATGACGGTGCGCGGCTTGATGGTGGCGGCTCTCTACGCCACAGGATCCTATGGGCTCGGCTACTATCTCGCCGGCGCGGCCAAGATGATCGAGTTGATCGGGATCGCGACGGCCGTGACATTTTTCCACGGCAGCCCGGTGTCCGCCGCTGCGATCATGGCGTCCGTAGCCCTCATGGACCTTACGATCATCATCCTGGTCACCTATCGCGCGGCCCCTTGGGCGCGGATCGATCTGAGGCAGTTTGATCGGTCATGGGTCATGACCCAGGCCAAGCCCGCGATCGGGTTCGCGCTTTGGAACCTGTCGATCATGGGCATCCTCATTCAGGGGCCCCGCATTGTCCTGGCCTCGCTTCTGGGCGGACAGGCCGTGGCGATCTACGCGATCTACGGCACGGCGATGCGGCTGATGGACCAGCTTCTGCTGATGGTCGTCCTCCCGCTGGAGATCGAGATCGCCCATAGCGTCGGCCGCAAGGCCATTGACCAGACCTATCGGCTGGTCGGGCTCGGCACCCAGTTTTCGTGGGCCTTGTTTATCGTGGTGGCGTCTTTCCTGATGATTTGCGGCCCCCTCGTGTTCCAGTTCTGGACCCGGGGACAGGTTGTGTTCAGCTATGGGCTGATGGCGCTCTATCTGCTGATGTCGGCCTGCAATCAATTGGGCCGCGTCAGCGCTCACGCGCTCAGCAGCATGAACCGCCTTTACGGCCTATCTTTCGTGACACTGGTGATTTCGCTCGCGGCCCTAGGGCTCGGCGCCCTGCTGACCGTCCCGCTCAAGATTCCGGGCATGGTGATCGGCGGCATCGTCGGCGAGCTGGGCACCTCTCTGGTGGTGATCGTCGTGCTCACCCGCTGGATGGGCAAGCCGCTGTCCCGGTTCTTTATCGATCAGCTGGATGTGCGCGACACCCTGGCCTTCGCCAAGACCCAGGGCGACCGGTTGTGGCTCAAGCTGCGCGGCTCAACCTAGGCCAGGGCGGCTAGTCCTTTTCCGCCCACGCCTTGATGAGCTGATGGGCGATCGCCATTGCGCCGGGTGCGCGGGCATCGCTCAATTCGCCGCGCAACATGGCCTGGATCTGCGGACGAGTGAACCAGCGAACCTCTTCCAGCTCCGTGTCGTCCGCGGTGGCGTTGTCGTCCGCGACTTCGGCGAACAGGCCGATCATCAGCGATGACGGATAGGGCCAGGGCTGGGTCGAATGATAGCTTACGCTGACAGCCGTCAGACCAGCCTCCTCCATCACCTCACGGGCGCAGGCCTCCTCGATGCCTTCGCCCGGCTCGAGAAACCCGGCCAGGGCCGAATACATGCCTTTCGGCCACACGCGCTGACGGCCCAGCAGACAGCGATCGCCAAAGGTCGGCAACATGATCACCACCGGGTCGGTGCGCGGAAAATGCTCGGCGCGGCACGCGTCGCAGACCCGTTTCCAGCCGCCCTCGATCGCCAGGGTCGGCTGGCCGCAGTTGGAACAGAAACAGTGCCGCCGCCGCCATTCGAACACCTGCTTGGCGGTGGCCAGGATGGCGGCGTCCGCCTGCGACAGGCGCAGGGCGATGGCCCGCAGGTCCTCAAAAACGCCCAGGCCGCTCAGCGGGCCGTCCGAGGGGTCGGCCGAGCCTTCGAGATCCACCGCGAAGACGGCGGTGGTTTTCCAAAGCCCCATGAACAGCACCCGCTGTTCGGATCCCGCGACCTCCAGCGCCAGGGGCATGGGCAGATAGGCGACTCGCAGGCTATCGGCTGTGTCGGGGGTCTTCTCCACCAGGGTCTTGCCGTTCCAGATCGCGACGCAAAGGCTGTCGGGATCGTCCAGCTTCGCCTTGATCCAGTCCGGATCGGACCGTTTGTAGCTCGCCCGATCGAGGGGGTTGCCGGCGAAGACGTTGGTCAGGATCGAAAGGCTCATGACCGTTGATTAGCAAAGCCGGCTTCACCGCGCGAGAAAAAGCCAAGCTAAGCCGCCTTCTCTGGAAGGTTACTGTCACGCGGCTTTTCGGCTCTCCGTCGCACGGGTTGCGCGACGTCAGCCGGACAGGGCGCGGCAGCAGGCTTAAGCGGATAGCTCGCATGACGACGTCGCCGGAACAGGCGCTGCAAAACCGCCTGCAAAAGTCCGGCTGATTTCGCGTAACCCTGGAGCGGCCGGCGGGAACCGAACCCGCGACATTCAGCTCGGGAAGCTGGGATTATGGGATGTAAAGCAGGGGGTTAGACGACACTTGTGCACACAGCGCGGTCCAAGTTTAAACGACCAGGTTCATCACCGCAGCGCACTTCAGGACCAATTTCGTTGGTGTGCCGCGGAAGGCCCGAATTGCTCACCCCCCGCCGCTCACAAAGCCTGCGGCGTCATATTGGTAACCGCGCCGCTTGGCGCCCGGTACGAGCCGCGGATGAATGCAAGGTGAAGCTCGCCCAACCAAGAGCGTGGCCATCGCGTCCACCTCCCGACAAATTCTGCTCAGCTTGTCCTCGAGCAGCTGGACGATTTGATCGTGGTCATGAAGCGGGCCCGGAACCAGGCTTCGACCATCGACCTCAAGCCAAAGGCGGGTTAGCGCGGTGCTGAATGCGGGATTGCGAACCTCATAATGCGGAACCTCATTAAGGCAGACATAGACGATCGTCATGTCGGCGCGCCACGCCGCCAAGCGGTGGGGAATGTCGGAACATGCGACGGCTCCTCCGACGCCAGCCTTTAGCTCGTCGATGTGTGTCTGCGTCTTGGCCTTAGCCTCAAGGCCAAGGTCGTGGCAAAGCCTCACCAGCGCGTCGAAGTCATCTATTTTTTCTCGAGCGACCCGCCGCCGCTCCATATGGGCCGCAAGCACATACCAAGCCAGCAAGGTGATCGAACAGACCGCCTGAACCACAGCGGTCCCGGTTTGCCAGGCGGCGGCGGATATCGCGGTGTGCTCGACCATGTCGGTTCTCCGGTGAGGCGCTGAGTACGTCGGGTCCGAAGACCCGACGTTGAGCTGCTGCGAACTGGATCAGGCTTAGCAAGCCGCTTGCGGGGCGAGTTCAGCGCTGGCCAGGCTTTCGCCGAGGAATTTCCACGTCCGAGCATAGGCTTGAGCCGCGGCCGTGGGATTGTAGTGAAGGCCGGTATGGCGCGCGAAGGCGTGGTTGCAGCCGGGATAGCTGTAGATGACGACATTCGACTTGCCGGCCAGCGACGCCTTGATCGCCGCCTGCGCGTCCTTTGAGATGAACTCGTCTTCCTCCGCCAGATGCATGAGCATCGGCGCCTTGATCGCGGGGGACTCGTCTAGATATTTCTCCGTGTCGCCGCCGTGAAAGGCGACCGCGGAGTCCACCTCGCCCCTGGCGTTGGTGAGAAACGCCATCAGACCGCCGAGACAAAAGCCCATCACCGCCACCTTGCCGGAAGATCCGGGCATGCGCCGAGCAGCCTCGACGGTGACCATGATGTCTTTAACGCCTTGGTCGCGGTCGTAGGCGGCATAAAGCCCAAGGCCCTTCTTCCACTCTTCGTCAGACCACATGCTGAGGCTGACGCCGGGCTCCTGGCGCCAATACATATCCGGCGCGATGGCCAGGAAACCTTGGGCGGCCAGCTCGTCGCAGGTCTGCTTGATGTCGGCGTTGACGCCGAACACCTCGTGCAGCACCAGAACGGCCGGTGCGGCCTTGGCGGCGGGGCGCGCAACGTAAGCGCTGAAGTCGCCATCAGCGGTGTGGATGATCAGGGTCTCGCTCATGGTCTGGTCCCTTCCAATTGGGTTGGCGTGTCGTTGAGACCGCCAACATGAAGCAGACACGGCCTCGCCAATTGAACGATGGCGTGGAGTTTCGGCCCGGATGCGCCGCGCAACGCGGCGTTTCCGTTCAAGTGCAAGGCCCAGAAACAGAGGACTCGAACCGCATCATGTATGGGCGCCAATCTCGCTCACACGCACAGAGTGGAGGGGTGCATGTCATCGACGATCCGCATCCTGATCGCCGTCGTTTTGGGTATCGCGGCCGGCGCCGTTTTGGCGGCGCTAGCGCCGGGAGCGCTTGAGGCCTCGGTCCCGATAGCCAGGACGATCGGCGACCTATGGCTCGACGCTCTGCGGATGACGGTTGTCCCGATGGTCTTCGCCATGGTGGTCACCGGCGTTGGCGCCAATATGGGCGAGGCCGCCAATGGCCGCACCACGGTCCGGGCCTTGGTCCTGTTTGCGGTTCTGCTCTTGGGCGCGGCCCTGTTTGGCGTGGCGCTGATGGACCTAATTCTTGTGGTCGTCCCCATCCCTGCCAGTGCGTCGACCGCCATCCACGGCGCCTTGCTAGTCAGCAGCGGCACGGTGCCGGTCGCGCCTCCGGTCGGGGCCTGGCTACAGGGCCTCATCCCACCCAACCCGGTAGCCGCAGCCGCCGATGGAGCCATCGGCCCTTTGGTGGTCTTCAGTCTGGCCTTTGGCTTCGCGCTGACCCAGATCGCCTTGCCGCTCCGCAGGAGCTTGCTGCAGACTCTGGACGCCATCCTCCAGACCTTGCTGGTGATTGTCGCCTGGGTGCTGAAAGCGGCGCCGATTGGGGTCGCCAGTTTGGCCTTTGTAGCCGCCAGCCAGGCCGGTCTCGGGACAGCCGGGGCGCTGCTTCATTATGCGCTTACGGGATCCTTGCTCTGTGTGGTGGTCGTGCTGGCGCTCTACCCGCTCACGGTGCTTTTGAGCGGCGTCTCCTTCAGCCAGTTTGCCAAGGCCGCGGCGCCCGCCCAGATGCTCGCCTTCAGCACGCAGTCGTCCGTCGGCGCCCTTCCCGCGATGGTTGAGGCCACCACAGCGCTCGGAGGCGAGCCTGCTGTCCGTCAGGTGGTTCTGCCGCTGGCCGCCTCTCTGTTCAGGCTCGGCAGCGCCGCCTCTGGCGGGGCCATCGCATTGTATGTGGCGCGGCTTTCAGGCGTGACGGTCGGCCCTCTCCAGGCCGGCGCCGCCGCTGTGCTCTCGGCGACCGTCAGCTTCGCCGCGACGGGCCTGCCAAGCCAGTCTTCCTTTGTCACGCTTATGAGCCCGATCTGCCTTGCCGTAGGCGCGCCACTGCAGGCGCTCGTTCTGCTCTTGGCCGTCGATAGCCTGCCTGACGCCTTTCGTAGTGTCGCCAACGTCACCGCAGACATCGCCGTCACCACGATTAGCGCAAGGCGGGCGGCGAAACCGGCTCCCGCGCCCTAACCGCCGAGTTCAGCAAGAAGGCTCGCGGCGGCGATCAGGTCCTCGGTGTCGAAGCCTTCCTTGAACCGGCCAAAGACTGCGGCGAGCCGCCCGCGGGCCCCGTCTCGGTCCGCCGCCGCCTGCATCCGCACCAAGGAAATCGTCGCCCGCAGTTCCCACGCGAGCGAGCCATGTGACGATGCGAGGTCTACCGCCGCGACCATCGAAGCTTTCGCCTCATCGTGTCGATCCAGGCGCAAGAAGAGTTCACCTCGGATCCGAAGCATTTCGGGGCGGCACCAGCCCTCTCCCGTGCGCTCGCTACGGTGAAGCGCGGCGTCGACGATCGCCGCTGCTTCATGGGTTTCGCCGCCGCGCATGAGGCTGTCGGCGAGCACGCCCTGGAAGGCGTTGTGGTAGCAAATGAACCGGGCGGCCTCGAGCTCGACGATTCCGGAGCGAAGCAGCTTTTGACCGGCCGCGGTATCGCCGCGCCGAATCCGCAGCTCGCCCTCGAAACAGTCGCCATAGGTGTGCCAGACATCAAGCGCCTGCGCGCTGGTGTGCTGGCGCAGCAAGGCTGTGAAGCGCTCGGCAAGATCTAGGTCGCCCCGCCAGAGCGCCACGAAGCAGGCGGCGTCCGACAGCACGTGCGCCAGGGAGAGGGTGTGGTCGGCGGCGGTCATGGCGGCGATATTATCGGTCACCTCCCGTAGCGCCTGGTCTGCGTCGCCGCGAAGCCAGAGAGCTCTGGCCAGCGTAATCCGCGCGGTGCTCCGCTGGTCATACTGGAACCGGGCCATATCCGAGCGCCGGGGGTTGGACCCGTAGGCCTTCAGCATCGTCGTGATGCCGGTGATCGCGGGTTCTATCTCGCCAAGCATCAGCAGCGACCAAGCCCGAACCCGTCGCGCGATCAGCTGGTCGGTTGGGTTCGCGGCGGCCTCCGCCAATTCAGCAAGCCTGTTCGCGAAGGCCATAGCTTCACGCGCCTCGCCTTCGTTCACCCGGTCGATCCACAGCGCCCACAGCGCGCGAGCTTGGTAGTCCAGGTCGCCGATCGCTTCGGCGATCTCAAGCGTCGAGCGCCATGCCTCGACCCCGCTTGGAAATCCCGTAATGGCGCGCATCTGCGGAAAACCAAGGCTGGCGTAGAGCCGCATGCGTACTCGAGGATCAGGATCTGGCGTGGTCTCAAGCCAGGCCAGGGCGGCCTGCACGCGGGCGAGGCATTCGTCCACTAAGGATAGCTGGAACCACAGCGGCACGGCGTCCGCGGTCAGCACTACCCCGACAGCTGGATCGCCCTCATCGGAGAAACACCAATCGAGGGCTGCACGGATGTTCCCAAGCAGACCCGTTGCGTCCAACAAGTCGGCGGGTCCACGCAAAGACCACTCGGCTTCCGCGCCAGCGAGGCGGTCTCGGTAAAAGGCGGCGTGACGTCGCCTCCATTCCGCGCCTTCGTCGGCGGCTTCCAGCTTCTCGGCGGCGTAGGCGCGCATCGTCTCAAGCAGACGATACCGCCGCTCACCGCTATCGACGTCAGCGTTCAGCATGGATTTTGCGACCAGGTTCAAAAGCCCGTCCTCGACACCCTGGTCTCCGTCGCCGGCGACCTTGTCGGCGGCGTCAGGCGTGAACGGCCCATTGAAAACCGCCAACCTTCGCAGCAGCGCCTGTTCGCCCTCAGGCAGAATGCTGAAGCTCCAGTCAATGGCGCCCCGCAGCGTTTGGTGACGGGCGAGTGCGGTGCGCCGCCCGCGCGTGAGCACCTGGAAGCGGTTCTCCAGGGACTTGGCCAGCGCCTGAAGGCTCATGCTGTCGAGCCGACCCGTGGCCAGTTCAATGGCCAGGGCTATGCCGTCCAACCGACGGCAAATCTCCGTGACCACGGGTGCATGAGCATCATCCAACTTGTAGCCACCCAGGACGGAAGAGGCGCGGGAGACGAACAGTTGAACCGCTGGGTAGCGCAAAGCCTCCTCCGCGGTCACGGCGTCGGATGCGGGCAAAGCGAGCGGCTGAAGACGGTGAACCCATTCCCCTTCTGTGCGGAGGGCCTCTCGGCTGGTCGCGAGCAACCTGAGATCTGGCGCCAGGCTGAGCAGGGTCTCCGCGACAGCAGCGGCGGTGTCGATCACATGCTCGCAACTATCCAACACGAGCAGCAGGGGCCGGGCGCGAATTGCGGCGCCCACTTCTTGAATAAGATCGGAGGAGCGCACCGGAAGCCCGAGCGCCGAAGCCACGGCGCTTGCCACGAGGTCAGGGTCGGCGACGGAGGCGAGATCCACAAAGCCGACGGCTTGGCCGCTCGCTGCAAACCGGTGCGCGACGCCCAGAGCGACGGTCGTTTTGCCCATTCCGCCGGGGCCCACCACGGTGACCAGACGTTGTTCCTGCAGGGTCTGGACAAGATCGGCGATCAACTCGTCTCGACCGACGATCTTCGCGACGAGAGCAGGCATTTTCGCCAGCAAAGGCATAGCCGAAGCCGATGCCGTGGAGACTTCAACGCTCGCGGTCCCGACGGTCAGCTCGGTGACCTGCGCGACAAAGCAATACCCTCGCCCAGGCACGTTCGCGATCAGACGCACGCCGCCCTCTCCATCGCCCAGCGCTTTGCGAAGGGTGGAGATGTGCACCCGCAGGGCGCTCTCCTCGACAAGGGTGTCGGGCCAAACCTCCGCGATCAATGCATCCTTGCTCAGGACCTCGCTGCGTCGCGCCACGAGCGCGATCAAAATATCGAGGGATCGGCTGCCGACTTTTACCGGCCTGCCACCGCGCAATAGCACCCGCTCGGCGGGGACCAGCTGGAAATCTCCGAATGCGAGCGCCTCATGGGCTGGGGCATTAAAGGTTGGCGCCATCGTTTGCTTTGTCTGTCAGCCCTGCTCTGCCACTTCGCTGGCTGCGGTGGTTAGCGAAGCACGCACTATTCAGCGCTCCGGACTTTGCCGCCTCACCCAACCAACGCCTGATGTTTGGCGACCATGGTCGACACAATCTTTTGGCGACTTTGGCCACAGCTCCCTGTCTGGGCGATTATTGCTCATCTGATTATCGCGACTGATAAGCAATTACAGGCCAAATGCCTTGTCGGTCTTTGCGGTCCATAGAAGATTGTTGCTCACGGTCGCCGCAATTTTTGCGCGGATGAGACGATGGCGCTTCTCGCTTTTGCTAGACGCCTTGAGGCAATATTCCTCTTGCGTATTCACGGGCGAATTGGCCCGGCGGGCGCCCTTCGTAGAACTTGAAGCGCCGTGTGAAGTGGCTCTGGTCGGCGTATCCAACAGCCTGAGCAATATTCGCCAAGGACAGCTCAGCCTGGACGATCATGGCCTTGGCGCGCTCGATCCGGGACCGTTCAACATAGCGGATCGGTGATTGACCAAATTTGCGCTTGAACAGGCGGGCGAAGTGATAACGGCTGACGCCTGCAACACCGGCTAACTCAGCCAGGGAGATGGCTCTGTCCGGGTTGTCTTCAATATAGGTGATCGCCCTATTCAGACAGGCCAGGTCGGTCATCGCCGACGAGCGTTCTTCGATGCCGACTGCGTTTGTGTAGCCTCGGAGAAGATGCGCCAGCAGGGTTACTGCAAGTGAGTCGATCAGTAGCTCCTGGACCGGATGGGCCGCCCGATTGAGCTCCATTTGAAAGAGCCGTCCGATATGCTCGATGGTCGGATCGCGAAGGCGAAAGACATTCACAAATTCGAAGCGCGCCATGCCAACCCGCCGCAGGTCGCTGGCCATTTCTTCCAACCGGCCCGGATCTGGCCGCATGTTGATGTGGTGAGGAACCGTCCCATTCCAGTAGGACTCATGTCCGGGCGGGTTGATCGAGAATTCGCCTATGCGAGAGGGGCTGGCAAATGCCTTGCCCGCCCGTCGCTGGACGATCAAAGGCGATGTCCCCAGGCACAACGCGATGTTGGCGTGGTCGCGCGGCGGCGAGAAGTGGTCCTCTAGATCGAGGCTGGCGAACTCATCGATATGAACGCCCTCCCAAGCCCGGCCGGCGCTGGTGGCCTTGAGCGGCCACCAACCGAGCTGTGTGCGAACGTCCGCGATTCTTGAAACGCCACGGTCGGGCATATTATTCGAGTGCAATTGGAGGTCTGATCACTTGGTCTTCGCTCGATATAGCTGCAAACGCTAGCTCCACCTTGGGTCGGGCTTAGCCGGCCAGAGGGCGCTATACAACAATGCGTGCAAGGCGAGCATATGCAGCTCGATTGCGACGCTTGAGGTGGCGTTACGCGGATCAGGCCTTCGTCTCATGTCGACTTTGCATCTTCTTCGGCGTCTTGCGCGAGCGCCTGCAAGGTCGCGCGGGCAGGAGCAAAGAAGGTCGTCCCTGTCGATGGCGCGGAGAAGTCCAGCAGCCGATCGTAGGCGCCGGGCGGGTCGCCGACAAACATCCGCCGCAGCATCGTCTCGATGACCCAGAGGTATCGGGCATAGCCAATGAAATAGGCGCCAAATTCCTTCTGCCCGGGCCGCCCGAACGGCATGTTATCGCGCAAAATATCCAGCTCATTGCCAGCGTCGTCGACGATGGTCGCCAACGATTTGTGCGATTTCTGCGGCGCGTTGTCGTCATCCAACTCGACGTTGTCGATCTTGGCGCGGCCGATGATCTGCTCCTGCAACGGTGTTGGAACTCGCCCCCGACGCTATCGCCGAGGCTGGCGAGCAGCAGGCGCTCGAGCTCAAAGCAAAAGTCTGGTCGTTCGGATCGGATGTGAAAGATCAGATCGCCGGGGGTCGAGGGCGCCGTATGCGCCGACCCCGCTATCGGCGGAAACGACCTCAACTCCGCCGGCCGCTTATCGAGACCAAGACGGTCCCAGAAATCGTGACCAATGCCAGCGATGCATGAAAGCCGGCCGGCAAGATCGCGGAACCCCACAGTCTTGACCAGGTCGTCCAACCCGCTCAGCACCGAACAGGCCGTCGCCAGAGCCTCTTGGTTCTGGCCAACAGTGACGACGAGAAATACGGCCGCTCGCGACAGGGGCGCATCAACGCTCTGCGCATCGATCGGCGCCCTGTCCCAGGACTGTTCCGACATGGCGAATACTCCATCGAATTTCAGGTGTGCTCGGCTATTCGCCGACAGGCGCCCCGTTGAGCGCGCCGAGCAAAGCTTTCGCCGCCAGGACGGGAGCCTGCGCGCGGTCACCGACAATAAGCAGGCCGTCGCCGGCTCCAAGCGGCTCCAGATCGATTTGAGCTGGCACGACGGCGACGGGCTTTCCCGACGCGAGCAGGCCGCCGATCATCCGGCCCACTGGTCCTTCGACCCTTGGGGGCCAAATGCTTCCGGCGACTCCTATGCAGAATGCACCGTCAAAATCGTCTGGATCAACTTGAGTGAGCTCCAGAGTGTCGACGAGGGCGTCCCGTGCCGCCTGATCCTGCCGGAAGCGAAGCATGATCGAAGACGTGTCGCGCCGCTTGCCGGTTGCAGTCCGCATTGCCGGGTCCCCGCCGGCCAATGAGGCGAGGACGACGTCGGCTCCAGCGTCCCGAAATAGGTAATAGGGTTCAAGGAACCTCTCGAACCGAAGCGTGGGCTGTTGGCCGGCTCGCGCATCGCCATCGGGAACCAAGATGATCAGGATCCGCACGGCGCGTAACCTCTCATAAGAAGACAAACGCCTCCCCGCGGTGTGCGGGGAGGCGGATGCCGAAAATGCTGCTTACGCCTTGATGAAGGCCAACAGGTCCGCGTTGATGATCTCGGAGTGAGTGGTGGGCATGCCGTGCGGGAGGTCTTCGTAGACCTTAAGCGTGCCGTTCTTCAGCAGCTTGGCGGCGAGCGGCCCGGAATCGGCGAAGGGCACGATCTGATCGTCCTTGCTGTGCATGACCAGGACCGGCACCTCGATCTTCTTCAGGTCTTCCGTGTGGTCGGACTCGGAGAAAACCTTGATGCAGTCATAGTGCGCCTTCGTGCCGCCCATCATGCCCTGGCGCCACCAATTGTCGATGATGCCCTGGGAGACTTTCGCGCCAGGCCGGTTGTAGCCGTAGAAGGGGCCGGTCGGGATATCGACGTAGAACTGGGCGCGGTTGAACATGCCCTTGCGAAAACCGTCGAACACTTCGATCGGCGTCCCGCCGGGGTTGCTGGCCTTCTTCACCATCACCGGCGGGATCGCGCTGATGATCGCCGCCTTGGCGACGCGGCCGTTGCCGCCGTAGTTGGCGACATAGCGAATGACTTCACCGCCGCCGGTGGAATGGCCGACATGGATGGCGTTCTTGAGATCCAGGTGAGCGACCAGTTCGGCGCTGTCGGCGGCGTAGGTATCCATGTCGTTGCCGAGGTCGGTCTGGGTCGAGCGACCGTGGCCGCGGCGGTCATGAGCGATGACCCGGTAGCCTTCGGCCATGAAGAACAGCATTTGGCTGTCCCAGTCATCGGCGCTGAGCGGCCAGCCATGGTGGAAGACGATCGGCTGCCCGGTCCCCCAGTCCTTGTAGTAGATTTCCGTGCCGTCCTTGGTCTTGAAGGTGCTGCTGGCCATGGTCTTGTTTCCGTTGCTGGGGGTCGGGGAGGAGTCGGGCTTGGCGGGGGTGGCGGCGGCTTTGACCGCCGGAAGGCTCAGCACTGCGGCGGCGCCGAGGCTGCTGAGCATCACTTTGCGGCGCGAGGCCGCGAAGGGATTGGGGAAGAGGTTTTCAAACATGGCGGTCTCCGGCGCTGGGCGGGCTGATGCGGCGATCTCGAAGTGCCTCGATGACGCCGTGTTGAGCGAGTTATCGGTTGTGAAGTTTTGCGAAGGCCGGGCTCAGGCGTTGCAATAGGCCGCCGGTCGCTCGGCGGCGGCGCGTTGCGAGCGGCGCCAGGCGTTGGGCGAGGCGCCCGTCAAGCGGCGGAAGATGCGCGAGAAGTGGGCCTGATCGCTAAAGCCGCAAGCCAGTGCGATGCCGCATAGAGGTTCGTCGGTGTCCAACATCAGGGCCTGAGCCTGCGCTGTGCGCTTGCGCTGGACATAGGGTTGCGGCGCCAGACCGAAGGTCGCCTTGAACGCTCGCGAGAAGTAGGACCGGCTCAAGCGGGTTAGAGCCGCCAACTCTCTTATGCGAATGGGCGCATCCAGGTGGACTTCGATGTAGGCGGCGGCCTTCTTGGCTTGCCATGGCGCCAAGACGCCAAGCTCCGGCGCCTTGGTGGTCGCCGCGGGCTGAAAATACCGCGCTTCAATCAGGGCGAAGGCGTGAGCCAACGCCGTGCGCGCCGCGGAGCGATCTTGTTCGACGTTGTCAAAGGCGTCCCCGAGCAGTCGGCTTAACATCGCGACACCGTCCTCTGTCTCGTTCGGCACAGAGGCTTGCGACGCGATGAACCCACCGGTGATCGCGACCGACGGCGGCCGGGCGTATGGTGCTGAGGTGAGGGCGGCTGAGGTCATCTCCAGGCTCCTTCAGGTCACCATGTCGGGGGACACGGCGTTGAGGAGAGGATCGGGCTGGCGGGGTCACGCCGCCAGTTATGGGTTGTGAAGAGGTGTAATGGAGCGCCATGCGGCGCATAACAGACCCAACATGTGATCTGGATTAGTCGCCTGTCCTGGTGTTTTTCGATGCCCAAGGACGCCGTTCCACCAGACGAGCAGCCCACCATCGGGGCGCCCGACCGGGCCTCTCACGAATTTGCGGCTGATTAGGTTCGCGCCTTACGTTTGGCCTCGCTGGGGCCGAACGAAAGCCGATTCTATTTTTTAGAAAACGACCGGAAAACGCTGGAAACGCCAGCGGTATGGAATTGCTAAAGTCATTGAAAACCTTGGAGCGGCCGGCGGGAATCGAACCCGCGACATTCAGCTTGGGAAGCTGACGTTCTACCTCTGAACTACGGCCGCGCACGCAAGGTCCGGTGCGTTTAGCCTTTCGGCGGAGGCGCCTCAACCCCGGCGGCGCCTCCGTGTCAGCCTCCCAGGCGGTCGGTCGGCGTCACGGCCACCGTCATCCGCTCGCCGTCCCGCAGAACATGGAACGGCAGGGCGCGGCCGATGCTGTCGTGGTCGAGGGCGCGGAGCAGGTCGTCGACGCCGGTGATGCGCCGCTCGCCGACGCCGACGATGACGTCGCCTTCGCGCAGG
>Ga0302314_10004461_pt1 | contig 25731 bp, 25 predicted proteins | sample III_Palsa_N2_3_FD_200533 | JGI IMG/M metagenome (GOLD analysis project Ga0302314, IMG submission 200533) | Peat permafrost microbial communities from Stordalen Mire near Abisko, Sweden - III_Palsa_N2_3 | ecosystem: Environmental > Terrestrial > Soil > Palsa > Peat permafrost | place: Sweden...
CGTCAAACACCACGTTGGTGCGCGCCACCCGCAGGCCCGCGGCGACATCTAGCCATTGCGTGAATTTGTAGTCCGCTTGACCAAACGCGGCGTACTGCTCGTCCAGCACATGGTCGGTTTGGGTGATTTGGATGCCGCCGGGTAGTAGCGGCTCGCCGAAAGCTTGAGTCACCGTTGCGCCACCATATAGTGTGCTTATGAACTGCGGGAAATCAGCACCCCCTATGTCAACATGGTAGAATTCCTCGGCGTGCTGGTAGAATAATCCAGTGATCCACGTCAGGGGGGCGTCTGTATTGGTCGACTCTAATCGTACCTCCTGGGTGAAAGACTGCTGGCGCTGATCGAGCCGGGCCTCTGTGTAGTAGTTAGGGTCCCCCGGAGAATAACCTACCGCTCCGCCGCTCAAGAGCGCGGCAATAAAGCTGGAATAATCAGAATTATAGGTGTTTTGTCGATCGAAAAATGCGGTATTTGATACGAGCTTTACGGGGCCCAGATCCCAGTCCGCCCTTATGGCGGGGAGGATAAAATGGTCCTTGCCGCCCTCTTGGATACTATTGCCGCTGGTCTGTCCGCCAGTGTAATATCCCCCCGCTGGAAATGACCAAGAGTCGCCCGTCCCCGCCTGGTTCACATTTTGATAGTTGAGAGACGCTTTGATTCTAAAATTGCTCGTCGGAGCAAAGAGCAGAGCGCCGCTTATGGCAGTGGTGTCGCTGGTGTTGGCGTCTGTCTTCGGGCTGGTGACGGTGCTCATGTAGGGTTTGAGATCGACCCACCCTCCATCGTGCCGATCGTCAATGCTGAACCGGAAGCCAAGTTTATCGTCTACAATCGGCCCGCCCACTGCTGCGCCTATGTCATAGCTGGGGCTGCCGTGCTCCGTGGAACCCGCTTCCGCACGCATATTTCCGGTATACTGCGTAAGCCCCGGTTCCGGCTGAATGAACCTCAGCGTGCCGCCCTCGGATCCCGCGCCGAAGAGCGTACCCTGTGGACCGCGCAGCACCTCGACGCGGTCGAGGTCGAAGAGCGCGGGAAACGCCGACGCCGCGCCCCCGGCTGTTCCGATCACCCGCACTTGGATCGGCGTGTCGTCAATGTAGATGCCGGTCGTGGATGCGCCAACCGTCGATTCGACGCCCCGGATGGCGATAAATTTGGAGTTGTTGTTCCCTTGGAGCAAGGAGAGGCTTGGCGTGGCTAGCGCCAGATCGCCGATGCTTCTGATCCCTTGTCGGTCGAGCGCGGCCTGGGTCGTCGCAACGATGCTCATGGGCACCTTCGAGATCGCTTCGTTGCGCCTGGTCGCGGTTACGATGACCTCACCGACGGTGCTTGGTGCTGTCGATGGGTTCGCCTGCTGGGCAAAGGCCGGCGACGTAACGATGAAGCTCGCGGCCGCGAGCAATGCTGATTTCAGGCGCCTCATAGTCTTCCCCCATAAGCCCGGCGGTCCGGACTGATGGTCCGAATATTCGCTCGGGGCATGTTATTCCCAAGAATACGCCTACCGATTATCAAGTCTGTGCTTGATCTTTAGCCAGCGCTGGTGCGGTGGCGGACGCCCTCAGGGAATGGCGAGCATGGATGCAGTGCTCCTGCCGCCAGCTCGTTTCCCCGTGGTTGTCAGCTAAGCCCAACTCTGAGACTATCGTGTCTTTACGCTGTACGGTAACAGACGCCAGCAACCGCTGCGGGTGGATGGTGTGATGTATGGCGTTGATTAATAACGAAAAAAAATACGAAATGTCCCGATTGCGCAACGCCGCGCGTCCAACGGGCGGCCTTTCGCGAAATCGATGAGCAAGCCGCACAACTGGCCGAGCACGAACAGGTTTACTAGCAGCTCAGCCGGGGACGATTCCGCGGCCGGTTTCTCACTGTCGAATTCGGGTGTGGCGCGACCCTGGTCGCGAAGGGTGGGGCGCATCGCCTGCGGGCTTAGGGCTCGCAAGCGCCGAGCAGGCGCGCGCGAGCATCCGGCAACTCGTCGAAGTGGTCGATCAATGTCCGGAGACAGTTCACGCGCGGACGTCTCGGCGTAGCCGAAGCTGACCGGGATGAGCGAGACCTTGGCCGCCCGCACCGCGCCAGCGTCGGTAGCCGCGTCGCCGACCAGGGGCGCGCCTGACATCGACCCGCAGCCGCGGCGATGGCGGTCTCCAGGTGGCGCGGGTCGGGCTTATTGGCGGGCGGGGAGTCCGAGCCGACTTATAGTGTCGAACCGGCTGGTCATGTCGAGGACGTTCAGCAGCGCGGTGGAAAGCCCGGTCATCTTGTCGGTGCAGACGCAGAGCTTCGCCTCCCGGGGCCTTCAAGGACTCCAGGGCCGCACTCAGCCCGGGAAGTGCTGGCTCTCGTCGGCGATGTGGCCCTGGTATCGGCCCGATGAAGGCTGGGCCTCAGTCGGCGCCAGGGGCGGTAGGCCCTCCTCGGCGAGCAGCCAGTTCACCGTGCCGATCAGGTCGTACGCGGTGTCGACCAGGGCGCAGTCGAGCTCGAAGGCGGTGGCGCCGCCCGCAAGCGCCGCCACCTTTCCGTCAGCTCCTGGTCGGCTAGCCCCCATTGACGATCGTGGTCGCTTTGTCGAGTTCTCCAGCGTAGGTGGTGACCGCCCGGGCGGTGACAACCACATACTTCTGGGCGTCGTCGAAGCGGCGTTCCTCAATGGCCTCGCGCACCCCCGGCAGGGTCTTGGCGCCATAGCCGGTGAAGCGGCCCGGGGCATAGATCATTTGCCTGTACCAGGGCCGGCCCGGCAGGCCCTCGGGCCTGAGCAGGCTCTGCTCAAGAGGCCTGATGACCGTGTCGAGCCGGGCGCGCTGAGCCTTGGAGAGGCTCTCGCCCTTGGCCGCCAGCGCCGTGTCGAAGGCGGCCGAGCTTGCCTTCAGCTTGGCGACGGCGGCGTCCAGCGCTCCGAAATCCATCGGAGGCGAGGCGGCCAGCGGCGCGGGCGGTTTCAGCGGCTTGGTTGGGTCGGCGGCCAGCTCGTAGGCGTGGGAGCCGAGGAGTTTGGCCTGGGTGCTGGCCGTGTCCCGGGTGGTATCGGCGAGCTTCTTCACCTCGTCCAGATAGCCCGAGACGGTGTCGGCGAAGTCGCCATAGCGCTGCAGCGGCAGGTCGGTGTCGGCGAGCCGCATCACCGCCCGGCCCACGGTCTTGGCCAGGGTGGCGTCATAGACGAAGCCGGGATCGACGAAGGTCGCGTGGTGCTGATAGTCGTCGTAGAGCGAGTGGTAGACCCCGTTGCCGTCGCTTTCGCCTCCATAGCCGAAGTCCAGCGCCGGCAGGCCCAGATGCTCCAGGAAGGCCGAATAGTCCGAGCCCGAACCCATGGCCGCGATCGGCAGATCCTTGGTGGGATCGGCGGCGATGCGGGCGGCGGCGCGGGCCTCCAGGCTGGCTCCGGGCTCCGTCCCGCGGACCTCCAGTCTGGCGCGCAGGCGCTCGCCGACCGAAACGCCTGTCTCCGGGTCCTTCACGTCGGCGGCTAACTGATTGACGAAGTGCTGGAAGGCGTGGCTGCCCTCGGCGCGGAGGAAGCCCCGGCCGTTGCTGTCGGAATTGATGTAGATGACGCCCTTGGCCTTCAGCTCGTCGGCGTGGGTTTCGGCCCACTCGGTGGAGCCCAGCAGCAGAGCTTCCTCGCCGTCCCAACTGGTGTAAACGATAGTCCGCTTAGGTTTCCAGCCGCTCTTCATCAGGCCGCCGAAGGCCTTGGCCTCGGCAAGCAGCGCGATTTGGCCGGCGAGCGGGTCCGAGGCTCCCATCACCCAGCCATCGTGGTGGTTGCCGCGCACGATCCAGTCGTTGGGCTCTTCCGAGCCCTTGAGAGTTCCGATGACGTCATACAGCGTCTTCTGCGACCAGTCAGACTTCACGGCGATATGGACCTGTGCGCCGCCCGTCCCGCTTGTCCCCACATGATAGGTGATTGGCAGCGAACCCTGCCAAGCCGCAGGCGCCACGGGGCCGTTCAGCGAGGCCAGCAGCACCAGGGCGTCGGCATAAGATATCGGCAGGCAGGGGATCTTGAGGATGGTGACAGCGTCCTTGCGGTCGATCCGCTTGGCGCCTTTCGTCGAGCCGTAGCCCGGCGTCAGTGGATCGCCCGGAGCGACCGGAAGGTCGCCCACCGAGCCGCGCTGGAAGCTTTGCGGCGGCCGCGCTGGGCCCTTGGGGTAGACATCCCCCGTCGCGTAGCCGTCGTCCTTCGGATCGGAATATATGATCGACCCGGCCGCTCCATGCATCTGGGCAAGCAGGGGCTTAATGCCCCGAAAGCTAGCGCCGTAGCGGGTGATGACGATCTTGCCCTTCACCGAAATTCCCATACGCTCCAGTGCTAGGTAATCGTCGGGCAAGCCGTAGTTGGCGTAGACCAGTGGGGCGGTGACGTCGCCGTCGCCTTGGTAGTCGACGTAGGCCGGCAGCGCGTCCTTGGTGTATGTCGGCGCGTCGCCGGGGATCGGCGGCTCGGTCAACATGGCCTTGAACGGCGCGCCAGGACCGCTGACCAGTTCCAACGCCTCGCTGATCGGCGTCGGATAGAGAACATCGAAGGTCTCGATTTTGGCGTCCCAGCCCCAGGACTTCAGCTGGGCGGCGATCCATTCGGCATTGGTCTTATCGTGGACGGACCCCACATGATTGGGCTCGGCGGCCAGCAGCTTCAGCCAAGCGCCCATCTCGGCCGGATCGATCTGGGCGTCGAATTTCGCCTCCAGCGCCTTGGAGTCCATGGGCTGCGGCCCAGTCTTGTCCGCGGGAGGCGCGGCCCACGCGGTCGAAACGGCGCCGATAGCGCAGGCGGACAAGAGAGCGGCGAGACCGATACGGGGTTTCATGAATAACTCTCCCTGAAAGTCCGGGAAGCTATTCTTCCCCCATGAACCCCGAAGCTCGGCCTTATGGCCCGAATATGCTATCGGGGCGTGTGATTACTAATAATGCGCCTACCGAGTATCAGGCCTGGGCTTGATCTTTAGCCAGCGCTGGTGCGATCGCGGACGCCCTCAGGGAACGGCGAGCATGGATGCAATGCTCCTGCCGCCAGCTCGTGTCCCCGCGGTTGTCAGCTAAGCCCAACTCTGAGACTATCTTGTCTTTACGGCGTACGGTAACAGCCGCCAGCCGCCGCGACGGGTGGGAAGCGTGAATTATGACATTGATTAATAACGAGAAAGAATCCGAGTATCCCGAATGCGCAACGTCGCGCATTCAACGGGCGGCGTTTCGCGACATCGATGAGCAAGCCGCACAATTGGCCGGCCACGATCAGGTTTATCTGCAACTCAGCCGGGGGCGATTCCACGGCCGGTTTCTCACTGTCGAACTCGGGTGTGGCGCTACCTTATACATAGAGGAAACCAATCAATCGCTTGTCCAATACGGTTGCGTTCCGGTCGGCCAAGTAAGCTTCATGTTTCTACTCGGCGACGCTGACTGGTGCCGATTTCAGGGCGGCGATTTCACGCCGAGCGATCTCGCCGTGATGCCGGCCTTGAGCACCTTTTCAGTGCGCTGCCCCGCGGACACGAGCTTTTGCGTCGTTACGGTTGATAACGGAGTGCTGGGCGACTCTTCCTGGCTGGATCCGCGACTGACGGGAGCGTTCCGACTGCAGTCGCGGCAACTGAGTACCATGGTGGGCGCGCTTCGGCTCATTGTACGGACGTCGCTATCGATCTTGGAGGGCATCGACGACCCCGTTCGCTATGCTCTGACACGGGAAAGACTTCGCCAATCGCTTCTCTCGACGATTGGCTTGGCGCTTTCGGCCCACGCCAGCCACGCCAGTCAGGCTGCTAGCGCCGTGCCGGGCCTACTCGCGGGAGCAGATGATCTTATCCGGGAGAATCTGCGTGAAATCGACGTTTCCAAACTCTGCCGCATTCTCGGAGTGCCCCGCCGCACGCTCGACAGCACGTTCCAGCGGGAGTTGGGGATCGGCCCTTCGGGCTACATAAAGGCGCTACGCCTCAATCAAATCCGTCGAGAGATCTCAAGGGCATCGCCGTCGGCGACGATCGCTGATATCGCTGCAAGCTGGGGCCTTTGGCATCCTAGCCATTTCACCCAGAGTTACGCTTCGATGTTTGGTGAACGGCCTTCTGAGACACGACTCGGGGCCGCAGTTCCGCAGGATCAATCGCCTTTTTCCGCGACAGCTATATCGGGCAATTATACCGGCCCTCCGAAATGAATCCCTTTTAGGCCACGCCGGCGCCGTTAACGCGATGCAGCCAGCCAGCCGGGCCACCGAAGCCCTGTAATGGCCATCCACACCGGCTGGCTGATGCACGGATTGCCCAATGCCTGCTTCCTTCCGTTTCATCGCTTAGACTAGACGGCGACCCGCAGCGCGATGGGCCATTTGCGCGTTGGATGTCGAAGCAGCCCTTAATGTCGCCCTCTATGACCCAGCGATACTGCAGCGACCGTCGGTGGCCTTCTATGACGCTGACTGGTTCCGCTAAGCCCTGACCGAACGCGGGATCACCCCCTGCATCCCGTCGAAGGCCACCTGCAAGGTCCAGATCGAGTACGACAGAACCTCTTCCGCCAGCGCCACAAGATCGAAAACATGTTCGGCAGGCTCAAGGACTGGCGGCGTGTCCGCACCCGCTATGACCGATTCGCCCACACATTCATGTCCGCCATATGCATCGCCGCCGTCGTCACCTTCTGGCTATGATCAGTGAATCCTAAGCCTAGATGTTGCGGCCCGCCACAGCCCAGTACGGTTCGCGCAGTCGACGCTTGAATATCTTGCCGGAGTCTTCTCTCGGCAAGCTCTCGTCAAATCTGATGACCTTTGGCACCTTGTAACGGGCGAGGCTGGCCCCGAGCTGATCCCGAACGGCCTGCGCGGTGAGGGCGCCAGGCGCGTCGAGTTCGACGTGAGCGCAGACGGCCTCGCCGAACTCGTCATCGGGGATGCCGAAGACCGCGCAGTCGCGCACGCCCGGCAGCGCCAGGATCGCGGCCTCGATCTCGGCCGGATAGATGTTGACCCCACCGCTGATAATCATGTCGCGGCGCCGGTCGCACAGAAACAGGAACCCGTCCTCATCAAGGTAGCCGAGGTCGCCGACAGTGACGAGACCTTGGAGACCAACCTCGCGCCGTTGATCCTCGTGGCCGTGGTAGGTGAAGTCGGCTGTCCCCGCCGAGCGCATGTAGATGTCGCCCACATGGCCTGCAGGTAGCTCCACCGCGTCAGGTCCGAACACCTTGACGATCGCGCCTGGAATGGCGCGCCCGACCGTGCCGGGCTTGTGCAGCGCCTCGGTCGCGTCGTGCCATACAGTGATCCCGGTCTCCGTGGATCCGTAGTATTCGTTGATGACCGGACCCCACCATTCGATCATGGCCTGCTTGACGTGGGGGGGGCACGGGGCGGCGCCGTGCACGACAAACCGCAAAGAACTCAGGTCATAGGCATCTCGCACGGTCGCTGAGAGCTTCAGCAGGCGAACGAACATTGTAGGCACGACGTGCATATGGGTCACGCCGTGCTGGGCGATGAGGTGGAGCATTTCCTCGGCGTCGAAGCGGGCCTGTAGCACGATCTTGGCGCCCGCGCGCGCGGCCACCAGCCCATAGGCATTGGGCGCCGAATGATACATCGGGCCGTTCATCAGCGCGACGGCCGGCGCGTCAGGCGACAGGCCGAAGACGTGCCGCGAGGTCTGCCGCTGCATCGCCATTTCGTCCGCGCTGGCCGGCTGGCGGCGGACGCCTTTCGGCGTTCCGGTCGTTCCTGACGTGTAGATCATCGAGGCCGTGGGCGGACCCGGGGGAGGCGGGGCGCTTGAGACGGAGGCAAGCCAGGTGTCCCAGTCGATAACGCTTGCCGCGCCGATATCCCGAAGCCCGTAAGCCGTGGCGATTTCAGGGGGGGGTGGCGACGCCCAGAATTGGCATCGAGGGCGTCGTGTCCGAAAGCGGCGTCCTGAGGAGGTCTTGGTGGGCCACCAGGAGTCGGGCGTTGCAATCGCCCAGCACGAACTGGATTTCCGGGGTGGTGAAGTGCCAGTTGATGGGCGTCGCATAGGCGCCGATCGCTTGCGCCGCGAGGGACGCTTCGAAGAACGCGAAGTCGTTGCGCATGAGAATGGCGACGGCGTCTCCGGGTCCGACACCCAGATCCCGAAAGCCGGCGGCGGCTCGCGCCACATTGTGTGCCAGGTCGGATGCCTCGAGCACCCGCGTTCCAGAGATGATTTCACTCATCGAGACACATTCCTACTTCCTGTAAATTTGTCCTGTACGCGAACGAAGCAGGCGTTAGAGCCCGATCGCCAAACAACCGTCTTATCGATGAAATGGGGCCCGCCCGGAGGCGCGCTGGACGCTCGGGGAAGTGACGCCGCGACTAGCGAGGGTTCGTTTCTGCCAGGATCGACAGGGTCGTCCGGCAGAAGTCGATCCAGCGCCGTTCGGAGTCGATACCCGCTTGGAGTACGAGGTGGCGCAGTCGCTGCGCCCGATCCGGGTCGGGATTGGAGAAGTCGCGCCGCTCGAGGTTTAGATAGTGGGCGAGCCGCGCCTGGTGGCGCAGCATTCGTTGCTCGACGCCGACCTGCAGATAGGTTGGACCCACGATAGCCTCGGCGCGAAGCCGCACCAACAGCTCGTCGCGAACTGTGCGCGGGTTCTGCGGTTCGACAACCCAGCGCTTGAGCTCCGCCTCGCCGGCCGGCAACACTCGATAGTCTCGCTTGCGTCCCCGACCGCTCTCCGGCGGCAAGGACTCGATCCAGCCCGACTTCTCGATCCCGGCGAGTTCCCGGTAGATTTGCTGGTGCGTCGCCGGCCAGAAGTAGCCGATGGAGCGGTCGAACCGATCGGCCAGCTCCGAGCCGGAGCAAGGATGCTCCAGCAGAGCGGTGAGCAGGGCGTGCGAGAGCGACATGAACCCTCATTTCATATGGTGCCGCTGAGTGAAGGACAAGAACCCGCGGTCCTGAAGGCGCTTCCAGGCCGGACATGCCGTGGGCGGCTGAAGGGTGGGGACGGATGACATCGAACTCTCCTGGGCGGCCTGCGGTATTCCGTGGCGCGTTGCGCCTGTTGCGGGTCAGAAGGCCAGGGCCAGGCGCACGCCCTGGTCGATGGCCCGTTTAGCGTCGAGTTCGGCGGCCACATCGGCGCCGCCGATCAGGTGAACGGTGACGCCTGATGCGACTAGGTCGTCATAGAGATCGCGGAGCGGCTCCTGACCGGCGCAGATGACGACATGGTCGACTCTCAGGACGCTGTCGACGCCGCCGTGGGTGATGTGCAGGCCCCCTTCATCGATCCGCCGGTAGGTGACACCGCCCATGGTCGCCACACCCCGCGCCTTGACCACCGTCCGGTGGATCCAGCCTGTGGTCTTGCCCAGGTCCGCCCCGAGCTTGCCGGTCTTGCGCTGCAGCAGGGTGATCCGCCGCAGCGATTGCGGCGCATTGGCCGCGCGCAATCCGCCCGGGCTGGCATAGGTGGTATCGACGCCCCACTCGTCATTGAAATGCGATGCCGAGTCTTCGGCTCCTTCTGCTTCCGAATGAGACAGAAATTCGCTGACGTCGAAGCCGATGCCGCCGGCGCCGATCACCGCGACATGGTCGCCGATGGGCTGGTCGTCGCGCAGCACGTCCAGATAGCTCACCACCTTAGCATGATCGACGCCGTCGATCTGCGGCAAGCGTGGGCGCACGCCCGTGGCTAGGACGACCTCATCGAACCCTTCGGCCGTAAGCTGCGCGGCGCGCGCCCGCGTGCCGAGCCGCACCGTCACGTCGCTCAGTTCAAGCTGCCGGCGGAAATAGCGCAGGGTTTCGCCAAACTCCTCCTTGCCCGGGACCTTTCGCGCGATGTTGAACTGGCCGCCGATCTCCGCTGCGGCCTCGAAGAGGACGACCTCATGGCCGCGCTGGGCTGCCGTCAGGGCGAAGCTCAGACCGGCCGGACCGGCGCCGACCACCGCGACCCGTTTGGCCTTTGCGGCGGGGAGGAGGGGCATTTCGGTTTCGTGGCAGGCGCGCGGGTTGACCAGGCACGAGGTGATCTTTCCGCCGAACGTGTGATCCAGGCAGGCCTGGTTGCAGCCGATGCAGGTGTTGATCTCATCAGCGCGGCCCTGCCGGGCTTTCCGCACGAAGGCGGGGTCGGCGAGCAGCGGACGCGCCATGGAGACCATGTCGCAATAGCCTTCGGCCAAGAGTTGCTCGGCGACCTCGGGGGTGTTGATGCGATTGGTCGCCACCAGAGGGATCGACACGTGGCCCATCAGGCGGCGTGTCACCCAGGCGAAGGCGGCCCGCGGGACGCTCGTGGCGATCGTCGGTACGCGCGCCTCGTGCCAGCCGATGCCGGTGTTGAGGATGGTCGCGCCGGCCGCCTCGACCGCCTGACCCAGCGCAATGACTTCGTCGAGCGAGGAGCCGCCCTCCACCAGGTCGAGCATCGACAATCGGTAGATGATGATGAAATTGGGCCCGACGCGCTCGCGCACCCGTCGGACGATCTCCACCGGAAAGCGTATCCGGTTGGTGTAGCTGCCGCCCCAGACGTCGGGGCGCTGGTTGGTGCGCGGGGCGATGAACTCGTTGATCAGGTATCCCTCGGATCCCATGATCTCCACGCCATCGTAACCCGCATATTGAGCGAGGGCCGCACAGCGGACGAAGTCGGCGATGGTCCCTTCGACCTCCTCGCCGGTCAGTTCGTGCGGGACAAATTGATTGATGGGCGCCTGGAGCTCGCTTGGCGCGACCAGGTTGGCATGACGGGCGTATCGACCAAAGTGCAGGATCTGCATGGCGATCGCGCCGCCCCGGGCGTGGACGGCACGGGTGACGAGCCGATGCTCGGCCGCTTCGGCCTCGTGAGTCAACATCGCGCCGTGCTGAGACGGGCGCCCGGCCGCGTTGGGAGCGATCCCGCCAGTGACGATCAGGCCTACCTCGCCTTGGGCGCGTTCCGCATAGAACGCCGCCATGCGCTCGAATCCGTTCGGAGCCTCCTCGAGGCCCACGTGCATCGAGCCCATCAGCACGCGATTTCGCAGCGAGGTGAAGCCCAGGTCGAGCGGCTTGAGGAGCTCAGGATAGCGATCCATTCCGGAATCTCCTTGCAAAAAGTTGCAGCCTCGTATCGCGTTGCGGCTATTTGCGCAACTTGTTGCATAGACGCTTGTGTCTTGTATAAAGGGTCCGCTAACTGGCGACCTGAGACGGGCGGAAGGTGATCGCCGCGCTCAGAAGCGACCATCCATCAGTTTTGATTTTGGCGATCTCGGGACAGGAGCGTTTCCGGTCGATGGATTTGCTGACTGACTCTCGCGGTGAACGTCGGTGCCGACGAGACCCTCGCCAAACCCGTCGACATTCAAGAATTAAGCAGCAAGCGCGCCGAGCTCGTTGAACGCGGCCGTGGATGAGCGTTACTTTGGCCGCAGCCATCCTCCGCCAAATTGCACCGCCTCTAATATTAACATCCACGAAACACTGCGGGCGGACGTTCCGGCTGACTCGGTGACGGCTGTCTGAGCGGGCTTCCAATCGGTTCGCCACAACTCCCATCTCCGCGCGTGATCCGCGTCTGCCCTTACGACGGCGGGCCTGGCCCATAGCGCGCTGGCGCTAGGCGCCGCGTGCTAAGTCATCGACCCGCCTCTGCGCTGCGCTGCGGTGCGCACCGCACGATCGAGCTGAGCGAGGCTCTCGCGCAAGATTTCAGTGGGAATCGGCAATTCTTGTTCAACCTCGGCGACCAGGACGAGATAACTCGCGCTTGCCAGCTCCAGGGCTTTCCAACCACCATCAGTCAGATCGACCAGGAACGAGCGCCCGTCCGCTGGATTGGGGATCCGCCGCAGGTGTCCGCGGGCGTCCATTCGCGAGATGTACGCGCTGAGCGTGCTGGGTCGCACGCCGACCCACTGAGCCAGTTGCTTGGGCGTGGACGGACCCTGGCCGGCGCATAGGCTGTACATCGCAAAATCGTCGGCGCTGAGCCCGCTATCGGTTAGTCGGTCGTCGATAATGCTCCGCACACGGTGGGACAGCACCCATAGGTCGAACAACGATGTGTATTTGTCGGCGCCCTCGATCATACCTCTCACTAGACTCCGGGCGCGGTGTTGACGAGTAGGCGGGTCCTGACAAACGCTGCTAGGCGGCGTTGCGGCTGACGGCGAAACGCTCGCGGTTGAGTTCAAGCCGCTGCCGAGGCGAATAGCGAAGGCTGTCGCCATCGTCTCCAAGGTAGAATTCGATATCCAGCGCGAGGCTCTCGACGTCGTATTGGGCGTTCCAGAGAGTACGAACCATCAATCCATCCGAGGCCATGGGGAAGCGGACCGCCGCGGCGGCCTCCGCGATTTGCCTCGGGTCGAGCACGCCATCGGAAACGCGCTCCGCCAGCGCGCGCAACCTATGATAGGTGCGGCCTTCTCCCGCCTCATCGGGAAGGTCGGTCGCCGATGGGAAGCGCGTCAGCTGATGGTTAGTAACGACTTGGGTTCTACCACCGCCAGGCACCACGGCCGCGCCCTTCGAGCTGAAGGGCTCCCAGACAACGGAGGTCCCGGTTCGGTCGGCGATCATGAAGTGGCATGGGATCATGGAGACGTAGTGCTCGAGCGTCGAAAGAGCTTTCAAAGCCTCATCGACGTTTGAGCAGGTTTCGAGGAGGTAGTGGGGCAGTTCGAGTTCGTTCACGCCGACACATGGCTCCCCGGTAGCACGCGCGCCAACGGCGTCTCGATCCGCAAGCAGGGCCACGACCAGCCCGGCGCTATTCATCCCGTCAAGGCAACCGCTCAGCAGGTCGTAGGCGCGCACCAGCAACGTCGCGTAGCCCGTCTCTGGATAGGTCTCGATGACATAGGGGCGGGCGGTCATCGGTAGCTGTTTCGGGATAGGGCGCGCGACCGGCCCCGCCACGGGCCCATTCGCTAAAAAGGTGGCCATGTATTCATCGAGCGTGCCGATTCTGAAGTCGTAGTTGCGGCTGAGCCGTCCGTGACCATCCACGGTACGGCCATGCGGATGCCAGGCGACGGAGCAGCCGCCGAGCGAGGCCAGGTACGGCACCCGTCCGAGTTCGAGGGTGTCATCTTCATAGTTGGCACTGCAGGCCAAGGCCGATCCGCGCATTCGCCCAGCTTGAGCGGGCCAATGCTCCTCGAACCAAGCCTTTCGCGCGCGCACCAGTTTCGGATCCCGGGCGGTTGCTGGACGCCACCCGTAGCGGTCCGCTCCCCGAATGGCGAGATCACAGCCCAAATCATGATGCGCGCCGCTCATCATGAGCCAGCGAACCTCCGCGAAATCTTGAGGTCCGCCCGCGAGAACCACCTCAACGTCGATCATGCCGCTTCCATAAAATTAAGCTTCGAGATCAGTGATACGATTTCGAATTATTTGGTACGAGGTCGAATTAGATTGGTCAAGCTCTCTGTCCTTCGGCGCGGCGTTAGGAGCGCGGCCTTGCCGTATCCGAACGCGGGGATACGCGACTGATGAATACCGCTCGAAGTCCTGGGACGAGTTTGCAGCGCCGAACGCGCCGAACGTGGATTTCGTCATCACGGTTTGCGACAACGCGGTGGGCGAGGTCTGCCCGATCTGGCCGGGCGGCCCGATGCGGGCGCATTGGGGCGTCGCCGATCCGGCTGCGGTCGAAGGGGCTGGCGCAGAGGCAGCATTCGCCGAAGCCTACCGTGCGCTGGAAAGCCGCATCGAACAGTTCGCCAGCCTGCCGCTCGCTGAGCTCGACAAGCCCACGCTGCAGCGGCGCATGAATGAAATTGGTGCGGCGGACGCATGAGCACGCCATCGCTATCTTCCGACGCGAGCCTTGAGCCGCCGCTGCATCCCTTCGATGCCCTTCGGCGATTGTTCGCCGAAGCCCTCGGCACCTTGCTGCTGCTCGCCATTGTCATTGGCTCGGGCATCATGGACGAGCGGCTGGCGGGAGGAAACGTCGCCATCGCCCTAATGGGCAATACGCTGGCGACCGGTGCTGGCCTGGTGCCCTGCGTCTGGCGCGCGTGTTGAACGAGACATTGCGCCAGTGCCTGGCGCTGCACGCGGTGCAAATCGCGATTTGGTCATTCCTACGAAGGTGTTTCTCAGCGACGGCGCCGACGCGAACTAACCTCATAGGTCTAGGTTCAAGCCAGTCAGCGGACGCCCGCGTCGGGATCGAGCGGGAGCAGGCCCAGATCAACGATTGACTGACCCCCATCCGCGACCAGCACCGCGCCGGTGACGAAGGACGCCGCGGGTGAAGCGAGGAAGGTGATGCAATTGGCGAGTTCAACTGGCTCGGCCATCCTGCCAAGCGGCGACCAGCGGGTCAGAAGGTGTTTCGCGCCGTCTTTCGAGACGCCGTGAATGCGCGAAAGAGCATCCAGCGCGCCTTGGACCATCGGCGTGTCCACCCAGCCCGGACAGACCGTGTTGACCCTGATGTTGTGTTTACCGAAATCCCTCGCCATCGATCTGGAGAGTCCCAACATGCCGGCCTTGGACGCGCTGTAGGCCACGCTGGAGGACGCGGCGGTGATGCCGCCGACTGAAGACACATTGACGATGGCGCCGCCGCCTCGCTTCCTCAGTTCGGAAAGGGCGTGCTTGCAGACATTGAATGCGCCAGTGAGGTTGACGTCCAGCACCTGCCGCCAGTCCTCCAGCGACGCCTCCTCGGCGGTTCCCCGATGCGTGACGCCGGCGCTGTTGACGACGATGTCGAGACCGCCGTGCGCCTCGACCAATCGGGAGATCGCGGCGTCGACGGCTTCGGCGTCGCTGACGTCGCACGTCAGGGGTAGGGCGCCGCAGTCGTCGGCCAGTTGTTCAAGAACCGCCGTGCGGCGGCCGGCGACGCCGACCTTCGCGCCAAGTTCGATGAATTGGCGCACCACCGCGTCGCCAATTCCGCTGCCGCCGCCGGTGACAAAGGCGACCTTGCCGGAAAGATCGATCATTCAGGCGACCCTCAGGGTGACTTCGCCCAGCTGGTCGTACAGGGCGACGATGGTGTCGCCGGCGCCGAACGGGATCGCCTTCACAAATGAGCCGGACAGGATCACGTCGCCGGGCTGCATGGCGACGCCGAACTCGTGCAGCTTGTTGGCCAGCCAGACGACGGCGTTGATTGGGTTGCCCATGACGGCCGAGGCTGTGCCGCTTTCCATGACCTGGCCGTTGATGGAGAGGGAAGCGCTCAGCCGACGAACATCCACATCCGTGAGCTTCACCGGATTTCCGCCCAGCACCACGAACCCGCAGGTCGCGGCGTCGGAAATACTGTCGACCAGGAGGTTGTTTCCCCGCCCCTTGTAGCGGGAGTCGACGATCTCCAGCGCGGGCAGGACAAAGTCCGTAGCTCTGATGACATCCGCCGCGTTGACGGACGGTCCCTTCAGCTCGGCTCCCATGACGAAGGCCAGTTCGACCTCCACCAGCGGCCGGTTCATTGCGCCGCGCTCGACGGTAGCGCCTTCGAGGGAGAACCAGTTGTCAAAGATGAACCCGTAGTCCGGTTCCGATGCCCCCGTCAGATCGCGCATCGCCTTGGAGGTGAGGCCGATCTTGTGCCCTTTGACCGTGCGGCCATTGGCGAGCTTGATGTCCCGGACCGCCAGGCTGACGCGATAGGCGTCGTCGACATCCGCGTCGGGGAATGTGATCGAGAGTGGCGGCGCCCATTCGCTTGTCTGTTCCGCTTGCCACAGAGTCTCGGCGGCCTGCTTTATTTGCTCGTCGGTCAGCATGCGTTTCCTCAATCGGTTATGTAGGCGATGAATGTTGCGGTCACGACCTTGCCTTCGCCCACATGCGTGTGACGGGACGGTCTCGACGTCTCATCGGGGAACTTCTCGATCCAGAACGGGTCCAACGCGTCGCGTTCTACCGGTGGCGTCCAGAACTCCATCTTGGCCACATGGCGCCAATCGGCGCCGGCTTCGCGTAGCATCAATCCGACATGGTGGAAGATGTTGGCGTACTGCGCCTGCACCGTGTCGGGGACGACCCTGACGCCCGGGTTGAAGGGCGCGATCACGCTGGAAACCAGCAGCGGTCCGATCCTTGTTGCGACCGGGATCGCCGTAAGGTGGCTCAGGCTCTCAATCGCGATACTTTTGCGCTGGATCATTGCGGCGCCCCGGCGCTCTGCTGGTCGCGCGCCGCTTTCCAGGCTTCGAAATCCGGCAGCCGCTCCTTGGCCATGGGAAACAGGTCGACGGTGGACTCGCCCGCCGTGACTCTCTCCAGGGCGAAGGCTTCCTTCTCTTCCTGGACGAGAGAGTCCCTGACCACCTCCTCGACGAGGGCGGCCGGGATCACCACGGCGCCCTCGCCGTCGCCGACAACCACGTCGCCGGGTACGACGAAGACGCCGGCGCAGCTGACGGAGTCATCGATTGAGAAGGGCATGTGCTGCCGCCCGAGCGTCGCCCCGTGCGAAGACAGGTGGTAGACGGGCCGATCGATGGCGGCGATCGCGGGTGTATCGCGCAGGCCCCCGTCGGTGACGATTCCAACGCCGCCGAGCGCAAACAGGCGCGTGGCGTAAATGTCGCCTATCGTCGCCGCATCTGGGACGCCGCGCGCTTCGACCACCAGCACGTCGCCGGGTTCGATGCTTTCGACGATGCGTTTTTGCGCGTTGAGGCCGACGCCAAACTGGCGTTGCAAGTCCTCCCGCAAGGCCACATAGCGAAGCGTCCGCGCCCGCCCGACCATTCGCTTATCCGGGTGCAGCGGTTTGAGGCCGCTCAGGAAGGTGCTGCGGATCCCGCGCATCTGGAGCTGATGGGTGAGCGTAGCGGTGGAGACGGCGTTCAGAGACGCGATCAAGCCCTCGTTCAGGACGCTTGGGATCTCTGTCTTTTCGGTCATCGCGATATCTCAACTGAAGGAGGCGTCAGGCTGGCTAGAAGATCGCGGGCCTGGCGGACGACCCCGCGGCCGGCGAGGACGAAGTTGAAATCGCCGACCAGGGTGATGAAGCGAAAGCCCATCTCCGCCATGCGCGCGGCGAAGGCCGGGCTGGCGGTGTGGATGCCCGCGGTGAGGCCATTGCGCCGGCAGGCGTCGGCCACGGCCCGATAGGCCTCCAGCATCTGGGGTTCGTCCTTGTCGAAGCCCTGCGAGCCGCCCAGCGCGAGCGACAGGTCCGACGGGCCGACGTAAAGTCCATCGAGTCCCGCGGTGGCGGCGATCTCGTCCACCCGCGCCAGGGCGTCCGCCGTCTCGATCATCGCGAACTTGAGCACCTGGCCGTCCGCCACCGCGCCATAGTCGAATCCGGCGTAGATCATCGCCCGCGTCGCGCCCGAGCTGCGGATTCCATGGGGCGGATAGCGGCAGGCGGCCACAAAGGCGGCGGCTTCTTCAGGCGAATTGACCAGCGGACAGATGACACCCATAGCGCCAGCGTCCAACGCCTGTCCGATCAGTGTGGGATCGTTGGCCGCCAGACGGATCATCGGGGTGAGTTGTGTGGTGGAGATGGCCTGCAGCATCGCGATCATGTCGGGCTGGCCGATGATCCCGTGCTGCATATCGATGGTCAGGGCGTCCCATCCAAGCGACGCCATCACCTCGGCCAGGAAGCCGCCGGGGATCACGGACCAGCCGTTCAGGACGATGCGTCCCTGCGCCAGCAACTCTCGCGCCTGTACGGCCCGCATGGGCTACGCCTCCTCTATGTTTTGAGCGCAGTCATCTTTCTGCGCTTTGCCCCTTCCCCGTTCGGCCTGAGTGATAGGGGAGGTTGATTGCCACATTCAAATCGTAAAAAATGAGTGCGCTCAAGTTTTTTATTGACGAAGATGTCGGACCGATGGATGCTGACAATCAGAACAGACCCTGATGTCTGGGAGGAAACCTTGGCCGCCGCAGCGCTAGGACGTCGCGAACAGAACAAGCTGGAGAAGCGGGGCCGCATCACCTCGGCCGCGCGCGCGCTGTTCCGGCATAAGGGCTTTGAGGCCACGACCGCCCAGGAGATCGCCGACGCCGCGGGCGTGGCTTCGGGCACGGTCTTCACCTACGCGAAGACCAAGGATGATCTCCTCATCATGGTCTTCCACGACGAGATCCTGGAAGTCGTCGAGCGCGCTTACGACGCCGCACGGCGCGAGCACGAGCTTCTCGATCAGGTTGTGGCCTTCTTCGAGACGCTGGTGGCCTACCACGAGCGGGACCTGCCGCTGGCGCGTCTGCTGATGCGGCAGCTCGGCTATGTGAGCAGCGTCGATCAGCGCGAAATGGTTATCGACCTGATGACGATCCTGCTGCGGCGGCTGGCGCAACTCGTCGAGCGGGCGAAGCGCAGGGACGAGGTCGCGTTGGCGTCTCCACTGCTGGAGTCCGCCCGTAGCCTGTTCGCGATCTACTACTACCACCTGGGCATGATGCTGAACGGATATACCGAGCGGGCGCAGTTCGACCGCGCGCTTAGAGGCGGCCTAGGGCTGTTGCTCACCGGCTTGGACTGATCCCCGCCGGCCAGCGGCTCGACCCATACCAACCCTAAAGACACGGCGCCTCGGGGCGCCTGGAGGATTTCCTATGCCTGCAAGAACCGGGCGACAGTTCCTTGATGGCCTGAAAGAGCCCCGCGAAATCTATGTGGGCAATGAGAAGGTCACCGACGTGGCGACCCACCCGGCGTTCCGCGGCGGCGCCGAGGAACTCGCCGCTGTCTTCGATCTACAGCACGCCGAGGCGGACCGCTGCCTGGTCCCCGATCCGGAAACCGGCGAGCTGATCAACGCCAGCCACCTGATCCCACGCTCCCGCGAAGACCTGTTCAAGCGCCATGCCGCGCTCGAAGTCTGCGCCGAGCACAGCGTCGGCCTGATGGGCCGCACGCCGGACTATATGAATGTCACCTTCGCGGGTTTCGCGGCGCGGCCCGATGAGTGGTCGCTGGGCAGCAACGAAGCCGGCGCGGAACGGATCGTGGCCTTCCAGAAGCTGATGCGCCGTAATGACCTCTCCCTGACCCACACCATCGTCCATCCTACCGTGGACAAGGCTCAGGGCGACGTTCCCCGCGCCGGCAACGATGTGGCCTTGCACAAGGTCGGCGAGACCGAGCATGGGATCATCGTCCGCGGCTCGCGCATCCTGGCCACGCTGTCGCCCTTCGCCGACGAGATGGCGGTCTATCCGTCCTATCCCCTGCCTGAGGGCTCCGATGCCTACGCCCTGGCGTTCAGCATCCCGATGACCACGCCAGGGATGAAAATCCTCTGCCGCGACAGCTTCTCCCAACCGAAGCACGCGTATGACCACCCCCTGTCGGGGCGCTTCGATGAGCAGGACGCCTTCGTCATCTTCGACGACGTCGAAATCCCGAAGGACCGCGTGTTCATCAACGCCAATCTCGCCGCCTACAATGCCGTGATGCGGAGTTCCTGGGCGCCCAACATCATGCAGCAGACCATGATCCGGGCGCAGACCAAGCTGGAGTTCGCCTGGGGCGTGGCCAGCCGGATGCTGCAGTCCATCAATGGCAAACAACCGCCGGCGGCCGAGATGCTGGGCGAGATCTGGACCTTCTCCGAGTTCGCCCGCTCGGCGATCTACGCGTCGGAGATGCAGGCCCAGGAGTATCCCGGCGGCGTCTGGTTCCCGGATGTGCGCCCGCTCCACGCGCTCCGCTCGACGCTTCCCTACTGGTTCCCGCGGGTGAACGAGATCATCCGCCTGCTGGGCTCGCACAACGTCTTCGCCGCCCCGACGCATGCGCAGATGCACGATCCCGAATTGAAGCCGTTGATCGACCGCTACCTTCGCGGCGCTGGCGATGTGTGCGCCGAGGAGCGGGTGCGGGTCTTCCGCCTCGCCTGGGACTTCGTGGGCAGCGCCCTCGCCAGCCGCAACGAGCAGTACGAGCGCTTCTACCTCGCCTCGGGTCCGCGCAATCGCCAGATCCACGAGATGTTCTTCGACCCCACCCGGGCCAACCGCCTGGTGGACCAATTCCTGACAATCGAACCGCAAGACGCCAACAAGGGAGGCGAGCCGTGTCCGAAGGCCGCGTAAACGTCGCAGGGGTGGACGTTTCCACCGATCACTACATCGACGGGCGCCGGGTCGCCTCGAAAGAGCGCTTCCTCGATCGCTCGCCCGTGGATGGCTCGGCCCTCGCCGAGGTCTCGGCGGGCGGCGCGGCCGAAGCCGACATGGCCGTGGACGCGGCGCGCCGAGCCTTCCCGGCCTGGGCCGCGCTTGGGCCCGAGGGGCGCGCCCCGATCCTTCGCCGTTTCGCCGAAGGCGTCCTGGCCCGCGTCGGAGAGCTTTCGGCCGTGGAGACCATCGACAATGGCTCGCTCTTGACCGGGAACCAGCACCGCGTCGTTCCGCGCGCGGCCTTGAACATCTCCTACTTCGCCGAACATGCGCTGACCCTGAACGGGCATACGATCGACTCGCCCGAGGTCGTGAACCATGTCCGCTACGACCCCGCCGGCGTGGCCGTGCTGGTGACGCCCTGGAACGGGCCGCTGATGCTCACGACCTGGAAGGTCGGTCCGGCCCTGGCGGCGGGCAATACCATCGTCATCAAGCCGCCTGAATGGGCGCCGCTCACCGGCTCGCTCCTGGCGGATATCGCCGAGGCGGCCGGCGTTCCGGCGGGCGTTCTCAACGTCGTCCAAGGCATTGGTGAAGACGCGGGCGCCGCGCTCACGCAACATCCCGATGTCGACCGGATCAGCTTCACCGGCTCCACCGACACGGCCAAGCTCATCGGCACGGCGGCCGCGCGCAGCATCACGCCTGCAAGCATGGAACTGGGCGGCAAGTCGCCCTTCATCGTCTACGCGGACGCGGACCTGAAAGCCGCCGCGCAGACCGTGGCGAGCCAGTACATCAACGCGGGCCAGGTCTGCCTGGCCGGCACGCGCGTGCTGGTCGAGGAAAAGATCGCCAGCGCATTCCTCGGCCAGGTACGCGAGGCGGTCGCCCATATGACCGTCGGCGATCCTCGCGACCCCGCTACCCGCGTGGGTCCGCTGATCCATCCGGAACACTTCGAGCGCGTGCAGGGGTTCGTCGAACGGGCCCGCGAAGAGGGTGTCGAATTCCTCTGGGGCGGCGCCAGGCACAATCAGGGCGAACTCTACTTCCAGCCCACCCTGATCGCCGGGGCGGCGCGCGACCAGGAGATCTTCCAGTCCGAGGTCTTCGGCCCCGTGCTGACCTGGAACACCTTCCGCAGCGACGACGAGGTGATCGAGGTGGCCAACGCCACCAAGTACGGCCTCGCCGCGACCCTGTTCACCGGAGACGAGGCCCGCGCGATGCGCATCGCTTCGGCCGTTGTCGCTGGCACGGTCTGGGTGAACTGCTTCTTCATCCGCGAACTCGCCGCCCCGTTTGGCGGCTCGCGAAACTCCGGAATCGGCCGCGAAGGCGGCACATGGAGTTTCGATTTCTACAGCGACATCAAAAACATAGCGGTCCGGAAGGGCTCGTTCGTCCACTAGGGAGACGGCCATGGGAGAAATCGTTGGCGCGGCGGTGGTTTGCCACCAGCCGGGCATCATGGCGCCAAAGCCGATCCGCGAGCGGTTGGGCGGCGGCGCCGACACCAGCATGGTCGAAGGCTTCGGCAAACTCCGGCAGGCGATCAACGCCGTCGGCGGCGACACACTGGTGATCTTCGACACCCACTGGTTCACCACGGTCGAGCACATCGTCGCCGGTCGGGGGCGCTTTGAAGGGGTCTACACGTCCGAGGAATTGCCAACCCTCATCAAGGATCACCCGTACGATTTCCCCGGCGCGCCGGATCTCGCCGCGGCTGCCGAGGCCGTAGGCAAGGAACGCCGCGTGCCCGTGCTCAACGCCACCAACAAGCATCTGCATCTGCACTATCCGACCCTGAACCTGGTCCACTATCTCGGCAACGACCTGAAGGTTCTGCCGGTGGGCGTCTGCCAGTCCGCCGAGGCGCACAACTTCCTCGACTTCGGCGCCGTGGTGGCTGAGGCGGTTCAGCGGATCGAAGGACGAGTGGTGCTGCTCGCCTCCGGCGGGATGAGCCACACCTTCTGGCCCCTCGACGTCATCCGCCAGCACGTCGCCTACACGCCGACGAATGTCCGGACGACGGCGGCGCGGGCCATGGATGAGCGTATCCTCAAGCTCTGGGCCTTGGGCGACCACGCCGCCGTCAACGCCCTCTATCCGGAGTACCGGCAGCACAATCCCGAGGGGTTTTTCGGGCACTATCTGATGATGCTCGGCGCGATGGGCGGGCCCGAATGCGGGGTCCCAGGCCGCCAGATGTCCGACTACGAGAACGCGACTGGCACCGGCCAGGTGCACTTCTGGTTCGACGTAACGGCGCCCGCCGCGGCCCGCGCGGCGTAAGCGGGAAGGCCAGGCCATGAACGCGCAAACCGATGTCGCGGGCTACCGGCAGGCCCTCGGGCGTTTTCCGACCGGGGTCGCGTTTGTGGCGGCGCGGACGCCGGACGGAGAGGTGGGTGGGTTGCTGATCAACTCTTTCACCTCGGTCTCGCTGACGCCTCCGATGGTGCTTTGGTGCTTGGGCCTTTCCTCGCGCAGCCGCCCGATCTTTGCGGCCGCGGCGACATTCGCGGTGAGTGTGCTTTCCGAAGATCAACGCTCCCTGCTGGATCACCTCTGCCGTCCGCTCGAAACGCGATTGCAGGGCGTGCCGATCCGCGACGGCCTGGGCGGCGCCCCCATCATCGAAGCCGCCGCGGCGGTTTTCGAGTGCTCCACCATGACTGTGACGCGGGCTGGAGACCACGAGGTCTTCCTCGGGCAGGTGGAGCGCTTCGAGCGGCGCGACGGCGCGCCGTTGGCGTGCCTAGCGGGCCAATACGGGCGCGTGCACGTCGCCGCCTGAAAATAAGAGTTTATGGAGGATTGAGCTATGTCGGTACTCAGAGGACCCCGCGAAGAATGGCGGCGCATCCTGTTCGAAGGCACGCCTCAATGGGTCAGGCCAGAGGACGACCTTCTGCGCCTGGGCGATGGGCGCACGGTAGTGGAGGCGGACGCGGTCTACCTGCCGCCCTGCGATCCCACCAAGATCATCTGCATCCATCTGAACTATGAATCGCGCCGGGTGGAGTTCCACGCGCCGCCATTGATGACGCCGACCTACTTCCAGAAGCCCAACACCGCGCTCAATTCGCATCGTGGCAAGCTGAACCGGCCAGCGGACTGCCAGTACCTCAATTACGAAGGCGAGATCGCCGCGATCGTGGGCAAGCCGATGCGGAACGTCTCGCGGGACGACGTCTGGGATTACCTGGCGGGTTTCGCGCCGGCCAACGATGTGGGCGCGCAGGATTTCCGCGACACCGACGCTGGCTCGATGCTGCGGGTAAAGGGGCAGGACGGCTTCTGCCCGATCGGCCCGGGCATCGTGCGTGGGGTCGATATTCGCGAGTCGCGCGTGCGGACCTATCTGAATGGCAAGGTCGTGCAGGACGGCCCGGTGTCGGAAATGACCTTCGACATCGCCTACATCATGGCGGACCTGTCGCGACACATCACCTTCCTGCCAGGGGACGTCGTCCTGACCGGCACGCCGGCGAATTCGCGTCCCATGCAGCCGGGCGATGTGGTGGAGGTCGAGGTGACCGGCATCGGCCGGCTCAGCAACACGGTGCAGGCGGTTCCTGCGCCGCAACACCTAGTCGGGCATCAGCCGACGGACAGCGAACAGGTGCGCCGCGTGGCGCTAGGGCAGTTCGGTCCCGCCCCGACGCCGGTCCGGGCATGAACAGGCATTCGAGCAACAAGGGAGCTCTTCAATGGTTCAGGTAACCGAGCTGGGCTACATAGGATTGGGTGTCAGCAGTCTCGCCGCTTGGAAATCCTATGCGGCGGACATCCTGGGGCTCGAGGTTGTCGATGCGGGTCCGCGACAGGCCTGGCTCCGCATGGACTACCAGCACCATCGGCTTTTCCTGGAAGAAGACGGGTCGGACGACCTGACCGTCCTCGGTCTGCGGGTCGCCGGCGCCGAAGAGCTGCTGGCCATGGAGCGGCAACTGAAGGAAGCTGGCGTCGCCTTTCAACGGGGCACGGCGCAAGAGGCCGACAATCGTCACGTCCTCGACCTGATCAAGCTCGAAGATCCCGCCGGCGTGCCCCTCGAAATCTTCCATGGACCTCAGGTGGAATATGACCGCCCCTTCCATCCGGGACGGCGCATGCACGGCCCGTTCAAGACGGGCTCCGGCGGTCTTGGGCACTGCATCATTCGCGACGCCGGACTGGATGTCAGCTGCGCCTTCTATCGGTTGCTGGGCATGCGCGGCGGCATTGAATACCGAATGCCGATGGGAGGCCCGCGCCCGCTCGAACTGGCGTTCATGCATTGCAACGACCGCGACCACACCATCGCCTTTGGTCTGCCGAGCCAGAAACGCATCAATCATGTCATGTTCGAGGTCGAGCATTTCGACGACGTCGGACTCGCCCATGAGATCGTGTCGAAGGCCGAGATCCCGATCGCCATCACGCCCGGCCGACACGCCAACGACCAGATGTATTCGTTCTACTTCATGAACCCGTCCGGGTTCATGTGCGAGATCGGCTGGGGCGCCAGGCCGGCGACCCACCAAAGCGAGTATTACGCGCGCGATTCCTACGGTCACGAATTTCACCCCCCGCCCGAGCCACGGATGAGCGAGGTCGCCGCCGAGTAGGGCCAACACCCCGCGCTCTCATGGATCGAGGGGCCGCACATGATCCGCCGCAAGCGGATCGCAGGCGACAAGTACTTCGCGGCCCATCAGGTCGCGAAGTACTTGTCGTCCACAATTCTTTTTAAGAAACGGAAGATTGACTCTAAAATAATGAGAACTCGTCTGATGGGTGCGCAAAAGCACGCGTCAACCATTTGCTTGGCGTATAATTGACGACAGGAGCCCAATGGTCGGCATCAATTGAGCTTCGTTCGTTCTTGATTTGAAACATCGGTCAAACCGATGTTCATCATCGAGACTATCTATTTCCAGAGAGCTTCTGATTCCTCTAAGGTTGACTGGGAAATGAGGCGTGGGCGCAGGTTGCCTGGTTACGCGCCTCGCCCGAGGCAAGACCCAGCAGGGTCGTTCAATCACCGCACAAATAGTGCGGATAGGGGGGAAGATGTCGGACTTCGCTTTGAAGGCGTTGTGCTGTGGCGTGGCGGGAGTCGCCCTCATGTCATCGGCGGCGGCGAGGGCGCAGCAGGCGCCGGCAGGCGGCTCGACCGAGCTCCAGGAAGTCGTCGTCACCGCCACGCGCCAGGTGACCAATCTTCAGAAAACACCGATCGCCGTCACCGCCTTGTCGGGTCAGACCCTAAGGGACGCCGGCGCCTCGACGCTGCTCGACGTCGCCAGCTTCGTGCCGAGCCTTTCCATCGGCAGTCGGTCGGGCACGTCCACCGAGAACGGCGCGGTCGCGATCAGGGGCATGGGTGTGGACGCGACCGGATCATCCGCCGCAGTGGGCATCTATGTCGACGACGTTTACTTCCCCTCGGGACCCGGCAATCTGCTCGGCCTGTTCGACGTCAATCGGGTCGAGGTGCTGCGAGGTCCGCAAGGGACGCTGTTCGGCCGCAACACGATCGCCGGCGCGATCCAGTATGTGACCAACGAGCCGGAGAACCGGTTTGGCGGATATCTCGACGCCATCGCCGGCAGCTCCGATCGCGCGGACCTCC
>Ga0302314_10004462_pt1 | contig 25723 bp, 20 predicted proteins | sample III_Palsa_N2_3_FD_200533 | JGI IMG/M metagenome (GOLD analysis project Ga0302314, IMG submission 200533) | Peat permafrost microbial communities from Stordalen Mire near Abisko, Sweden - III_Palsa_N2_3 | ecosystem: Environmental > Terrestrial > Soil > Palsa > Peat permafrost | place: Sweden...
CGCTCGGATCGCCGCGGCCGGCGATGGCGTGCCTGGCCAGGTTTTTCGCCAGGTCCCAGTTGACCGGCCCGCCGGTGTAGGAGAGCAGGTCGGCGAACTGGCGCAGCGCGTCGGCGAACTGGTTCGGGTCGCCGGCCCCGCCGGGGTTGTCGGCGCCGCCCGGCAGCCCGAAACCGAATGGGCCGGACGGTCCCTGACCGCCGGGATTCGGATCGTCGTCGCCGGGCCGGCTGGGTGGGCCGAACCCGAAGGGTGGACGGTCAGCCATGATGGGCCCCCTCAGCGGATAGGGGTCGGGCAGGATAGAAGGGTCATACATCGACACGCTATTCGGGAGCAGCCGATTTTGAGAAACGGCAGACGGCAGGTTCGCCATGAGCGCAGCGTTCGCCGTGAGCGTAGCACCGCGCCGGAGCCGCCGGTGGTGGCGGTCACCGGTGCGGCGCGCGGGGTCGGCCAGGCGCTCGCGGCCAGGCTCGCAGACTCGCCGCTGGTCAGCCGGGTGGTCGCGATCGACGATCACCGCGGTGATGTCGCCGGGGTGACCTGGCGGGTCGCGGACGTCCGGGATCCCGCGCTGGCGGCGCGGCTGGCCGGGGTGGACGTGGTGGTGCACGCGGATATGTCCACGTCGGTCGACCAGAACCCAAGGGAGCGCCGCGCGCGCAACGTGCGCGGCGCGCAGACGGTGCTGACCGCCGCGGCGGCCGAGCGGATCGGCCGGGTTGTGCTCGTGACCAGCGCGATGGTGTACGGGGCGCGCCCGGACAACCCGGTGCCGCTGCCCGAGGACGCGCCGCTGCTGGCCGACGCGGACGGCAGCATGGCCGGGGACCTGCTTGAGGTCGAGGAGCTCGCCCGGCGGTCGCGCCGGGCCAACCGGGGCACGCTGGTGACCGTGGTGCGGCCCGCCGCGCTCGTCGGCGATGCGGTGGACACGCTGCTGACCAGGCATTTCGAGGCGCCCCGGCTGCTCGCGGTGCGCGGCTGCGAGCCGCGCTGGCAGTTCTGCCACGTCGATGACCTGGTGTCCGCGCTTGAGCTGGCGGCGGTGGGGGCGGTCGGGGGCGACTTCGCGGTGGGCTGCGACGGGTCGCTCTCGCAGCATGAGGTGGAGTCGCTGAGCGGGCTGAAGTCGATTGAGCTGCCCGCGCGGCTGACGTTCGGCACCGCCCAGCGGCTGCACCGGCTCGGCGCGACGCCCGCGCCCGCGGCGGAGCTGCGCTACGTCGTCTACCCGTGGGTGGTCGACTGCGCGGCGCTGCGCGCGGCCGGCTGGCAGCCGTCCGTCAGCAACGCCGAGGCCCTGTCGGTGCTGCTCGCAGCCCGGGGCGGCCACCACGCGGTGGTGGGCCGCCGGCTGGCCCGGAAGGACGCGGCCCTGACCGCCGCCGGCGCGGCGGGCACCGCCGCCGCCGTCCTCGGCACCGCCGCGATTGTCCGGCATGCCCGCAAAAGAAATAAAACCTAAACAGATTTCCCCGAACGGACGCGTGGTTCCACTGTGTTTTCCCCGCTCGCCGCCGGGCGCTCGAAGCCCTTTGGCTCGCGGGGGTCTCCCGCTCGCCGGTGATGCGCGCGGTACCTTGGACGGGTGAACCAGATCAGGCTGATCGCCGTTCGAGACACGGCGCTGTCCGTGGATGAGGTCAGGGCCGCGATCGCGGACCCGGCGGCGGGCGGGGAAGTGCTGTTCGTGGGCACTGTGCGCGACCACGACGCCGACCGGGGCGTGACCGGGCTCTCCTACTCGGCTCACCCGTCGGCCGAGGCGGAGCTGCGCCGGGTCGCCGGGGACATCGCGGCCAAGTACCCCGACGCGATCGCGGTGGCCGCGGTGCACCGGGTCGGGGACCTGGACGTGGGGGACCTGGCGGTGGTCGTCGGGGTGGCCTGCGCGCACCGCGCGGAGGCCTTTCACGCCTGCCACGCGCTGATCGACGAACTGAAGGCGTCGGTGCCGGTCTGGAAGCACCAGCGGTTCGCCGACGGTACCGACGAATGGGTCGGTAGCGCGTAGTCTTCCCAACATGTCCCGACGTTCCCTGACGCTGGCCATCGCCGGCCTCGCGACGGTGGTCGCGATCGTGGTGGCGGTGCTGATCCCGGTGCCGTACGTGATCCTCGGACCGGGCCCGACGCTGAACACGCTCGGCGTGTCCTCGGGGCAGCCGGTGATCACGATCACCGGGCACCGGACGTACTCAACCAGCGGCCACCTCAACATGGTGACGGTCAGCTATGAGGGCGGTCCCGGCACCAACATGAACATCTTCCAGGCGCTGCGCGCCTGGCTGGACCCGTCGGAGGCGGTGGTTCCCGAGAGCGAACTGTTCCCCGCCGGGCAGTCCGCGCAGCAGACGCAGGCGCAGGACACCGCCGAGATGGCCGGCTCGCAGCAGTTGGCGACCGCCGCCGCGCTGACCGCGCTGCACGTCCCGTTCCAGACGGAGATCGGCGTGGTCTCGACGGTGCCCGGCTACCCGGCGAGCAAGGCGCTGCGGGCCGGTGACGTCATCGAGGCCGTGGACGGCAAGGCGGTGACGGGGCAGAACTCGCTGAGCTCGATGATCACGTCGCACCCGGCGGGCTCGGTGCTGACGCTCAAGGTGCTGCGCAATGGGAAGACGCTGACGCTCCCGGTGGCGAGCAAGTCGTCGGACGGGACGCCGGTCATCGGCGTCGAGGTGCAGGAGGAGTACACGTTCCCGTTCACGGTGAAGATCACCGTGGGCAACATCGGCGGGCCGAGCGCGGGCATGATGTTCGCACTCGGGATCATCGACAAGCTCACCTCGCTTGACCTCACCGGCGGCAAGTTCATCGCCGGCACCGGCGAGATCACCGCCGCGGGTCAGGTCCAGCCGATCGGCGGCATCCAGCAGAAGATGGTGGGCGCGCGCGCGGCCGGCGCGACGATCTTCCTCACCCCGGCCGGAAACTGCTCGGACACGACGGGGGCGGTCCCGGCCGGGCTGCAGCTGGTGAAGGTGTCCACGCTCTCGCAGGCCATCGCCGACCTCGAGGCGATCAAGGCAGGGAAATCCGTCCCGTCTTGCTGATGGTTATCTCTGTTACCTGGGCACGCGCGTCGAGTGAAGCGGGGCCGGCGTAGGCTGGGCGGGGCAGGTCTGCTGTCTTCCGGGGGAGCGACCCCCGGTACCCCCGGGGCAGGCCCGATGAAAGGCCAGGATATCGGGCCTGCAAAAGCGAAGGGAGCTCGTGAGGTCGTGGCACTTCGGGTACTCGTCGATGCGACCGGTGTGCCGGCCGACCGGGGCGCACTCGGCCGCTACGTGGACGGGCTGATCGGCTCGCTGGGGACGACAGGGATCGAACTCGCCGTGGCCTGCCAGCTCTCCGACGAGGAACGGTACCGTCGGCTCGCGCCGGAAGCCGCGATCGTGGCCGGACCGATCGGGCTCGGCCACCGGACCGAGCGGCTCGCCTGGGAGCAGAGCGGGCTGCCGCTGGTGGCGCAGCGGGTGAGCGCGGACGTGCTCCACATGCCCTACTACTCGATGCCGCTCCGCCCCGGCGTGCCCACCGTGGTCACCATTCATGACGTCACGTTCTTCACCGACCCCGAGCGCTACACGGCGACGAGCGCCAGGTCGCTGAAGTCGGCCACCATGACCGCGGCGAGGCAGGCGACGCGGTTGATCGTGCCCTCCAACGCCACCCGCGACGAACTGGTCCGGATGCTCGACATCGACCCGGCCAAGATCGACGTCGCCTACCACGGGGTGGACCACAACCTGTTCCACCGTCCCAGCCCGGGTCAGGTCACGCACGTCACCGCCCGGCTCGGGCTGCGCGGCAAGCCGTACGTCGCGTTCCTTGGCTCGCTTACCCCGCGCAAGAACGCGCCCGCCGTGGTCCGGGGCTGGTCCGCGGCGGTAGCCGACCTGGAGAACCCGCCCGCGCTGGTGCTCGGCGGCGGCGGTGGCTGGAGCGAGGAACTCGACGAGGCCGTCGCCGCCGTGCCGCCGAACCTGCGGCTGGTCAGGCCGGGCTACCTTCCGTTCGCCGACCTGCCCGGCTTCCTCGGCGGCGCGCTGGTGGTGGCGGCGCCGTCCCGGGGCGAGGGGTTCGGGCTGGCGGTGCTCGAGGCGATGGCGTGCGGTGCCCCGGTGCTGACCACCAACCGGACGTCGCTGCCCGAGGTGGGCGGCGGGGCGGTGGCGTACACCGAGCCGGACGGGGAGTCGATCGCCGTCGCGCTGCGCGCGCTGCTCGACGATCCGCAGCGGCGGACCGCGCTGGGCGAGGCCGGGTACACCAGGGCCAAGGAGTTCACCTGGGAGGCATCGGCGGCCGCGCACGCGGCGAGCTACAAGCGGGCGGCGGAGTCGGTATCACGCGCCGGCGCGGCCGAATAGGCTTTACAAGGGATTAACGCTATTACGGCAAATTCCGGCGTGTCCGAGCCATCGCCTGTGGTGCCCTGAGTATGCTGCGTGGGTTGCCGGTCGGCGCCGGCGGCCACCCGCTGTCCATGGAACCGACCGCTTAAGGCAGAAACCTATGCCTCGTGAACCGCTCGAAGCGATCATGCTTGTTGGGGGCAAGGGCACCCGGTTGCGCCCCCTTACCCTGTCCGCTCCCAAGCCGCTGCTGCCCACGGCCGGCGTGCCGTTCCTCGCGCACCAGTTGGCCCGGGCGGCCGAGTCCGGTGTCACGCACGTCGTGCTCGCGACCTCCTACCGGTCCGAGATGTTCACCGAGGCTTTCGGCGATGGCGCCCAGTTCGGCCTGTCGATCGACTACGAGTACGAGTCGGAGCCGCTGGGCACGGGCGGCGGGATCAGGAACGCCGCCGCCCGGCTGCACGGCGGGCCGGACGACCCGATCGTCGTGCTGAACGGCGACGTCCTGACCGGCCACGACCTGCCCGCTCAGGTCGACCTGCACCGGAAGACGGAAGCGGCGGTCACGCTGCACCTGGTCCCGGTGGACGACCCGAGTCGGTACGGCTGCGTGCCGACCGATGCGGCCGCGCGGGTGACCGCCTTCCTCGAGAAGACGCCCAACCCGGTGACCAACCAGATCAACGCGGGATGCTACGTCTTCCGCCGCTCGGTCATCGACCAGATCCCGGCCGGCCAGGTGGTATCGGTCGAACGGGAGACCTTCCCCGGCCTGATCGAGGCCAACGCGGTCGTGATGGGCTACGCCGAGGCCTCGTACTGGCTGGACGTGGGGACCCCGGAGGCGTTCGTGCGCGGCTCGTGCGATCTCGTCCTGGGCGAACTGTCGTCGACCGCCCTTCCCGGCCCCACCGGCGAGTCCCTGGTCCTCGGCGGCGCCAGCGTGGCGCCGGGCGCCCGGCTGACCGGCGGCACCACCATCGGCCGCCGGGCCGCCGTCGAGACCGGCGCGATCATCGAGGGCAGCGTGGTCTTCGATGACGCTACCATCGGGGCCGGCGCAGTGGTCCGTAACAGCATCGTCGGCTACGGCGCGACGATCGCCGGGACCACCACGGTGGACGGCGCGATCGTCCGTGCGGCGGCGATCGACGGCGTGGTCATCGGCGACGGCGCTTACGTCGGCGCGGGCAATGAGCTGCTCAGGGGGCTCCGGCTGTGGCCGGGCACGCGCCTCGAGCCCACGTCGGTGCGTTTCTCGACCGACGCTTAGCTGGTGGGGCAGGTCAAAGGCCGGCTTGATGGTGGCGCGGGGGCGGTGGGGTGCTTCCCGCGCTGTCAGCCCCGCCCGCCCCCCGCTTCGTCACAGCAGCGGGGATTACGGCGACACGTCGAATTACTCTGGTCTGGCCTCGCCGGGGGCCTAGCATGGGGCTCGTGTGGTGGGCGCATGGGTGAACCGATGTTGGAGGTTGAGTGGCGGGCGCCCTTTGCGGTTGACGTCCGGGTGACGCTTGGCGTGCAGGGGCGGGGCAAGGGGGATCCGACGTACCGGGTCGATGAGGCGGGCGCGATCTGGCGGACGTCGCTCACCCCCCATGGGCCGGCCACGATCCGGGTGCTGCCGAGTGCCCCCGCCACCTACAACACACCCGCCTCCGCCTCAACCACCGCTGGCTTCGCCTCTACCACCCCCACGTCCACTTCGACCGCTACCTCCAGCGCGGCCTCCGCCTCCGCCTCCGCCCCCACCCCCACCCCCACCCCCGCCTCTACGCGGGTGCGCGCGTGGGCGTGGGGGACGGGGGCGGAGTGGCTGCTCGACGCGCTGCCGGCCGCTCTGGGGCTTTATGACGATGTCTCGGGGTTTGAACCGTCCGGGCATCCCGTGATCCGGGACTCCGCGCACTGCAATCCGGGGTTTCGGCTGGGGCGGTCCGGGCGGTTGATGGAGGCGCTGGTGCCGGCGATCCTCGAGCAGAAGGTCGTGATTCTGGAGGCGCACCGGGCCTGGCGGATTCTGCTGTCGAAGTTCGGGACCGAGCCGCCGGGGCCCGCGCCGCGGGGGATGCGCGTCTTTCCTGACCCGGCGGTCTGGCGGCGCATCCCGTCCTGGGAGTGGCACCGGGCCGGGGTGGAGGGCGTCCGGGCCGAGACCATCATCAGGGCGGCGACGGTGGCCGGGTCGCTTGAGCGGCTGCTGGCGCTGTCCCACGAGGAAGCCGACCGCAGGCTGCAAACGATCCCCGGCATCGGCGTATGGACCTCGGCCGAGGCCAGGCAGCGGGCGGCGGGCGACCCGGACGCGGTCTCCGTCGGTGACTACCACCTGAAGAACGTCGTCGGCTGGGCGCTGGCGGGGAAGGACCGCTCGAGCGACGAGGAGATGCTGGCGCTGCTTGAGCCGTTCAAGGGGCACCGGCACCGGGCCACCCGGCTCATCGGCCTCAGCGGCCAGGGCACTCGGCCTCGCCCGGGCGCGGGCCAGAACCGCTACGGCAGCCGTGCCCGCGGACCGCAGCGCCGTGGCCCGAGGATGTCCGTCCGCGACTACCGGAAATTCTGAGCCGTCGACAGCGGTTGTCTCCACCGGCATGGGCTCAAAGCCCGCCGCGAGCTCCCGTAAGGTGCAAGATATGAGCGCTTCGAGCATCGGCCAGGGTGAAAACGACGGTGTCAGCGAGGCGGCTATCGGCCGGGCACTGGCCCGGGCGGCGGGCGGCGAACCGCTCGACCAGCCCGAAGCGACGATGCTGCTGCACGCGCGGGGCGACGATCTCGCAGCGCTGCTCGGTCTCGCGGCGCGGACCCGGGACGCGGGGCTGGAGGCGGCCGGGCGGCCAGGGGTCATCACCTACTCCAAGAAGGTCTTCATCCCGCTGACCCGGCTGTGCCGGGACCGCTGCGGCTACTGCACGTTCGCGACCGTCCCCGGCCGGCTCGAGAGCCTCTACCTCAGCCCGGACGAGGTGCTCGAGATCGCCCGCCAGGGCGCCGCCCTCGGCTGCAAGGAAGCCCTCTTCACCCTGGGCGACCGCCCCGAGGCGCGCTGGAAGCAGGCCAGGGAGTGGCTGGACTCCCGCGGCTACGACGACACGCTCGCCTACGTCCGGGCGATGGCCCTCCTGGTGCTGGAAGAGACCGGCCTCCTCCCGCACCTCAACCCGGGCGTCATGAACCGGCAGGATTTCCAGCGGCTGAAGCCGGTCGCCCCGTCCATGGGCATGATGCTGGAGACGACCGCCGAGCGGCTGTTCACCGAGAAGGGCGCTCCGCACTTCGGCTCGCCCGACAAGGACCCGAAGGTCCGCCTGCAGGTCCTCGAGGACGCCGGGCGCAGCAACGTGCCGTTCACCACCGGCATCCTCATCGGCCTGGGCGAGACCCTGGCCGAGCGCGTCGACGCGATCTTCGCGCTGCATCGGGTGTCCCGCGCGTACAACGGCATCCAGGAAGTCATCGTGCAGAACTTCCGGGCCAAGCCGGACACGAAGATGCGCGACACCCCCGACGCCGAGCTGGCCGACCTCGCCGCCACCATCGCGGTCACCCGGCTGGTGCTCGGGCCGGATGCGCGCATCCAGGCCCCGCCGAACCTCGTGGGCGAGCAGTACCAGCTCATCCTGGACGCCGGGATCGACGACTGGGGCGGTGTCTCCCCGCTCACCCCGGACCACGTGAACCCCGAGCGTCCCTGGCCCCAGATCGACGAGCTGGCCCAGGTCACCAAGAACGGCGGCTTCACGCTGCGCGAACGCCTGACGATCTACCCGCCGTACCAGCGGCAGCCGTGGCTCGACCCGCGCGTCGCGGCGCACGTCGCCGCCCTGGCCGAGCCCGGGAGCGGCCTCGCCGACGAGTCCGCGATCCCGCAGGGCCGCCCCCGGCCGGAGCCCGCCGCCGCGATTGCGGCCAGCGGCGCCCGGCCCCTGTCCCGCTTATGCTGAGTCGGTGAGTCCTGGCTTGACCGACACCGGTCTTCCGTCACCCTCTCTGGTCGGCCAATGGCTGCGCGCGGCGACCACGGATCCGGCTGCCGTGCCCGACGAAGGCTACGCGGCGCTGCTCGGCGCCGACGGCCCGCAGCTTGACCAGCTCGGCGAGCTGGCCGACTCGCTGCGCGAGCGGGCAGTGGGCAACGGGCTCACGTACGTCGTGAACCGGAATCTCGATCCGTCCGCCGTGGCCGGCCCCGACCCGAGGTCGCGGCGGCGGCTGGCCGCCCTGGTGGCGGAGGCGGGTGAACTCGGTGCCACCGAGATCTGCATGCAGGGACCGCTGCCGCCTGACTCCGACGACGACTACCTGGACCTCATCGCCGCCGTCAGGGCGGCCGGGCCGGAGATCCACCTGCACGCCTTCCGTCCGGCGGAACTGCTCGACGGCGCCGCCCGGCGCGGGATGCCGCTTGCGGAGTTCCTCCTCGCGGCGCGGGAGGCGGGGCTCGACTCGGTCCCAGGTACCGCGGCGCGCATCCTCGACGACGAGGTGCGCGCCCGTCTGGCCGGCGGCCCTGACCTGCCGGTGTCCCGCTGGGTCGAGGTGATCGAGGCCGCGCACCAGGCCGGGCTGCCCTCCACGGCCACCATCGTCTTCGGGCATATCGAGACCCCCGCGCACCAGGTCGCGCACCTGCGGACGCTGGCCGGGATCCAGGATCGCACCGGCGGGTTCACCGAGTTCATCGCGATGCCGTTTGTTCCCGCCGCCTCTCTTTCCTCCAGCTTCCCGGCCCCCGCCCCCGCCGGCTTCCCCGCCCCCACCCCCGCCCCGGGCCTGGTCGGCCTGGATGTCCCAGGCCCGTCCTGGCGGCAGTCGCGGGCGGTGCACGCGGTGGCGCGGCTGATGCTGCACGAGCGCATCGGCAATATCCAGGCGGCCTGGCCCAAGTTCGGCCTTGACGCGTCGGTTGACCTGCTGCGCGGCGGCGCCAACGACCTCGGCGGGCTGCTGCTCGACGGCCGCCTGGCGCCGGACGCGGGAGCAGAGGCCGGGCTCGTGCTGACCCTCGACGACGTCGAGCGGGTCGCGCGGGAGCTCGGCCGGCCGCTCTGGCAGCGCACCACGGGGTACGGCAAGGTCCTGGCCGGTGCGTAACGCCGGCGGCGCGACCGCGGTCGACGTCCTGATCGTGGGCGCGGGCTTCGCCGGGATCGGCATGGGCATTCAGCTCGCGCGGCGGGGCCGGGAATCGTTCGTCATCATCGAGCAGGCGGCCGACGTCGGCGGGACGTGGCGGGACAACCGCTACCCCGGCGTGTCCTGCGACATCCCCTCGCACCTGTACTCGTTCTCCTTCCGGCCGAACCCGGACTGGTCCCGCGTGTTCGCCGAAGGGCACGAGATCCACGCCTATCTGCGCGCGTGCGTCAGGGAGGAGGGACTCGACCAGCACCTGTGGCTGAATTGCGCGCTGTCGCAAGCGGAATGGAGCGACGACGACGCGCGCTGGCTCGTCCAGACCACGCGGGGAGACTTCTCGGCCGCCAGCCTGGTGATCGCCACCGGCCGGCTGTCGGAGCCGAAGATCCCCTTGATCAAGAACCTGGACGGGTTCGGCGGGCGCTGGTGGCATTCGGCCCGCTGGAACGCGAAGGTGTCGCTGGTCGGCAGGCGGATCGGCTTGATCGGCACCGGCGCGTCGGCGATCCAGATCCTGCCCCGGCTCGCGGCCGAGGCCAGCGAGGTCGTCGTGTTCCAGCGTTCGGCGCCGTACATCCTGCCGCGGGGCGACCGGGAGTACAGCCGGGAAGAGATGGAACGCTTCGCGGCCGACCCGGGAACGGTGACGGCGCTGCGGGACGAGCTGTTCGCTGAGGCTGAGCGCGGCATCGGGGCGCGCCAGCGGCGGCACCCGGACATTGACCTGCTCCGCCAGCGGGCGCTTGACCACCTCACCGCCTCGGTCGGCGACGGGAGCCTGCGCCGGCTGCTGACGCCCGATTACGAGATCGGCTGCAAGCGAATCCTGTTCTCCGACGACTACTACGCCGCCCTGCAACTCGGTCACGTGCGGCTCGAGCCGACCCCGCTGGCCCGGATCGCGGACGGGAGCGGGAACGTCAGCGGCCTCGGCCGCCGTACGGCGGTCGCGGCCAGCGGGAACAGTTACGAGCTGGACGTGCTCGTGCTCGCGACCGGGTTCAACTCCACCCGCCCGTCCATCGCCGGGCACATCCGCGGGCGCCGCTCCCGGCTGCTGGGCGACGAGTGGAGCAACGGCATGGCCGCCCACGCCTCGACCACCGTGCACGGTTTCCCGAACATGTACGTGCTGGACGGGCCGAACGCGGCGCTCGGGCACAATTCGGCCATCTACATGATCGAGACGCAAGTCGGCTACGTGCTCAGCGCGCTCGATCATCTCGCCACCAGCGGCGCCGACGCGCTCGAGGTCACGGCGGAGGCGGTGCACTCCTACATGCGCGACATCGACAAGATGGCGCAGGACACGGTCTGGGTACAGGGCGGGTGCACGAGCTGGTACCGCGACGAGCGGACCGGCCGGGTCACGCTGCTGTGGCCGGACTCGGCGACGTCCTTCCGCGATCGGCTGGCGACCTTCGCCCCGGTCTCGTACGAGCACCTGCGCCAGCGCCGCCGCTAGCGGACTTCCCCGTCAGGTGGATTGGGCGTAAAAGGCGACGCCGAATCCGGCCACGCGGTCGGCGCTTGAGCAGAGCACGGTGGTGAACTCGGGGTGACGGCGGGCAAAGGTCGCGAAACCGTCGTGACCCCTGATGTCGTCCACCAGCATGATCCCGCCCGGTGTCATGATGGAAGCCGCCTGCTCCATTTCGAACAGCGTGTTCTTAGCGGTGTGCAGGCTATCGTGGATGAACAATTCCACGTTGCCGACCTCTGCCACCAGCGGCGGCAACCGCTGCTGACTCTCGCCCTCGAGATATGTCCAGCGCGGGCGGAACGAATCGGTGACCGCCACCCCGGTCTGCCCGTGCAGCTTATGGTTGAGCGGGTGGGGCAGGTCTATGCTCCACAAATGCCCCTTATCGTTGCGGGTGAGTCCCTCGAGGATGATCCGGCTGCTGATTCCGTGGGCCACGCCGGTCTCGATCACGACTGCAGGCTGGATATGTCGCACAGTGCACCAGATTGCGCTGCAGAGCTCGATATCGGCGTCACTGTACCAGCCATAGGTATGACGGCCGGTCCCAAGTCCCTTCGCCGCCAGCAGTTCACTGATGTCCGTTAGCAGGCCATGGACCTGTTCGGCGTCCGGACAGGGCCACCGCGCGCCGAGCAGGCCGTGCAGGTGCTCATACCAATCATCATCGAAGTCCGACTCCGTCCACGGTGTTTTGCCGCGGTGCTGACTCCATTCGCGGGGGAGGGCCCTGGCCACCCGCACCGGATGAGCCGGGAACTCCCGCAGAATGGACCCCAGTTTGCGAACCCCGTTGTTCGGATTCATCTATTTCGCGTTCCTCGCTCGTATGGCTACGGCCCGCTGTAGCAAGGGCGGGAACCATTCTATGGCTGGATGGCGCTGACCTGGGAGTCCTTAGCGATCTCTGCACTAGCTGTTCGTTGCTGTGCGTCGGCTTGGAGGCTTTTATGTCCGACTAAGGTGAAATATGTGTCAATGGCGAGTATGACGTTGCATTGGCCGATGCCAAGGGAATAGCGAGGTTATCGGGTCAGGGTGAATGCGGCCGGGTCGCGCGGCGGGCGGTCGGGCGGGGTGGCGGCCGGGTGGCCGACGGCCACCGCCCCCATGGGGAGCCAGCCGGGCGGGAGGTCGAGCGCGCGGGCGGCGGTGTCCTGGCAGAACAGGGTGGACGAGATCCACGCGGAGCCCAGGTTCTCGACCGCCAGGGCGACCAGGAAGTTCTGCACCGCCGCGCCGGCCGAGACGGTGAACATGTCCCGTTCGGCCTGCGCCCGGCGGCGGTCGGGATAGGCGTTGGCGGCCGACAGTTCCAGGCAAGGGACGACGATCAGGGGGGCGTCGCGCAACGGCAGGCCGCGGCGGGTGCGGCGGGCGATCTGCTCCTCGGTGAAACCGTCGCCGCGCAGGTCCGCCACCCATGCGTCCCGCATCCCGTCGAGCAGCGCCGTCCTGGCGGCCGCGGACGACACGATCACGAACCGCCAGGGCTCGCTGTGATGCGGCGCGGGCGCGGTCAGCGCGGCTCCGATCGCGCGGGAGACGGCGGCCGGGTCGACCGGCTGCGCGGTGAACGAGCGGACCGTGCGCCGGGCGGGCAGCACGTCGGCCGCGCCCAGCCGGAACATGTCCTCGCTCGCCTCCCTGACCAGCGCCCGCGCCCCGGGGCCGTCGCCGGGGGTGACGAGGGCGGAGAGCCCGCGCACGAGCGCGACCGGTATCTGCAGCGCCTTGCTCTTGACCAGGTCGCCGGCGGCGGCGATCTCGTCCGCCACCGCCGCCATGGTGACCTCGAGGGTGTTGCCGAACGCGTCCTGCTCGCCCCGGTGGTCGCGCACCGGCAGCACCCCGGCCGCGCCGACCGCGGTGTCGGTCTGCCCGGCTCGCCACGGCCGCCCCATGGTGTCGGTGACGACGATCCCGACGGTCACCCCGAGCCGGGCACGCAGCGCCTTGCGCAGTCGTCGGGCGGACTCGTCGGCGTCCTCGGGGAGCAGCACGACCGTGCCGGGGGCGGTGTTGGACTCGTCAACCCCGGCCGCCGCCATCACGAACCCGTGCCTGGTCTGCGAGATCGTCGTCGCCCCGCGCCGGGCCACCACGCGCACGGTCTCGGCCGCGATCGCGTCATCGCGGGACATGGCGGCGACCCGGCCCTCGGCCTTGCTGACCACCTTCGAGGTGACCACGAGGATGTCGCCGTCGAGCAACCCCGGGCCGCCCGGCGCGCTGGCGGCGTCGATGATCAGCCCGGCCAGGTCGTCACCGGGCGAAATTTCCGGGATCCCGGAAATGCCGGAAATGTGAAAGTGAGGGTAAAGGCCCGCCAGCGAGTCCGCGGCGGACGTCATCGGGCCAGCTCGTGCGCGAGGTCGATCGCGGCCTGGGCGATCGCCGCGGTCGAGGGCACGTCGCGCATGTAGAGGGGGAGCGCGCGCACCGCTATGCCGGCCAGCGCCGGGTCGTCGGCCGCCGCCTTGTCCTGCTCGTCGACCAGCCACCCGTTGATGACCTCGGCGCCGTAGTGCGCGGCCACGGCGGCGGCGGTGGTCTCGACCCCGATCGTGGTCAGGCAGACGTCGGCCATGCCGCGGACGGGCGCGCCGCCGATGATCCCGGAGACGGCGACCACGGTCTTGGCCGCGACGGCGTCCCTGATGCCAGGGACGGCGAGGATCGGGCCGATGGAGACCACCGGGTTGGACGGCGGGAACAGCACGAAGTCGGCCTCGGCGATGGCCTCGAGCACGCCGGGGGCGGGCGCCGCCTCGGCCGCGCCGACCGGGATGATCGCCGACGCCGGGACGGCCGCGTGCAACCGCACCCACCACTCCTGGAAGTGGATCAGGTCCGCCTGGCCGTCTCCGGTCGAGCCAACCGTCCGTTCCATATCAGCGTTCTTGATCTTGACGTGGGTTTCGATCTTGTCGTCCGACATCGGGATCAGTTCCACGCCCGGCCGCCACCGCTCGCACAGTGTCCGGGTGACCGCGGAGAGCGGCTGGCCGGACGCGAGCAGCTGGCTGCGCAGGATGTGGGTGGCGAAGTCGCGGTCGCCGAGCGTGAACCAGGACGGCTCGGCGCCGTAGGCGGCGAGCTCTTCCCCGACGCTGAACGTCTCGTCCGCGCGCCCCCAGCCCTGGTCGGCGTTGATGCCGCCGCCGAGGGTGTACATCACCGTGTCGAGGTCCGGGCAGACGCGCAGGCCGAACAGGGTGATGTCGTCGGCGGTGTTGCCGATGACGGTGATCTTGGCATCGGGGGCGGCCGCAACCAGGCCGCGCAGGAAACGAGAGGCGCCGACGCCGCCGGCGAGCACGGTAATCCGCATGCGGTAATTATCCCCCGACGCGCAGACCCCGCAGGACCGGGCCATGATCGTTGTCCCGGAGGGTGATGCGGCGGGCGCGGAGCGAAGTTTTTTGAAGAATTTACCTCGCAACTTAGACAACCAGGGGGCCAATACCACCTTCTTCGCTTGACGTGAAGCAAGACACGCGGGTGTAATTTCATTGGTGTGATTCTCGCCGTCTCGGGAAGGACGGTGAGCGTCGGGGGCTCCACGATGGGAGGATGCGCTTTGACTGACGTCATCGTCCCGCTAGCGCAGGTTGTCGTACGTCCAGAGGACGTAGATGAGATGGGTTGGCAGGATCAGGCGCTGTGCGCACAGACAGATCCGGAGGCGTTCTTCCCAGAGAAGGGCGGTTCCACCCGGGAGGCGAAGCGAGTCTGCCGGGGGTGCGACGTCCGGGCCGAGTGCCTGGAGTACGCGCTGGAGAACGACGAGAGGTTCGGCATCTGGGGTGGTCTGTCCGAGCGGGAACGCCGGCGGATCAAACGCCAGGTGATCTAGGGGGCGCCGCGCGTCGGGCGAATCGGGCATCTGGCCGTAATCCTGCCGCCGTCGTGCACTCGATGTATTGTTCACAGGGTTCCCGCGGGGAGGGCTGATCGCTTCGGCGTGCCTCCACGCGGGGCGGCCCTGACCACCGACCTCCGCTGGACCACGTGTCAACTACCGCACCACAGACCAGGCACACCGTTACCGCGCTGATCGTCGCGCACGACGGCGCCCGCCTGCTGCCCGGCCTTGTTCAGGCGCTGCAGGCGCAGACCTATCCGGTTGAGCAGGCGGTCGGGGTGGACACCGGCAGCCGTGACCGCAGCGGTGCCATCCTGGCCGAGTTGATCGGACGGGACGCCGTCTTCGGCATGGACCGGTCCACCGGCTACGGCGAGGCGGTCGCGGTAGCGCTCAGGCACGCCACCCGGCGGCGCTCGGGCCGGACCGACCCGAATCTAACCCGGGTTGAGTGGATCTGGCTGCTGCACGATGACTGCGAGCCTGACCCGCAGGCGCTTGAGCGGCTGCTGCGAGCGGCTAGCAAGGACCGCACGGTGGTGGTGCTCGGGCCCAAGGTGCTCGACGGCCAGGACCGGCGAACGCTGCGCGAGGCGGGCGTCTCCATCGACCGGGCCGGGCGCCGGATCACCGGCATCGACCCCGGCGAGATCGACCAGGGCCAGCACGACCACAACAAGGCCGTGCTCGCCGTCGGCTCGGCGGGCATGCTCGTCCGCCGAGACGTGTGGGATCAGCTCGGCGGTTTCGACACCAGGCTGCGGCTGTTCCGCGACGACCTCGACTTCTGCTGGCGGGTGCAGGCGGCCGGCTACCGGGTGCAGGTCGTCACCGACGCGGTGCTCTACCACCGTGAGCTGTCCGCCCGGCGACGCCGACCGGGCGAGGAGGCCGGCACCCGCACGCTCGACCGGCGCAACGCGCTCTACGTCCTCGCCGTCAACCTGCCGCTGCTGACGATGCTCTGGACCGTGGGCGGGGCCGTACTCGGATCGATCGCCAGGGCCGCCTACTTCGTCCTGACCAAGCAGCTCGACATGGCCCGCGCGCACGCCGTCGCGGTCGGCTGGCTGCTCTGCCACCCGATCCGGCTCTGGCGGGCCCGCCGCCGCCGCGCCGCCGGGCGCGCGGAGGCGTACAGCGCGGTCCGTACCTTCATCCCGCCCGCGCGCACGTTCACCCGGGTGGCGGAGCGGATCGCGGGGCTGATCTCGGACGGCCCGCCGCAGGCGTCGGGCGGCCGGCACCAGGCGGCGGAGGAGTCGGAAGAGGACGCCCAGTTCGTCGACACGCAGTCCGTGGCGCGCAAGATCGTCGGCAACCCCGGTGTCCAGGTTTTCACCGCGCTGCTGCTCGTCGCCCTGGTCGCCGAACGGCGGCTGCTCGGCACCGGCCCGCTTGGCGGCGGCGCGCTGGTGCCGGCCTGGGGCGGTTCCGCCGCGCTGTGGCGTGAGTACCTCGCGGGCTTCCACACGGTCGGTCTCGGATCGACCGCGTCCGCCCCGCCGTACGTGGCGGTCGTGGCGGCGCTCGGCACGATCCTCGGCGGCCAGGCCTGGCTGGCGGTTGACCTGCTGCTGCTCGGCTGCGTGCCGCTGGCCGGGCTGACCGCGTACCTGGCGACCAGGCGGCTGGTCACCGCCACCGCGGCGCGGATGCTGCTGGCGGCGTCGTACGCGCTGCTCCCGATCGCCACCGGCGCCGTCGCGGCCGGCCGTCTCGGCACCGCGGTCGCGTTCATCCTGCTCCCGTTGATCGGGATCAGCGCCGGTCGGATGCTCACCGGTACCCCCAAGAAGGCGCGCCGGGCCGCCTGGGCGGTCGGCCTGCTGGTCGCGGTGGCGGCCGCCTTCGCCCCGCTCACCTGGATCCTCGGCGTCGTGTTGGCGGTCGCGGTGCTGGCGGCCGGGCGCTGGCTGGTCTCGGCTGACCCGGTCAACGCCGCCATCGTCGCCGTCGTCCCCTTCTTGGTGCTCTTCCCCTGGTCGTTGCACCTGCTGACCGACCCGACCGCGTTCATCACCGAAGCCGGGGTGCAGACGGCGGGCCTGACCACGACCGGGCTTTCGCCGTCGGCGCTGCTCGCGCTCAGCCCCGGCGGCCCGGGCGTGCCGCCGGTCTGGGTCACGGCCGGGTTCGTGCTCGCCCTCGTGGCCGCGATCCTGCCGACCCGCCGCACCTGGGTGACCGCCGTCGGCTGGGGCGCGGCCATCGTCGGCCTCCTGGCCGCGGTCACGGTCAGCAGGCTGCACGTCCCGACCGACAGCGGCGGCCAGCCGGGCGCGGGCTGGCCGGGGGTGGCGCTCGCGCTGGCGGCGCTCGGGCTGCTGCTGGCGGCCGCGCCTGCCGCCGAGTGGCTGTCGGAGATTGTCAGGAACTCCTCCGTGGTTTCACCCGACACCGGCACTGTTCGGCTCCCGCGGGCGACGGCGGCCGGGGCTGGCTACAGCCGTTTCCGCCGGATCATCGCGGGCGTCGCGCTTGTCGCCGCCGGGTCCGCGCCGCTGCTCGTCGCCGGCTACTGGGTCAAGGGCGGCGTGCAGGGACCGGTGGGCAGCGTCACCTCGCCGCTGCTGCCCGCGTTCGTCGCCGCGTCATCGGCCTCGACCGAGCAGTACCGGACGCTGATCCTGCGTCCCAACGGCAACGTGCTTGACTACGACGTCGTCCGGCAGGGCGACCCGACCCTGGGCGAGCCGGAACTGACCCCCGCCCCGGCCGCCACGCAGGCGCTGAGTCGGCAGGTCGCGGCGCTTGGCGCCCCCGACGGCGCCGACGCGGGCGATCCCGGCCTGGTGCTCGGCTCGTTCGGCATCAGATGGGTGCTGCTTCCGGGGCCGATCGACCCCGCTCTGGCCCAGCGGCTCGACGCCGCGGTCGGCCTGGTGCTGCTGAGCACCTCGTCGAGCTATGACCTGTGGCAGGTGGCGGGCCCGGTCGGGCGGGTGCGGGTGGTCGCCCCCGACGGCGCGGTGACGGTGCTCGCCTCCGGCCTGCTGGGCCTGAGCGGTGTCAGCGCCCCGGCCGCGGGCGGCACCCTGATGCTGGCCGAGCCGTACGGCGGATGGACCGCGACGCTCAACGGGCGGGCGCTGCGGCCGATCACGACGCCGGTCGACGGCTGGGCGCAGGGGTTTGCGCTCCCGTCCGGCGGCGGTCAGCTCTCGATCTCCAGGAACAACCTCGCGCGGGAGGCGTCGCTGCTGGCCGAGTTGGTCGTGCTGCTCGCCGTCTGCGTGCTGGCGCTGCCGGGCAAACGGGCCGACCCGGCCGAAGCGGCCGACGCCCTGGCGGCGCTGCGCGAGGCCAGGGCGGCCAAACGAGGCACCCGCGGCCAGGTGCGGTCGGACCGGGTCGGATCGGGGGTTGCGGCGGCCGACGGCGCGGATACCGCAGTGCCGGCGGCCGGGACCTCCGGCCGCCGCGCGCGGGGCCGGCGCCCCGGTGTCGCCGTCGCCGGCCTCGGCGGCCTCGGCGGCGCGACCCGGCTGGCGATGTCCCGCAGGCGCGGTCGCAGGCAGGAGGACGGCGACGACGATTTCCGGGCCGATGAGCGGCCGGAGACCGTCCCGGTGGCGGAGTGGCCCGTCGGCGAGACCGCGAGCGGCCCCGGGGTCGCGGGCCTTGCCGCTCAGGATTTCCCCGATGGCGATAGCGAAGATCAAGTCCCGGCCGATCAGGGCCAGGGCGAGCCTGGTCACGGCCGGGGCGTGGACCGCGCGCCCTGGGACATGGCGGGTGACTGGGGCAGCAGCGCCCGACGCCCAGATCCGGACCCGTGGGGCGATGACGCGTGGGGCGCTGGTGTCCCGCCCGCCGCGGAGCAGCGGGACGCTCTCGGCCAGCGAGACGCCGCCGAGCAGTGGAGCCGGGCAGACCAGACCGAGCAATGGGGCCACCCGGGGCGGCGCAGCCTCACCGGACCGCATGCGGCAGCGTCGCGGGGGACCGGCCAGCAGCCGATCATGCCGCGGGAAACCCCCGTCCCGCCACGTGATCCGTGGGACAGCGGCCCGCAGGCTCCGCTGCCCGCGACCGGTTCCGGGCCCGCCGTGAGGCCGTGGGACCCCAGTGATTCGGGCGCACCGACGGGCTGGAATCGCGACACCGGCGAATGGGAAGTCGCCTCGCGGCCGGCTGCGCAGGCAAGTCCCGCTGAGCCCGCCTACTCTGACCAGCCTTCCTACTCTGACCAGCCCGTTTACTCCGACCAGCCTGCCTACTCGGACGAGCGCGCTTACCCGGTTGAGGCCGACTACCCGGCCCAGCGCTCGACCGGGACCGGGCCCTGGCCCGCGTCCGCGTCCACGTCCACGTCCACGTCCACGGGGCCGGAGACGTCCGGTGCGGCCAAGCCGGAACGCCACTCGCACCGGGCGAGCAAGCACGGGAAGCCGAGCCGGTGGCGCGGGTCGTCCGACCGCTCCGGCTCCGGGGGTGAGTCCTGATGCGCCGGCTCGCTCTGCTCGGCGCCGTGGTGCTCGCGCTGGCCGTGGTGGCCGCGTTTGCCTGGTCCACCAAGCCGGCGCCAGGCCAGGCCTCGGCCGCGGCCGGGCAGATCGCCGCGGTGACCTCAATCACCAGGTCGTGCCCGCCGGCGGCGCCGGGCGCGGGGACGACGCACATCTCGATGATCGCGGTCCCAGCGCAGGCGGCCTCGGCCAAGGGCGCGGCCGCCGCCCCGACCGGCTCCGCCACGCTGAGCGCGGTCCCGGCCGCGGCCGCCTCGCCCGCCGCCACCAAGCCGGGCAAGAAGACGTCGACCAAGACGTCGACCAAGACCGCGTCGATGACCAAGGGCGCGTCGGCCGCGCCCGTCACCGTCTCCGAGCCAGGCACCGCGACCACGGTCACCGCGCCGTCCGCGGGCGACTCGGCCGGCACCGCGCTGGCGGCGACCGGCCAGATGGCCGAGGGGTTCGAGGCGGAGCAGGCGACCTCGGCCGGCCTGGGCCTGGTGAGCTGCTCGCACCCGAGTTCCGACATGTGGTTCGTCGGCGCGGGAGCGTCGAACGTCCAGCTGTACCTGATGAACACCGGGGCGCTCGCGGCCAGCGTCAACGTGAACATCCTGACCGACACCGGCCAGCAGAACGGGCTCGCCAACGCCATCACGGTGGCCCCGGATCAGGTCATCGCGGAGAACATCTCCCCGTACGTGCGCGGCGCCCAGGCGGTCGCCATGGAGGTTCAGACAACCTCCGGTCAGGTTGCCGCCTCGGTCTGGGAGAGCGACGGGACGGGCAGCGGTGCCTGGGTGCCGCAGTCGGCCGAGCCGTCGACCACCCTGGTGATCCCCGGCTTGACGGTGGCGAGCAGCGCGGCGCGGCTATTCGTGACCGTCCCCGGGCAGGCCGATGCGCGGGTCAAGGTGGTCGCCTACACCCCGGCGGGCGCGTTCCAGCAGTTCGCGACCGTCCCGGTGCAGGCCTCGGCCGGCGCCACCACCCCGGTGACGCTCAGCTCGCTCGGGGCGTCGGCGGCCGGCCTCGAGCTGACCTCGAACGTGCCGATCGTGGCGGGCGTGCTGGTGGCGGGCACCGGCATCGGGTCGTTCGCGACCGCGATCGCCCCGGTCACCGAGCAGGGGGTGGTGGCGGGGAACCCGGCCAGCGCCGGCGTCACGGTCGGCCTGCTGCTCACCGCGCCCGGTGCCGCGGCGACGGCCAACGTCAGCCTCATCGGCGCCGACGGCACCGTCACGTCCCCGGCCAGCCTGCAGAACCTGACCGTGGCGGCCGCGCGCACGCTCGCCGTCACGGTGCCGCGCCCGCCCGGCCGGCAGCCGTTCTCGATCGTGCTCACGCCAACGGCCAGCTCCGGCCCGCTCTACGCGGCGCGGGTAGTGACCTCTGGCTCCGGCGGACTCTCGGCCCCGCTGGTATCCCTGCTCCCGGTGCAGAGCGCCCTCACCGAGATCACCCTGCCCGCAGCCCGGAACTCCTACACCGCCGTCCTCCCCTAGTCGAGGCCGCCTCGGTAGCCGGGGTCGACCGATTCCGGATCGACGCCGAGGAACTCGGCGAATTCCTCGACCACGACGTCGAAGACGAGGTCGCTGAGCTCGCCGTCGCTCTCGGACCGGGCGAGCAGCGGGCGGCGGTAGACGATGAACCTGGTGGGCGCGGCCGGGCGTCCGGGGTCGCCCGGGTCCGGCGAGCCCGGCACGGTCCTGGCCAGGGGGAGCGGGACGCTGTCGTCGGTGAGCTCGTCGGCTTCCGGTACTTCCTGGACGGCGAACTCAACGCCCGCCAGTTCGGCCTCCCAGCGCCCCTCAAGGCGCGCCACGGCGTCGAGCACCATGTCGTCGAACTGCTGCGACCTGGTGCGGTAGAGCGGCACCCCTGGCGGCACCAGGCGGCCGCGCAGGCCCCGCCCGTGTCGGTCGCGCCGACGGATCTTGGGGGACTGGGCGGGCTGGACAGCCCCGCTCTTACCGCCCGGCGCCGTTTCTTCCTGCCCTGCCACTTCTTCGTGCCCCGCCACCGCTCCACCCCCGCCCTTCCGGAACCTTCCGGCGGGGACGGACCTCGTGCCCCGTGCGCTGTCGTGCCTGCGCGATGAAAGCCAAGGATATCGGCCCGGCCCGGTCGCGCGAAGACCTCCGCTGATCCCGCCGTCCGGCCGCCGGTCGGCGGGCCGGCCGGGCGGACAAAACGACACGATCGCGAACCGTGCCCGGGGTGGTGGCGAAACGGGCTCCGGATAGGTACCGTCAGCCGTTGTGAGCGACAACGAAAACCTGCCGGCGACCCGGGGGGCGACGCCGGCCGGGCGGTCTGACGACCGCGCCCGCGCTCACGCCGATGACGCTCACGCCGATGACGGGGATCGCGATGGACAACAGCCGCCGTCACCCGGGCGCTCCCCCCGGAGACGACAGGAGGTGGGCTGGTGAATACCCGTTGCTGCTCGCGTACCGCGTGCAAGAAGCCTCCCGTTTACACGCTTACGTACGTGTACAGGGACTCCACCGCAGTGCTTGGGCCGCTTGCGGTCGCGGTCGATCCGCACTCCTGGGACCTGTGCGAGATGCACGCCGGGCGGCTGGTGGTGCCGCGCGGCTGGGACGTCGTGCGGTTGCCGCCTGACCCGGCCCAGGAACGGGCCGACGACCTCGAGGCACTGGCGAACATCGTCCGTGAGGTCGGCCGCCCCGACCGCGGCGGCGTCGGCCCGCGCCCGGCGTCCGCGCAGCCCCGGGCGGCGGGACAGTCACGAGCGGCAGCGCAGCCAGGCGCCGCCGTCGCCGAGCCGGTCGGCCAGGGCGTCGAGGTCGGCCGCCGCGGGCACCTGCGGGTGGTCCGCTCGGCGCCGTCCCCGCAGCCAGAAGGCTAGGCGGCCGGAACCCCGATCCCTGGCCGCATCGCATCCCCCGCATACTTCCGCGACCGATAGGTTTGGTCGTGGGAAGAGTTCAATAAGACGGGATCAGTCAGAAGGCGGGGACGAAGTGAGCGACCTTGACAAGATCTTCAAGGCCTATGACGTTAGGGGCGTCGTCCCTGACGAGCTTGACGAGTCGGTGGCCGAGCAGGTCGGCGCGGCGTTCGTCCGGCTGACCGGGTCGAAGACGATCGTCACGCTGCACGACATGCGCCCCAGCAGTGTTCCGCTAGCCGACGCGATCGCCCGCGGCGCGACGGCCCAGGGCGCGGACGTTATCCGCGGCGGGCTCGGCTCGACTGACATGGTGTACTACGCGGCCGGGTCGCTCGACATCCCCGGCGCGATGATCACCGCCAGCCACAACCCCGCCCGCTACAACGGGATCAAGCTCTGCAAGGCGGGCGCCAAGCCGGTCGGCATCGAGACCGGCCTGGCCGAGATCAAGGCGATGGTGGAGAACGGCGTCCCCGCCTACGACGGCAAGCCGGGCACGACCAGCGACGAGGACCTGCTCCCTGGTTACTCGGAGTACCTCAAGAAGCTGGTCGACATCTCCGGCATCCGCCCGCTCAAGGTCGTCGTCGACGCCGGCAACGGGATGGCCGGGCACACGGTGCCCACGGTGTTCGCGGGGCTCCCGATCACCCTGGTCCCGCTCTACTTCGAGCTCGACGGCTCGTTCCCCAACCACGAGGCGAACCCGATCGACCCCGAGAACCTGCGTGACCTGCAGTGGGCGGTCAAGGAGAACCAGGCCGACATCGGCCTCGCCTTCGACGGCGACGCGGACCGCTGCTTCATCGTCGACGAGCGGGGCGAGATCGTCTCCCCGTCGGTGCTGGCCGCGCTGATCGCGACCCGCGAGCTGGCCCGCGAGCCGGGTGGCGTGATCATCCACAACCTCATCACCTCGCGCGCGGTGCCCGAGCTGGTGGCCGAGCGCGGCGGCAGCACGGTCAGGACCCGGGTCGGGCACTCGTTCATCAAGGCGAAGATGGCAGAGAACAACGCCATCTTCGGCGGCGAGCACTCGGGCCACTTCTACTTCAGGGACTTCTGGTTCGCCGACTCCGGCATGCTGGCGGCGCTGCACACGCTGGCCGCGCTCGGCCACGACGAACGCCCGCTGTCGGCCATCCTCAGCGAGTTCTCCCGCTACGCCGACAGCGGCGAGATCAACAGCGAGGTCGCCGACCAGGCCGCCGCGATCGCGAAGATCAAGAGCGCTTATATCGAACGAACCGGGGTTACTCTCGATGAGCTCGATGGTCTCACCGTCTCCGGGGACACGTGGTGGTTCAACGTTCGTCCCTCCAACACCGAGCCGCTGCTCCGGCTGAACGTGGAGGCGTCCGACGACGCCGAGCTGGCCGCCATCCGCGACGAGGTACTTGGCCTGATACGCGAAGACACGGTCCGTTAACTCAAAAGGATTTTGAACTTATGGAACTTGAAGATTGGGTGATGGAGTTCATCATCTGCCCGAAGTGCCACGCCGATCTGCGCGCGGACGACAGCGCGAGCGAGCTGGTGTGCACCGGCTGCGGGCTTGCCTACCCGGTCCGCAACAGCATCCCGGTGCTGCTCGTGGACGAAGCCCGCCAGACGCCGCTGCCGCAGGCAGAGGGCAGCGCGGGGTGAACACGCCCGAGGGCGGGGTAGCGCTCGCCGCGCTCCGCCTCGATGACGCGGAGCTGGTCGAGGCGGGCGACCCGGGTGGCATGCTCAGGCAGGTCGCCTCGTCGGCGGCGCAGGTCCGTACCGCGCTGCGCGCGTGCGCGGAGACCGATCTTTCCGAGCTCCGCCCGGACCTGCGGCCCCGCGCGATCGTGGTGGCCGGGTCCGGTGGCGCGGGCGGCTCGGTGTTCGCCCGCGACGCGCTCGCCGCGATCTGCGGAAGCGGGTCGCCGGTCCAGGTGACCGGCACCTTCGGGTACCAGCTGCCGGGCTGGATCGGCGCGGCCGACCTGGTGATCGCGGTGTCCCGTTCCGGGCACACGGCCGAGGCGATCGCGCTGGCGGGCGAGGCCGCGCGCCGCGGCTGCCATCTGGTCGGCGTGGGCGCGCCCGGATCCCCGTTGCAGGAGCTCGCGGCGCGCGCCCGGGGCACGTTCATCCCGGTGACCACGGTCGGCCCGGCCCGCGCGATGGCCTGGGCGCTGACCGTGCCGCTGCTGGTGGCCGCGACCAGGCTCGGGGTGGCGCGGATCGCCGATGAGGACTACGAGGCGGCGGCGGCCATCATGGAGGACGTGTCGCACCAGTGCCGGCCGTCGAGTGAATCGTTCGTCAACCCGGCCAAGTCGCTGGCGCTTGACCTGGTCGGCCGGCTCCCGGTCATCTGGGGCGGGTCGGCGCTGGCGGCGGCGGCCGCGGGCCGGTTCGCCTCTCAGCTGGCCGCGAACGCCAAGTACCCGGCGGTCGTCGGCGTGCTCCCGGCCGCCGGGCACGACCAGGTGGCCGCGTTCGACGGGCCGTACGCGCCGCCGCCCGAGCCTGCCTTCCCGGCCGCCGAGGACTTCAGGTTCGACGACGCCGAATTCGGCGAGTTCTCCGCCGCGGGCGACGACGAGCTCGGCCTCGACGGGCCCGCCATGGACGAGGCGCAGCTACGGCTGGTGCTGCTCGCCGATGAGACGGGCGAGCACCCGGTGGTGGAGCGGACGCGGGTCGCCACGGCCGCGCTGGCGCAGGCGCGCGGCATCGACGTGTCGGAGATCGCGATGGAGCGGGGCGAGCCGCTGCGGCGGCTGGCCGGGATGGTGCAGCTGATCGACTACGCCTCGGTCTACCTCGGCATCGCCAGCGGGATCGACCCGCTGGCCATCGCGGCGATCAAGGATCTGCGAGACCTGACCGGGCGCGAGTGAAGGCAGTCATCGCCGCGCTCGCGGCCAACCTGGGCATCGCGATCGCGAAGTTCGCCGCGTTTTTCGTCACCGGGTCGGCGTCGATGCTGGCCGAAGCCATCCACTCGGTGGCCGACACCGGGAACGAGGTGCTGCTGCTGATCGGTGGGGGCAAGTCGCGCCGGGGCCGCACGGTCGAGCACCCGTTCGGGTTCGGCCGGGAACGGTACTTCTACGCCTTCGTGGTCGCGGTGATGCTGTTCACCGTCGGGGCGGCCTTCTCGCTCTACGACGGCATCCACAAGATCATCAGCCCCGGCCAGCTCGACTCCCCGGTGGTCGCCTACGTCGTGCTCGGCCTGTCAGCCGTGCTCGAGGGCTTCTCGCTGCGCACCGCGATCCGCGAGTCGAACCGGGTGCGGGGCGCGCGCAACTGGCGGCAGTTCGTCCACCTGACCAAGATCCCCGAGCTGCCGGTCGTGCTTCTCGAGGACAGCGCGGCCCTGCTCGGGCTGCTGCTCGCCTTCCTCGGCATCCTGCTGTCCCAGCTGACCGGGCACGAGCAGTGGGACGGGATCGGGTCGGTCGGCATCGGCCTGCTGCTCGCCTGCGCCGCCTTCAT
>Ga0302314_10004463_pt1 | contig 25723 bp, 29 predicted proteins | sample III_Palsa_N2_3_FD_200533 | JGI IMG/M metagenome (GOLD analysis project Ga0302314, IMG submission 200533) | Peat permafrost microbial communities from Stordalen Mire near Abisko, Sweden - III_Palsa_N2_3 | ecosystem: Environmental > Terrestrial > Soil > Palsa > Peat permafrost | place: Sweden...
CGGCCGGTTCCCGCCCCTGGTCAGGGCCCGCGAGCTGTGCCGGGTCGATGCCGCCTTCCTGGCGCAGGCGCAGCTGGACGCGATCCGGAGCCGGGGATCTGAACTCCCTCTTCCGAATACGTGCCGAAACACTGCGACGTCACTGCATCAGCGCTGGTCACAAGCGTCTGGTAAGCGTCTGTAAAGCCGCCGCATGCGAGTACACGCAGGGTCAGCCCGATCGGGCACCTCACGGGCACGGCCGTACGCGACCCGTCGGTCCCTTGGAATTCATCTATCAAAGTGATATCATTTTATAGATGGTCGGGTGACCGACACCGCAGGCGACAGGAGGCATCCCGATGCGCGCACCCAACGACAACACCGCTGCGAAAGGCCTGCGCGGGTGGTGGCTAACTCCCCCGCGACACGGCATACGGCGCCTGATCAACCCACGGGCGTACTGGCACCCCCGCGCCTTTGGGGTCAGAATTGAGGCACTACCGTGAGGATCCTCCTGCACCAGATGCGTCCCTGGCCACCCGCGTGGCGCAGGCCAGTGGAGGATCGGCCACCCTATGCCGTGTGGGTCATCGGGGGCCTGATCGTCTGGGCATTCCTCCTGGCTGGCTTCATGGTATGGGACCTGCACAGCACGTCCCGTACCACCATCTGGGCCATCTTCGCAGGCTGGTGCATCGGCGTGCTCGGTGCATCGATTGCCCGGAAAATCTACAGGTAGGGCGCCGTCTGTCGCCTGCCATCAGCGTGGGACCACCCTGACGGGTTTTCTGCCACGAGCACGGGACCACCCCGTTGGCAATGATGGGACCACCCGGCGTGTCACGCCGTGGTTCTTGATCATCTGGCTGTACGGATGCCTTCAGGTCGTCGATCGACGTGGAGGTTTCTGGCGGATGGGTTTCCGGGAGGTTGCGGTGACAGAGATCAGGGAGGTGCTCCGCGCCTGGCTGGCCGGGGCCGGGCTGCGCCAGGGCTGACCAGCCTGGCAGATGTGCGTGAGGTTGTCCGCTCGCTAGACCGGCCGGTGAACGGGCGTCCACTACTGGCCGGCCGGCCGTGCAACCAAAGTGCTCCTGCCGCCGGTAGCGCAGCATGGCGAACGAGGAACGGCTACACGGGGATGAACTCGACATGGATTCCGGCGGCCTCTGCCAGGCCGCGGAGATCGGCGGGATCGGAGGTGAGGATGTCATCTCCATCGCTGGCCAGGCAAACTACCGCAGCGTCAATCGCATCAGATCTGCCGCTGCGAGCCAGCAGCATCCCGGCCCGCCGTCCCAGGCCATCGTCGATCGGCGCGACGTCGACTCCTGCGAGCAGCCGGGCAAGCGGGACTTGCCTGCCGTGCCCGCCACGCCAGACTTGTGCGACCACGCCCCCGCAGGTGACCGGCGGCCGGCCTGCCAGGCGGTCGCGCTTGACCAGGGCCACCACGTCACGGTCACCGCGCTCGACCGCCACGAATGCACCCGCATCGAGCACGAGCATCATGCAGCCCCGCGCCCGTCAGGCATCCCGGCCCGGCTGCTGGCCGGGCGGCCCCGCACCACGACCGCGCGGGCCCGGGCACTGCGAGCGGCGTCGTGCATCTCCTGCGCGGTGATCTCGCCATGCTCGGCCTCATATGCGGCCAGGAAATCATCGAGAGCAGCCAATCGCCGGTCATGACTGGCCTTCAGGCGCAGCGCCTCGTTCACCCAGGCGCTCACGCTCTCCGCCTGTCCGCGGGCGACTGCCGCATGGGCCACAGCTACCAGGTCAGCATCGACAGTAGCTGATAGCCGCTCCTTGGCACTCATACGTTTATACTACACCGCTACTACAAGTGTGGCAGCCCCCGTGCCAAGGCGGTGCCCGGGCAAGGTCATGCCAGGCCGGGACGCCGGGAAACGTGCAGGTCGGCCAGGAACTGTTCCCGCTCCTCGCCGGAGCCGGACAGCCCGGCCGCGTAACGTCGTCCACCGGGTTGCTCACCGGCTTCACCGCGGCGCGGCCCGGATCGCCGGGCGCCGCGTCCCTGCCCGCCACAGAAGGCAGGTCCGCAGGCCGTCGTTCACTCAAACCCGGACGTGTCACCTGCTCCGCGCCGCAGGATCTCGGGCTTCTCCTGGGAGAAGTCGATCACCGTCGTCGGCTCGGTGCCGCAGTCGCCGGAGTCGATCACCGCGTCCACGGCGTGGCCGAGCTGGCCGGCGATCTCCCACCCTTGGATCATGGGCTCGTCCTGGCCAGGCAGCAGCAGGGTGCTCGAGACGAGCGGCTCACCGAGCTCGGCGAGCAGCGCCTGGGCCACCACGTGCCGGGGGATCCGCACCCCGACGGTCTTCTTTCCCGGGTGCTGCAACCTGCGCGGTACCTCCTTGGTCGCGGGCAGGATGAAGGTATAACTGCCCGGGGTTGCGGCCTTGACAGCCCGGAACACCCGGTTGCCGACGTACACGAACTGGCCTAGCTGGGCGAAGTCCCGGCACACCAGCGTCAGGTGGTGCCGGTCGTCGAGGTGGCGGATCGACCTGATCCTCGCGATGCCGTCCCTGTTGCCGAGCTGGCAGCCGAGCGCGTAGCAGGAGTCCGTCGGGTAGGCAATCACGCCGCCCGCCCGAACGACGTCAGCGACTGCGGCGATCGCGCGCCGTTGCGGGCTGGCCGGATGGACGTCGAAGTACCTGGCCATGCGACGAGCTTAGGGGCATCCTTCCCCGCCGTTCGGCCAGCAGTGGATGATGAGCCAGCGGTTGGCCTGGTGAGGTTGCGGCGGGCCTGGCGGGTGGCGGTGCCGGCGTCGGTGATCCAGGCCAGGAGGTCGCGGCCACGACCCGGGTCTCCGGCGGCACGCCGCGAATCACACGACCATGCCGCCGGAGACCGTGGCCGGCCGGGCCGCCCGCTGGCATCCTTGATGCGTGACGGAGCCTGATCGTGACACGCCGCTTTCCCGCACCGCCGCCTCGGCAGCCGTGCAGGACATCGGCTGGCGGTACCTGCTCGGCGCGCTGTGCGTCTGCGTGCCGGTGCGGTCACTGACGCACGCCAGCGAGGTGGCAGCCGCGGCGGTGGCGGCCGGCGGGCAGGACGCCGACGACCACTTGCGCATCGACCTGCGCGCCGACCGGGTCGAGCTGTCCGTGCAGACCAGGGCGCTGAACGCGGTGACCGGCCGCGACGCGCAGCTTGCGCGCCGTGTCGCCGCCGCGGTGGGCGGGCTCGGGCTCCGCCCCGCGGGAGCGACGTCAGCCGAGTCGGCCCGTCCGGTGCAGATGCTGGAAATGGCCATCGACGCGCTGGACATCGGCGCCATCCGCCCGTTCTGGAAAGCGGTGCTGGCCTACGCCGACGAACCCGGCCGCAGCGGGCCGCAGGACGCCATCATCGATCCGGCCGGCCAGCTCCCCGCTATCTGGTTCCAGCAGATGGACGACCCGCGCCCGCAGCGCAACCGCGTGCACTTCGACATCACGGTGGCCCACGACGAGGCCGAGGCCCGGGTACGCGCCGCGCTGGCCGCCGGCGGTCGGCTCGTCGACGATTCCTACGCCCGCTCGTTCTGGGTTCTCGCCGATGCCGAGGGCAACGAGGTATGCGTCTGCACCTGGACCGACCGCGACGAGCGGGAGCAGTAGCCTCTGCCGTCAGCCAGGGCGATGGACGAGAACGGCAGGCATTCGCCAGGGCTGAGATCCTCGCGTTGCCCGACGTCCCAGCCCGTGCCGCGTTCGAGGCGCTCTGCGAGTTCGTGCTGGAACGCACCGGCTGAAGTGGCGGGGCGCGCCGGCTGGGGCTGGCTGCGGTCTGCTTACCGCGCCCGCTGCACGGCGCGGGGGCGTGCCTGGCTGGACCGGCGCACCTCGAGCTCCGGCTGGAAGATCACCTGGCGGTGCTGGTGCCCGTTCCCGCCGTGTGCCTCCTCAAGCAGCAGCTGCGCCGCCGTTCGGCCGAGCTGCTGGCGGGGCTGGCGAACCGAGGACAGGGGCACGGCTGCCGCGGCGGCGAACTCGATGTCGTCGTATCCGACGATGGCGATATCCTCGGGGACGCGAATCCGGCGCCGGGTCATTTCCTGCAGCAGCCCGAGCGCGATCAGGTCGTTGGCGCAGAAAGCCGCGGTCGGCCGCTGCCCGGCCGGAAAGTCCCCGATCACCGCGCCGGCCCGCAGCCCGGCGGAAACGTTGAGTGCCGCGGTCTCGATCATCTGCAGGTCGTCTGCCGTGCCCCCGACGCGGTGCAGCGCTCGGATGGCGCCGTCGCGGCGGTCGGCCACCTGCCGGAAACTGAACGGGCCGCCGACGAAGGCGACCCGCTGATGGCCGGTCTCCAGCAGGTGGGACATCGCGACGTCGCCGCCGAGCAAGTCATCGACGGCCACTGAGCATTGGCCCCCCGATGGTGACCTGCTGTCGACGAGAACCACCGGGGTCCCGCGCCGCTGCAGCTGGGTAAGGCGCTCATCCGCGCCGACCACCGGGGTGATCAGGATCCCCTGCACCCGGTGCTCCTCCAGCAGCTCCAGGTAGCGGATCTGCTTCGGCAGCTGGTCGTCACTGTTGCACAGGATAACGGACAAACCAGACATGCTGGCCTCGTCCTCGACGCCGCGAGCGACGTCGGTGAAGAACGGGTTCGCCACGTCGAGCACGACCAGGCCGATCATGCGGCTGCGCCCGGCGCGGAGCTGGCGCGCCGACTCGTTCCTGACGAAGCCAAGCGTCTTGATCGCCGCGTGCACGCGGTTCCGGGTTGGCAGGGCGACGATATCGGGCCGGTTCAGCACGTTGGAGACAGTGCCCACCGAGACCCCCGCGTGCGCGGCCACGTCCCTTATGCTGATCGGCGCATTCACCGACGTCCTCTCTGACCTGTATGCCAGTGTCGTAGGAGCATTGGAACGTGTCAAACGACGCGGTGCTCATCCAGCCGTAGCGTCCGGCCATGTCCGGCGATTCCTCCGATAGCCACAGTAGCGATCACCGTGATTGCCGGGAGGACCAGCCGATAGCGCCGGATACCTGCTGGTGCACCGCGCGTATGCCGCGACGAGGTCACCGCGTACCCGAGGATCAGCGCGGCCTTGCCGTCCGGACCGCCGCAGGCCTCCCGGTAGACGGGGTTGCCCGTGGTGACGCCTGCCGGCCACGCGGCCCGGCGACGTCCCGGTGCGTGCCGGAATGCAGGGGTGCCTGCTGGCTGTCGATCATGCAGACTGGGCTGATGGCGGGTGACGACGTGTGGGCGCCGCTCGTCGGCCGTTTTGTCGACGGGCACTACGGATCGCTGCGCGGGCGGGTACGGACCCATGTCCTGGCCTGCCATCTCCGCGCTCACCTGCCGCCGCCGCCCGCCGCGCTCGTGGACGTCGGGGGCGGAGCGGGCAACCAGTCCGTTCCGCTCGCACGGGACGGCTACGAGGTCACCATCGTGGATCCGTCCGAGGCGATGCTGGCGCGTGCGCAGGCACGCGTCGCGATGGAGCCAGCCGACGTCGCTGGCCGGATCCGCCTCGCCCGGGCAAGCGCAGGGGAAGCGCGGCGGGTCCTCGGCGGAACGCAGTTCGCCGGCGTGCTGTGCCACGGCGTCATCATGTACGTGGAGGACCCGCGGCCGTTCGTGTCCGCACTGGCAGAGCTTGCCGCGCCAGGAGGGACCGTCTCCCTCGTCGCCAAGAACGCCGAGGCCCTGGCCACGCACCCTGCGCTGGAAGGAAGATGGGCCGAGGCCCTGGCCGCCTTTGATGCCGACCGTCAGGTCAACGGCCTCGGCCTGGACACTCGCGCCGACACCGTCGGCGGCCTCACCGCTCTGCTGGCTGAATTCGGCGTCGAGCGGACGGCCTGGTACGGGGTCCGGTTGTTCACCGACGGCTGGACTCCGCAGCGTCCGGCAGCGGGCGCGGAGGACGAGGTACTCGCCGTCGAACTCGAAGCCAGCCGCAGAGATCCCTACCGGCTCATGAGCCGGCTGTTCCACGTCGTGGGTATCCGCCGCTGATCGCGGACTGGCGCCCGAAATATCCCGGATCCCCTGGCGGGCTTGCCCGCAGGCGCGCTGCTCACGGAAGCGTGCTGGCCCCAGGACTGCCCGAAATATTCCGCGATGCTCCGTTGGTCCTGTCACTCGGTAGCCAGTCCACAGCACCGCCAGGCAGCACCGCGGACCGCCAGGTAGACTGCCCCCTTCTAGGGATGCCGTGACTGGGCGCTTCATCATCCAGCTGGCTCCCGGCCTGCACGGCAGCGATCGCGGCTGCCCTGGCGATGGCGGAACCTGATGGGAGTCGGGATGCGCGTTCTGGTTCTTGGCGGCGATGGCTTTTGTGGCTGGCCGACGAGCTTGTACTTGTCCGATCGCGGTCACGACATCACCGTCATCGACAACCTGAGCCGGCGGAAGATCGACGTGGACCTGGAGGTTGAGTCGCTGACGCCGATCCGGCCGGTCGGCGAGCGGATCCGGGCCTGGCGGGAGGTCTCGGGCCGGCAGATCGGTTTCGTGAACCTGGACCTGGCGACCGAGTACGACCGGCTGGTGGCGGTGCTGGCGGAGCTGCGGCCTGAGGCGATCGTGCATTTCGCGGAGCAGCGCGCGGCGCCGTACTCGATGCGGTCGGCGCAGACCAAGCGGTACACGGTCGACAACAACGTCCGGGCGACGCACAACCTGCTGACGGCGCTGGTGGAGACGGGGATCGACGCGGCGCTGGCGCACCTGGGCACGATGGGGGTGTACGGGTACGGCTGGTCCGGGAGCGCGCCGATCCCGGAGGGGTACCTGACGGTGAAGGTGCCGACGCCGGACGGCGAGATCGAGCGGGAGATCCTGCACCCGGCGAACCCGGGGTCGGTCTACCACATGACCAAGACGCTGGACCAGCTGATGTTCTCGTTCTACGCCAAGAACGACCAGCTGCGGATCACCGACCTGCACCAGGGCATCGTGTGGGGCACGCAGACCGGCCAGACCAGCCGGGACGAGCGGCTGGTCAACCGGTTCGACTACGACGGGGACTACGGGACGGTGCTGAACCGGTTCTTGATGCAGGCCGCGATCGGGCATCCGCTGACGGTGCACGGCACCGGCGGGCAGACCCGCGCGTTCATCCACATCCGGGACACCGTCCGGTGCATCGAGATCGCGATCGCGAACCCGCCGGAGGCGGGGTCCCGGCCGCGGGTGCTGAACCAGATCACCGAGACGCACCGGGTGCTGGAGCTCGCCAAGCTGGTCGCGAACGCCACCGGGGTGGACATCGCGTACCTGCCGAACCCCCGGCAGGAGGCGGAGGAGAACGAGCTGGCCGTCCGCAACGACCAGTTCCTCGCGCTGGGCCTGCAGCCGACCACGCTGTCGGAGGGCCTGCTGGAGGAGTGCACCGACATCGCCGCCCGCTACGCCCACCGCGCCGACCCGACCAAGATCGTGTCCCGCTCCGTCTGGCGGGCCGGAATGCCGACCGCCGACGACCTGCTCACCGCGGTCCCCGCGCAGGCCGAGGCGCAAGTGCAGGCTGACCTTCCCGCGCAGGGCTGAGGTTCCCGCGCAGGCTTGCGCAGCAACGGGAGTTGACAGCTGACCGCGGACGGTGCGAATACTGGGTCGTATCCCGAAATTTGCCAGTAAGCCGAGTGATCCGAGTGCCAGGATGACGCCTGCGTGAAAAGCGATAGCGGGCACCGGACGGGCGGGCGAACGCGGGAGGCGCGGTGACCGACGAAGTCCCTCTTGCGTCCGGCTACGTCGGGGTCGGTTCGCAGATCGCCAGCTACCGGCTGGCGGAGCAGATCGGCTGGGGCGGCATGGCGGTGGTCTACCGCGCCCTGGACGTCCGCCTCGACCGATGGGTCGCACTGAAGATCCTGGCACCCGAGATCGCCCGGGACGATTCGTTCCGCCAGCGCTTTATCAGCGAGTCGAGGGCTGCGGCGGCCGTTGATCACCCGCACATCATCCCGGTCTTCGAGGCGGGTGAGTCCGGCGGAGTCCTGTTCATCGCGATGCGCTATGTCGGCGGGGGAGACGTGCGGACGCTCTTCCGGCGGCTCGGCCCGCTGGACGTGGCGCGCGTCGCGAGCATCGTCACCCAAGTCGCCTCCGCGCTGGACGCATCCCACTCCATCGGCCTGGTGCACCGTGACGTCAAGCCGGCCAACATGCTGCTCGGCACGCTGGCGGGGGGTGGCCGCCCGGATCACGTCTACCTCGCCGACTTCGGGCTCAGCAAGCAGGCGCTGTCCGCGGGCCTGACGCGGACCGGCCAGTTCGTCGGCACGCTCGACTACATGGCGCCTGAGCAGATCGAGGCCCGCCCGGTCGACGGCCGTGCCGATCTCTACGCGCTCGGCTGTGCCACCTTCGAGATGCTCTCCGGCGCGCCGCCTTTCAACCGAGACCAGGATCTCGGGCAGGTGTTTGCCCAGCTCTCGCAGGCGCCTCCGGCGCTGACCGCGCGCCGTCCGGACCTTCCGCCAGCGATCGACCGGGTGCTGGCACGGGCGCTGGCCAAGTCACCGGGTGACCGCCATGACAGCTGCCTCGACTTCGCGGCGTCCCTGCGGGCGGCATGCGGGCTCGAATGGGGCGCTGGCGGGCAGCTCCAGCCAGGTTCGCCGAGGGCCGTCACCGAGCTGGCCGCGCCGTTCAGGACGGCCGGCCCGGCCAACGCGCAGAACCTGGCCGCCGGCCCGGCGCGGGCCTCGGCGCCGCCGTTGCCACCGGCGCGAATCGCCCACCATCCTGGGCCAACCGTGGCGGATAGGAACGTTCAGCCGCCCGCCGGGCAGCGGTCGGCCGGGCAGCGGTCGGCCTCGCAGCCGCCCGCCTCGCAGCCGCCCGCCTCGCAGCCGTCGGCCGGCCAGCCGTGGGCCTCGCAGCCGTCGGCCTCGCAGCCGTCGGCCGGCCAGCCGTGGGTCGGCCAGCCGTGGGCAGGTCAAGGGCCGAGCGGACCCTCGTCGCCAGGGCAAGGTCGGGCCAGGCGGCGCTCGCCGGCGCCGGGCGGTAGGCCGCGATGGCGAGCGCGCGCCATCGCGGTTCTCGCTTGCATCGTCGTCCTCGGCGCCGCCGGGGGTGCCTACGCGTTCCTGCGCGACCGCGGCGGCGCACAGCCCAGGCCGGCCACCAGCACGTCCCAGGCCGGCCCGGTCAGACGGGGCGGACCGGCGAGTTCCCGGAGCCCGGCCGCGACGGTCTCCGCGTACATCGCGGCGATCAACAGCCATCGCTACGCCAGGGCGTGGAAGCTCGGCGGCCGGAACAGCCCGTCGTCCTACCCGGACTTCGTGCGCGGATTCGACACCACGGCCAAGGACACGCTGACCATCCAGTCGGTCAACGGCGACGTCGTGACCGCCCGGCTGGCGGCCAGGCAGACCGACGGCACCGTCAAGGTCTATCGGGGCACCTACACCGTCGACGACGGCGTCATCACCAAGTTCCGCGTCCGGCCGGTCGGCTGAAACGCCGGCCGAGAACGCCGGCCGAGAACGCCGGCCGAGAACGCCGGCCGAGCAGACGCTGGCTTTCCGGGTCAGGTGCCCGGCGGCTTGTCCAGCACGACACCGTAAAGGTGACGGACAGGGAGCCGGACGACGAGCCGCCGCGCGGCGATCATCTGGCGGTAGAAGGCGGCGGTGTCTTGGGTACCGTAATGGACGGTGTGCATCGCCATCAGCTCGCGGGTGGCCTCGTCGCCCGGCTCGGTGGCCACGTCCGACAGCGTCACCGTCCCCTCGGCGACGGCGAACTGCCAGAAGTGACGACCGGCGACATGCAGGGCGGCGCGTGGGTCGCGGCGCAGGTTGCGTGCCTTCACCCGGTCGGCGGTGGTCGAGATCCGTGCTACTGCCTGCTCGGCGTCCCAGACGTAGAGCACGTTAGACAGCTGCGGCCGTCCGCCGGCGGAGATCGTGGCGAGCACGCCGCGGCGCGTCCCCGCGACCAGGCCGAGGAGCTTCTCGTCCAGCAGCGGGACCTCCGTCGTCACGGGCCGTCTCCCGCCTGGCCGGCCGGGACGGTAAGCCCGAGCAACTCGGTGAACCTGTCGACCATCATGTCGCGGCCCTTGGCCTGCGAGACCCGCTCGGGTGTGGCGAGGTCGTCGCTGCCGGGCAGCTGGCCCGAGCCGCCGTCCGGCCCGATCGGCACGACGATGGCAACGGGGGACGACTGGTAGGACGTAAGGTCACCGTCCCCGGTGATGAGCGCCCGGATGTTGCCGGCCACGAGCTGCGCCTGCCGCCCGGCGATGCCGGCCATCTTGTGATCGGCGGTCGAGACGTCACCGGCCGCAAAGACCCGTTCCTGCCCGGTTAGCTGCAGGAACGGCGTGACTTCGACGAAACCGTCCGCCCGGCGCGCGCCGGCCAGATCGCCAGCCAGGTAGTCGCTCACCGGGGAGACTCCGTAGCAGCGGAACCAGATGTCGGCGGTGACCTCGGTGCCGGACTCGGTCACCACGGTGAAGGTCCGCAGCTCGCCGGGGGCGGCCGGCGGGGCTTCCCGCAACGGGCTGGCGAGCAGCAGCTCCACCCCGAGGTCGCTGAGCTGGCTGCGCAACTCGGCTTTCAGGTCCTGCCTGAACCGCGCGCCGAGGACGTCGTCGGCCGCGTCGAGGAGAGTCACGTGCTTGTCCGGCCAGGCCGTCACGATCTCGCCGGCCAGCTCGATGCCGACCGGCCCGGCCCCGACGAGCAGCACTCGCTGCGCCGCGGACAGCGCGGCGTGGGCAGCATGAACCTTGGCGTGCGCGGCAGCGGTGCTGTCGATGTCGCTCTTGGCCGGGAACGGGTAGGCGGACCCGGTCGCCAGCACGATGTAGTCGGCCTGGATCTCCTCGCCGGAGGCGAGCGTCACCCGTCCGGCCTCCACCTTGGCGGCGCGGTCGTGGACGACCCGCCCGTTGGCCAGCAGCCCGCCGTAGGGCAGGTAGATCCGCGGCAGCCAGGACGGATCAGCCAGCGCGCGGAGGCTGGCCACGTTATGCACGAAATCGTCCTTCGGCTCCACCAGCACGACGTCGGCCACGTCGTCGAGGGACTTGGCCGCGTGGATGCCGGCGTAGCCGCCGCCGATGACGGCGACGGTCGGCCTGGCCAGGGAAGGTTCGTTCATCTGAACTCCCGTTTGGTGAGGACCTGCGAACGAGAATGATGATGCGGCTCGACAGATAATATATGTCACAGAACATCTATCATGCAAATTTTCGTTCTTGCCGCTGATCTGGAGGTAGCATATCCGCATGAGCCAGGCGAGCAAGTCCGACCCCGGCCCGCAGGCCGGCCGGGGATCCGCTTGCGGCGGCGTGCTGAGCGGAGACCTCGGCTGGGCGCTGGGCGTCGTCTTCCGCGCCTACGTGGCCGCCGCGAGCGCGGCTTTCGCCGACCTGCCCGGCGGTCCCCGCGGTTATCAAGTGCTCGCGGCGGCCACCCGCAGCGAACCGGGCAGTCAGCTCGAGCTGGCCCAGCACCTCGGGATCGATCGCACCGTGATGACCTACCTGCTCGACGACCTCGAGCGTGCCGGGCTGATCGAGCGACGCCCGGACCCCGCAGACCGCCGTGCCCGGCGCATCGTGGCGACCCCGCCGGGGCGCGACCTGCTCGACGTGCTCGACCGGCGGCTGCGAGCGGCCGAGCACCAGGTTCTGGCAGGCCTGGGCAAGGAGGCTGACCGCCTGGCATTCCGGGCGCTGCTCAGGCAGATCGCGACGCATGCCGACGCTTTGCACCCCGCCCGCGGCGCGGCCTGCGCCGTGTCGGCCGGCTAAAGCCGGGCTGAGACGCAGGCGCATCCGTAGGGTGGCCAGATGACCAGCAGCCCCGCCGCCGCGCGTGACCTCCTGCGCCGCTTCCCGATCATGGACGGCCATAACGATCTACCCTGGGCACTCCGCGAGAGGGCAGAACGCAGTACTGACCGGGTAGATCTCGCGGCGCAGGTAACCGGCACCCACACGGATCTGCCGCGGCTGGCGACCGGCGGCGTTGGCGCCCAGTTCTGGTCGGTCTACGTTCCGGCCGACCTGCAGGGCGACGCAGCGGTTACCGCGACCATCGAGCAGATCGACCTCGTGCACGATATGATCCGCCGCTACCCGGCGGCGCTGGAACTCGCCCTCAGCGCCGCCGACGTGGAGCGGATCCTGGCCGCCGGGAAGGTGGCCTCGCTGCTCGGCGCGGAGGGCGGGCACTCGATCGCCTGCTCGATGGGCATGCTGCGGGCGCTGCATGCCCTTGGCGTCCGCTCGCTGACTCTGACCCACAACCGGAACGTGCCCTGGGCGGACTCGGCGACCGACGAGCCGGCCGCCGGCGGGCTCACCGCGTTCGGCCGCGAGGTGGTCGGCGAGCTGCAACGGCTCGGCATGCTCGTGGACCTCGCCCACGTCTCCGCGGGCACCATGCGCGATGCCTTCGATGCCGCCGAAGCGCCGGTCATCTTCTCCCATTCCTCGGCGCGTGCGCTCTGTGATCATCCCCGCAACGTGCCCGATGACATGCTCGCCCGGCTACCGGGCAACGGCGGCGTCTGCATGGTGACGTTCGTGTCCGCGTTCGTGTCCCAGGCGTGCTGGGACTGGGACCTCGAGTTCGCCGCTGAACTGCAGCGGCGAGGCCTCCGCCACGAGGATTACGCCAGCCGGAAGCAGTTGCGGCCGCAGTGGGCCGCGGCTCATCCGCGGCCAGCGGCGGCGCTCGCTCAGGTGGCCGACCACGTCGATCACGTGCGCGAGGTGGCAGGTATCGAGCACGTCGGCATCGGCGGCGACTATGACGGAGCCGATCAGCTGCCAGACGGCCTGCAAGACGTCTCCTGCTACCCGGCCCTCGTCGCCGAGATGCTGGCCAGGGGCTGGAGCGAGGCCGACTGCGGCCAGCTCGCCAGCGGCAACATCCTGCGGGTCATGCACGAGGCGCAGGCGGCCGGGCAGGCCATCTCGGCGCGCCGGGACCCGTCACTGGCGCGGATCGAGGACGTTGACAAGTCGGCGCAGCCCGCCGTCGCGCAATAGCGCGCAATAGCGCCGGGGCGGTGGGTCCCGGCAACCGGCGACATGCGGGTGGCTCCCTGTCATTCCCCCGTCCGGGAGGTGCAGCGGTCCCTGATCCGCCGCGGCCCAGTAGCGTTCTACGTATGCGACTTGGTGTTCTGGACGTCGGATCGAACACGGTCCACCTGCTGGTCGTGGACGCCTACCAGGGCGCCCGTCCGGTTCCCGCGTACTCGCACAAGGCCGAGCTGCGGCTCGGGGATCATCTGGACGGCAGCAACCGGCTGTCCCAGGAATGCGCGGTCCAGCTGCGCGCGTTCGTCGGCGAGGCGCTGGGCGTGGCCGAGGACAAGGGCGCGCAGCAGCTGATGGCGTTCGCGACGTCCGCGGTCCGGGACGCCGTCAACGGCGACGAGATCCTGGCCTGGATCCAGGCCGAGACGAAGGTCGATATCCGGGTGCTTTCCGGGCCGGACGAGTCCCGGCTGACCTTTCTTGCCGCCCGGCGCTGGTTCGGCTGGTCGTCGGGACGGCTGATCATGCTGGACATTGGCGGCGGCTCGCTGGAAATCGCCTCGGGGGTGGACGAAGAGCCTGGCGTGGCGGTCTCGCTGCCCTTGGGCGCCGGCCGGCTGACCCGGGACTGGCTGGCCGGCGATCCGCCGTCTCGCGATGAGGTCAGGCGCCTTCGCAGGCACGTACGCGCGGAGATCGCGGCCACGGCAGGCACCGTGATGCGGGACGGCCGTCCCAACCACGCGGTAGCTACCTCGAAGACTTTCCGGCAGCTCGCCAGGATCGGCGGCGCAGCGCCGTCCAGCGACGGCCCGTACGTCCGGCGGATCCTGCACCACGCGGACGTTACTGCGCTTGCCGAGCGGCTGGCCCGTACGACTGCCGCCGACCGTGCCCAGATGCCGGGGGTGTCCAGGGGCCGCGCCCGTCAGCTGGCGGCCGGCGCGATCGTGGCGGACGCCGCGATGGATCTCTTCGGGCTGCCCGAACTTGAGATCTGCCCGTGGGCGCTGCGTGAGGGCGTCATCCTCCGGCGGCTGGACGTCCTGCCGCAATAGCGCGGATACGACGACGGGCGGCGGATCCGCTGATGGCGCAGCGGATCCGCCGCCCGGACGATGCGCCGGCGGTGCCTCGTCTCAGATACCTGGCTGGCCGCCCGCACCTGGCTGGCCGTCGTGCTCCGGGTGGGCAGTAGCGGCAGTCCTGGCGTGCGGCTGCGGGTCGCCCTGGCCGTGGCTGCCGCGCGCGACCGGCGCCTTGGCGCCAACCGCGGGCTGCGCCTTGGCCTGCTCAGGGACGGGACCGCGGCCACGCGCCGCTGACGACCCCGCGGCGCCAGGGGCATGCCTGCCCTCTGCCGCGCCGCCGTTGCCGGGATTGCCGCCAGCGATGGCGTTGGCGACCGACTTGGCGACTTCCTCCTCCATCGAGCCGCGGGCAGCCTCGCCGGCCACCAGGGTCGTGACCACGTCGCGGATCTCGGTCAGCCGCCTGATCGCCTCGGTGTGCCGCGAAGTCAGCAGGTTGAGGCGGCGCTCCGCGCCGTCGTGGATGGCGGTAGCGCGGGCGGTCGCCTCGTCGAGCTGCTGCGTCGCCTGGGCCTTGGCGGTGGCCAGCGCGTGCTCCGACTGCTTGTGCGCTTCGGCGATGGAGCGCTCCGCCTCGTTGCGGGCGGAGGTCCGCGTCTTCTCGGCCTCCGTCCGGGCCGACGCGATGGCGTGCTCCGCCTGCTCCTGCGCCGCGCTCAGCATGCGGTCGGACTGCTCCCGGGCTTCCGCCCTGAACTTCTCGGTCTCCTGCTTCGCCTCGGCACGGATCTTGCTAATTTCGTCCTGCGCGCGGGACTTCTGGGCCTTGGCCTCGTCGTCGGCCAGTTTGAGTATCTGCCCCATCCGCTCGCTGATTTCCTCGTACGCTGGCTTGTCGCCGGCCGCCTGGCGCGCGGACGAAAGCTCTAGCCTGAGCCGCTCGATCTCGTCGAGCGAACGAGACAGCTGCTCTTCGAGGTCCCGGGCCTGGCTGCGTGAGCGGGCCACGAACTCGTCGACCTGCCGGCGACTGTAGCCCCGCATTTCCTTTTCGAAGGTGTCTTCCTGGCCCAGATCGGAAAGGAGATCAGTCTGGTCGGTCATGGTGTCACCCGTCGTGGGTCAGGCAGACCCACGTTGATCCGGCTAGGCCGGATGTGCCACAGTTGGTGGCGCGGGCTGGGTCTGCGGGGTTCTGGTCGGCTAGGCCGACCCGCTGCAGCTTAAGTATGCCGGGCGCGGGCCGCACGTGCTTGGCTAGGGATAACGAGTTTGACTCTTGTCCCGGAGCACCCTCGCGCGCAACCGAAACGGCTGAGTATCCTAATTTGTCCGGTTTCACAAGAGCAACATATCGCATAAGAACACCGCACAGGCCTGCTGCTGTCCAGTTGGCGCCGGGCGGCTGCCATCCTGTCGCTGCCGTCCGATGATGATCCGCAGGACCGCGATGGTGCTAAAAGCCCGGTGGCGCAGGGGGGGTCGGAGCCCTTGAGATTGATCGGAACGGTGGCCCGTGAGCTTGATCGGAACGGTAGACGGGGCAGGCCCCGCCATCGACCCCAGTGCCTGGATCGCGCCTGGCGCCGTCCTGGTGGGCAGGGTGACGCTTGGCCAGTCGGCCAGCGTCTGGTACGGGGCGGTGCTCCGGGCGGACGAGGATGAGATTGTGGTCGGCCCGGAGTGCAATATCCAGGATCACTGCTGCCTGCATACCGATGAGGGCGAGCCGGTGGTCCTTGCTGACCGGGTAAGCCTCGGTCACCGGGCCACGGTGCATGGCGCACAAGTGGAGACCGGGGCGCTGATCGGCATCGGTGCCATCGTGCTCGGCCGGGCCCGGGTGGGCGCTGGCGCGCTCGTCGCAGCTGGCGCAGTCGTCCTGCCGGGCGCGACAGTGCCGGCCGGGGTTCTCTTCGCCGGAGTGCCCGGCCGGGTCGTGCGCGAGCTCACCGACGAGGACCGGCTGAGTTTCGTCAATACCCCCGCTCACTACGTCAACTGCGCAGCGCGGCATCGCGCTGCGTCCTGGCGCGAGATCCCGGATAGCTGAGGTCCCCGGTGCGCGGCGGCGAGAGGCGGGAAACTTCGCCGTATGCCCGGATCCGTAGGCGGCACCGTCTGCGCATCCTTAGGCGGCACCGTCGCGCACCTCCTCAGGCGGCACCGTCGGCGCACCGGAATCATCCGGTAGCACCAGGCACGAGAACGCCAGAAGGTGGCTCAAAAATGATCCCGATGGGTCATGCGGGGTCATGGGCACGCGTCGTAGCCTGCTACAGCGTCGTAGCCTGCTTCAAGGTTCCGGCGAGACCGCTCGGCAATGGAAGGTGGGGCGCCATGCGCGACTACGTTGACCTGCGCGTCCACGATCGGGTGGCGCTCGACGAGATCGAGCTGTACGCGGAGATGCTCAGTGCCGTGGCGGCGAGCGACCGGCCGCTGACCGATGACGAGATCGACGAGGTCCTCGGCTTGCTGCCGATCGGCGGGCGCCTCCCGGTCCGGCCCGATCAGTTCCGCGGCGCAGAAGCAGCGGCGCCCGCCGCGGCGGTGCTGCCAGCCGTCGGCTGACCGGCGGGACAAGCCCCGCGTCGCCCGCTCCGCGCCGGCCGCTGCCGCGGGCTAGCCTCTCCCGGCCGGCCTAGCCTCGCCCGGGTCGCCTAGCCTCTGCCGGCATAGCCTCCGGGTCGCCTAGCCTCTGCCGGCATAGCCTCCGGGTCGCCTAGCCTCTCCCGGTCGGCACTGCCCGCCTGGAGAACATCACATCGGTGTCCCAGTGGGTGAATCCGAGGGACTCGTACAGTCCGATCGCTGCGGTATTGGTCTCGTCCACGTAAAGCATGACCTGGAACAAGCCGCGGGAACGCAGGTAACGCAGCCCGATCAGGGTCAGCGCGCGGCCGAGGCCGGTGCCGCGCTCGGCCGGGTCGACCCCGACGACGTAGACCTCGCCGATCGGCTCGTGCCCGTGGCCCGGCGGCCGCGGCTCCTGGCCGTGGATCTTGGTCCAGTGGAACCCGACGATCTTTCCCCCGCGCTCGGCCAGGAAGAAGCCGTCCGGGTCGAACCACGGCTCCCGTTCGCGCATGTCCAGGTCCGCGCGGGTCCATGCGCCTTGCTCAGGATGACGGGAGAATGCCTTGCTGTTGACCTCGACCCATTGGTCCTCGTCGCGGCCGACGTCGAAGGTGCGGACGGTGATGCCGTCGGCGACCTGGGGCCGGCCGATCCTGGCCTGCAGCGACCGGCGCATCTGCCACAGCGCACGGACACGGTCAAAGCCCGCCGCGGTGGCGAGTCGTGTCGCGGCCGGCAGGTCTCCGTGTGCCCACAACCGCAGTGGCAGGTGGCCGGCCTCGGCCACCAGCGCGCGGGTTAGCTCGAGGCCCATCCCATGGCGGCGGTACGCGGGATGGATCACCATCTCGCCGCTCGGGCCCGCGACCGGATCGGTCGGATCCAGGTGCGCGTAGCCGGCTAGTTCCCGGTGGCTGTAGAGCAGCAGATTGCGCGCCCGGGGATCGCCGCCGTACCTCAGGTGCAGCATGACGTGCTCGGAGAGCGGCCCGACGCCGTCCTCCTCGCTGGCGGCGCTGACCAGCGCAAGCACCGCCGCGGCCGCGGACTCGGAGATTTGCCCGTGGACGCTGAGCAGACCCGGCCCGGCGCTCGCCGCGGCGAAGCCGGCGCCGGGTTCCGCGGGGCCGGGTTCCGCGGGGCCGGGTTCCGCGGGGCCGGGGGCGTCAACTGCTGGCATTTGCCGGGCTGGCCTCGCTCCGCGTGTCTCCGTCGGCAGCCGGGCGGCTGTTTCCGCCGGCCGGGCGGTACTTGCCCGGCCGCTGCTCGTCGGCCGCATCCGGCTCGTCAGCGCCGGCGCCAGCGCCGGATTCAGCGGCCGCCCGGCGCTGGTCGCCTGCCGCGGCCCGCGGGCCAGCCGCGGCAGGTTCCCGGCGTGCATCGGTCTTGCCCTGGGACGGGACAAAGCGGTACCCGACGTTGCGGACGGTCCCGATGAGCAACTCGTATTCCACGCCTAGCTTGGCTCGCAGCCTGCGGACGTGCACGTCGACCGTCCGGGTGCCGCCGAAGTAGTCATAGCCCCATACCTCCTGGAGCAGCTGCGACCTGGTGAACACCCGGGCTGGATGCTGGGCGAGGAACTTCAGCAGCTCGAATTCCTTGAAGGTCAGGTCCAGCGTGCGACCGCGCAGCCGCGCCAGGTAGCTGGCTTCGTCAATGACAAGGTCGCCGGCGCGGATCTCCTCGGTGGCGGCCATCGTCGCGACCGTTCGGCGGCCGATGGCCAGCCGGAGCCTGGCATCGACCTCGCCGGGGCCTGCGGTGTGCAAGATCACGTCGTCCGCGCCCCAGTCGGCGGTCACGGCGGCCCAGCCGCCTTCGGCCACGACGGCGAGGATGGGCAGGTCAAGGCCGGCCCCGCGCAGTTGTCGCACAAGGCCCTTGGCGTGCATAAGATCACGTCGTGCGTCAATCAGCATCACGTCGGCGGGCGGCCCGCCGGTCACCGCTGCGGCCTCGGCCGGCGCCAGCCGGACCAGATGCGGAAGCAGGCCTAGGGAGGGCAGGATGTCGGCAGACGACCCCGGCGCGCTAGTGAGCAGGAGTACGTCGCTCAACCGTTGCCACCTCCGGTCCGCGGTGTCGTCCGGGGCAAGTGGCCCGCTGGCACCCGCGAGAACCCCGGGCGGCCTTGCCCGGACTCGCCTATCAGCTGAGGATAGCTGACATGGCCATCGTGACGCTTCGCTACTGGGCTGCGGCGAAGGAAGCGGCGGGGACCGCCGAGGAGAAGATCGTGGCGGAGACGCTCGCCGGAGCACTGGCGGCTGCCGGGGGAGCGGCGCGCCAGGACTCCCGGTTCCGCGCGGTGCTCGCCCGTTCGTCGTTCCTGATCGACGGCGCTCCGGTCGGTGTCCGCGCCCCCGACGCGGTGATCCTGGACGACGCGGCCGTGATCGAGGTGCTGCCGCCGTTTGCCGGCGGCTAGCGCCGGGCTGACGACTCGCGCCGCAGCGGTCGGGCCACCGCCGCAGCGGGCCAGTCCACCAGGCACGACGAATCAGCAGGTCGTGCCGGCCGGCCCGGGAAGCGGCAGGTCAGGCCATCCGGCGCGACGAGTCAGCGGCCGGGAGGAGTCGGTGAACCAGCGGGCCGAGCCGGACGTTCCCCTAGGTATGGCTGGCCGGAGCAACACAGGTCGCCGGGGACCGCTGCGGCCGGTATCCGACGATGCGCTGGTGCGCACGCTTTACGCTGAGCACGCCGGCCCGCTGCTCAGGTACTCCCTGCACCTGACCAGCGGCGACCGGCAGCGCGCGGAGGACATCGTGCAGGAGACGCTGCTGCGAGCGTGGCAGCATCCGGACGCCATCGCCGAGCGGCCGGCCCGGCCGTGGCTCTTCGCCGTCGCGCGGAACCTTGCCGTCGATGCGTACCGTGCCAGGCGGGCACGGCCGCACGAGGTAGCCCAGGTCGCGCTTGAGTTCATACCCGCCCCGGACGAGGCCGACCGGGCACTCGAGTCGTGGGCCGTCGCCGACGCGCTGAAGGCACTGCGGCCAGAGCACCGCGGCGTGCTGCTCGAGACGTATTACCGGGGCCGCTCCGTCGCGGAGGCCGCCACCGTGCTCGGCATACCCGCAGGTACCGTCAAGTCCCGGACGTTCTACGCACTCCGGGCACTGAAGCTCGCACTAGAGGAACGGGGGCTTGCGCCATGACCGGGCCGGCCTGCCGAGACGTCCGCCAGGCGCTGGGCGTCTACCTCGTCGGGGCGATCGATCCAGCGGAGCGCGCGGCAGTCGACGAACATCTGGGCAGCTGCCCGGAGTGCAGTGCGGAACTGGCCGGCCTGGCCGGCCTGCCGGCCCTGCTCGGCCGGGTGCCGGCCAGCGAAGCCGAACGGCTGATCGCGGCGAGCGCCGAGTTCACCGAACCGCCGGAGCCCCCGGCGGAGCTGCTGGGCTCCCTGCTCCGGCGGGTGGCCGCGCGGCGCAGCGCGCGCCGCTGGCGCGGCATGGCCGCCGCCGCCGCCGCTGTCCTCATCGCGGTGGCCGGCGGCGCGGCGGGCGCGCATCTCCTGGTCGCCGGCGGTCCGGCCGCCAAGGTCGGCAACGTGAGCGAGGTGGTGAGCGCGACCAACCCGCGGACCGACGTGAGCGCGGTCGTCAGCTATTCCGGCAGGTCGTGGGGGACCAGGATGGAGGTGTGGGTGACCGGCATCCCGGCCGGGACGGCCTGCCAGTTCTGGGTGGTGGACTCCCAGGGGCGCCGGTGGCCGGCCGGGAGCTGGACGGTCCCGCCCGGCGGCCAGGCCGCGGACTACCCTGCGTCGGCTTCACTCCAGGCTGATCATCTGCGCAGTTTCGAGATCATTTCCGACCGGCACGTGCTGGTCACGGTTCCTGCTAGCTGACGCGGGAATGTCCCGCCGCTCGCCGGCGCTCTACACGGCGTGATAGCCGGGCTAATCGTTTGCGTGGCGGCGCTTGCCGTGGCGACGGTCGCCGGGCTCTGCTACCGCCAGCGCAACGGAAGGATGCGGCCGGCCAAGGCCGGCCCGGGCAGTGCTGCCCCAGGCGAGGTCGGCTCGCGCGCCTGGCCGCAGCTCAGCGGCACGGAGCTTGGCGGGCCGCTCGGCCCGCGCGCTACGCTGCTGCAGTTCTCCTCGGCCTTCTGCGCCCCGTGCCGGGCCACCAGGAGGGTGCTGGCCGAGGTGGCCGGGATGACCGACGGGGTGGCGCATCTGGAGATAGACGCGGAGTCCCACCTGGAACTTGTCCGCCGGCTCGAAGTCCGCCGCACCCCCACCGTCTTCGTGCTCGGCCCGGACGGCCGCGTGGCGCACTGCGCGAGCGGCCAGCCGCGCAAGGCCGACGTGATAGCGGCACTGGGCGAGGTGACCTGACGTGCCTTATCCTGTCATCAGATCGGAAAAGCAGGTAGTTGCCGCGAGCCCGCCGCTGACCAGGCGGCGGGCGGTGGACTTCTGCCGCTGCGACAGCTGACCACAGCGGCCGCCGGGGCAGTCAGACGCCGGTGGCGTTAGCCGGGCAGCGCACCCGGGCATAGCCTGCGGTACTCCGCCAGGGAGAGCGGCCGCGCGGCATCAACCGGGATCCAGGGTCAGCACCGCCGAAGGGACAGCAGCAGATGGACATCGATCCGAGAGGCCCGCGCTTCGGCGCCCTGATCACCCTCGTCGTCTTCGCCGCCGTCCTGATCACCGGCAACGTGTGGCTGCTTGCCGCGCAGGGACTGGTGTTCGCCGCCGGGTCCTTGCTCGGCATGCGCAGGTCGCCGTACGGTCTGCTGTACCGCTGGCTGGTCAGGCCGCGGCTGGGGCCGCCGGTGGAGCTGGAGCCCGAGGCGCCGCCCCGCTTCGCGCAGGGCATCGGGCTGGCGATGTGCGTCATCGGAGTCATCGGCTACGGGACGGGCGTGACCGGCCTAGGAATGGCCGCGGCCGCGGCCGGCCTGGTCGCCGCGTTCCTGAACGGGGTCTTCGGTCTCTGCCTGGGCTGCGAGATGTACGTGCTCATCCGCCGGACGTGGCCGGGCCGTCAGGCAACTGACGCCGGCCGGATCTAACAAGAATCCAGCAAGAATCTAACCAAGAATCTAACAAGGAGGTTCCACATGAGCCGTTCCGACGTCCTCGTGGACGCCGAGTGGGTCGAGGCCCACCACGGTGACGACGGCGTGGTGCTCGTCGAGGTAGACGAGGACACCAGCGCCTACGACAAGGGCCACATCCGTGACGCAGTCAAGATCGACTGGAGGACGGACCTGCAGGACCCGGTGCGCCGCGACTTCGTGGACAAGGCGGGCTTCGAGGCGCTGCTGTCCGCGCGCGGCATCTCCAACGACGACACGGTGGTGCTCTACGGCGGCAACAACAACTGGTTCGCCGCCTACGCCTACTGGTACTTCAGGCTGTACGGGCACCGCAACGTCAAGCTGCTCGACGGCGGCCGCAAGAAGTGGGAGCTGGAGTCCCGCGAGCTGGTGACCGACGTCCCGCACCGGGCCAGCACGCACTACACCGCTACCGCGCAGGACTCCTCGATCCGCGCCTTCCGCGACGAGGTGGTGGCCGCCATCGGCAACCTCAACCTGGTGGACGTCCGGTCGCCGGACGAGTTCGCCGGCCGGCTGCTCGCCCCGGCGCACCTGCCGCAGGAGGCGGCCCAGCGCGGCGGGCACATCCCGACCGCGAAGAACGTCCCCTGGTCGAAGGCGGCCCAGGAGGACGGCTCGTTCAAGTCCGACGACGCGCTGCGCACCCTGTACCGGGACGAGGCAGGGGTGGACTTCGGCAAGGACACCATCGCGTACTGCCGGATCGGCGAGCGCTCCGCGCACACCTGGTTCGTGCTGCACGAGCTGCTCGGCCAGCCGAACGTGAAGAACTACGACGGATCCTGGACCGAGTACGGCTCGCTGGTCGGCGTCCCGATCACGGTCGGGGACGCCTCGTGAGCAGTGATGGCTGCGGCGCCCCGGCGGGCACGGTAGTCGCGGCCACGGACGCCGGCAGCCAGGCGATCGTGCAGGGCAAAGTGACGCAGAACGGATCCACAGTGCTCACTGGCTACGCCCGGCTGCTGAACTCCGGCGGCGACTTCGTCGCCGAGGTACCGCTGGGCGCCGATGGCAGCTTCCGGTTCTTCGCCGCCCCGGGCACGTGGACGCTGCTGGTGCTCGCCCCCGGCGGGGTACGCGCCGAGCGGACGGTGTCTGCCGACATCGGCAAGGTCACCGAGCTCGAGGTCGCCGTCTGAGGCCTCCGGGCCGGCAATGACCGCTGCCGATCGTGGCCGGGCTCCCGCGGGTCGCGCGGGAACCCGGCCACGACCATGCCTGCGGTCGGGCTGGCTGCGGTCGGGCTGCCTGCCGTCGGGCCGCCCGCGGTCCGCCCGTGTCGTGCCTCGCGGTCTGCCTGCGGTTTCGCGTGATGTGCTCGTTCTCCGTCTTGACGTCTTTTCGTCGCTTTTTACGTCACCTGGCGTTCAGCTTCCCGTCACCTGAGCAGCTAAGGATGAGCGTGGTCGCACCAAGCGGCCAGCACGTCCAACGCAGAGCTTGGAGGCGAGGCGGAACGTGTCGTTCGAGGCCGATCCGGCAGGCTCGGGGCCAGCCACGGCCAGCCCAGTGACCGTCACCAGCGCCGGCCCGCGCGGGAACCTGGCCAGCGGGACCGCGGTGGCCAGCGGATCCACCGTGCTGCGGACCGTCGACCTGACGCTCAGCTTCGGCACCCGCGCAGTACTGAGCAACATCTCGCTGGACGTCCGGCAGGGCGTCGTGACGGCGCTGCTCGGGCCGACGGGCTCGGGCAAGACCACCCTGCTGCGGACCTTCAACCGGATGAACGACAAGGTGACCGGCTACCGGCACGCCGGCGACGTGCTGCTGGACGGGCGGAGCATCTGGCACCCGGGCGTCGAGCTGATGTCCCTGCGGCGCGAGGTCGGCATGCTCTTCCAGCGACCCAACCCGTTCCCGATGTCCATCATGGACAACGTGGTCGCCGGGGTCCGCGTGCACCGGCTGGCCAGCCGCAGCGGGCTCCGGGACATAGCGCGCCAGCGGCTGACGGAAGTCGGCCTCTGGGACGCGGTGGGCGAGCGGCTCAAGGACTCGCCGTTCCGGCTGTCCGGCGGGCAGCAGCAGCTGCTCTGCCTGGCCAGGGCGCTCGCGATCGAGCCGCAGGTGCTGCTCCTTGACGAGCCGACGTCCTCGCTCGACCCGGTCGCGACCGAGTCGATCGAGGCGCTCATCCGCACCCTGGTGCCCAGGCTGACCGTGGTGATCGTCACCCACAACCTCGCCCAGGCCCGCCGGGTGTCCGACCGGACGGTCTTCCTCAACCAGGGCCGCCTGGTCGAGCACGGCACCACGCAGCAGGTTTTCGAGAACCCCGCTGAGGAGGAGACCGCTCACTACGTCGGCGGCCGGTTCGGCTAGCCGGCAGACCCGCCCGTGCGGGAGGACAGCACTCCTCCCGCACGGGGGCAAGGACCGCTCAGTCACGCTGACCTCGTCGCGCGCATTCGCGCGCGCGTCCTCATAGCGCACGTCTCAACGTGCTGAAACAAAGGAGTATTCCTCGGTGGTTAAGACAATCCGCATGGCGTGGACGGCGGCCGCGCTGGTCCCGCTCGCGCTCCTGGCGGCCTGCGGCAGTTCAGGCACTTCCACACCGCCGTCGTCGTCAGCATCGGCAGCGCCCCCCGCGTCAGCGAGCGGCAAGTCGATCACCGAGACCGGCAGCACGCTGCTGTTCCCGGTGTTCGGCGCCTGGCAGACGGCCTACAGCGCGGCAGACCCCAGCGTAACGATCACCTCGGGCGCGACGGGCTCGGGCACCGGAATCACGGACGCGAGCCAGGGACTGGTGGACATCGGCGGTTCCGACGCCTACCTGTCCAGCTCGGACCTGTCCCAGTACCCCGGCCTGCTCAACATCCCCCTGACGGTGGCCGCGGTCGACGTGAACTACAACGTCACCGGCGTCAAGAAGCCGCTCATGCTGAACGGCACCGTGCTCGCGGAGATCTACACCGGCAAGATCACGAAGTGGGACGACCCGGCGATCGCCAAGCTCAACCCTGGCGTGAAGCTGCCGGCCGAGACGATCGTCACGCTGCACCGCGCGGACAGCTCGGGCAGCACGTTCCTGTTCACCTCCTACCTGAGCGCCCAGGACGCGAGCGGATGGCCCTCGGCCGACATCGGCACCACCATCACCTGGCCGTCCGCGCCAGGCGCGCTCGCCGAGACGGGCAGCGGCGGCATGCTGGCCGCGTGCGGCACCACCAAGGGCTGCATCGCCTACCTCGGGATCAGCTACCTGGCCAAGGCCACCGCGGCCGGCCTGGGCACGGCGTCGCTCGGCAACAAGGCGGGCAAGTTCCAGCAGCCGACCCCGGCTGCGATGAGCGCCGCGCTCGCCAGCTTCCCCGCTCCGCCGGCCAGCGGCGCGGAGTCGCTGATCGACACCTCGGCGCCCACCGGGTACCCGATCATCAACTACGAGTACGCGATCGTGAAGAAGGCCCAGCCGAGCGCGGCTGAGGCGAGCGCCGTCAAGGCGTTCCTCAAGTGGGTAGTCACGACGGGCGACACAGCGACGTACCTGTCGGCGGCCGGCTTCCAGCCGCTCCCGTCGAGCGTGCAGGCCATCTCCGAGACCCTGATCAACTCGATCAGCGGCTGATCTGATGGCAGCATCCGCACCGACCGCCCGGCCGGACGGAGGGGCGGGCACCCCGCCGCTGCGCCGGCTCGGCGCCAGGCTGCGCGCCGGCCTGCGCAACGGCGACGTGGTCCGCTGGCTGGGCCGCGTCGGCGCGGTGGTGCCCGTCCTCATGCTGGGGTTCGTCCTGGTCACGCTGATCGTCCAGGCCATCCCGGCCATCCAGTTCAGCGGCCTGCACTTCTTCACGGGGACCACCTGGAACTTCGGCTCCCAGTACGGCAAGGCGGTGCGGTCCGACGGCCTCACCCACAACCCGGGCGAGCAGTTCGGCGCCCTGCCGGAGATCCTGGGCACGCTGGTGACCTCCGCGATCGCCCTGATCATCGCGGTTCCGGTGTCGATCGGGGCCGCGCTGGTCATCGTGGAGCAGCTGCCCAGGCAACTGGCCAGCGCGGTGGGCATGTTCCTGGA